>WNFR01001133.1_pt1 | contig 27686 bp, 26 predicted proteins | sample 5400221 | NCBI WGS metagenome assembly WNFR01 (sample SAMN13153357, study PRJNA577476) | soil metagenome | isolation source: 40 cm soil under Madrone tree | place: USA:California | collected 2016-06-14
GAAGGTGACTACCGGACAAGTCCGGAACGGAGTGATTTATTTGCCGCTACATTTGCGCGTTATTTCGCTGTGCTTTATGAGAAACTTGACCGGCCCTCTGATTGGACCATCGTTGAAATAGGCGCAGGTGATGGACAGTTTGCTCGGGGGGTGATGGGGACCCTTCGGAATTCTTTTCCGTACGTCTTTGCGGCTACGCAATATGTAATTGATGAGACGAGCGCCGATTCGCGGGAGCGTGCACGGAGACAAGTTGCGTCATTTGGCAACCAGGTTCAATTTGAAACTCTAAGCAATCTTGACGAAATTAGTCCGGGAATAGTCTTCTCAAATGAGTTACTCGATGCCTTTCCAGTTCATCGCGTGACAAAGAAGAAAGGCAGGCTGCTTGAGTTCTATGTAATAGTCACGCCGGACGAACGGTTTTCCTGGAGTCTCGGGCCCTTATCGACGACTTTGCTCTCCGACTATTTCAGAGAATCCGAAATGGACCTCGCCGAGAATCAAATTGTCGAAATCAATCTGGCCGTTGACGAATGGCTCGCTCAGACAGCTCGAAAACTTGCCGCAGGGTACCTCGTCACAGTTGATTACGGAGCGGAACTAAAGGAACTCTACAACTCCCCAGAACATGATCAGGGAACATTGAGGTCCTATCACCGGCATCGACCGAGCGACGATGTCTTGGAGCGACCAGGAGAGCAAGACATCACCACGACCATTGATTGGACCCACGTGAAGCGAGCGGGAGATAAGCTTGGTTTCGCAGTGATAGAGTTCACTCCGCAGGATAAGTTTCTAATGAGAGAGGGTTTGTTAGAGGAACTCGCACGCCAATCAAACATAGCAACTAGTGATGCTGATAGACTGCGTCTGAGCACTTCCGCTCGCGAAATGATTCTGCCTGGAGGAATGTCCTCCAGCTTCCAGGTTTTAGTGCAAAGACGCTTAACCACTTAGGTGTTCCCCTCGGAGCCGCAAAGCTATGGAACTCGAACTGCTCGACGTTTCTCATGCGATCGAGGATGGAATGATCACTTACATACAACATCGACGACATTCGTGACAACAGTCGTCCGGCGCATTCGATTCTTCTGGCGCACGACATACCAATCGTCGAACATCTTTGCGGACTTGGTGACCTTCCAGATTCGGGCTTCAAATTTTTTGCAGTTCCAGCAAAGGTTAGAAATTTTGGCAGCTTCCCGTAAGAGCTTTTGGGATTGTGCCGAAAGAACGCTCTGACTACTGACGATAACTTAGAAAAGCTCAAATTTGATCGTCAGGTATTTTTTTGGATTCTGGCGGAAGTCGTAGATCATCTTCACGCCTTCAGAAGAAAGTTGATTTACGTTTGAATAGAGCGTGTCGTCAGTTAGAAGCTTTCCTACTGTGCCCTCGCCGCGTTGCGCCGCGGCAACCAGGCTGTCAATCCGTTCTGCTGTAGTGTTCACTTTTGCTATGGCAATGCGAGCATCGTTGTAGATTTGTTCGTCTTTCAGAAGTTTGCCAAGAGTTCCTCGGCCCGCGTTAATGTCTGCAACCATCGAGTTGATTTGCTCCACCGAGCGGTCCAGCTTATCTGCCGTCCGATTAATTCGATTGTAGAACTCGTCGTCCGTGAGAAGTTTGCCGGCGGTACCGCGTCCCGCACGAAGGTCATCAACAATTGCTTTCAATTGTAAGGTGATCTCACTAACGTTGTTATAAAGCGCGGGATCATTGAGGAATTTGCCTGCCGAACCGTTACCGGATCTCACTTGCCTCATCACATCTTCAGTCTCAAGAATGGTGGCATTGAGATTGTTATAAAGGGCTTCGTCGCTGAAGAGCCGTCCAACTGTACCTTTTCCTGCCTTTACATCGCGCACCATTCCACTGATCTCGTCTGAGAGTTTACTGAGACGCTGAGCCAAATCAGTGCCCGAGGTGGCGAAGTCGTTCACGGTGTTAGAAGACGATGAAGGAAGAATTGAGTAGTCTTTCACGGGTTGACCGACCGCCGTACCGGGAGTGATGTTGATGAGCATCTCGTTCCCGAGGAGACTCGGCGATCCCTGCTGGGCCGTGGAATCGGAACGAATACGCTCAGTTGCCGGCCGGCCGTCAATGGTCGAATCAATCGTCATAAGTGCTTCAACGCGAGGAGCATTGGGAACATCTGATGGCGGCAGTAGGGTAATCTGCTCTACCTTGCCTACGCGCACACCGGCGAGACGCACTTCAGAACCTTCTCGCAAGCCATTCGCATCGATAAAGCGCGCTTTCAGGTGCAGTTTTCTACTGAAGGGATTGATGTCGCCAGAAGCATTCAGCACCAGGAAAATCAGAACTGTGATTGACACCAGCACGAGTAAGCCGACGCGCAATTCGCTCAGAGATACAGTCTTCTTTGATCGAGGCATGGCGTTTTAGTCGGGATGAAGTCGGAAGGATGAAGGATGAAGAAGAAAGCTCGCAGAGCCTCCCATTCATTTCCTATGCTTCATCCTTCAGCCTTCATTCTTTCATCCTTTCTTAGTGTCCCCGCAGAAACTTCTGGATATACGGATCTTCGGCTTTGCGCAAACGTTCATCGGTGCCGCTAAAGATAATATCCCCCTGACGCATCATCATCACCTTGCTATTTGTCAAACAGAGTCGCTCGCCTTCACGCTCGAAAATCACTTTGCCCTCTTCGTCAACCACAGCATACTCAGAACAAATGTAATCGAGGTTATTCATCTCGTGAGTCACGAATATGGAGGACACATCTTCCAGATCGCGCAGCTTCATTGCCAGTTCGCAAATAGTCCGGGCGGTTGGCGGATCAAGACCGGCCGTGGGTTCGTCAAACAGCACAATCTTTGGGTCACCGACCAGTGCGCGTGCTATGCCAACGCGCCTGCGCATGCCGCCCGACAGTTCTGCAGGCATTTTGTCAATCGCGTCTTCAAGGTTAACGAAACGCAGCATGCGTCGCACTTCTGGCTCAACCTCTTCCTCGGGCACAGCCTGTTCATGCAAACGATAAGCGACGTTGTCGTACACCGATAGCGAGTCAAATAGCGCACCCTCTTGAAACACCATGCCAATCTTCTTGCGCACGCGCATCATTTGGACTTCATCATAATTAGTGACGTCTTCCCCATCGACAAGCACCTGGCCGCTGTCTGGCTTCAGCAGACCCAACACGAGTTTGATGATCGTCGATTTTCCTCCGCCGGAACCACCCAGGATAATCTTCGTCTCACCCTTCATTACTTTGAAGTTCAGATTATTCAGGATCCTGCGGTCGTCAAACGAAAGAAGCACATTTCGGAACTCGATGGCGGGTATGGCGCGGTCCTGATCGTCCACTTCATGGAAAGTGGACTCGGCAGCGTTGTTGCTGACGCGATTGTCCTGTTGGCTGGAGCTTGTATGGATAGCAGTTGAAGACATCGGAGAACCTGCGTTTTCAAGTAGTGCCTAGAATAACCTGAAGCGCCTTGGCGAGGAAATAGTCGGCAATAATAACAATTATCGAAGCCGTAACTACTGCTCGAGTGGTGGAACGGCCGACGCCGACAGTTCCCCCCTCGGTGCTCAGACCTTGCCGGCACGCAACTGTACCTATAATCAAGGAGAATACGATGGGCTTAACCATACCGCCAATCAGATCGTCGGTAGTAATGCCGTCTCGGACCGACATAATGAAGATGCTCGACGGAACCGAATAGAGAGCAGTAGCTGTCACCCAACCGCCAACGATTCCCAGCACATCAGCCAGGACCGTGAGCAGTGGCAGGCTAATCAAAAGAGCGATTAACCGTGGTGCCACAAGTTTCCTGATGGGATCGGTCCCCAGCGCACGCATTGCGTCGATTTGCTGCGATACCACCATCGATCCCAGTTCAGCAGAAATTGCCGAACCGACGCGACCCGTAACCATCAATGCGCACAACACGGGCCCCAATTCTCGCACAAGGGAGATAGCCACTAGATAACCAGTCTGTGACTGGGCTCCATATGTTTTGAGAGTTGGAAATGTTTGTACAGTCAGGACGCCGCCGGTGAAAAAACCCGTGAGAATAATAATCGTCAGGGAGCCAACACCGATGGCGTCCATCTGGGCGATAGTTTCGGGAATGTACCGAGGCCGCTTGAAGATGCCACGCGCTGCCCGCGCGGCCATCAGCGTCGTCTCTTGCAGCTCCAGCAGAGCGCGCGTAGCAAAGTTCATGGGAGAGCGTTATGAGTGCTAGCCTTCAATTGCCCAGCGAGCATTAAGCAGGTCGGCGGCTGAACAGAGAACGCAAACGGATTTTAGGTACCGATCTATCAGGTGAACCCCTGAGACGATGTAAGATCACTTTCTTTCAGAAAAGAGCGGCCTATCATGCGCAAATTGTGCTCGGGGCGTCAAGCGTGAAGTATTGGCAACTGGTTTGGCGTCTGAGCTGTATGGTTGGGTCCAAGAGAATATTGCCGGTCAGATCGAGGCTGACCGGCCCCTCCCATGGATCGGATTGAGGGCCCTAGGGGCGAGGATTTCGTTGTGCGTTGCGCCGCCGTTGAAGGAGCGGTGCCAGACCGTTTTGTTGGCCTGGCAACGGCCCGGCCTTATCGGTTTCCGGACGATTCGACTTTTGACTCTCCAACCGCTGTTCGCGCCTGGTTTGCGCAGCCTGTTGTCGCAGTAACCGCCATGTATTCACCTGTTCCGGAGTCAATACCCGGCGAATCCTGACTTCAGTCAACACTCTCATGCGCGTGGCGGCGGCCTGAGCAGCAGCCGCTTCACGTAGTCGTTGCTCCACGATGGCCTCGTCTGGATTATCAGCATCGAGAGCTTGTTGGAGGGCAAGGTTAGATTGGCGAAGTTGCTGATTAATGGCGGCGCGTTCATTCTTCGTTTGTTCGCGGATCATCCGTATTTTTTGGCGCTGCTCCGGAGTCAGATTCAGCAGGGCAATGGGATCCTGCGTCTGAGTTGCCGGTGCGGAATCGGTCTGTGGATCCTGAGAGACAATATTGCGCCCCAGGCTGCAGGGAGAGACACCAAGGATTAGAGCAACCGCAATTAGCGGCAAGATACTTTGGATCTTAATTCTCATAGTTACCTCAATAGAACTCATTCACGATTCGACAATGGTTTTCCTTTGCTCATGACGAACCTATTGGTTGATACGATCTTGGATAAGCTCGAGACGATCTTCATCGCCCGGCGTAATCAGCCTAAGGTCGGCAGCAAGTTGTTCGCGTTCAGACCTGGATAAGGGGCGACGACTGCCAGCCATTGACCGTCCACCTATTCGGCTGATCGGATTCTTCTGAGGCTTGGGTCCAGCAATTACCGCTGAGTTTTGTCCTGTCTCCGGTCGAGACGAATCAGGTGAAACGGATCTTTGTTTTTCCAGAGCTTCCTTAACAAATCTTTCGACATCTTGCGGAGTGTATACCGCATCCTTTTTTCCGCCAGCGGTCACTACTGACCGTTGTTCCGTTCGCAATCTGGTCATAGCCAATACCGCAAGCAAGCAGAACAAAACCGTAGCAAACGCCAGCGCCCCTTTCATCCATAGAGGCGCAAGCCCGAAAAACTCTCTGAGTGCAGCCACTGCCGATTTTTTGGTCGTTGTCTCAATCGAGGTACGTCCGGAAGCAAAACCTGCCAATGCTTCCTGTTTCCATGAACAAATCGAGGTCCTGAGTTGGCTGAAAGAGGCAAGCTCAGCTTTGCAGCCACTGCAATGCTTTAGGTGTTCTTCGAATTCCCGCGCTTCGCGTTCATCCGCTTCGCCGTACAGAAAGGAGATCAAATCATCTCCGCGTTCACAAACCTCGGCAAAATGTTCTGTCTTCATCTGGATATCCCACTTTCAAACGGCTTCACTACCGAATTTCTGAAGCCTCATCTGTAACTGCTGCAGAGCTGTGTACAGCCTGCTTTTCACGGTACTCAACGGCAGATCAAGCGCGTCGGCTATCTCCCGAAAAGTAAGCTCTTCAAATTCTTTCATCACTACCACCTGACGAAGTTCCAGCGGCAAACTGTTTACGGCAAGTCGCACGGCCCGAGTTGTTTGTCGGCTCTCAACCGAGAGGGCGGGAGAATAGGTAAGCGGAGCAGAGAACCGGGCTGCGTCCTTTTCCTGTTCGTCGTCCAGCGCCGCTTCATTTCTGACCTTTGCTCGCCGCTGCCGTGTGATGCATTGATTGACAGCGATTCGATGCAGCCATGACGAAACCCTTGCCTCCCCTCGAAAGCCCCTCAAATTCCGAAATGCCGCAAGAAAGGTTTCCTGAGTGGCATCACGGGCATCCTCCTCGCGGCCCAGCATGCCGTAAGTAAGCGCGAAGATTCGCCGCTCCCAGCGCTGCACAATCTCACCGAAAGCCTCGGGATCTCCGGTCAAGGCGCGTTCTACAATGTGCTCGTCGTTGGCTGCAGTTTCCATTCTGGCAAAAGCGGCTCGCCGGCTTCTTCGGACCATCGAGCGTTGATTCAAGGCGCTGCGCTCATGATTTAGACGCTTCGGGTGACCGCGAAGTTGAGAAAAGGCTGTCAACAAAGGCCGCTAATTAGTGTCAGCGGAAGGTGCAAACACTCAAGAAATCCTCACTGAATCATCATTCCTACCGCGATCATTAAGGAAATGATCAACTACGACAAAACTCGTTGACACAGAAGCGTTTGCTCGACAATAATATAACCCGTCGACCCGCCGAGGGTTCGTCTATCAACCAACCTACCGTCAACCCGAACCCCGCGATCTTATCGCCATACACTGAAGAATGTTCGAAAAACTCCGACGAATTCGTCTCCTCTACATTGTCCTGGGAGTATTGCTCCTGGTGGGCCTTCTCCCACTGGCCTTTGCTGGTGTCCTTCTCTCTGGGCGTAGTGGCGACGAGTTGCGATCGGTGGAGGGTCGTTATCAGGCTCAGTTGGTGCAGGACAAGGCCCGCCAAATCGAACTCTATGGCCAGCGATATCGGGATGTTGTCACAGGTCTCGTGCGTGCTTTCGAGATAGCCGGTGGTATCAAGGAACTGAATGATGAAGCGTATGACAAACGCCTACAGAAAACTTTACAGGAAGATCCGAATCTGATAGCGCTTGCGCTATGGCCCGTTGACGGTAAGCTCCACAGGGCGTTTCAGCCAGACGTTATTAAGTTGGAAGAGGTTGATCAGCGTGTGAGTGAAGTGCTCGCGCATATGAACGGGCGTGGACTGGTTGTCAGTCGACCGCAGATCATTCGTTCCGGGCAGGAAATGGCCCTCACCATCGCGGCTCCCGTTCTCGGTGGCGCGGATAGCCACGATGTGGTGGCGGCCGTTGTGGCCATCGTTTCTTTCCAGGAGGTTTTTCACGCCGTACAGCAGCCCACTTCCAAGAGCGAACGGGAACTCCTCGACGCCGGTCTTCCCGTGGTCTTTGTGGTAGATCAAAATGGCAGGGCTGTTGCCCATCCTGAAGCGAGCGTGGCGTTTTCGGGAAAGCCGATGACGGATCTAAAGGTCGTCCAGGACTGGCAGGAATCCGGGGCGCAGGTGCAATCAGCATTAGCGCCATTCTCCGCGATGCGTGATGGCCGCAAAGTTGAAATGCTGGGTTCTTACGCAACAGCCGAACTGGATAAAAACTCACGTCTAGGTGTGATCGCCATTCAAGATGAAGCCGCCGCCCTGGTATCGGTTTCTGATATGCGGTGGCAGACACTCTTGATCAGCTTGGTGGTCGGGGGATTGACAATCCTGATCGGCATTTTCTTCGCAAAGAAACTTACGCATCCGGTACGTGAGTTGGCAGACGGCGCCCAGCGCATTGCCGCTGGCGACTTCTCGCAACGTATCGAAGTGACAGGCCGTACGGAACTGGGCGCTCTTGGAAATTCGTTTAATCTAATGACTGATCAGATCGAACGATTCATAAAGGACCTGCAACAATCAGCCGAGGCGAATAGGGAGCTATTCATCGGCACTGTTAAAGGTTTGGCTGCTGCTATCGACGGAAAGGATCCCTATACCCGAGGTCATTCTGAGCGCGTTTCCAGATTTTCGATAGCCATCGCTCAACGACTCGGTTTGACGGACGATGAAGTTGAGAAGATCAGGATAAGCGCTTTGTTACATGACGTCGGAAAGATTGGTATTGACGATAGCATTTTGAAAAAGCCTTCAGCACTTACAGACGAAGAGTACGAGATCATGAAGAAGCATCCGCAGAAGGGTTACAAGATAATGTCGCAGATTCCGGCAATGAAGGAGTTCTTGCCCGGGATGTACATGCATCACGAAATGGTAGATGGCAAAGGATATCCGCAGGGGCTGAAGGGAGACGAGATTCCGATAATGGGCAGAATCGTCGCCGTGGCCGATACTTTCGATGCAATGACAACTGAGCGGCCCTACCAGAAGGCCATGGAGTTCGACGATGCCCTGGGACGAATTGAGACCTTCGTGGGCACGCGTTACGATCCAGCAGTTGTGGCAGCGTTAATTGAAGCTTGTAAAGAGGGGCAGATACGGCCAGGTTCGGTAAAACTAAAGAGACCCACCCCTGTGGTACCAGTGCAACCTGAGTTGCTCAATTCCGTCAAAGAAGGCGAGCCTGTCCCAGTGGCTTAACGCAACACTCAAAAGCTTCGCTCATCGCATTTTTATTGTTCAGCCGCGGTCCTTTTTGTGAGGACGCGGCTGTTGTGCTTATAATCGTTTTATCTACAACAACAGTCGGAGCAAACACTACTAGTTCAAGAAATCATTATGGGACTCTTTTGGAGACGCAAGACCGGGGATCAGTTTGTCACATTGGGCTTGAACGAGCCCGAGCCCAGGAGCGCTGCCGATGAGGCTGTTAGACCTGTGCAAGTGCCGGTAGCAGAGCACGGGTCAGAAAAAGTCGAGCGCGAAACTGTACCAGCAGCAGCGGCAGCCATTGAACCTGTCATGACAGGCGCCGGCCCGACACCACCTGCCGCTGAGGCGTCGAGGCCCCAGAACAGCAGCGACGCCGCAGTCAGCCGCAAGATGGAAACGCCCGTCTCTACCGAGGCGAAAAGATCATCAACACGTAAAGAAGCAGTGCCCTCGCGTTCTCCGTTCGCCACATCCGTTCTCGGTCTGAATCTCTCTCTCGAGGAACTTCAAGCCCAGGAGGCCGCCCTTGAGCAGGAGTTCTCGGCGCGCTTCCGCCGCGCCGTGTCAGCAACCCGCGAGTCGTTGTCTGAAAAAATTGATACTGTTTTTGCAGGGCGAAAACAGATTGATGATGAGTTACTCGATCAACTTGAAGAAGCTCTGATAGCAGCTGACATCGGCGTCCCGACAACGTTAGAAATTCTGGAGACAGTGCGCCGCGGGGTAGCACGAAAGCAGATCAACGACCTCGAGGCTCTGAAGCAAGCCATCAAGAATGAGTTATTGAAGATTCTTCAGGCATCGCAGAACCAGGGTGTTGCCTCCGAGACGAATGTCCCTGAGGATGTTTTGCCGTACGTAATGATGATCGTAGGAGTTAATGGTGTTGGCAAGACTACGACGATTGGGAAACTGGCCCAACGCATCAAAGCCGAGGGAAACGACGTACTGATCTGCGCTGCCGACACTTTCCGTGCAGCCGCGTCGGATCAACTGGCAATTTGGGCGGAGCGTACCGGCGTGCCATTGATTCAGCAGAAGCAGGGGACAGATCCGGCGGCTGTCCTTTTTGATTCGTTGAAAGCGGCCAAGGCGCGTGGTTCGGAAGTGTTGATTGTGGACACCGCAGGACGTCTGCACACGAAATCAAACTTGATGGCAGAACTGGAGAAAATGAAACGTGTCGCGGCAAGGGAAGTCGCAGGCGCGCCGCACGAAACGCTATTGGTGGTTGATGCCGTCACCGGACAGAATGGGCTTGAACAGGCGCGGCAGTTTCTAAAAGTCGCGGGCGTGACTGGGATTGTGTTGACAAAACTGGACGGTACTGCGAAAGGTGGGATAGCCGTAGCGATCGCAAAGGAGCTCAATCTCCCCATCCGCTACGCCGGTATTGGTGAGAAGGTTGACGACCTTGTAGTCTTCAACGCTGAACAATATGTGGAGGGGCTGTTTGCTTAAATTCAGGACATTGAATTCTCGTGTTAACAACATCAGCATTGTCTGAAGAGAAAGTCGAGTGGACTGATACAGATCGGCGCATGATGGTTCAGGCGCTCGAACTCGCGGCGAAAGGTGTCGGTCGAGTTAGTCCTGGTCCGCTCGTTGGTTGTGTCATTGTGGATTCCAGGGGCGAAGTTGCCGGTGAAGGGTTCTACGTCTACGAAGATGTAAAGCATGCGGAGACGATGGCCTTGCAACAGGCTGGAGACAGAGCTCGCGGAGGCTTTGCGTATGTTTCCCTGGAGCCGCACGCTCATCATGGGCGGACTGCTCCCTGTACCGAAGCTCTTATCGCGGCCGGCATCAAGCGAGTCGTGGCGCCCATTAAGGATTTGAACCCACGCGTTTCGGGAAAGGGGTTTCAGCATTTGCGCGCCGCCGGCGTTGCCGTGCACACAGGACTGCTTGCCCGGGAGGCAGAGCGGCTGAACGAGAAATACCTGCATTACATGCGGACCGGATTGCCGTTTGTCCACTTGAAGCTGGCAGTTTCATTAGACGGCAAGATCGCTACCCGTACGGGCGATTCTCGCTGGGTTGCGGGCCCTGAGTCGCGAGCGCGAGTTCAAGAACTACGTCACGAGTACGACGCGATACTGGTGGGCGCCCGGACCGCTGCTATCGATGATCCTTTGCTTACCGATCGATCAGGACTCCAGCGCAGACTGCCTCTTGTTCGCGTTGTTATGGACGATGCTCTCGAGCTTTCTCGTCAATCTCGACTAGCCAGGACAGCGCTGCAGTTTCCCGTCATAGTGTTTACAGGCCCAGGCGCGGAGAGAGACACCAACACCATTAAGCGATTTGAAGCGCAAGGAGTTGAAATCGTCAGAACAAAAAGCCGCGATGTTTTGCCGGTGCTGAAAGAGCTTGGGAGTCGTGCGATACAAAGCGTACTGGTCGAAGGTGGCGCCGGTATCGCCGGCAACTTTGTTGACGCGAAGCTGATAAACAAAGTTACCTTTTTTGTCGCTCCTAAAATCGTCGGTGGACGTGAAGCGCCCAGCGCGGTGGGCGGCGTTGGAGTCGATAGAATGGCGGGTGCTTTGGAACTTGAGGATGTTGAAATCATTCACAGAGGCCGTGATGTCGAAATCACTGGATATCCAGGAATGAAGGATGAGGGTTGAAGGCTGAGGGATGAAACGAAAATATGATGAACCCACCTCTCGTCCTTCATCCTTCATTCTTCCCTCAAAACGCCTCGGACAGCATTTCCTTAGAGACCCACGCACCATCAAGCGCATAATCGAAGCGTTTGCTCCCCGGCCAGATGAGATAGTTTTAGAGATTGGACCAGGCACAGGAGCGCTTACCGCAGAACTTGTCGAGCGAGCAGCGCGCGTTGTCGCGATCGAGTTTGACAACAAACTGGCCGCGCTGCTTCTGGAGCGGTTTGGTGCGCGTGATAATTTCAGGCTCATTCAAGGCGATGCTCTGAATACCGATTTCTGCGCTGAGATTCAGCCTGCGACTTCCGTCCGGTTAGTCGCCAATCTTCCTTACAACATCTCCACCGCAATCCTTCAGCGCTTGATGGAACAGCGCGAGTGCCTTGACGAAATGGTGCTGATGCTTCAGCGCGAAGTTGTCGATCGCATCACCGCTCAACCCGGCTCGACTGATCGGGGATTCTTAACTGTTTTGGTCGAAGCCTATTGCGAGGTTGAAAAGTTATTTGACGTAGCACCCGGATCGTTTCGTCCGGTGCCGAAGGTTTGGAGTAGCGTGATCCGCGTGAAAGTGCGGCCGCGTTTCGCAGTCGAAGTTCGGGATGAGAATCTGTTCCGGAGCGTGGTCAGCGCGGGCTTTGCACAACGACGCAAGACGATTCTGAATAATTTGCGAAGTGCGCCAGAAGCGGTCCAGACGTCAATCAAGCGTCACGGCGGCGCAAGCATCATTCTCTGCGACGCCAGCATCGCCCTACAACGCCGCGCGGAAACACTCACTCTTTCCGAGTGGTCCCGCCTGGCCCGCTTGCTCGAATAGCAGTCTTCCCTGTGTCTGGCAAAGTATCTGGAGTAAACAGGAGGATAGTCTGCTCAATTTCGGAAATGCATCTCTATGTCCGCAGTCTGACGAAAGTATCCCTTGAGAAGATCCATTGCGCTTTTCCAAACCTCATACTCGTATGCTGCCTTGGTCTTTTCACGGGCAGTAAACTTCTCAGCAAGAGACGCCAGCCACTCGGTCTTCTCGCTCTGCTCTTTAGCTGCACGCAGGTATTCTTCTAGGCTCTCGTGAATGCACTCTGTAAGGAGGGTCAACAGGCTGGAAAGGTCAGATGTTTGAGATTCCTCTAAGGCGTCGTAGTAACGGAGTCGGTCTTCCTTCGCAATTATTGCTATTGGAAAACCGTAACGAACTAGGATGAGGTTCATCAAGAGAGGCCGACTCGACCATTTCCGTCAACGAAGGGGTGGATCTGGACGAACCACGTATGGGCAGCTGCCGCCGCTAACAGCGCATTGCGATTCCCGAATTCGCCCGGCTGTGCGACGCTTATAGACTTTAGCCAGATCCCAAAGTCTTGCATCTGGGGACGCACAGATTCCGGCCCGGGCGGCTTGAAGTTGGAACCTGATATCTCAACTTCAACGGTGCGATACTTCCCGGCGTTCTCATCGTCAATGTCCTTTAGCACGAGCACGTGAAGCTGGTGGATATCGGTTTCTGTAATGGGCCTTGATGGATTTGCTGCCAATTCTTCCAGGAAATCGAGAGCATGCGAAAGGTTCTTCGCCTCAGCTTGGTCTTTGAGCGGGAGTCCCGTGATCGTCATTCCAAACTCGACGACCTGCCGTGTCTCGCCAACTGAAAGAAGATTTCCTTCAATTGTTGCGTAACGTGTGTAGAACCTCTGGTGTCAGCCTCCCGCCCGACCGCAATTCTTGTACCTTGAGTTGAAATTCATCGATCGTTTCGCTTAGCGAGGAGTTGAAGGAGAAAGGAGTAGCAGGAATATCAATGCGGCTGTTCATGACGTTACCTAATGATGCGCGCTTCGTCCCAGCGTTTGAGCCTGATGGGACGACACCGTACCACTATGCCGCCGCAGGAGCTATCTCGCGCTCGATGCGCTTGGCGCTTTGGATCTCGGCAACACGCAGGTCATACGCAGCTTGCAGGTTCAGCCAGGAGCGCGCGTCTCCGCCAAAATAGCGAGCCAGCCTTAAAGCGGTATCCGCCGTGACGCCACGCCTCTCGCGCACAATGTCGTTGATGCGTGCCGCGGGGACGTTCAGCGCCTTGGCAAGAGCGGTTGCACTGATGCCAAGCTCAACTAAATAGTCTTCGCGTAGGATTTCGCCGGGATGTACCGGTCGCATACCATTCTTAAACATCGCGTTCGTCCTCAGTGATAGTCGACAATTTCCACGTCTTCCGGCCCTGCCTTGGTCCAGCGAAAGCAAACCCGAAACTGGTCGTTTACTCGAATGCTGTACTGTCCTTTACGCTTACCCTTCAGAGCCTCGAGCCGATTGCCGGGTGGAGAGCGCAGAAATCCCAATGTTTGTGCTGCGTCAACTAGTGCCAATTTCCGAACAGCGATGTTCGAAAAGCCAGAAAACTTCCTGCTTTCCTGTCTCGAACAATGCTTGCGTATCGGCGCAGCGGAAGCTCCTGATCACGTGATCAGTATAACCGAGCAACGTTTGACGGCAAGGTCGATGGCGTCTTGGCGTCTATGCCAATAGTCGGCTTTCGACTCTGACCTGAATTCCCGCGCGAGGCCGCAACGACATTGCGGGCTGAATCTCAACCGGTTGATCCGACACAAGGGAGAATCGTAGTTTGTGACCGATTGTAGCGAGCACAAGTACTACTTCCATCATCGCGAAATAGTTGCCGATACATTGGCGCGGACCCCCGCCAAAAGGAAAATAAGCATACTTTGGAAGCTTTTCACTGAATTGAGCAGTCCAGCGATCTGGATTAAATGCCTCTGGGTTGTCGTAATAGCGAGGATCGCGCTGCGTGGCCCATTGGAAAGCAAAGATCTGCGTGTGGCGGGGAACGCGATAGCCACCAATCTCGCACTCTTCAATTGCTTCGCGGCCTACTGCATAAGCTGGCGGATAAAGTCGCATCGCCTCCTTAGCAATCATTTCCGTATATTTCAGCCGGGACAGGTCGGAAGCCCGCGGCAGTCTTCCTTCGAGCACTTCATCGAGTTCAGCGTGAAACTTCCTTTCTGCTTCGGGACTCTTCGCCAGTAAATACCAACTCCACGTTAGCACGAGGGCCGTAGTTTCATGCCCGGCGAGGAAAAGGGTCATTACTTCGTCACGCAATTGGTTGTCGGTCATCTGGCTCCCGTCGTCATCGTGCGCTTGCAGGAGCATCGAAAGCAGATCTCCCTGGTCGTATCCGCTGTTGCGACGCTCAGCGATTATTCGGTAGATGACCTTATCTATTTCGCCCACCGCTCGGTGGAATCTTCTGTGTGCTGGAGTCGGAAGACGGTTGTTCAGAATCCATTTCAGCGTTGCTTGAGAGGCGAAGGGCTTAACCAGTTCGGAAAGTATTCGACCTACTTTGTCAGCATCATCGGAAACATCCGCATCGAACAGGGTCTTAACGACAATCTCGAGAGTGAGACGCAGCATGTCGGGATGAATATCGCGCGTCTCTCCCGGTCGCCATTTGTCGCTAGTGCGCGTCGCGTAGTCAACCATAACCTCGCCGTAGCTGCTGACTCTTTGCCGATGAAAAGCAGGTTGGGCCAAACGTCTTTGACGTCTCCAGAACTCGCCCTCACTGGTTACCAGGCCATTGCCGACAAGACGTTGAAAGAAATTCGACCGGAGGGACATCGACTTGCGAAAGTTTCGCGCGTTGGTTGAAAGGATCTCCTCAATATCCACGGGGTTGTAGATGAAGTAAGCAGGAACATAAAGGAATCGCGCACTCACAACGTCACCGTATTCACGGCAACGCATGATGAAGCCCAGTGAGTCGCGATTAAATTCACGCATCACTCCCAGAATGGGGTGACCTTTTGGACCGGGCGGCAGCGGTGCCCGCGTGCCTTTAGCGGACCTGAGTGGTAAGTCTTGTGCTGGATTCATCAAAATGTCCGAATATGATTCGAGCTCACTCTATTTGAAAGGTTAATCGTTGCGAGGCCCCGGGATTTTGCCAGACGATCTGTAATGGTTACCTTAAACGCGTAGTTAGCCAATTTGTACAGTAAGCATAGAGATTGAGCCACCATCAAATCCTTCCACCGGAAAACTCACTCGTTCGCCTGGACGTTGCAAGCCAAGCACATAAAGCAAAGGAAGATAGTGATCAGGTGTTGGTGCAGAGAGCATTGCGTGGGATCCTAAAGCTTCGTAGTCGATTAGCGGTGCATGTTCGCCTTTAAGCAGCAAGTCGCGGGCGAGCGTTTCGAAGCGAACGGCCCAGTCAAAAGGCTCCACTGCATGCCGCCCCCACGCATAAGTGTGCAAGTTGTGCACGACGTTTCCGCTCCCGATTACAAGTATCCCTTCGTCTCGTAGCGTTGCGAGGTGCTTGCCAATTTCATAATGGAACGCTGGCGGTTGCGTTTCGTCTATGCTGAGTTGCACTACGGGCACGTCCGCGCCTGGGAAAACATGACATAGCACGGACCATGTTCCGTGATCGAGTCCCCAACGAAGGTCAAGGCCCACGGAGACAGGAGCCAACAAGCCCTTAACTCGCTGCGCCAGATCGGGATCACCCGGAGCCGGATACTTCACTTCATAAAGCTCTCGCGGAAAGCCTCCGAAATCATGAATCGTGGCTGGAGCCGGCATTGCCGTGACAGCAGTACCCGGCAAATACCAATGAGCAGAAACTGCCAACACGGCTTTAGGGCGCGGAATTGCTTGTCCAATAGTTGCCCATCCGGTTGTGTAATCGTTCCGGTGCAGAGCATTTAGTGGATTACCATGGCCGAAAAATATTGCGGGCATTGGTGCCGGCATCTCACACGCTCCTCACTCCGATGCTGTGCGAGCGTAGACTACTGAACGATTGCTCACGAGTCCAGTTGGGCAACGGGTCAGTATCGCGTTGTAACTGTCTCGTTCACATTGAGGCCTTTAACCCCGGTGTCAAACCCACTACATTCCTTCGCAGACAGCTTGCCGCTCGAAAGATTGCCGCTGCTAACAATAGAGTTCCCCCGGGAATACACCCAGCCGCATTGAAAATATCGCCGAGAAGTTGACCGCAGATCCCATCTGTCGTCAATGACGCGACCACGAATGAGGCGATAACCAGACCACGAAACCATTTGTCAGCCAATCGCAGTCTATGCCAAACGTAAATCACGTAAACGTAGGATGGCAGCAAGAATACGAAGTAGTGTTGTTGCGCTGTAGGGGTGAAGATGGGAATGAAAGCGAATGTGAGTGCGACGCCGCCCCAGCGCGAAACAATGTCCGCGGATTTTCTGAACAGCGCTCGATAAACGACAATCGCTCCAAGAATTGCCAAACTAATAAGCCGCTCCGCGATACGAATGCTGCTCGCCTGCGCTTGAAAGATCGTGAAGTAATATTCTTGTCCGTTGTATTTGAAAGCCGGAACATAGCTGAAGAACCGGTGCAGTTGAGCCTGCAGCGAGACGTTCGCTGAGAAATTCAACGGGAAGCGGCTTAAATCAGGATAAGGAAAAACAATTTGAACCCAGGACCGCAGGTAGGACCAGTTCTTTCCGAAACCCAGGAGCGAAGCAGGCAGTAGCAGGCTGAGTCCAATCCCCAACATCAATCCAACTAACACGCGCACGTTTCTTTCGAGCAGAAACCAAATGGCGAAAGGCGCAGTCACAAGTTTGATGGCGATGGAAGCGCCTGCCATTGCACCACCGAGAAATGAGTTTGCTCCACCAGATCTGATAAGACGTAGTCCGAGAATCATTATTGCCATCACCAGGATGTTAGCCTGGCCATAATCCAGGTGATAGAGGATGAATCTTAGAGTGAGTAAGACAGGGACTATGCCCATGATCCATCGCGAATCGACTGGCAATGCCCTAAACTGCATGCCGGTTATAACCTCATAGAAAGCCGTTGTGGACCAGTAAATGAGAAAAACATTTAGCAGGCACCAGATAATGGCCCCGACGGTTATCGGCAAAAATGTGAAGGGGATAAAGAGAAACGCAAAGAGAGGTGAGTAGAGATAGTAACTACCGCCTTGATTGATCGGTCGACTCGTTATTGTGTAGATGTCCTCGCCCGCAACCATCTGCTGGGCGGCAAATCTATAGCATTCCAAGTCTCCCTTTGCCAGTGGGCTCTTGAGCAATTTCCAGGTCGAATGAATTATGAAAAAGCTGAAGACGATCAGGAAAACGACCCGGTATTTGCCCGAATGCTTTTCAAAGTGCGATGCCAATTACTTCTCCGAGCTACGAACCATTCATTTATCATTTTTTATTTAGCTATTTGTGAATCGCACCTGCTCAGGCGACTCGTAGTATTAGAAGACACCTCGGTGGCAATCAATGATAAATGAAAAATGATAAATCACCTCTCTTCCTGGCTCCCGCTGTCGGCTGCGTCCTTCCACTCTCTTTCTCTTTTCGGTCATCAGAGGCGCGGCGGCGCGGGCTTATGTGGTGCTCCCCAAGCTTGCGCGCCTTGGACCTTGAGCCGGCGCTTGTACACCTTGTCACCGCAGGTCGCGAATAACGTATCGAAGTGTTCGCCGCCGAAAGAGAGGTTCGAGAGTCTGCCGTTTGGAGTGGGTATAATACATTGTACCCTCCCGGCCTGGTCGCAAACCTGAATCCCCATCGCTGTCGCGACGTAAAGCCTGCCGTCATTGTCCACGCGAATTCCATCTGCATTGCTCTGGTCGGAAGTGTCCGGCACCTGCAGCCAATAAAAGCGCTGCTTGAACTGTAGTGATCCGTCTGGCTGAACGATGTAACTGTAGACCCAGTGAGAGCGATAGTCGGCGACATAGAGCAGCGTTTGATCCGGGCTGAGCGTGATTCCGTTCGCATACTTCAGACCAGTATCGACGATCGTCTTGTCACCATTTGGCTTGATGAGCCAGACCTTGCTTGGATCGTTAGAATTTCCCGCGGGTGGATTGGTGACGTAGATGTTACCGTTGTGAGCCACGACGATATCATTCCCAGCGAAGCCATCGGCAATCACCGTCGCTTTGCCATCACGATCATAAGCAATGATCTTTTGCTCGCCGTTGGCGACAGAATACAGTCTGCCGTCGGGGCCAAACGCCTCGCCATTGCCCTTTTTTGAATCGGCAATGAACTCGCTCACTTTATTGTCGAGGCCGATCTTATAAGTCTTGCTGCTCGTCACATCATTAAAGAACACTTCGCCTTTTGCGTTGGTAGCCGGACCCTCAAGGGACTTGTAGCCTTCAGAAACAAGCTGCCAGCTTTCGCCCGGAATAAGAATGTCGTTAAGGGTGGCGTTTCCAGTATGTCCCGTGCCTACTCGCTTGGGCCAGTCTTTCCAAAGCCAGCGCATCGCGTCAGGCAGGACAGCGGTAGCTTGTTTGCCCGTATGCCCGCCATCACCCCAAACGTGTTGCACTTCATAACCTGCAAAGGCCAGCGCGCGTTCCATAGTTTGATTTGCCATCCACCAGTCGCCACCGTATATGTTGAGGTCGTTGGAGCCGTCTTGCACAAATATACGAATGGGCTTTGGCTCATATTTTCTGATCAGACCCGGGTAACGCATACCACCACGCAGATCGACGTAAGTGCCGATCGAACTGAAGACCCGTGTGAAGGCATCTGGTCTTTCCCACGCGGCAGTGAACGCGGCGATTGCCCCGCTCGATCCGCCTCCGATGGCGCGGTCGTTGCCATCGTGTGAAAGTTGTATGGGCCGGCCGTCGGATGTTTTCTTTGTCTCCACTTCCGGCAACAACTCATCGAGCAGAAAGCGTGCGTAGCTGTCACCCAGTCCGTCGTATTCATAGCTGCGATTGAAGCGATCGAGCGCAGTGTTGGCGTCAATTGCCTTCACCACGCCCGGCGTTACAAACACACCGATGATAATCGGGATCTCCTTTTTCTGAATGAGGTTGTCGAAAACAGTTGTTGCTTCAAAACGCATTCCGTCCTGCCCTACATAGACACAGGCAGGCTTGTCCGGTTTGTATTGCGCCGGCACATAGATCCAGTAGTCTCGGACGGTACCTGGAAATACCTTCGACTTATCGAAACTCAACTTCAGTAGCTCGCCTTTAGGTACGCCGGGTTGCGGCTTGGAGTCAGGTCCCAGCACATAGTTGTCCGTCTGGCCGGAAATGTTGATTAGAAGGAGAAAGGGAAGCGTAAAGGCGAAGCACAACTCAGCAAGTTTCATGGATTTGAGATCACTTTTGAAAGGAGATGATGATTGATAGATCGCCTTCGCCGGTCTGCACGAGGCCATGAGAGCTTCCGCTCCGAGTCAGGATGGCATCTCCTGACTTTACTGCAAATTCTTTCCCATTGATCGTCATCTTGCCTGAGCCACTGAGCATGTAATAAACCTCGTCGGTTTCCTGCAGATGATAACCAATGGAAGCGCCCTTGTGCAGAACCCTTTTACGAAAGGAGAATTTCAGGTTTGGCACCTTCTCGAAGAAGATGTAGCCCGTTGACTGGCCCAGCCCATTGTGCGGCCCAGGTTCGTCTTTCGCGACTTCCGAGTCACGCTCAACGACATAACCGTCATCCGCTGCGGTCGACTTTGTTGACGCGGTAGCCGAACCCTGACGCATTGTGATGATCGTTATCATACAAAGAAGGGCGAGCAAGAGCACGAGCTTGATGTGTGTTTTGTACATGCATGCCTCCGATCTGCTTGAGAACTCAGGGTGCCGCTTTGCCGGTGACAACACCCAATCTCCGGCCCTCCCCCGACTCACTAACTAATTGATTCAACCTCCGCCGGCGTGTCTCTTCTCTCTTAGCACTCATCACCCAGTAACAGGCTAATCTTTGATAGCCGGGTGGCTGCTGCTGAAAATATTCCCAGGCCTTTTTGTTTGCGCGGAACTTTGTCTTGTAAAACGCGCTAAGCTCTCGCGGCGCCGACTCGAAGGAGTAGACTCCCGACCTTTTCGGATCCCGCAAGGCAAAAGCCTCAAGCCCTGCAGGCTGCATGAGTCCCAGTTTTGAGAGTTGCGTGGCGCGCTTGGTGTTTACCACGCTCCAATTACTTTTCGCCTTCCGCGGTGTGAAGCGAATGGTGTAACAGTTCTCGTCGATGGTCTTTCGCAGTCCATCAATCCAGCCAAAACAAAGCGCTTCATCCAGCGCTTCCGGATAGGCGATGCTCTTCTTGCCGGACTTCTTCTTATGAAATCCGACCCACAGTTCAGCGACTTGAACATGGTTCTTCTTAAGCCAGTTATGAAAACTCGATGCTGAACTGAAGAACCGGGCTTTCATCTTTTTTGTGGCGGACAGCTTACGCACGCGTGCTGCTTCCAAAGAGGTCAATGCCGCGTCGCGGTAGTGGTCACTGAGTTCTTAATCGATCCAAGGTTCCTGACGTTGCCGCCTGTGCTCAGGGTTTTGATACGAGGTTATGTCTTGTTTGCAGGGTCACTGCCTGACCAGTGCGCCCCGAGTCGTAAATCGCTTCGACAAGCTCGACACTGCGCCGGCCTTCATGACCATCACAACGAGGCATCGTGTCTGTTTCAATCGCTCTCAGAAAGTCCTTCAGAATGCTTTTGTGACCGCCAATGTCAGATACCACCGGTGAGTTCGCGTTCGAATTTGTGTTCTCACTGGCCCGCGTTAACTGTTCTGCGAGCGGAGTACGCAGGTCGGCCGCAATAATCCGGTCGTGCTCCAGGATTATTGTGCCCTCGGACCCTGTTAGTTCCACTCGTCTCAGGTAGCCAGGATAAACTGAAGTGGCCACTTCCAATGTTCCGATCGCGCCATTAGCAAACTCGAGAGTCGCGGCCACGGTATCTTCGACTTCAATCCTGTGAAACGCAGTGGAGGTTTTTGCGTATACCCGCCGAACACTGCCCATTAGCCAGAGCAACAAATCAACAGTATGCACGCCCTGATTTATGAGAGAGCCACCACCATCCAAATCCGAAGTACCACGCCAGCGCGAGCTACCGTAGTAATCGGGTGGCCTATACCATTTCACACGTCCGGAAACCAATATCGGCTTGCCAAGACGTCCACCATCAATCAACTCTTTCAAACGGCATATATCAGGTGCGAAGCGATCCTGGAAGCATACGCCCAATTTCACCCGCGCCTGCTCGCATTCGGCGATCAACAGGTCAGCGCGGGCGGTTGTAATATCAATTGGCTTTTCGACGAGAACGTGCAGACCATGGCGGGCTGCTGCTACTCCCTGTTCTGCGTGCAGACCGGACGGACTGCCGATGAGCACCATATTCATCGGCTCGTGTTGCAGGAAAGCTTCGAAATCTTCGTATGCTTTGCCTCCATACAGGTCGCTGAGACGGCCAATCTTTTCGCGGTTGTGTCCAAAGATTGCAGCGATCTCCACCCCATCTATTTCTCGCGCGGCGCGGGCGTGAGTCTCGCTGATGCCGCCACCACCAATGATGCCGATATGAGTCATTTGAATCTTCCGCAGGACGTCGCAGAGTTCTGGGTAGGGAATTCGGGTCACGGTTAGATCAGTTCCCACTGGTTGAAGTAAGCGAGGCTTTCACGGCAACGTCAAGTCCTGCAACTCCATCTCCAGCATGGACCACGTAAGGTTTCAATGGGTGCTACCTAGCGAAGCAACTTGAAAGCGTGCGTCCACTCGTTCCGCAGAAACCCCGGAATGCACCAGAGAATGCACAGCGGCTCTATTGCGCGGGCGGCTTCTACCTTGCCCATGTCAGCAGTTTCCCAGCCAAACTGATCGAGAATTGTGTTCACGGTTTTCTTTGCTGCGTCGTCGTTGCCGCAAATGAACATAGTCGGTCTGCCACCTTCAAGCCGCGGATTGACCATGAGACCACTGCCGACCGAATTGAAAGCTTTGACAAAGTGTGCGTCAGGAAACTCGCGCTGGAGTTGTTCCATCAGGGATTCATCAAAATTGGTAAAGAACTTCAACACCCCGTTGACGGGAGGAACATCGGCTATTGGATTTGTGGCGTCGATGATTGGCTTAGCGGAGAAGTTTCGCGAGCCGGCTGCGCGCAACGCGTCTGCGGCGGCAGTTCCTTTGACTGCAAGAACCACAAGCTCACCGAATTCTGCCGTGGCGGCAACAGTACCGGTCTGCGCCGCGGGGTTTCGTGCCACCCAATCGGCAAGTTTCGCCGGCTCTCGAGTACCCAGCATGACTTCATGTCCATGCTTAACAAAACCATCGCCCAATGCTTGCGCTACCACACCTGATCCAAGAATTCCGACCTTCATGCTTGGTTGCTCCCATCTGTGCTAATAACTCTGAATCTCACTGTGCCTGTCGCTCTCGTTGGAGTTGCTCATTGTAAAGCTTTTCAAAGCGAGCAATATAGTTTTGATAACCCCCGGGATCGATGAAAGGGTTCGAGTTCGGATCTGCGTTCATCCGTTTAGACTTGGATTCCATGTCGAAGAAGCTCGCGTGTGGACCGAGAAAAACGTCGCAGTGCAGCCCCTTCAAAATCTGGAAGGATCGAGCATAGACTTCGGCGATCTTTGGCCAGGCAGGATAGTTGACCATATGGACGCCAGGATTGATAGACATGCTCCCTACAAATACAACGTCGTAGGGCTTTCCCTTTTCTTCAGCTACTGTGGTCCACGTCGTATTGCCTTCAGTATGTCCAGGTGTCAGATGGGCCGTCAGCGTTACACCACCTAACCGCACACTCTCACCGTCCTTAATGACATGATCGACTCTGACTGGCTTGAAGGGGTTGAGGGGATGAAACGTCTTTGTGCCTCCGCTTTCGAGAATCGCGGCGTCTCCAGCCGAAGCATAGACCTGAGCGCCGGTCGCCTCTTTCATCTCAGCGTGTCCGCCGACATGATCATAATGGGCGTGGCCTGACAAAATGATCTTGATGTCTTGTAGCTTGAATCCGAGTGTAGCGATGTTAGCACGAACGATTGCGGGCGATTCCTCGAGTCCCGTATCCAGCAGGATATGCCCGGCGGGAGTCGTGATCAGGTAGCAAGCAAGGTCGTTAGTGCCGACGTAATGGATATTGCCAATAATCCGGAATGGCTTGAAGGGTTGATTTGATTCCTGACCCGGTAACTTTTGAGCGGAAACACTCCTAGCCTGACTACCCGAAGGGGCGATAGATATGCTTAGCGCAACTAGGCAGTCAATGATTTTTTTCATAAACATTTTCAGATGCTCAAGACATTACCCAACCAGTAACGAGACCGTGTGAACAATCTCTTTTGGATGCCACGGCACAAGGCCGTGGCATCCAAATTCGAGTTTTCATTCTTCACCCAGGCGTCGCTGATTTCGATTCCTTCGTTAACGAATGATCGCCGTGTTAGCCGGCCCCTGAGGTTTCTTCACATACTTGTCGTACCACGTCAGATACCGCTCGTATCGATCGCGAATGAAGCTCGGCCGTGTAATACCGTGAAACTCGTTCGGGTAGATTATCAACTGCGTGTCGATTCCCAGGCTGCGCAGCGCCTGATACATCTGCTGCCCACCCTGGACCGGCACATTAAAGTCGCGCTCCCCACCGAGGAACAACGTCGGTGTCTTGATGCGGTCAGCGTGCAGGAAGGGGTATGAAATCTTCACATAGGTCTCCCATGCTTTCGGATTCCACGGCGGCCCGATCTCGTAGTCGTATTGAATGATGTACTGATCCGTCCCGTAGAAGGCAACTGTGAATGCCGTGCCGGCGCCGCTGGTCGCTCCTTTAAAGCGCGTGTCGCTGGCTATCATATAGTCCGTCAGAATCCCTCCATAACTCCAGCCGCCGACTCCCAGGCGATCAGGATCGGCCACACCCATGCTGATCACATGATCGACGCCGGCCTGCAGATCCTCGACTTCATAATGTCCCCAGTCAGCGAAGATTGATCGCGAATATTTTTGACCACGGCCCGCGCTGCCTCGATAGTTTACCGCCAGGACAGCATACCCATTGGCTGCAAACCATTGCCGCTCAAGACTGAACGAATGCTGATCTTGACCATTTGGGCCACCATGGATCCGCAGCAATAGCGGTACCCGGTTTCCTTTCAGATAGCCGACAGGGTACGTGAGTAACCCGTGGACCTCGGTACCGTCCTTACTCTTGAAATTGACTTCTTCTGTCGCCGGGATCTCCAACTCGGCTAAGAGCGAGTCGTTTTGATGTGTTAACTGTCGCAGTGCGCCAGCTTCCATCGCGTAAACTTCGGTGGGTTTTATATCGTTACCGGAAAGCAGGGCCACGTGGCCGCCGCCTTCGGTTAAATTAGACACTACAATCGGTGAATTCATCAGGCGCTCGAACGAGTCGCCCGAAACCCGCGCCGGATAGACAGAACGATCGTCCGTGACCAAAAGGTTGAGAGATTTGCTGTCACCGCCGAAGCGCAATCCGGATACGCCGCGATCGAGATCTTCCGCTGGTTTCACTCGCCTGGCCGCGGCGCTGCCGTCAGCCGGGACTAAGGTCAAATGGTCCATGCCATAGGCGCCGAATTTCTTCTCGTCTCCTTCGAGGTAGGCGAGCCACTTCTTGTCAGGACTCCACTCCGGACGAGCCCGTGAACCGCGGCTGGTCGCTGGGGTCAGTTGTTTTTCAGTTATGCCCGGCTGCGCGTCGGCTACGAATAGTTGTGCCGAGGGATCACGGTCCGGATCGTCCGCATGATTGCTCATGAAGGCGATGTGGGTGCCATCAGGAGACCAGGACGGAGAGGACTCATCCCATTTGCTCTTGGTTAAGCGCTCAAGCTTTTCTGTCGCAATGTCGTAAAGGTAAATGAAACTGTGGCGTCCGGAAAGCAGATATCCCTGCACGTCCTGCTTGAACCGGTAACGGTCGATTATGATCGGCTTTGGCGGCTTGGGCGTCGTAGGGGCAGCGCTGGCTTGAGGTGAAGGAGATGGTTCGTCCGGGTCCGGATCACCTATGACGAGGGCAAGTCGTTTCGAATCTGGCGACCACTCATAACCCTGCAGGCGTCCTTTTAATTCCGTGAGCTGCATCGCCTCGCCGCCATTGCGGTCGAGCAGCCAAAGCTGGTTACCTTTTGCCTTGCCGGGACGAGATGAAGTGAATGAAAGGTATTTTCCGTCCGGGCTCCATCGCGGTGAGCTTTCACTGTCCTGACTAAATGTCATCTGTCGATCGCTCTTGCCATCGAAGCTGACCATCCAGATATGAGAGTTAGCCTTGTCCTCTTTCGTATCAACAGTGCCGACGACGTAAGCCACCCATTGGCCATCGGGGGAAACTTGTGGATCGCGAACGTCGCGCAAGCGTGCAATATCGTCGATTTTGAAGGGACGATGAGCGGTTTGGGCAAGAACTAGAGATGCGCAAGCTAAAATGAGCAGGAGAACACGAGACAGTTTCTTAGTGGGCATAGTGTGTAATCGACCTCCCGGAGATGAAGCGCGCGCAAGATATTACATGCGCTCGGTGGGCGTCAATGGGAGTGTTCGGACTTTTTGCTCAAACGGTAGATGGGAAGTTGTTGGACCTTTCGAAATTCGTCGGCGTCATACTGTGCGTAACTACCGCCACAACGCTTTTTGCGACCACTCTCAAGTTCAAAACAGCGAGTAGTGGCGCGTAAGCGTTTACCGCTTGAATTGTAGATGTTTTGTTTTTCAACGCGGACCGATCCATTAAAGGTCCGAAAACTATTCTCGAGCTCCGCAAGCGATCCATCCTCGCGAAAACAATAACTAACAAACTGCGACCAATCGCCCGACGGGCTGCCATACTCAAAGTGAGCTAAAACTATGTTTCCAGCTCTAAGCCAGACGTTAGCCGTGTTGTATAGATTGTCTTTTGTCGTCGCTGACTCTCTTGCTTTTTGCGTCTTAAACTCGCTCCACTTTTCCGTCGGTTTGTTCAGCGTTATACCGCTCTGGTCGTACGACGATACGTCTCCGAAGAACCGTGCCTGTTTGGGACTGCGTTTCGCGTATATGCCAAGCTCTTTGCAATAACTTGTTACGGTTGAGATTTCTGAAGGAGTCGGAGACGGCTTAGGTTCGTTAGTAGCTGATGACGTCGACGGAGGACCGGTCGGTTTGGGTTGATCCGAAGTCTGGCCGATAATCATACCGAGCAAGGCGGAGCTAAGGAATAGGATGCTAATCATAATTAGTCGCATTAGTCGTCTCCTGACTAATTACCTTCCTGATGCGCTGCGTCTTTGATGATCAATTCAAGCTTCCTTCGGTCCGAATCAGACACATTCGTGAAGCGCACTCCAAAGCCCATGCTGGGATGGGTATAGACTACCTCGCCCTCAATCTCGATCGACTCTCCGGCTGGTAGTTGCAAACTCAAAGCGATTATGTCACCCAGCTCTACCTGGGCGACCGTATCGACGAAACATCCGCCCAAACTCAGGTCGCTGGTCCTTGACTCATATTTGCCGGCATTACCTATCCAAAGCACCTCGATAGATGCCGGCACGCGTTCTTCGGTTCTTCGTTCGTCGGTCATGAAATCCTCGCTATCCGTTCTGTGGTTTATTAGTTTCGTTTACTCAACAACAAAACGAAGGGTTTGAATAGCGCTGCTCTTTGTCGTGCGAGCGGTTGCGGTAAGTTCTAATCGATAGTGCCCCGGCGCGAGAGCGGAGAGCGAAAGCTCGGCCCAATAGGGCATGCTTGCATGGTCCTTCATTGAGTCGGTCGGAAGCTTGCGGGCGGGCATGGTAATCAAGGTTTTACCGTCTTGTAGCACGCGCGCTTGAATCTCAATGTCCGGCGCGATTCCATTTGCCACGTTGTAGATATAGGTTTGATAACGTAATACCGAGCTGCGTGCGAATCGCAGGTTAATATTCACCGGCAAGGAGCCCGGGCCTGTCGCTTGCTCGGTGGAGGGCGCTTTTCGTTCGGCCACAAACAGACTACTCATCTGCAAGCTGGCGCGAGAAAGATCTGGGACCTGGATCCACTGCTGGGCGCTGCCCGTTCGGCCGGTGTTCCGTTCCCTGACGGCCACGCGCACTTGATAAAGACCTGGGGCCAGACGTAGTTGTTGATTCCACATGACGGGAAGCACTTGATCTTGTGCGGGATTGGAAACTACGGTCAGCAATTGCTTGAAGGTGACAATCATCCCATCAACTGTTATCTCAAACTGTTCCGGCAGCAGTCCGTCTACGAGAGGCCCGGTCTTGTCGAAGACCATCAAGTCGGTCTGCACGAGCTCGGTGTTGATCCGTACGACGTCGGATGATTGCGACACCGGCGATTGTGGTTTGGCGACTGGTTGCTGAGCGTTTGCAACCAGGCCTGAAAAACAAAGTGCGATAGGGAGGAGAGACCCGCGCAAGGCGGAAGAAGCAAAACAGGTCAGCTCTATCCTGCGAATGACCGTAATATCGTATCGACACAACACGGCGCGAATTATAACACCGGGTTCTCAAGTCTTACTTGTGAATCCGAGCAGTCCTTTAGTAGTTACCT
>WNFR01001134.1_pt1 | contig 27680 bp, 28 predicted proteins | sample 5400221 | NCBI WGS metagenome assembly WNFR01 (sample SAMN13153357, study PRJNA577476) | soil metagenome | isolation source: 40 cm soil under Madrone tree | place: USA:California | collected 2016-06-14
TCGGGCGCGATGTGGCCGATCATGAAGCCGTGCGTGGCGCCGGAGAAGCGGCCGTCGGTCATGAGCGCGACCTTGTCGCCGAGCCCGGCGCCCTGGATGGCGCCCGTGACGTGCAGCATCTCGCGCATGCCGGGACCGCCCTTGGGGCCTTCCCACCGGATGACGATGACGTCGTTGGCCTTGATCTTCCCCGCCTTCACCGCGGCGAAGCAATCCTCTTCGCGATCGAACACACGCGCCGGCCCGCGGTGCACGTCCTTTTTCTGCCCGGACACCTTCGCCACGCAGCCGTCGGGCGCGAGGTTCCCGCGTAGGATGACGAGGCCACCCTCGGGCTTGATCGGATTGCTCAGCGCGTGGACGACCTTCTGCCCGGGGGTCTCACGCGCGGCGCGCGCCTCTTCGCCGATGGTGCGACCGCTCACCGTCTTCTCGTCCGGGAACAGCAGCCCGGCGTCGAGCAGGCGCTTGGCCACCACGCCCATGCCGCCCGCCTCGTACATCTCGGGCGCCGTGAACGAGCCCCACGGTTTCATGTCGGCGAGCAGCGGCGTCTTGCGCGAGATCTTGTCGAACTCGTCGATCGTCAGCTTGACCCCGGCTTCCTTCGCCACCGCCAGCAGGTGCAGCACGGCATTGGTCGAGCCGCCGGTGGCCATGACGCCGGCGATCGAGTTGTAGAGGGACTTCTTGGTGATGATCTGCCGCGGCGTCAGCCCCTTGCGCAGGACGTCCATGGCCAGCCGGCCCGTCTGATAGGCGATCTCTTCCTTCTGAGGATCGGGCGCCGGCACATCGTTGAAGCCCATCGGCGAGACACCGAGCATCGCGAACGCGGTGGCCATCGTGTTGGCGGTGAACTGCCCACCGCAGGCGCCCTCGCCCGGGCACGACGCGCACTCGACGGCGTGCAGCTCCTTGTCGTCGATCTTGCCGGCGTTGCGGGCGCCGATCGCCTCGAAGATGTCCTGCACGGTCATCCGCTTGCCCTTGTACTCGCCGTACATGATCGAGCCGCCGTAGAGCATGACGCTGGGCAGATCCAGCCGCGCCATCGCCATGACCATGGCCGGGATCGTCTTGTCACAGCCGGAGAGCGTGACCAGGCCGTCCAGCAGGTGGCCGCGCGTGACCAGCTCGACCGAGTCGGCGATCCAGTCGCGGCTGATCAGCGAGGCCTTCATGCCCTCGGTGCCCATGGCGATACCGTCGGTGACCGAGATCGTGTTGAACTCGATCGGCGTGCCGCCGGCGGCGCGGACGCCCTCGGCGACCTTCTGGGCGAGCTTGCGGTGGTTGGCGTTGCACGGCGTCAGCTCGATCCAGCAGTGCGCGATGCCGATCAGCGGGCGCGCGAGGTCCTCGTCGGTGAAGCCGACGGCGCGGAAATAGGAGCGCGCGGCGGCGCGGTCGGGGCCGTCCAGCAGCGCGCGGCTCTTGTGGCGGGGATCGAACGTCATGGCGGCCCTCCGATGAGGTGGCAGTCTAGCACGCCGCACGCGGGCCTCAGACGGGGCGCTTGGCGACCAGGAACGTGAACTTGCCGTGCTGGACGACCTCGGCGCGCTGATTGATGACCTGACGCTCCTCGACGATGACGCCGCCCTCGCGCATCGAGCGCTTCACGGCCGTGCGCGAGACGCTGTGAATGGTGTCGCCCACGCGCAGCGGCGCGTCGACGTGCCACTCCACGCCCATGAAGGCGAGGACGGCGAGCGGCGGCTGGGGGATCCGCCAGCCGAGCCCGGTGGTGAGCGCCAGGAGCAGGAGGTCGGGCACCACGCCCTCGGCGGGCGCGAGGTCGCCCGTCACGCCGCCGTAGAGAGCGACGTGCGCCTCGGTGACGGTGATGCCCGGCGTCTCGCGGATGCCGTGCAGTTCCACATCCTCGAAGAAGAACTGGGGGGTCGCGGTCGCGGTCATTTGCGGCGGCGCTCCACCATGAGGTCGGTCTCGCCCTCCTGCACCACCTCGCCGCGCTGGTTCACCACGGTGCGCTCGACCGTGACCAGGCCGCGGTCGGGCTTGGGGGTCTCCTTCTTCGCGGTGACCTTCGCGCGCAGGCGGATCGTGTCGCCGATCTTGATCGGCCCCTTGAACTTCCAGCGCAGCCCGACGAAGGCGAGGGTGGCGTAGGCCTGCGTGGCGCGCGTGAAGAGGCCGGCCTGGATGGCCAGCCCGAGCAGGCCGTGGGCGATGCGCTCGCCGAAGATCGACTGCTTCATGAACTCGGCGTCGGTGTGGAGCACGTTGTAGTCGCCGGACAGCCCGGCGAAGAGCACGATGTCCGTCTCGGTCACCGTGCGGCCCGGCGACTCGTACTCCTCGCCCACCTGGATATCGTCGAAGTACCGCCGCGCATCGGCCATGCGGGCGTTAGAATATCACGCCGATACGACCCTACCGATTGGAGGAGCCATGGAGCGACGACACTTCCTCACGAAGACCGCGGTGGCGGCGGGCGCGACGGCGGTGGCCCTCGCGGACGCGCCGAACGTCATTGCGCAGCAGCGCTACCAGTGGCGCATGTCCACCACGTGGACGCCCGCGCTGGACGTGCTCCAGGGCGCCGCGCAGAAGATGGCCAAGATGGTCGACGATATGAGCGGCGGCCGCCTGAAGATCCAGGTCTTCGCCGGCGGCGAGCTGATGCCGCCGTTTGGCTGCTTCGACGCATGCTCGCAGGGCACGATCGAGTCGTTCATGGGCGCGCCGTATTACTGGGCGGGCAAGGATGCCGGCTTCCAGTGGTTCTCCGCGGTACCGTTCGGTCTCAACCCCAACGGGATGATGGCGTGGTACCTCTACGGCGACGGGCTCAAGCTCTGGGAGGAGGCTTACGCGCCGCTGAGCCTGGTGCCGCGGCCGGGGCCGTCGACAGGCGTGCAGATGATGGGATGGTTCCGCCGCAAGATCAACACGACCGCCGACTACAAGGGGCTCAAGATGCGCATCCCCGGCCTCGGCGGCAAGATCGTGGCCGCGGCGGGCGGGACGGTCGTCCTCACGCCGGGCGGCGAGATCTACACGGCGCTCGAGCGCGGCACCATCGACTCCTGCGAATGGGTCGGTCCGCACGACGACATGAAGCTGGGACTTCACAACGCGGCGAAGTACTACTACTACCCGGGCTGGCACGAGCCGGGCACGACCGCGGAGTTCGGCTTCAACAAGAAGGCGTACGACGGGCTGCCCGCGGATCTCAAGGCCATCGTCGACCACGCCTGCCAGTCGGTGCAGGTCGTGTCGTTCCAGGAGTACGAGTACAAGAACACGATCGCGCTGCTGAAGCTGAAGACGGAGTTCAAGAACAAGGTGGAGCTGGTCAAGCTCTCGGACGCCACGCTGAAGGACCTCAAGAAGCTCGCCGACCAGGTCATCAAGGAGGAGTCGGAGAAGACGCCCACCGCGAAGAAGGCCTTCGCGTCGATCAACAAGTTCGAAAAGGAAGCCAACGACTGGCGGTTGATCTCCGAGGCCGCCTACCACGCGCAAGTAGCGGCTATTTGAAATTGGGGGCCCCGACATGGCCCCCCAACCCCCCCCAGCGTTCGGGGCGCCCCGGCGAAGCCGTGGCGCCCCTCTAGAGCCGTGGCGCCCCTCTAAAGCCGTGGCGCCCCTCTATCGGCTGACTACCCCCTGAACAGGAAGAAGAGCGCGCGGACGATCTGCGGGAATGCGATCGTGATCGTCAGGCCGATCAGCTGCAGGGCGACGAACGGCGCCACGCCGCGATAGATGTCCGTCGTCTTGATCTCCGGCGGCGCCACGCCGCGCAAATAGAAGAGCGCGAAGCCAAAGGGCGGCGTGAGGAACGACGTCTGGAGGTTCACGCCGATGATGACCCCCAGCCAGAGTGGGTCGAATCCGAAGTGCGTGACCAGGACCGGCGTGAGGATTGGCACGTGGATGAAGCAGATCTCGAAGAAGTCGATGAAGAAGCCGAGGAGGAAGATGATGAACATGACCACCGCGAGCACGCCATAAGAGCCTAGCGGCAGGCTCTTGAGGAAGTCCTGGATGAGATGGTCGCCGTTCAGCCCGCGAAAGACCAGCCCGAAGCAGTTGGCGCCGACGAGGATGATGAAGGCGAGGCTCGTGATACGGGTGGTCGCCTCCATCACGTTGCGTAGCATTCCCCACGAAAACTTGCGCTTGACCATGGTGAGGACGATGCCGCCGACGGCGCCCACCGAGGCCGCCTCCGTCGGCGTGGCGACACCGGCGAAGATCGCGCCGAGCACGGCCACGATGAGCGCGAAGGCCGGGATGAGCGCGATCGTCACGCGCTTGACCGCGTCGCCGCGGAACACTGCCAGCTCCGCCTCGGGAATCGCCGGCGCCAGCTCGGGCCGCAGCCGTCCGAGGATCGCGATGTAGACGATATAGAGCGCCACCAGCACGAGGCCGGGCAGCACCGCTCCGATATATAGATCACCGACCGACACACCCATGATGTCACCGAGCAGGACGAGGATGACGCTGGGGGGGATGATCTGGCCGAGCGTGCCCGAGGCGCAGATCGTCCCGCAGATCAGCTCCTTGTCGTACCCGCGCCGCAGCATCGTGGGCAGCGAGACGAGCCCCATGGTGATGACGCTGGCGCCGACGATGCCGGTCGACGCCGCGAGGATCGCGCCGACCACCACCACCGAGATGGCGATGCCGCCGCGCATCTTGCCGAAGAGCAGCGCCATCGTCTCCAGCAGCTCCTCGGCGAGGCCCGATTTCTCCAGCACCACGCCCATGAAGACGAAGAGCGGAACGGCCAGCAGCGTGTAGTTGGTCATCGTGCCCCAGATGCGGATGGGCAAGATGTCGAAGAAATCGGCGCGCAACAGGCCGGACAGGACGCCGAGGCCGCCGAAGAAGATTCCGGTGAAGGTGAGGCTGAACGCCACCGGGAAGCCCGCGAACAGGAACACGATCATGCCCGCGAACATGAACGCCGCCAGAATCTGCTCGGGCGGCAGCATCAGTGGATCTCCTTCACGCGGACCTCGGGCTCTTCCCACCCCATGGCGACGTAGAAGTTCTTGATCGTCTCCGACACCCCCTGCAGACCGAGCAGCGCGAAGCCGATGATGATGACGGACTTCAGCGCCCACCGCGCGGGCACACCGCCCGGATCGGGCGAGCCCTCGTTCACCATGAACGAGTTCCTGATGAACGGCGTCGCCGTGTAGATCACCAGGAAAACCGACGGAAAGAAGAACAGGAAGGCGAAGATGAAATTGGCCCAGGCGCGCTTGCGGAGGCTCCACCGCGAATACACGATGTCCACGCGCACGTGCTCGTCGTAGAGCATCGTGTACCCCGCGGCCAGGAGATAGCTCACCGCGAACAGGTGCCACTCCAGCTCCTGCATGAAGACCGAGCCGCGATTGAACGCGTAGCGCTGCACCACGTCGAAGAAGACGACGAGCACCATGGCCAGCGTGACGAAGGAGGTGAAGCGGCCGACGCGCTCCTGGACGGCGTCGATCCAGCGGGCGAGCTCTCGGAGCATGCGGCTCCTCTCGTGTGGGGGGTCGGGGACCGAGCCCTGATAACACGCGCGCCGCGACAGCGTCAAGGCGCCGGCGGACTTGACAGGCTCCGGACCCCTGCCTACCATCGCCGCCACCCAGCGCGTCACACCGCTCCCGCAGATACGGAGGCCCGCCATGACGACTCGCCGCGAGTTCCTGACCGTGAGCCTGGTCGCGACCGGTGCCGCGCTCGCGCCCCACTGGGCCGACGCCGCCGGCAAGGTCACGAAGACGCTGACCACCGCCCGTGAAAGCTCCTTCATCAAGGCGTTCGACGAGTTCTTCGTGAAGACGCTGGCGCCGGAGTACGAGAAGGCCACGGGCGTCAAGGTCGGGTACGAGGCGGTGAGCGTGGGCGGCATGCTGACGCGGCTCACCACGATCGCGGAGACGAAGTCGGGACCCGAGATCGTCGGCACCGGTCTTAACTGGCCGTACCTCTTCGACAGCGCGCTCGTGGACGTGAGTGACATCGCGGGCGAGGTCGGCAAGAAGATGGGCGGCTGGCTCGACATCGTCGAGGACGTCGTCGTGGTGAACAAGAAGTGGAAGGCGATTCCCTGGGGCAACATCGGCCAGCTCGAAAACTACCGGACCGACTGGTTCAAGGAGGTCGGCGTCACCAAGTTCCCCGAGACCTGGGAGGACTTGCTGTCCGCCGGCCGGCTGCTCAAGAAGAAGGGGCACCCGTTCGGCTTCGAGCTGGGGCACGGCTTCGGCGACAACCACGGCTGGATGTATCCGCTGCTGTGGTCGTACGGCGGGCGAGAGGTGGACAAGGACGGCAAGACCGTGCTGATCGACTCCTCCGAGACGGCGGCGGCGGTGGACTTCTGCCGCCGCTTCTACAAGGAGACGATGCTCGAGGACGTGCTGGGCTGGACGGACGTGAACAACAACAAGGCGTTCCTTGGCGAGCAGATTTCCTGCACCAACAACGCCTCGTCCATCCTCGTGGTCGCCAAGCGCGACTTCCCCGAGATCGCCAAGGTCACCGACCACGCGCTGAACCCGCACGGACCCAAGGGCCGCTTCCATCTGTTGAACGCGCAGAGCCTCGCCCTCATGGCGCACGCGCCGGATCAGGCGGCCGCCAAGGCGTTCCTGCGCTGGCTCTATGACGACAAGCAGATGTCGCGGTGGCTCACCGCGGGCGACGCCTACTACGCGCCCTTCCAGCGCGCCTACGACAACCATCCGATGTGGCAGCCGGAGCCGCGCTATCTGCCGTACAAGGAGTCGCTCAAGACCTCGCGGCCGCACACATGGCCCGGGCCGCAGGGCCATGCGGCGTCGGAGAGCGTCGCCAAGTACGTGCTCGTCGACATGTTCGCCAAGGCGTGTCGAGGCGACTCGACGAAAGATGTCATCGCGACGGCGGCCTCCCAGCTGAAGCAGATCTACAAAGCGAAGTAGTCGATGGCTGTCGGCCCCGCGTCGGTCGCGCGGCCGGCCCCGGTGACGGGCCGGCCGCTCTCGCTGTGGCGTACCGTCGATCGGGAGAGTGTCTTCTCGTGGCTGATGCTCGCCCCGGGCGTCCTGTTCCTGCTCGCGTTCGTCGCGTACCCGTTCTTCTACGGCATGTTCCTGAGCCTGTCCGAGCGGCGGGTGGCCCAGCCCGGCGTCTTCGTCGGGCTCGCGAACTTCGCGACGATGACGCAGGATGCCGTGTTCTGGCAGGTGACGCGCAACACGTTCGTGTACACGATCGTGGCGACGCTGCTGAAGATGGTGGGCGGGCTGGCCATGGCCCTCGTGATCAACCAGCAGTTCCGCGGCCGCAACCTCGCGCGGGCCTTCCTGCTGCTGCCGTTCATCGTACCCACCGTGCTCTCCACCGTGGCCTGGATGTGGATCCTCGACCCCACCTTCAGCGTGATCAACTGGTCGCTCCTGCACTCTGGCCTCGTCAAGGAGACCTTCTCGTGGCTGGGCAACGCGACCCTGGCCATGGTGTCGATCATCGGCGTCAACACCTGGCGGGGGCTGCCCTTCTACGGCATCACGCTGCTGGCGGGGCTGCAGACGATCTCCCCAGACCTCTACGAGGCGGCCGCCATCGACGGCGCCGGCGTCACGCAGCGCTTCTGGTACATCACGCTGCCCGTGATCAAGCCCGTCCTCATCATCGTCACCATGTTCTCCGTGATCTTCACGTTCTCGGACTTCCAGCTCCCCTACGTGCTCACGCACGGCGGCCCCGCCAACGCGACTCACCTCTTCGCCACCTATGCGTTCGACATCGGCATGTCGGCGGGCGTGCTCGGAATGGGGGCGGCGGTCGCGCTGGCCATGCTGCCCGCGCTGGCGATGCTGATCGTGGCGCTCACGCTCTACCTGCGGCGGGAATGATCTCCGTCCGGAGCGGTGGGGGGTGTCGGGGAGGAGCGGCGCTCGCTCCCCCCGACGTCGAATAGATGGTCGGTGGGCGCCAGCTCGGCGCACGAATCTTGCGGCTGTACCTGCCGCTCGGCTTCTTCCTGGTGGCGATGCTGTTCCCCTTCTACTGGATGGCCATCACCTCGATCAAGCCGAACCGCGAGCTCTACAACCCGCGCATCATGCCGCTCATCGTCCACCAGCCCACGCTCAAGCACTACGTCGATCTCCTCGAGCAGACGAACTTCCTCACGTGGACCTACAACACGATGCTGGTGGCCGTCGTCACCACCGTCGTCTCGCTGGTGCTGGGCGTGATGATCGCGTACCCGCTCGCGCGCATGAACTTCCCCGGCGCGGCCGTCGTGGCCATCGGGGTGGCCGCGACCTACCTGGTGCCCCAGCCGCTCCTCTTCATCCCGATGGCGGACATCATCAACCGCCTCGGCCTCGGCAACACGCTGTCCGCGGTGATGCTGACGTATCCGACGCTGTTGATCCCGTTCTGCGCGTGGCTGCTGATGGGCTACTTCAAGAGCGTCCCCCGCGAGCTGGAGGAGGCGGCGCGCATCGATGGCGCGAGCCGCCTGCAGGCGATGCTGCGAGTGGTGCTGCCGCTCTGCACGCCGGGCCTGCTCTCGGCAGGCATCTTCGCCTTCACGCTGGCGCAGAACGAGTTCCTCTACGCGCTCATCTTCCTGACCACGAGCGAGGTCCGCACGGTCCCCGTCGGCGCCATCACTGAGCTGATCCGCGGCGACGTCTTCTACTGGGGCCAGCTGATGGCCGCCGCGCTGCTGGGCTCCATCCCGGTGGCGCTGATCTACTCCTTCTTCGTCGACTATTACGTCGCCGGCCTCACCGCCGGCTCCGTGAAGAACTAGTCCGCGGCGGGGCCGTCCTTGACAGCCCGTGACGGCGGCCGCTAGCATTCAGACCGACCAGCCCGACCTTCGGGCGCATGCTGGCCGGGGGGACATTCCGTGCGATTCAGTGACAGCCGGCTCGAGCCCATCTGGGACAAGGTCCGCGCGGGCGAGCGCCTGAGCCGCGAGGACGGCCTCACCCTCTTCGAGTCTGACGACCTCCTCGGCATCGGGCGCATGGCCGATCACGTCAAGTCCCGGCGCGAGGGTGATCGCGTGTACTTCGTCATCAACCGCCACATCACGCCGACCAACGTCTGTGTCCTCTCGTGCGCGTTCTGCGGCTTCGCGCGCAAGCCCGGCGAGGCCGGCGCCTACGAGCACACGATCGAGGACATGGTGGCGATGGTGCGTGACGAGACCCGCGAGGTGCACATCGTGGGCGGCCACCATCCCGACTGGCCGTTCGAGTACTACGAGCGGATGATCCAGGCCATCCACGCCGCGCATCCCGAGGTGCAGATCAAGGCGCTCACCGCGGCCGAGGTCGATTACTTCTGGCGGCGCTGGAAGATCGAGCCGAAGGACGCGCTGACGCGGCTGAAGGCGGCCGGGCTTCGCTCCATGCCCGGCGGCGGCGCCGAGATCTTCTCGCCGCGGCTCGCGAAGCTGCTCAAGTACACGGGCAAGGCCGATCCCGAGCGGTGGTGCGAGATCCACGGCATCGCGCACGCGCTTGGCATCAAGACGAACGCCACGATGCTGTACGGGCACGTCGAGACGCTCGCCGAGCGCGTCGAGCACCTGCTGCGGCTGCGCGAGCAGCAGGACGCCTCCGGCGGGTTCGTCACCTTCATCCCCCTCGCCTACCAGACGGCGGCCACCAAGCTCGTGGCGCGCCAGACGCCGCCCGCGGACTCTCTGAAGACGATCGCCGCCTCGCGGCTGCTCCTCGACAACTTCCCGCACGTCGAGGCGTACTGGGTGACGCTGGGCGAGGAGACGACCTCGGTGGCGTTGCACTTCGGCGCCGACGACGTCAACGGCACGCTGGAGGACGAGCGCATCCAGCATCTGTCGGGCGCGCAGACGCCGGCGGGGGTGGCGCGCGAGCAGCTCTTCCGGATGATCCGTGACGCCGGCAAGATCCCCGTCGAGCGCGACGCGCTCTACAACGTGGTGAGAATATGGAACTAGGCCAGCGATTCGCCGACCGTCGGGCCGTAGTGCGAGCCGCAGGCGAAGTCGAGGCGAGCCTGAGTGAGTCGCCCTGCGAGGCCGCCCCGACGGCGAATATGAGAGAGGCGGCCCCGACGGCAAATACAAAAGACCGCTGCACCGCCAACCGCTTCACCGCTACGCGAATCGACCGCGAGGAAGGCCACCATCTTCTCACCGACGCGCCGCTCCTCGAAGTCGGCGCGCGCGCCGCCGAGGCGCGCTTCGCGCGCCGGCCGGACAAGGTCGTGACCTTCGTGATCGACAGCAACCCGAACTACACGAACGTCTGCATCACCGATTGCCAGTTCTGCGCCTTCTATCGCAAGCCCGGCGATCGGGAGGCGTGGACGCTCACGGTGGACGAGGTGCTGGCGAAGGTCGAGTCCGCGGCGACGAAGGGCGCGACCACCGTGCTGCTGCAGGGCGGCCACAACCCCGCGCTGCCCCTCGACTACTACCTGACGCTGGTGCGCGAGACGCGCACGCGGTTCCCCCAGGTCACGCCGCACTTCTTCACGGCCTCCGAGATCCACACGATGGCCCAGGTGGCCGGGCTGCGGTTCACCGACATCCTCGATCGTCTCTGGGACGCCGGCCAGCGCACCATCCCCGGCGGCGGCGCCGAGGTCCTCTCGACGCGCGTGCGCGCGCGCATCGCGCCGAAGAAGGGTGGCCCGGAGTCGTGGCTCGAGGTTCATCGCGAGGCGCACCGCCGCGGGTTCAAGTCCACGGCCACCATGATGTACGGCCATGTCGAGACGGTGGACGACCTGCTCGACCACTTCGACGCGATCCGCGAGCTTCAAGACATGTTCGGCGGCTTCACCGCCTTCGTGCCGTGGTCGTTCAAGCCGGGCAACACGCTGCTCGAGAAGTGGATCAAGCAGTACAAGGGCCCGAGCATGTACCTGCGCGTCCTCGCGGCGGCCCGGCTCTACCTCGACAACTTCCCGCACGTGCAGGCCTCGTGGTTCTCCGAGGGCAAGGCGACGGGCCAGATCGCGCTGCACTTCGGCGCCGACGACTGGGGCGGCACGCTGTTCGAGGAGAACGTCCACAAGGCCGCCGCGTACGTCAACACGATCTCCGTGGACGAGATCGTGACGCTGATCCGCGAGGCCGGCTTCACGCCCGCCCAGCGGACGACCGAGTACGAGATTCTCCGGACGTACTAAATGGGATCGATCGGGGGGACGGCGGAGACGAACCCCTTCTGATGCGCCATCGTGAAGAGCCGTTCCACCGCCGCGCGCCCGTCCGGACCGAGGGCGAGCGTGAAGTCGTTGACGTACATCAGCACGAAGCGCCGGCACGTCTCCTTGTCGATGCCCCGCCCGTAGCGCATCGCGTAGTCGAGCGCCTCGTCCACGTGGGCGTGGGCCCACGCGATCGAGTCGCGGAGCGCCTGCGAGAGGGCGCGATGGAGATCCTCGCCGAGGTCGCGGCGCATCACGTTGCAGCCGAGGGGCAGCGGCAGCTTCGTGTCCCGTTCCCAGGCCTCGCCGAGGTCGAGGACCTTGTGCAGGCCCAGCGTCTGGTACGTGATCTGACCTTCGTGGATCAGCAGGCCCAGGTCCGCTTGTCCCTCCAGAACCGCCGTGGGGATCTTGTCGAACGCGACTTCGATGATCGGCGGATCGCCGACGTAGAGGCGCAGCAGCAGCGCGGAGGTGGTGTGCTTGCCGGCGATCGCCGTCACGCGCTGCTCGAGCTCGGCTCTCGGGATCGCCTCGCGCGCCACGAGGATCGGCCCGTAGCCCTTCCCCATCGAGGCGCCGGGATCCATCATCCGATACCGGTCGGCGATGAGGAGGTACGTCGCGAACGAGACGGCGGTGACCTCCAGCTCGGCCTCGCGCGAGCGGCGGTTGAGCGTCTCGATGTCCTCCAGCACGTGCTCGATCCTCACGCCGGGGATGCGCACCTTCCCCGCGGTCAGCGCGTAGAACATGAACGCGTCGTCGGGGTCCGGGCTGTGGCCGATTCGCACCAGGCGATCCATCGGGTGCTCCCGTGAGCAAAGTCGCGACGCGAGAGCGCATCCTCGACGCCGCGCTGGCGGTGTTCGCCCGCAAAGGCTAACACAGGTCCGAACGTCGGCCTCAGAAGCGGAGCGACAGCCCGGCGGACAGTCCCCAGTCCGCTGCACCGTCCGTCAATCCCCTGGTCACCGCGCCGGTCAGCTTCAGCGCCTTCGCGAGCCTGTACTCTGCGCCGACGCGGAGCTCGACGGGATCCGACTGCTCCGGCGAGATCGCCGTCGAGCCCTCGAGGAAGGCGAAGACGGCCAGCGGCGCCGTCACGGAGTAGGCGGCGCCGATGCTCCAACCGAAGGCGTTACGGAAGTCCGTGTCCGGAGGATCCCCGACGAACGTGTAGGACAGGGTGAGATATCCGTACAGGCGATCGATGAGGCGCTTGCTCAGGTCCACGCCGATCGTCTCGTCGAACTCCCCCGTGCCGAGGCCACGGTCGCTGTCCGCCGTCGGAAACTTGATCTTCACGTACGGCGCGATCTCGGGAATGAGCTCCCCTTCCTCGAGAACGACGTAGGACACCCGGAGCAGCATGTCTCCGAGACCGCTCTCGCTCGTGGAACGCTCGGGCGCCGCGAACTTGCCACCGCCTCCGCGCTTTCGCTTGGCCACTCCGCCGCCGGTGACGACGACGTCCTCCGACGACTGATAGATGTACGGCAGCGTCAGGCTCAGCCACAGGCGATCGATGGGCCGCATGCCGAGGGTGAAGGGCACGTACACGATCGTCGTGTCCTTGTTCGTCCCGTAATCGCCGACAGAGTAGTTGACGGAGGTCGAGAACGACCATCGGGGATCGTCCTCGGCGGCCAGAGCCGGCGTGACGCCGGCGACGATCAATGCGAGGCCGATCAACGCGGCGCGATTGCGCATGTCGTCTCCCCCATTCGATGAATGATGAGCGGGCGCTCACTGCGCTGAATCGACAGTAGCGGGCTTCAGGCGCGAGACCAAACGAAAAACGGCGCGGCGGAGGTCCGCCGCGCCGGGTGTGACGTTCGTTCGCCGACCCGCACGGAGCGCGGTGCCGGTCAGCGGCCAGGCTTTTCCGGCTTGGCCGGCTTCTCCATCTTCTCCGGCTTCTCGATCTTCTCCATCTTCTCGGGCTTCTCGGCCTTGGCGACTTTGTCCTTGTCCGCCTTGTCGAGCTTCCCGGCGACGTGATCGGTCGCCTTTTCTGCCTTCTTCACCTCGCTCACGACGTGCCCGAGCTTCACGCCCAGCTCCTTGGCGATCACGCCCCACCCTTTGCGTGCCTGTCGGAGCGCGACGACCTGCTCGAGCGCCGCCGGCTGGCTCAGGGTCTTGTTGGTCTTCATCAGCTCCTGAGAAAGCGCCAGCGCGATCGTCGCCTGTCCGTAACCACCGATGCGATTGCGAAGATCGGTCACGACCGAGGTCTGGACCTTGAACTCCTTCGCGATCCGCTCGGCAACGCGACGCTGCCCATCGGGCGTGCTCGAGGCGCGCGCCGCATCGGCGTCGAGCTGCTTGGCGTCCGCCTGGAGCTGTCGCTCGTGCTTCTGGTTGTCGTTCACGTCGTCGGCCGACGCACCCACCGGGAGCGCCAGGGCGACTCCCGCTATCAGCAGGCTTCCGAAAAACCACCGTGACACGGTTTCCCGCCTCATCGTTTGATCCTCCCGTCAGTGCTTCCCGCTCAATGCGGGCACAGCTCGATCCGGACCGCTGAGCTGCAGGCTTCGTGCCGGAAAAGGTGCGGACAAAGGCCCTCTCTGACGGTCACCTGGGCGCGATCGGCGTGGAGCCTGGTGTCAGAAATGAAGCCGCTGCGTGCTTCGTGACACGCCTACCCGGCGTAACCGCGTGAGCGCATGCAGCTCGAGTAGGCCTCGCGATACGCGGCATCGTGCTTGCGATTGTCGTTCACGCCGTACAGGCTCCCGGCACCGGCGCCCACGAGACCGCCGATGGCCGCGCCTTTTCCAGCCCCCTTGCCACCATCCGCGATCGCACCCCCCGCGGCCCCGACCGCCGCGCCGAGCAACGCGCCGACGGCGCCGTCCTTCACGACTTCGACCGTCTTGTCTCGCGGTCCCGTCGCCACCGCCGCGTGCTCGTTGCACGCCTTGACGACCACCTGCTCCGGCACCCGGGGTCGCGCCGTCACCTGCGCGACCGTCCGCGCGGGATTCTTGACCGCCGGAGCCGGCGCCGCCGCCGTCTCGTCCGGCTTCGATCGGCTCGCCATCACGATCCCGGTCACCAGCGCCGTCGTGGCGACGAGGGCCATGCCGATGGCCGTCAACTTCCAGGGGTTGCGAGTTATCTGCGTCACACGCTCCGTCATCGATCTCTCCTTGTCAGCAAATCTGCCATTGGACTGATGCGAACCGGTCGCGGGGATGCACCGGCCATGCCAGATTCGAATCGAAGGATTTCCGGGGAGTTGGAGGGACGCGCGCGCGCAGTCTCGTCGTGGCTGTCGACGCCACGACGCTGGCCGTCGGAACCGCGACGCTCAGGGCTTCGCGAAGCCGACGCGAAAGTCGCCGGCGCGGATGGCGCGGATGATCGCGTCGCGATCGCGCGACGCCTCCACCTCGATCCACGCGCGGCCGAAGTGGGGCGGCCGGTGCGCGTCGTCGGTGGCGATCTTGACGAGCGGAATCTCCTCGGTGTCGTAGAGCGGGCGGTACATCCCGGTGTCCGTCACCTCCATGGCCTCGAGCGGCCAGCCGGCGCGACGGATCGCCTGCATGCGGTCGAGCGTCTCGGCCACGCTCAGCTTGTAGCGCGCGGGGTGGTTCAGGATGTAGAGCGTCTCGGCGTCGCCGTGCACGCGCCCCACGTGCTGGTCGAGACGCTGGTAGCTCAGCTCGATGCCGCGGAAGATCAGCAGCTCGCTCTCGAGGGCGGCGAGCGTCTCCTCGTAGTCGGGGTGCACGAGGTTGTCGTGGTCGAAGTGATCGGTGATGGCGAGGAAGTCGTAGCCCAGGCGCTCGTACTCGGCCACGAGGCCGGTCGGCGTGCGCACACCGTCGGAGAACGTCGTGTGCGCGTGCAGGTTGCCCCGGAGCAGCACCGCCTCAGCGAACGGGCTGCGCGGGAACGACGCGGGCCGGTGGCCCGTCCCACGTCACCGAGAAGCCCAGCGCGAACCAGCCGTTGATCTCGCGCCAGTTCGTGGACTCCGAGCCGATCGGCAGGTTCGGCGCCGTCCAGCCCGAGAGCCCGTAGCGCCCGCTGCCCGTCGCCGTCTGATAGGAGCCGGCGAACGGTTCGATGAAGGCCGGATCATGCTCGACGCGCGTGCCGCGCGGATAGAAGTCGGCGTCGGGCGGTCGGGACGTCTCGTAGTGCAGCGGTGGCGGCACCACGCGCGCCTCGCGCTCGGAGGGCTTGCGCGTGGTCTCGATCTTCACCTGCTGGGCGTCGGCCGGCGAGACCGGCAGGGCGACCAGGGCCAGCAGCACCGCGACGATCGCGATCAGGACCGGCATACGTCCATAGTACACGCTCACCCGCGGCACAGGCGCATGAGTTCGCGGACCGACTTGAGCCGATCGACCTCCAGCGCGGCGCGTTCCAGCGCGGCCAGGCGCGCAGCGGGCAGCGCGCGCCGCCCGTTGTCGCGAAACTTGTCGACGAGCGCCTCGGGCGGCAATGGGCGGTCGGGACCGCCCCGCCCGTGGGGCACGCGCGCCTCGAGCTGGCGACCGTCGGCGAGGCGCACGCGGAGCCAGCCCGGAAACGTCGCGGGAAACGCCGAGTCGGGATCGATCACGTGGCGCACGCGCGAGGCGAGCGCGAGAATCCGCTCGTCCGTGAGCCGCGCCGGCGCGTACGTGTCGATGCCGACGGCGCCGTCGACGAAGGCCGAGGCCACGGAGAACGCGAGGCTGAACTGCGCGTCGTAGGACGTACGCGGCCGCCGCTTGACCTCCACCGGCTCGCAGACGATCGGCACCTCGCCGGCGGGCACACGGCACTCGATGCTCTCGATGGCGTCGGCGCTGACGCCGGGCGCGCGCCGCAGCTCCAGCGCGCAGTCGAGGTAGGCGTGATTGAGGTGGCAGCACGGATATGGCTTGTAGCCGACGCGCAGGATCTCCCACTCGCGCCCCAGCGTCTCGAACGGCCGCGAATCGGGCTCCACGCCCAGAAACGTCCGATAGAGGCCGAAGCGTCCCTCGAGGATCGTCGCGGGCCCCGGCACGCCGCCCCGTGCGAGGGCCGCCGCCAGCGCGCCGGAGTGGCCGGCCCAACCGGGGTGCAGGCGCTTCACCCACGAGCCGTCCTCGAGATGCTCCATCACACCGGACGCGAAGCTGCCCGCGAGCCCGAGCGCCGCCGTGAGCCGCTTGTCGTCGAGGCTCTGCAGCCGCCCGGCGGCCAGCGCCGCCGCGAACGCGCCGCACACGGCGGTCGCGTGCCAGCCACGCGCGTGGAACGCGCCCGAGGCGGCCATGCCGATGCGCGTGATCGCCTCGTACCCCGCCACGGCCGCCGTCACCGTGGTGCGGCCGTCGAGCTCGTACGCTTCGGCCAGCGCGAGCACGGTTGGCAGGATCACGGCCGAGGCGTGGGTGATCGACGCCGCGTGCGTGTCGTCGAAATCGAGCCCGTGCGCCAGCGTGCCGTTGACGAGGATCGCCAGCGGAACCGGCGCCGTGCGTGTGGTGCCGACCACCGTGCACTCGCCCCCGCCCTCTCCCGCGAGATCGATCACCGCCGGCGCCCAGTCACCGCGCGACGACGCGAGCGCGATGCCCAGCACGTCGAGCGTCCGCAGCCGCACGCTGGCCACGACCTCGTCGGGCAGCGCGTCGAACGACAGCGAGGCCGTGAAGGCGGCGAGGCGCTCGGCCAGTGTCATGGGGCCGATGGTACCCTGAATCGTGCCCGGCGCTTCCCGCTTCGCCGCGCTGCCGCTCGCGTTGCTCGTCGCGGGCTGCACGCTCGGCAGCCGGGACCACTCGCCGACGGCGCCCACCACCCGCGCGAACGACTTCCGGCCGGCGCAGGTCCGACAGGCGGTGCTGCTCGTGCGCGTCGTAGTCGCCTCGACCTCGGAGCTGTCGGAGCGCGACCGCAAGGAGCTGCCCGCGCTCTACGAGAGCGCGCTGCTGGAGGCGCTCGATGCGCGCGCCATCCTCGTACGCGACGTGCGCTCGGTCGAGGCACGCGGTGGAGTGCCGGAGAGCGCCGCCGCGGCCGCGCGCGCCCGCGAGGTGGGCGTGGACCACGCGCTCGTGGTCGACCTCCGCGTCGAGCCGGACGTCGTGCGCGTGTGCGAGGAAACGCGCCGGCCGATCGAGGGGCGCGCGACGGTCTGGCGGCAGGCGGCGCGGGTCGTGCGCGCCGCCGATGGCGGCGAGCGCCTGCGCGCGGAGGTCACGACGCCGGACGTGGAGGCGGACTGCGAGGAGTCGCGGCCAAGCGCGCGGCGACGCGGCGTGCAGGCCACGGCGACCGCGGCCGTGGAGCGGCTCGTCGGCAAGCTGCTCGCACCCTGATCCCGGTCAGCCGGGCAGCGCGACGTTGGCGTCGGGGCCGTCGGACTGGCGGATGTTGCCGTCGCGCTCCCGGCTGCGGATGGCGACGACCTGGCGGCCCTCGCCGTCGGTCATCTCGACTTCCTCGATGAGCCCGGCGTCCAGCAGCTGCTGCACCAGGGCCTCGCGCTCCTGCCCCACCGGCGGCAGCGCGTGCGACTTCCAGCGCATCACGAAATAGCCGCGGCTCACGTGCGGCAGCCGCGCCTCCGCGCGCTGCAGCTCCGACAGCGCGCGGTCCCGCAGCTCGTCGGAGGGCGGCGACCCGATCGGCGCGCGCACCGGCGGCCGCGCGCCGCGTGGCAGCGCCCCGCGCTCGCGGTCACGGTCGGGGATGCGCGGGCGCTCGACGCGGAAGGCCGCGATGCCGTCGCTCAACCGGAGCTGGCCGAAGCAGCGCACGCGGAGATCGGTCGACAGCTCCTCCGCCGACCACGTGGCCACCCATACCTGCTTGCCGAGCGCGTTGACCGCCTCCACCGCCGGCACGAAGTCGTCGTCGCCGGAGACGAGCACGGCCGCGTCGTAGGCGCCGTTGGCCGCGTAGTGGATGAGGTCGGCGACCAGCCGCGTATCGACGCGCTTCTCCGTCGTGTACTCGTACTCGGTGCCGCAGTTCGGGCAGCGGCCGGTGCGACGCACGCGCGGATCGCGCTTGACGAAATAGCCGGGGCGCAGCTCCAGCCCCTTGAGGAAGGCCTCCACCTGCTGCGGCGCGCCCGCCGACACACCGACGTAGTAATAAGCGCCGCCGAAGACGGCGTTGTCCCCGCCCACTTTCTGCGTGATCCAGACGGCGAGGCGGTCGTAATCGACACGGAGGGAATCGTCGTACCGCAGCAGCGAGCGGTAGAAGTTCTGCCCGTCAAAGAAAATGCAGATCTTCATAATGTTGCCAGTTGCGGATCGTACCACGCCTGCGCAGCGGCGCCGAATTTCAGCCCGATCACGCTCGTCCTATGCTGCACCGTGGCATCGGTCCGGGTGACCGGACCAGCAGGCGGCCGTTCTCAGCATGGAAAATGCACCGGAGAGACCCGGCAGATGACACGCGCACGTCGAGCGGCTCGAATACGCGGACGATCCGACGTCGACCCCACTGCTTGGAAGACCCGGCGGTACGAGCGCACCCGGCGCCGGGCGAGCACGGGCGCATTGCCGCGTCTGGACGGCTACCGGACGTGGTCCTGGGTCAGCACGGGACGCACGTGCGACGGCTGCGGTGAGGTCGTCGGCGCGGCCGAGATCCAGCACGACGTCGACGTGAACGGGACGATCGTGCTGCGTCTGCATCCGGAATGCTTCCGCGCGTGGTCCGAGACCGCCTACTCCGGGGGCGGGCCGTCGGGATCGGAACGCAGGGCGAGCGCCGCCAGCACCGCGTCGGCGACACCCTCGGGTCGAACGGGCTTGGCCACGTAGGCGTCGAATCCCGCGTCGAGGATTTCCTCGCGGCCGGCCACGGCGGTCACGGCCACGACCGGGATCGCTCGCATGCGCTGCGAGCCGCGTAGCTGCTCGAGCAGCCAGAACCCGTCACGCCCCGGGAGCACGATGTCGATGATGATGGCGTGCGGCCGGACCGTCTTCAAGACGGCGAGCGCCTCTTCCGCGCTCGAGGTGCCGAGCACCATCGCGCCCTCGTAGTCGAGCATCGCGCAGAAGACATCGCGCGCGTCCTTGTCGTCCTCGACGACCAGCAAGTGCCGACCGACGAGGCTCCCGACGGGGTTCAGCGCATACCGGACGTCCATGGTTTCAGTTCCTCACAGCAAGGGTATAGCCACCCACCCACGAGACGCACGTCGAAGATGTGGGGAAAACCTTTCGCGGTGTGCAACGCAGCTTTTACAACGCGGGGAAGATGGTGGCCGATGCTGGACTCGAACCAGCGACCTCGTGCATGTGAGGCACGCGCTCTAACCAACTGAGCTAATCGGCCGTAGGCCATAGAATCTACTCACTCGGCCCGGGCCGGTCAAGCCATGGCAGGATAGGACGGTGCGTCGCGTCCTGATCCTCACCGCCTCGTATGGCTCGGGCCACAACGAGGCTGCTCGCTGCATCGCCGGGGAGGTGGCCCGGCGCGGCGCTGACCCGGTCGTCGTCGACCATTTCCGTGATCTCGTGCACCCGCTCTTCGACCGGGCGACGCGTGCCGCCTATCTGACGCTGCTGCGCCGCCTGCCGGGGGTGTGGGGCCTCGCGTATGCCATCGGTGACCGCCTTGCCAGCGACTCGCCGCTGACCTTCGGCGCTTCGCGCCTGGGCGCGCGACGGCTTGGCGCCCTGCTGGACCGCATCGCGCCCGATGCCGTCGTGACCGTGCACGCCACGCCTGCGGTGGCCATGGCCGCGCTCGCCCGCGCGGGCCGGCGCCTGCCGCCGCACACCACCGTCGTCACGGACTTCGTCGCCCACAGCCAGTGGATCGCGCCGGGCATCGATCGCTACTGCGTCGCCGCAGACGAGGTCGGTCACGACCTCGTCGCGCGCGGCATTCCGCGCGAGCGCGTCGTGGTGACCGGCGTGCCGGTGCGCCCCGAGTTCGCGAGCGCGCCCGCGCCGGGCGAGGTCCGCCGCGCGCTGGGACTGCCCGTCGACGTTCCCGTCGTCCTGGCGATGGCGGGCTCGTGGGGCTCGGTCGGGCGCCTGCCCGACGTGGCCCGCGCGCTCGCCCGCGTTCGGCATCCCCTCGTCGGCGTCCTCGTGGCGGGCCACGACGCCGGCCTGCGCGCGACGCTCGAGCGGCTCGCGGCCGGCTCGCCGCTGCGCGTCTTCGGCTTTGTCCCCGACGTGCATCGCCTCATGGCGGCCGCCGATCTCGTCGTCACCAAGGCCGGCGGCATGACGCTGGCCGAGGCGATGGCGGTGCAGGTGCCGCTGCTCTTCTACGGCTCGCTGCCCGGCCAGGAGCGACGCAACGAGCGCTTCGCGGCGGCGGCCGGTGTGGCGCTGGTCGCGCGCCGCCGCGCCGACCTCGATCGCGTCCTCGAGCGCGCGCTCGGCGATCCCGACCTGCTCGAGCACCTGCGCGCGCCGATGCGCGCACGCCGCCGGCCCGCCGCCACGCGCGCGATCGTGGACCTCGTGCTCGCGGACGGCGCCCGCGCCGGAGTGGAGCACTGATCGCGCGGGCGCTCGGCTGGGGCGCCGCCGCCGGCGCCGTGGCCTGGGTCGGCTACGCGTGGCTCCCGCACCTCGTCACTCCGCTGTGCGCGTGGCGCGGCGGGCGCGGCGGCCGGCGCGTGGCGCTGACCTTCGACGACGGGCCCGATCCCGCGTGGACCCCGCGCGTGCTGGAGATCCTGGGCGCGCACGGCGTCAGCGCGAGCTTTTTTCTCGTCGGCGAGCGCGCGGCCCGCGAGCCGGCAACGGTGCGCGCCATCGCGGGCGCCGGCCACGAGGTGGGCTCGCACGGCTGGTCGCACACGAGCCTCTGGCTCTGTGGCCCGCGCCGCACCGAGACCGAGATCGCGCGGACGAAGAACCTGCTCGGCTATCTCACCGGCGCGCCGCCGGCGCTCTTCCGCCCGCCCTGGGGCATGGTGAACGCGGCGATGTTCGCGGCGCTGCGGCGCCATCGCCAGCGCTGCGTGTTCTGGTCGATCCAGCCCGAGGGGCTGCGGCCGGCGCCGGCCGAGGCCCAGGTCGCGCACGTGCTGCGCCGCGCGCATGCGGGCGCGATCGTCGACCTGCACGATGCGGAGGGCACGCCGGGCGCGCCCGCGCGGCTGTGCGCGGCGCTGCCGGCGATGATCGAGGGGCTGGCGGCAGCGGGCTACGGGTTCGCGACGGTCGGCGAGCTGCTCGCGGCCTCCTGACGGCGGCGGGCCAGGAAGCGCACGAAGTCCAGCCCCTCGCCGAGGCGACGCTTCATGACCGTGCGGTCGCGCAGCATCTCACCGCCGAGGGCGACCAGCTTGCGCGGCCGGAAGTAGAAGCGCCGGTAGAACGTCTCGAGCCAGCGGAAGATCTCGGTGCGCGGCAGGTGCGGATAACCGATCACGCTGGCCTGCGTCCCGCGCCCGTCCACCAGGCCCTCGCTCTCGAGCCAGCCGCGCTCGAGCGCCTCGCGGTGGAGCGCGGTGCCCGGATACGGCGCCGCCAGCGAGACCTGGAGCGTGTGGGGATCGATCTCCTGCGCGAACCGGATCGTCGCCTCGATCGTCTCGCGCGTCTCGCCCGGCAGCCCGAGGATGAACGTGCCGTGAATCTTGATGCCGAGCGCCCGCGCCTGTCGCGTGAACTCCCGCGCGCGATCCAGCCGCGTGCCCTTGCGCACGTTGTTGAGTATCGCCTGGCTGCCGGACTCGTAGCCGACGAGGAGCAGCCGCAGGCCGTTGTCGCGCAGCACCTCGAGGCTGGCGCGCGGCACGTCGGGCTTGGCGTTGCACGACCAGGTCACGCCCAGTCGCCCGAGCCCGCGCGCGATCGCCTCGGCGCGCGGCAGGTCGTCGGTGAAGGTGTCATCGTCGAAGAAATACTCCCGGACCTGGGGAAACAGCCTCGTCGCGTGGGCGATCTCGGCCACCACGTTATCCACGGAGCGCGTGCGGTAGCGCTGGCCGCCCACGGTCTGCGGCCAGAGGCAGAACGTGCACTTCGAGCGGCAGCCCCGCCCCGTGTAGAGCGAGACGTAGGGGTGCTGGAGATAGCCGATGACGTAACGTGACACGTCGAGATCGCGCGCGTAGACGTCCACCACCCACGGCAGCGCGTCCATGTCCTCGAGCGGCGCGCGCTCGAGGGTGCGGCGGAGCTCACCGGTGCCGTCGCGATAGGAGAGGCCGGCGACCTGCGCCAGCGGGCGGCCTTCGGCGATCTCGCGGATCGTGAAGTCGAACTCGTTGCCGCACACGAAGTCGAGCGCGGGGGAGGCGGCCAGCGCCACTTCGCGCTGCACCGCGACGTGGGCGCCGATGAGACCGATGCGCAGCGCCGGGTTCTCCCCCTTCAGGGCTCCCGCCACCTTCACGTCGTGGGCGAACGAGGGCGCGCTCGTGTGCAGCACGGCCAGCTCGTACTCGCGCGCCAGCGGCAGCACATCGGCGAGCGTGAGGTCGGCGGGCGGCGCGTCGACGAGACGCGAGCCCGGCACGAGCGCCGCGGGCTGCGCGAGCCACGTCGGGTACCAGAACGAGCGAATCTCGCGGCGCGCCTGGTAGCGCGAGCCGGCGCCGCCGTCGAAGCCCTGGAAGGATGGAGGATGCAGGAACAGGGTCCGGAGCACGCTCACGCGCACCATCTTAGCCGATCATCGGTTGACGTACAGGCGCCGCCCGCCCGCGCTGGCCACGAGCCGCGCGCCCGGCAGCGCGCTCACCGCGCTGCGGTCCGCCCCGCGGCCGGTCACCAGCCACACGCGCGCGCCGCCGGCCCAGGCCGCGGCCAGACGCGCGCGATCCCAGAAGAGGTCGCGGCTCTCCGGCTGCGTGGCTCCGAATCCGAGCACGCTCCGGCGGCCGTCGAGAATCACCGGCCGGCGACCGGAATACCACTCGAGCGCGCCGGAATTTTCGAGCGGGCCCTCGTGGACCACGACGTCGGCCGGCGCGGCGCGCCGTGCCAGCTCGAGCGCGATGGGCTTCACCGAGCGCGCCGTGGCCACCACCTCGAGGCCGAGCGCGACGCACGGCACGACGGCCACGAGCGTCAGGGCCGTCACCGCGGCGGCGGCGGCCGGTGAGTCCCAGCGCACGCCGGCCCCTCGCGTCGACAGACGCCCTGCGGCGAGCAGCGCGACGAGGCCCAGCGCGCCGGCGCCGAACACCAGAGCACCGATGCCGAGCACCCGGACGAAGAGCGCGGGATCGAGCGACGCGCCCGCGCCGGCCGCCGCGGCCTTGTGAGTGGCGACGTCGGTGGCGTCGAGGACGCGCGCGAAGGACGCGCCGCCCGACGCCCGAGCGATCGCGCAGGCCGCGGCCAGCACGGCGAAGAGCCCTGCGTGCAGCAGCGCCAGCGGCCGGCCGCTCTCGAACCAGCCCCGCGCGGCGAGCAGCGCGAGCGCCGGGTACGCCGGCAGGCCGTAGTGCGGCAGCCGGAACGGCGACAGGGCGGTGAGTCCCAGCACGCCGATCGCCCAGAACGCGCTGGCGACCCACGGCGTCTCGATCGGATCGCGCCACGCGCGCCGCCGCGCCAGCCGGACCACGGCGGCGCCCGCGGCGAGCACCCACGGCGTGGCGCCGAGCACGGCCACCACGAGGAATGCGAGCGCCGAGAGGGGCACGTCCTCGTCCGGAAACCGTCGCGCGCGGGCCACGTTGAGGATGTGGTTGTCGACGAGCGTGTACCAAGTGAAGCCCGGCGTCGCGACCGCGACCGCGGCATACCAGGCGAAGCCCACGACGACGAGCACGACCACACCCGGCCAGGGCAGCCAGGCGGCGAGCGGCCGGGCGGGGCCCGCGAGGGCGAGCGCCAGCCCGACGGCGAGTGGGGGAAGCAGCGCGCCGAGCGGATCCTTGGCGAGCGCGGCCAGGCCGAGCACGCCAAGCCCGAGGACGGCGAGGCCGCGGCGATCGGTGATGACCCCTGCGAGGAGGAGCGCGAAGCCACCGCTGAGCGCGGCCAGGAAGATCGATTCCGGACGTACATAGCGTCCATAGGCGAAGAAGCCGCACGAGGTGAGCAGGGCGACGCCGGCCAGCACGCCCCAGGAGGTGCCGGGCATCAGCCGCGCCGCCAGCCAGGCCGTCGCCGCGACCGCGACGAGAGCGCCGAGCGCGGGGACCGCACGCGCCGTCGCTTCGCCCGCGCCGCCGAGGACGAACGCGCCGGCCAGCAGCAGGTAGAGCAGTGGGGGCTTGTCGACGTAGCGAACGCCGCCGAGGGTGAGCCGGAGCGGATCGCGGCTGGCCGCCAGCTCGCGTGCGATCTCGGCATGCATCCCCTCGCCCGGATCGTCGAACGGCGCCCGGCCGAGGCCGACGAAGAGGAAGGGCGCCGCCAGCGCCGTGGCCAGCGCCGCCGCGGCGAGCGCGCGGCGTGACGTCAGGTGCGGCCCACGAGGAAGACGCCGAGCACGATGAAGCCGATGCCCGTCCAGCGCAGCGCCGTCACCGGCTCGGCCAGAAGGAGCTGCGCAAGGACGGCAACGATGATGTAGTTGAGCGTCGTCAGCGGCAACACCTTGCTGACGTCCTCGCGCGAGAGCAGCGCCATGTAGATGAAGAAGAAGGTCGCCTGGAGCGCGACGCCCAGGATCACCCACGGATTCGACAGGGTGCGTGCGACGGGCGAGCCGGCGGCGGCGGCCCCGACCACCTTCATCCCCTTGGCGAGGATGACGTGCCCCACGCCGCCGACCAGGCTGGCCACCCCCACCCATAGCAGGGTGGTCGTCATCAAAGAGCCTTGGCGATGGCGGCCAGGATCGAGCGCTCGACGTCGTGCTTGTCGGAGGAGATGGGGACGGGCTCGTCCTTGTCCATCCAGAGGATGCGCTCGCGCTTGAACACCCCGCGCTCGACGGTGACCGTGGTGCGGTTGTCGCTCGCGGCCTTCACGTAGAGCGTGAGGCGGTGGCGCCGGCCCTTGGCGTAGACGCCCCAGTTCTCGCCGTCGACGCGGCGCGAGTCGGTGCCGATCATGCCGATCGTTCGGTCCTTCTTGTCGATGTCCCAGCCGAGCTGTTTGAGCACCGCCTCCGCGACCGTCCAGACGCGGTCGGCCGGGGCGTTGAACGTCCGAGCCACGGGCTCGGCGGCCGGTGCGGCGGGAGCCAGCGCCAGCACGAGCAGCAGCACGCACATCAGGACCTTCATGGGAGTCTCCTTTATATTCCCCGTCGGGGCGCCTTCACCGGGTTCCGGCGCCCGACGGTCGGCGAGTCATCAGGGCTTGCCCCGTTATATTCCCCGTCGGGGCGCCTTCACCGGGTTCCGGCGCCCGACGGTCGGCGAATCATCGCGGCTTGCCCCGATCATCGCGGGTGCAATCGGCCGCGCTCCAGGGTGAACACCGCATCGGCGCCCCGGGCGGCGTCGGGGCGATGACTGACCACGATCACGGCGCCGCCGGAGCGCGCCCGGTCACGCAGGGCCGTCAAGATCGCCGCGCCGTTGGCGTCATCGAGATTGCCGGTCGGCTCGTCTGCGAGCAAGAGGGGCGGATCGTTGAGCACCGCGCGGCAGAAGGCCACGCGCTGCTGCTCGCCGCCCGAGAGCTGCGCCGGATGGTGGTCACGCCGCTCCGCCACGCCGAACCGCTCGAGCAGGATCATCGCGCGGCGGCGCCGCTCGGCGTCGACGCCGGTCGTATAACGCGCGGCCAGCAGGACGTTGTCGAGCGCGGTGAGTGAGGGAAGCAGCAGGAACGACTGAAAGACGAAGCCGAGCCAGCGCCCGCGCTCGCGGCTCTTCGCCACCCGGCCGAGCGCGCTCACCGTGCGCTCGCCGAACCGGACCTCGCCGGCGTCGGCGTCCTCGAGCAGCCCCAGGACATTGAGCAGCGTGCTCTTACCCGAGCCCGACGGCCCCTCGATCACGACCAGCTCGCCGCGCTGGACCGTGAGCTCGGCGCCGGCCAGCACCTCGATGGGCGGGCCGCTCGGCGCCGCGAAGCGCTTGACGAGACCGCGCGCGTGGAGGACCGGTTCAGGCGGCACTGCCCCTCCGGATCGCCTCCGCGGGCGACAGGCGCACGATGCGCAGCGCCGCGTAGGCGGCGGCCGCAGCGCCGAGCAGCACCGAAAAGAAGAGCGCGCCGGCCAGCAGGCGCGGCGAGAAGAGGAACAGCTGCTGGCCGCTGCGGCGCGCCCAGCCGTCGATACCGAGCCCGAGCACCATCGCGAGGAGCACGCCGAGCGCGCCGCCCGACAGCGTCACCGCGAGCGCCTCCGCCAGGATCTCGCGCCCGAGCTGCCAGTCGGTGGCGCCGAGCGCGCGCTTGACGCCGAAGTCGCGGATGCGCTCGAACACGGCGGCGGCCACCGTGTTGGCGAGCGAGAGACCGCCGATCACGAAGGCGAGCAGGCCGATGCCGACGAGCAGCGCCGAGAAGAAGGCCGTGGACTGACGCAGCAGCGACGACAGCTCGCTCGGGATCTGGACGTTCACGCCGGCGACCTGGTCACGGATGCGGCGCGCGACGACGTCGGGGTCCTCACCGTCGCGCCAGCCGACGGCGGCCCCCGTGTTGAGGTCCTGCGCGCGCAGCGCCACGCCGCCCGAGGCGAGCACGGTGCGCAGCAGGCGGTCCTTGGCCACCCATTGCTCGCGCGCGTCCTCGATGGCGACGATGACGAAGCGATCGGGCGCCGTCAGCATGCGCTCGAGCACGCCGACGACCTCGTAGGCCTGGCCTTCCAGCATGAGCCGCGAGCCCGGGGCCAGGCCGCGCGACGTCGCGAACGAGGCGCCGATGACGGCCCGGTGGCGGTCGCCCTCTCGCAGGAAGCGCCCTTTCTGCACGGGCAGCGTGCGGTAGTGGCGGTTCGGCGAGGGCACGGAGAGGTCCATGCCCAGCACCAGTTCCTGGGTGAGCGTCATGAACTGCGAGGTGCTCGGGTTCAGCGGCAGCATCACCTGCGGCTGCACGCCGGCGACGCCCGGCACCTTGCGGATGGCCTCGATGGCCGCCGCGGGCAGCAGGCCGCCGGCGGTGAACCCGGCGCCCATGCCCATCCCACGCCCCGCCACCGAGATCTGGCCGAGCACGAAGCGATCGCCGCCCTCGATGAAGCGCACGATGCGCTCGGCCATGGCGCCGAGCGCGACGATGCCCGCCACTCCGATGGCGATACCGGCGATGGTGAAGACGTAACCACGGAGGGCGCGACGCAGACCCTTGATCATATGCTCGCCTCGGACGGCGGGGACTGGATTACAGGCTCGCCTTGCCTGCGGCGGCGGCTCGCACCGCGGCCCCGCGAAATCCGAGTGGCCGCACCTGGATCATCGGCTCGCCTCGGACGGCGGGGCCCCAGCCCCGCGACGTCCTGCGACTCGCTCTACCATTCCAGCCTGGATTCGACCGGCAGCCCCGCGCGGCGGCGCGTCCAGGTGTTGATGCGCCCGAGCCCGAAGAGGATCCGCAGCGCGACGCGCACGCGCCACGGCATCGTCACCCAGTTGCCGCCGGAGAGCACGTTGAGGACGGCCTCGTAGACCCCGAAGTAAT
>WNFR01003567.1_pt1 | contig 27679 bp, 24 predicted proteins | sample 5400221 | NCBI WGS metagenome assembly WNFR01 (sample SAMN13153357, study PRJNA577476) | soil metagenome | isolation source: 40 cm soil under Madrone tree | place: USA:California | collected 2016-06-14
CGAAAGCCGGCAGCAGGCATTCGCGATGCGCGGCGAGATCGTCCGCGGTAAACGCAAAGCCGAGCTCGGCCGCCACCTCGCCCAACTGCTCCAATGTCGGGACCTTGACCGTATTGAGCGACATAGTCGTGCTCCGGCGCGAAGAAGACCTTAGCTGGCTGCCGCCTTCTGCTGGTAACGGCGCCCGGCCAGGTACCGCGCACCCTCCGGCCCGCCGCGCTCCGTATGCCGGCACTCCGCGGTCATCGCGAACGTGTCGCCGGCGCGATAGATGCGCTCTTCGCCTTCGCAGGCTATCGTCATCTCGCCTTCGATGACGAGAAGGCGCGCGTCGAATTCATGGGCGTGCTCGGGGTTTGTCGAGTTCGCCTCCATCCGGCGGTCGACGATCTCGTGATAGCCTTGCGCGCGCAACTCGGTTTCGAAATCCGGCCGATTCATCGGCATCCTCCTCCTGGGTGTCGGTCAGATCCTAACATGCGCAATGGCCAGGCGGCAGGTAAACTCGGCGTGACCCGAGACGCATAGCGAACAGCAGGAGGCATCCGGTGGGTGGTGTGCTCGAAGGCATTCGTGTCCTCGATTTCGGGCGTTATATCGCGGGGCCGTTCTGCGCTGCGCTGCTCGGGGATCTTGGCGCCGAGGTGATCCGCATCGAGCGGATCGGCGGGGGCGAGGATCGCGGCTTCATCCCGGTCGGCGCCGGAACCGATGGCGGGGGCGCGATGTTTCTGGCGATGAACCGCAACAAGCTCGGGATGACGCTCGATCCCGCTGCGCCCAGAGGCCGCGAGATCGTCAAGAAGCTCGTCGCCACCGCCGATGTGGTCGTCGCCAACCTGCCGCCCCGCGTCTTGCGGTCGCTGGCCCTCGACCTCGAGAGCCTGCGCCAGACCAAACCCGACATCATCCTGACGACCGTCACCGGCTTCGGCTCCGGCGGCCCCTTGAGCCACAAGCACGGGTTCGACGGCATCGGCCAGACGATGAGCGGCGCGGTCTATCTCTCGGGCACCCCGGAGCAGCCGATCGCCATCAAGGTGCCCTGGGTCGATTTTGGCACCGCGTCACTCGCGGCGTTCGGCACATTGGCGGCGCTGATCGAACGCGGCAAGACCGGGCGGGGGCAAAAGGTCGAGGGCGCCCTCTTGCGCACCGCGATCGCCTATACCAACGCCACCCTGATCGAGCAGGCGCTGACCCAGGCGAACCGCACGGCGACGGTCAATCGCGGGTTCAACTCGGCGCCGGCCGACATCTTCCGCACCAGGGATGGCTGGATCGTCGCGACGGTGATCGGCACCCCGATGTTCCGCCGCTGGGCCAAGATGATCGGCGAAGGGCACTGGCTGAGCGATGTCAGGTTCGAGGATGACCAGTCGCGGGCCGATCACGGCGAGATCATCTCGGCGCGGATGAGCGCGTGGTGTGCGTCGCGCAGCTGCGCCGAGGCCCTGGCTGCGCTCGAAGAGGCCAATATCGTAGCGGGACAGGTCTATTCCCCGCAGCAGGCGCTCGATGATCCGCACATCCGCGCCGCCGGCCTCCTCCATGAGGTGACGTTTCCCGGGCTCGATGGGACCCTGCCGCTCGCCCCGACGCCGATCGAGCTCTCCGAAACCCCCGGCACCTACCGCCGCCGCGCGCCACTGCTCGGCGAGCACACCGACGAGATCCTGAGGAGCCTCGGCTACGACGAGGCGGAAGTCGCGGCGCTGCGCGCGGAGAACGTGATCTGAATTAAAAAGCAGGAGTAGACCTCATGCAAAAAATCACGCCGTTCCTGTGGTTCGACGGCAAAGCCGAAGAGGCAATGAAGTTTTATGTTTCTATTTTCAAGAATTCAAAGGTTGGCAGCGTCACCCGCTATGGAGAGGAAGGGCCAGGACCGAAGGGGACGGTTATGTCCGCGACATTCCAACTCGACGGACAAAAATTTTTCGCATTAAACGGCGGCCCGCTATTCACCTTCTCGCCGGCCATATCTTTCTTCGTGAACTGTGAGACGCAGGAGGAAGTAGACGAGCTGTGGGAGAAGCTTTCCGAGGGAGGAGAAAAACAACGATGCGGCTGGCTAAAAGACAAATATGGTCTGTCATGGCAGATAATCCCCTCTGTGTTAGGCACGATGTTACAAGATAATGATGCTGTTAAGTCAGGAAGGGTCATGAAGGCAATGCTGCAAATGGATAAAATCGACATCAAAATCTTAAAGCAGGCATACGACCAAGGATGACTGAGAAAAACTACAAAAACCGCGCGAGCGGATGGATTGGCGATAATCGTTTCACAGCATCAGGCGGTGGTCGCCCAGTTTTCCGAGAACAGCGCAACCTGCTCCAGGACCGTCTGTGTCGCCTCTTCCTGCTTATCGGTGCCGCTATGGAGAGCTGCAAGGGTCGATGTCGACGCGTCCGTTAGTTGGCCTGCTTACAGAGAAGGACTAGCGCTCGTTGAAGATCCTCAGCTATAAGGCGCGAAATTTCATCGAGTCGAGCAAGTCCGGGCGTACGGACCTGGAGTAACTCGTCCTCCCACGCCACGTCGAGGCGGCATTCGGTAGTCGCGAGGATCTGAGCGGCATCGAAGCTGCGAAAGCGCTCCCCAGCTCGTCGATCGCCGGTGGAAGGCATGGTCGCGTCCGACCGAAAGCCCGATCGGAAGAGTGCCACGAATTCCTCCAAGTCCTCCCGTTGGAGCGGTTTGGTTTTGAGCGAAAAGCGCTTGTCGGAGCGCAGATCATAGGCCCAGATGAGGTGCGACGCTGACTTTTGGCGCGCGGTAAGCGGTCGATCAAAGAACAGGACGTTCGCCTTCACGCCCTGAGCATAAAAGAGGCCGGGCGGAAGCCGCAGCAAAGTGTGCACGTGGCAAGATTCGAGCAAGCGTCGACGGATCACTGCCGCCGCACCGGTTTCAAACAACACATTGTCGGGGATCACCACGGCCGCGCGGCCGCCTGGCTTTAGCAAAGCAACAATGTGCTGGACGAAATTCAGCTGCTTGTTGGCCGTTTCGACCCAGAAGTCTGGTCGAATGATGGTGAGCGTGTCATCGCTCCGCGAAAGCCGTCGGTCTTGAGCGTACGTAACGCTGCCCCTGATGCCGAACGGCGGATTCGTCAGCACCACGTCGACTTGGGTCTTCGGCGGTTCTTTGAGGCTGTCCTGGCACCTAATCGGCAGCTCGTCCTCAGCGTTGCCGCCGATGCCGTGCAGTAGAAGATTCATCGTCGCAAGTCGCGCGACTTCCTCGACCAGCTCCACCCCCCGAACCGACTTGGTCGCGAGCTGAACCTGCTCTTCGCGCGTCGTGTGCGGGTTGGAGCGCTTGAGATGGTCGTGCGCCGCCAATAGGAAGCCTGCTGTTCCGCATGCGGGATCACATACGACGTCACCGAGACACGGGTCTACGCACTGCACGATCGCCTCGATCAGCGGCCGCGGTGTGAAATACTGGCCGGCGCCACTCTTCGTGTCGCGCGCGTTCTTATCAAGTAATCCTTCGTAGGCGTCGCCTTTCAGGTCCGTCGAAAGGCCTGTCCACTCGGTTTGGCCGATCAGGTCAACGATCAGGAGCCGCAGCTTCGCTGGATCCCGGATCTTGTTCTTCGCGTTGCGAAAAATCAGCCCCAGCATGCCGGTCCGCTCGCTCAATGCCGCAAGGATACGGGCGTATTGCTCACCGACCGCATCGGCGTTCAAACCTTCAAGCGAGCGCCAGCCGTATTCGGGCGGCACCGGGCCGCCCTCCTGCTCGTCCGACATCTTCAAGAACAGCAGGTAAGTGAGCTGCTCGACGTAGTCGGGGTAAGAGAGACCATCGTCACGCAGCACGTTGCAGTATTGCCAGAGCTTGCGGACGAGCGCGGCGGCATCGCCATTGGCCTGAGCGATCCTCGTCATGCGGGCACCTTCAGGACAATATCGCGCACCCACCAGACATATTTGAAGGATTCGATGTAGATCCGGGCCGCCGCGGAGTATTCCTCGCGCTCGCCCATCGTGGTGCATAGGTCCCGGCAAGCATCGATGAACGCCGCACCCGCGGTCTGCAAGCCGCTATAATTCTGTGGTGCCTCGCGGTCGCCGCGGTCGACAATGCGTTCGATCTGGTTGTAGAGCATGACCCGGGCGTCCCTAAATTTAGGCCAGTTGAGATGAAGGAGTAGTCGGCTTGCCTCGAATTTGGCCTCGAGAAGAGACTCCCCCTTAAACTGCGGCGAGAGGTCGACCTCTCCGTTCGGCTTAAACGAAAGGAGGGCGACGTCAGTCGGCTTTGTCGGGTCGAGGAGCGCCGGAATTTCGAGTGACAGATCATCGTCCGGTCCCCGTGCGCGAGTTCTGGAATCGATCAGGGGGAAGTGCTCAGCCTTGCCGCCTGTCTCGCCGGTTTCTGGGTTCGTTCGGGGCCGATTTGCGCGGTGACAACTGAGCCGGAGATTCGTCCATTCGAACGCGAGCCAGTAGTAACCCGGATGGCCGGGTTCTTCTTTGACGCCGAACTTGGGGCGGAAATGGTCGATGTCGTCATCGGTGCCAAGGTTCTTGCACTCGACATACCAGCATTTGTCGTGGGAATAGGCTGCGAAGGCCTCCCGCAACGCCGTCCACCGAGGACGATACCGATCAATCAACGCCGCCCGACGGCCCGGATCGGGTTCCGCCAGCACCGCGGTTCTGGCTTCATCAAGCGCTTCGATCTTGTCCCGGATAGCGGGTCTAATTTTCTCAAGGTCGATGAAGCGCATCAGCGACTCTCGGTCTCGCGACGAAGCTCTTCGACGATCTCGGCCGCAAGACGCCCCCGATCGCGTCGCTGCTCGGGCGTCAATTGAACGGCCTGGACCCAGGCGGGATTTTCACGTTCCGTCCAGGCCTTCACAAACAGCTCGTACAGCGGATCGCGGATGGTCTGCGCGAATCCGCGATCGCTGAGCTTCACTTTCAGATCCCGCAGTTCGGCCTCGTCCTCCGGGCTTAAGTCTTCCTTCATGGCAAGGATGCGCTGGCGATCGAGCGCCGCTTGAGTTTCCGGGTCCAGCGTCGAGCGAAGACGGAAGAGGTCACTCGTGAGGATGGCGGCCACGCCCATGCCCCGTGGGTCATGATCGGGCACCTCGGCCACCGCGCGCCCTTCGGCGTCGCGCCGAAAAATTCGGACCTGCGCCCGTTCGAGCCCGGCGAAGACCAACGGATCGTGGGACGACATGATAATGTGGCAGCTATCTCGGCCACGAATGAATCGGTCCAGAAAATCCAGGTACTGAGTGCTCCAGGCCGGGTTGAGGTGCGTGTCGGGTTCGTCGAGGAGAAACAGTGCTTCTGCGCGCGCCGTGAACTTGAGAAGTCCCAGGACAAGGAGCAACTGCTGCTCACCTTCACTGAGGTCACGGTAAGTCACCTCGCCCCCGCCCGCCGCAGGCGTCATCCGGACCCGTGTGCGGACCTCGCCGAGCAACTTCGAAAGGTGCGTGCTCTCGAGCGCCGTGAAGAAGGCGTATTGGTTGCCGTATGACTTGTAGACTTCTTCGAGCGCTTCGGGGCCCGCGAGGAAGAGGTATAGATTTTGCACCACCGGATTTTTAGTGAGATCGACCGCCATGCGCCGATCCATACGCGCGGGGAGCATCGCCTTCTCATACAGACGACTAAGAAACTCTTGCACCTCGCCAACGGCGTTCCAGAAACGCGGATCGCCGCCTCTACGATTCCACGGCGGTCGCTTCAGGGCGAAGAGCACGCTGTCGAGGCCGTCGATCTGCAGGTATTCTCGCAGGAAGGTACGGTCGTCGTTCGACCCGGCCACCGCTTCCATGAAGAAGGCTATGAGGGCGAACTGCCCGTGAAGGGTCTGGGCGTAGAATAGTCGCCGTAAGCTGTTTGGATCGGTGAGCTCTCTGCCGCGCTGGGCAGGCGATTTGATGATCCAGCTGTAGTACCGCTCCCGATGCCTCTCGAAGATCGAGGCAAGACGATCACTCGGCCCGGAGTAATAGCCGAACACGAAGGCGGGTCTATATAGCGGGCGACCGTCCGCATCGTGGGCCATGAAGAGCCTGCGTGGCAGCTCGCGATATTCCGTCTCGGAACGGCGCTTGGCCCGCAACTCGGGATAGTGATCGGCCGTCGCGCGTACCTCAACGTCGTACTCCCGGCATTGATATTTAAGGTGATAGGAGAATGGCGCCTCAAGATCGAGGTCGAGGTTCCGGAAGATCAGCGACAGAGCCTCGATCAGATTCGACTTGCCGGCCCCGTTTTCTCCTACCAACACCGTATACGGAGAGCCCTCGTCGAAATCGACGTACAGATCACGCAGGTTCTTGAACTCACCAATGGTGACCTCGTCAAGCCGCATTGATTGCCTCCAATACGGGATTCTCCAGAGCGTCGCCGGTCTGTCGGATTGTCCGGCCCAATTGCGATCGAAGCGCGAGGTAGAAGAGCTCGACGTGCTCGCACTGATCCCGATCGTAGCCCGCCTGTCCGAAGAGTTCCGGCAGCGGGAGCGGGCGTCCAGCATCCAGTAAGACCATCGCCAGGTCAGGAGTCGGGCCGGACCGAACTCTCGACGCTCTTCGTTGAATAGGCACAACAGTTGCTCCGTCTTCGTCTTTCGCCGTCGGGGCCGGCGCGGTCTCGCGCGGAGGCGGTCCGAGCCGTTCCAACAAGGAGGACGCCCGCTCCTCGGACGGATCTTGGGGTGTTAACTCGCCTGCTACCGCGGCCGCGAGCAACTCTCGCTCCATCTCGGGGAGACGGGCGAGCGACGCACGGATCGCATCGGCCTGAGCCCCTGCAGCATCGAGCCGACGACGCGCCTCGTCGGCGATGCGCCTCTGCTCCTCGAGCGGGGGCAGCGGGAACGGAAGAGCTCGAAAGCGCTCGAGACCGAGGTGCGCAATATTGGTCGACCAGCGCGCGATTTGGCGGAACACCCCTGCGTGCATGAAATGACGGAAAATCAGGAGCACGTAATTGGGATCGACGCTGGGCCCGGCCCGAAATCGGATGAGTGTGTTCTGAAAGCACGCGCCAGGGACTTCGTCCCTATACATAGCTGGGCGGCCAACCAGCTCGGGACTCTGCCCCTCGTTCAGGAGAATGTCTCCAAACTTAAGTGCGTAAGTCGCAACTTCTTCTGGCTCGAAGTTCATCTCGAAGATGTCGGACGTGTCGATCCGATCCTCGAACACGTTAGCCACCCTCAGATAGGGCCGCATGTGCATCCCATGCTGTTGCCGCGGCGATCGCTGACGGCCAAGGGTAACCTCGCCCACGTCCTCGACCCGCGCCCACCTCCACCCCGGAGGTAGCCGCCCGGCGAATTCGTCGGTTTTACCCGTCACCCGTTCAACCGAATCGAACAAACTGCCTTGGATCGTGCTTTGTGACCTGCCGGGCAGCGACGCTGAGGCCTCCGGAACAATGGGTCCTTCCGGACCAGCAGCGGCCGTGCTGCGCTCGACGAGTTCGCCCGAGGCCGCAGCCGCTAGGATCTCGCGAACCTGCTCGCGGAGATGAGTCAGGGCGGACCGCAGCCGCTCGTCTGCTTCGCGGATCTCCCCGAGCCGGCGCTCGGTCACCTCGGCAATTCGGCGCTGCTCACTAAGCGGCGGCAGTGGAAACGCAAGTTCCGCAAACCGCGATGCCCCAAGGTGCTGAATGCCTACCCCGCGCGCCGCACCGGCTAAGACACCGGATGCACCGTAATGTCGAAACACCACCAACGCGTATTCGGGCAGCGTCACATGCGGCCTGAAACGGATAACTGTGTTCTGATAGCAGCAGTCGTCGATCTCGCCGCGCCAGAGCGCTGCCCGACCTACTTGCGCCGCGCTGCCCGACGCCTCAGTCAAGAGCACATCGCCGACATGCAGCGCGAAGATCGCGCGCTCCGCCGGCGTGAAATCCATCTCAAGGAGATCTGTAAGGTCCAGCCCCTCCGGCCTAATGTTTGCGGCCCGCACGTACTTGGTCGCGTACCGCCCTGTATGTTTATCCGGCGAGCGCTGACGACCAAGCCGGACTGCGCCGGCTTGATCGATGCGGACCGTCGCCCATCCGCTTGGAAGTCTGCTGCTTTCAGCCACCGGTAGTCCGTTCTTCCCATTCGACTCGCCACTGTGAGCCAAGGCGAAACTACAAGCGGGACGCGCACGAACATAGAGGGGTGACTCGGCGCGGAACTGTTGCCGTCCTACGCTGGCCGAAGCGCCGCGCCCAGGCGAGCCGCTAGCGCATCGATGGTGGCCAAGGCGCGCCGCAACTCGTCATCGTCGGGTTCGGCTTCGTCCGGGCCTTCTGCCAATGGATATCGATAGGCGACCGCCCGGACGGTCCAGTTCTCGGCCGCTGCTACGAGTTCGGCGATATCGGGGAAGCTCGCTTGCGCGGCCGCGTCCAGTTGAGCGAGCGAATGCGTCTTGCGAAACCGCTTGGCGGCGAGGACGAGAAAGCCTTTCAGCAGCTTCTCGACGGCTTGCTGGCAGTGGAAAGCGGCGCTCGCGCGCAATGGCGGGTCGGCGGCCACGCACGCTGCGACCGTTTGCCGATCAATGTCGGCGACGGCGAGGCAGCGCTCGACCGTCTCCCGGCGAGCGCGCGGGTCCGCGGCTTTCATCGACACACACCCCTTGGATGAACCATAGACCACAATGCCTTCGTTATCGGCCTCGGCGAGGGTCCCGACGATGTTGCGGTTTCGCTCGAACGTCCCGGCGCGCATCGGAAACACGTCGGCGGGACGGCGCCAGGGTCGGTGTGCTTCGTATCCCGCCCGCGGCGACAGTTTTTCGGGCGGCGTGTCGTCGTCGACAATGACGAGAAGATCGATGTCACTGTCCGGGCCCGCCTCGCCGCGCGCCTTCGAACCGAACAGGATCACCCGCTGCGGCTTGAAATACGAAACCACCGAGTCGAGCAATTCCGGGGGAATCAATCGCCGTGTCATGCGCCGATCCTAAACCTTTGCCGCTATCGGCGAAGGCGCCAACAGCTGCTTGTTGAGCGGGCTAAAACGCACATCTATAGCTTCCGTTTGTGGGTTGAAATCTATGACAGGTACTTGCAAATTCCTGGGAATTCCCGGTTATTCTCTTTTATTTCCCGATTACACAGAAAAAATTCCCGGTTCGACGCGCACGGGAATTTGGGCGCAAGTGATTGAAGAGATGAGGGATTTGAGGACAGAACCGATGGCTCGGAGGGCAGAAATCGAATTTTTCCCGGTTATTTTCCCGGTTCACGGGAATTCGGGTGGGCTGAGGGCGCTATAGAAAGCTGTAGGGGTCGATGTCGACCTGGATGCGGGCCGAGCCTCCGATGCGGACGCGGGAGAGCCAGTCGCGCAGCACCGCCTGCAGGCGCACCTCGCGGCCGGCCTTCACGAGAAACCGCCGGCGGTGGCGGCCGCGCAGCACGGCGAGCGGGGCGGGGGCCGGGCCGAGCACCACCACGCCGGGGAGCTGCGGCGCGGCGCGGGAGAGGGCGCGGGCGGTGAAATCGCAGGTTTCGGCGTCGCCGGCGCTGACGATCAGCGCCGCCAGCCGGCCAAAGGGCGGCAGCCCGGCATGGCGGCGCGCCGCGGCCTCGGCTTCGAGAAACCGGTCGCGGTCGCCGGCGGCCAGCGCCTTCATGACCGGCTGGTCGGGCATATAGGTTTGGATCAGCACCCGGCCCTTGTGCTCGGCGCGGCCGGCCCGGCCGCCGACCTGATGCAGCAGCTGGTAGGTCCGCTCCGCCGCCCGCAGGTCGCCGCCCGTAAGACCGAGATCGGCATCGACGACGCCGACCAGGGTCAGCATCGGGAAGTGATGGCCCTTGGCGACGATCTGGGTCCCGATCAGCACATCGTAGCGCCGCTCGGTCATCGCTTGGGCGAGCTCGGCCGCGGCGCGCGGGCCGGAGAGCAGATCGCTGACCATCACCGCCGCGCGAGCCGCCGGAAAGCGCTCGACCACCTCCTCGAGGAGGCGCTCGACACCTGGCCCGCATGGCACGAGGGCGCCCGCCGCGAGGCATTCGGGGCAGCAGGCAGGCACCGGTTCGGCGTGGCCGCAATGGTGGCAGAGGAGCCGCCTGGTAAAGCGATGCTGGACTAGCCAGGCGGTGCAGCTCGGACACTCGAAGCGGTGGCCGCACGCGCGGCATAGCGTCAAAGGCGCGTAGCCGCGGCGGTTCAAAAAGAGGAGCGCCTGCTCGCCGGCCTCGAAGGTCTGGGCGAGCTGGGCGACCAGCGGCGGGGCGAGGAAACGGCCGCGCTCGATCCGCTCCCGGCGCAGATCGACGAGCCGCACCGCGGGAAGCTCGGCCGCCGCGTGGCGGCGCGGCAGCGCTACGCGCGCGTAGCGGCCGCGCGCGACGTTGACCACCGTTTCGAGCGAAGGGGTTGCCGAGACCAGGATCGCTGGAATGTCGGCCAAAGAAGCGCGCAGCACCGCCATGTCGCGCGCCTGGTAGATGACCCCGTCCTCCTGCTTGTAGGAAGGGTCGTGCTCCTCATCGACGATGATCAGCCCGAGCTCGGGAAACGGCAGGAACAGCGCAGAACGGGCGCCGACGACGACGCGTGCCCGGCCCGCGGCAACGGCGCGCCAGGTGTTGCGGCGCTCGGCCTCTCCGATGTCGGAATGCCATTGCGCGGGGAGGGCGCCGAAGCGCTGGCGGAAGCGGTCGAGCCACTGCGCGCCGAGGGCGATTTCGGGCAGCAGGACCAGTACCTGCCGCCCGGCGGCGAGCGCCGCGGCGAGCGCGGCGAAGTAGGTTTCGGTCTTGCCCGAGCCGGTGACCCCATCCAGCACGGTCACCCCGAACCCTCCCGCCTCGACACAAGCGACGAGCCGCTGTGCCGCGATCGACTGGTCGGGGGAGAGCGCGGGGCCGGGCAAGCGCCAGTCCGGCGGCGCGGGATGAGGCGGCTCAGCCGGGGCGAGATGCTCGCCGACATAGCCCGCGGCGAGGAGATCGCGTAGGACGCCCTGACCGCATCCGGCCAGCCGCGCAAGCTCGGCCGCCGAAAGCGGCGGCGCGTCCCTCAGCACTTCGAGCACCCGCCGTCGCGCTGGTGTCAGGCGTATCCCCGGGTTCGGATCGGCAAGCGCCGCGACCCCGACGGGGGAGGCGACGCAAAGCCGCCGCGGGCGCAGTGGCTGCAACGCTTCGGCGGCACTCATCGTCATGCGCAGCACCGAGCCGGGCGGCGCCATCGTGTAGGCGCCGACACGCTCGACAAAGCGGCGCAGGTCCGGCTGCAGCTGCGGGATCGGCAATACTTCGAGAACCGGCTTCAGCCGCTCCGCCGGAAGCTCGTCCCCAGCCCCGTCCCAGACGACGCCAACCAGACTGCGCTGCCCGAGCGGCACGCGCACGAAGCTGCCGGGCGCCGGCGGCAAGGTGCCCTGCGGGGCCAGGTAGTCGAGCGCCTCGGGGAGAGGCAAGGGCAACAGCACCCGGATCCGGTGGGTGGCGGTCTCGCTCTCTCGCCGTTCCTGCTCGGCGGCGCCGGGTGCCGCCGGATCGGTGGAACTGGCATGATCGTCGGGCATCGGCTAAACTCGCTCGCAGGACGACGCGCGGCAAGCACCCTCGGGGACGGTGTCACGCCGCTCAGAGATAAGGTTCAGGTGGTTTCCGTATGATTGCGCATTGCTCTGCCATGGTATTTTTCTCTGGCCGGCGCTTCGGCGCTGCGCCGCGGAAATCCCGCGCGAGGTCAAGGCCTATCTGCGCGAGCATCCTGATTTCCTCGATCGCCATCCCGATGCGCTGCGGCTGTTGCGCGCCCCCACTCGCCAGACCGGCGATGGGGTGCTCGATTTTCAGCATTTCATGCTGGAGCGATTGCGCAGCGACCTCACCCGGCTGCAGGACGAGCAGAAGAGCCTGATCGCGACGAGCCGCGGCAATCTTGCGGGCCAGGGCCGCGTGCACAAGGCGGTGCTGGCGATGCTGCGCGCTCCGAGCTTCGAGCACCTGCTGCAAATCGTCACCACCGATCTCGCCGTGCTGATCGACGTCGACATCGTGACGCTCGGCGTCGAGGGCTCGGCGTCGCGCACGCAGCGCCTCCCGGTGCAAGGTATTCATCTCTTGCCTTCGGGCACCGTCGACCGACTGCTCGGCCCCAACCGCGACGCGCTGTTGTGCACGGACATCCAGGGCGACCCGGCGCTGTTCGGCGGCGCCGCCGGTCTCGTCCGCTCGCAGGCGCTGCTGCGGCTGTCCTTCAGCCGCTCGGCGCCGGTCGGGCTGATGTGCATCGGCACCCGCACCGCCGACGCCTTCCAACCGGGTCTAGGCACCGAGCTCTTGACCTTTCTCGCCCGCACGCTCGAGATCACCATCGCCCAGTGGCTCGACCGCGCCCGGTGACCAAAGCAAGCACCAGCTTTCCGATGGTGCCGGCGCCGGTGCCGCTGGCCCGGTTCTCAGCCACCGACGATCTGAGCGCGGCGATTGGCCTATGGGCCGGCTGGCTCAGTGGCGAGCGGCGCGCGTCGGCCCATACCGTCGCCGCCTATGGGCGCGATCTCGCTTTCTTTCTCGATTTCCTGACCGAGCACCTCGGCGAGCTGCCGAGCCTTGCATCCATCAATGGCCTGCGTCCCGCCGATTTCCGCGCCTACCTCGCGCGCCGCGCCGCAGACCGGGTCGATCGCAGCTCGCTGGCGCGGGCATTGTCGGTGCTGCGGGGGTTCGTCCGGTTTCTGCACCGCCGCAGGCTCGCCTCGACGACGGCGCTGGCAGCCCTTCGTTCGCCCAAGCTTCCGCATGGCGTACCAAAGCCGCTGACGATCGATGATGCCATAAGCGCGGTCGCCACCACCGGCGAGCTCGCGTTCAATGACTGGCAAGGCAAGCGCGACACCGCGATTCTGACGCTTCTCTATGGCTGCGGCTTGCGGCTTTCCGAGGCGCTGGGGTTGACACGGGCCGAGGCGCCGCTGGGCGAGATGGTGGCGATCACCGGCAAGGGCGGCAAGCAGCGCCTCCTACCGGTGCTGCCAGCGGTGAGCGAAGCGGTCGCCGATTATCTCGCCGCCTGCCCCTTTTTGTTGGCCGCGGCGGGCCCGCTCTTTATCGGCGCTCGCGGCGGGCCGCTCCACCCGCGCCTGGTGCAGCGGCAAATGGGCGTTCTGCGGGATTATCTCGGCCTTCCCGAAACGGCAACCCCACACGCCTTGCGGCACAGCTTTGCGACCCATCTCCTGGGCGCCGGCGGCGATCTGCGCGCGATTCAGGAGCTGTTGGGTCACGCCAGCCTATCGACGACGCAGCGCTATACCTCGGTCGAGACCGAGCGCCTCCTCGCCATCTACGACGCCGCGCATCCTCGCGCGCATCTGGGTCGGGCGGACCGGAACGGATAGGTGAGGCGGAAATGGCTTTGAAGCGCATGGTGCTACAGATCGGCATGGGGACCGATATCCGCGGGGCGGATTACACGAAAGCGGCGGTACGTGCATTACGGGACGCCCTTTGGCACAACTCGCTCAGTATTGCCGATGCAGTAGGATTGCCGGTCGATTCGATGCAGGTCGAGGTTACGATTGGCGTGCCCCACCCGGATCGGGTCGATAAGGGGACTGTCCTCGCCGTTCTGCCGCACGGCACGGGAACGGTGAGCGTCGTCGAAGGCGGGTTGGAGATTCCCAACGATGCCGGCACCAATACGACGGTCATCGCCAACGCCGCTGCGGTCGTGCGGCTCGATATCGCGTGACGGGTGAGGGCATGGCGGTGAAACGTGTGATCCTCGAAATGGGCACCGGCAACGATCTGCATGGCGGCGATTACACCAAGGCTGCGATTCGGGCAGTGCAGGATGCCATCCACCACAGCTCGCTGACCTTGATCCCGACCCTCGGGCTCGACTCGCGCTCAATGCAGGTCGAGGTCACGATCGGCGTTCAGCAGCCTGAGAGAGTCGATGCGGGGTTGGTGAAGACTGCCCTCCCGCATGGTCAGGTCACCGTCAGGGTTGTCAAAGGTGGTCTGGACGTCCCAGACGAGGAATCAGGGGATATCGCAGTGATTGCCAGCGCCGCCGTCGCGGTCAGGCTGGATCTGCCCCAAGCGAAATGAATCGGCGCAAAGGAGGACGCAATGCCTGAAGGAACCCCGCAAGGGACTGACATATTCGAAATCATGCACACGATGCGGGCGATGCGGCGGCTGAAGCCGGACCCGGTGCCCGACGAGCTGATCCGCAACATCCTGTTGGCGGGCCAGGCAGCGGCAAGCGGCGGCAATACCCAGCGTTGGCGCTTTCTGGTGCTCAAGGATCCGGCAGTCAAGAAGGCAGTGCAGGTCTATTACAAGAAAGCCTACGACGAAGTGGTCGGGCCGCGCTATGCGACCAGCGCGCCACCGCCGGGATCGGATGCCGCACGCTATAGGCGCCAGAATGCGGCCGTTCAATACTTGACGGACCATTACCACGAGGCGCCGGTGTGGATCGTCGCCTGCCTCGAGGATGGGCCAAATCCGACACGTTCGTCCGGCTCGTCGATCTATCCCGCGGTGCAGAACATGCTGCTGGCGGCACGGGCGCTCGGGCTCGGTTCGACCCTGACGACGCGACACATCACTTACGAGAAGGAAGTCGATGCCGCGATGGGCATTCCGGCCGGCTTCCACTCCTACGCCATCCTGCCGATCGGCTATCCGATGGGGCGCTTCGGGCCGGTCGGCCGCGGGCCGCTCGCCGACGTCGTCTATCTCGACGGGTGGGGCAAGCCCTATCCCGGCATCTGATCGAGGAGGTAAGCATGCCGAGAATTGCGCCGGTCACCGGCAAATCCGATGTCCCGCCCGAATACCACGCCGTCGTCGACGAAGTCGTCAAAGTCTTTGGCGGCATACGCGGTCCGTTCAGCATCCTGCTGCACAGCCCGAAGCTGGCCGAACGCCTGCTGAAGCTGGTCACCTTCAACCGCGAGGACAACGTGGTCGAGCCGAAGCTGCGCTCGGTCGCGATCCTCTCGGCGGTGCGCGAGCGCGAAGCCGCCTATGTGTGGGCGGCCCAAGTGGGTGCGGCGCGGCGCGCCGGCCTGCGCGAGGAGGTCATCGACCTGATCCGCGCCAAGGGTGACCCCTCCACGCTCTCCGCCGAGGAGCGCGACATCGTTACCTACGTTCGGCAGCTGATGCGGACCAACCGCGTCGACCAAGGGGTCTTCGACGCATTGAAGAACCGCCACAACGCGCAGTGGATGGTCGAACTGACCGAAGTTGCGAACTACTTCGCGTTCCTCTCGGGGATGGTCAACCCGTTCGAGGTGCCGGCACCCCCCGACGGCGACAAATTGTCGAGCTGAATCAAATGTGAATCGCCCGGCCGTCGACTGCTAGCGCTGCTTCCTTAAGGGCTTCGCTCAAGGTGGGATGGGCGTGGCAGGTGCGTGCGATGTCCTCGACTGAGGCGCCAAACTCCTTGGCGAGCGTGGCCTCGGCGATCAAGGTTCCGGCGTCCGGGCCTATGATGTGGACGCCGAGCACCCGGTCGGTCTCGCTCTCGGCGAGGATTTTGACAAAGCCCTCGGTATAGCCGTTGGTCCGCGCGCGGGGATTGGCGGTGAACGGGAATTTCCCGGTACGGTATGGGATCGTCGCCGCTTTGAGCTCCTCCTCAGTTTTGCCGACCGAGGCGACTTCGGGCCAAGTGTAGATGACCGCCGGGATCGCGTCGTAATCGACATGCGACCTTTGTCCGGCAAGCCGTTCTGCGAGCGAGATGCCTTCCTCTTCGGCCTTGTGCGCGAGCATCGGCCCCCGGATCACGTCGCCAATCGCGTAGATGCCGGGGATGTTCGTGGCAAAACCGTCATCCACCACGACGCGGCCGTGCTCGTCGCGCGCGACACCCACCGCTTCGAGGCCGAGGCCATCCGTGTAGGGACGCCGGCCGATCGATACCAGCACCACATCCGCCGCGAGCGCCTGTGGTTCAGTGCCCTCGAGTTCCAAGCTCAGCCCGTCATTGGCTTCGCGGATGTCCACGAGCTTGGTGCCGAGCTTGAAGTCGATCCCCGACCGGGTGAGCACCCGCTGCAAGGCTACGCCGAGTTCCCGATCCATGTTGGGTACGATATGATCGAGAACTTCGACGACGGTTACCTTGGCGCCGAGGCGCTGCCACACCGAGCCGAGCTCGAGCCCGATATACCCGCCGCCGATGACGGTTAGCCGGTCTGGCACCCGGTCGAGAGACAGCGCTCCGGTAGACGAGACGATGCGCTTCTCGTCGATGCCGATACCGGGCAGGGGCGCGCTTTCCGAGCCGGTCGCGATGATGATCGAAGTCGCCTCGATCTCTCGGGCATCACCGTCCGCGCCGGTAATGACGACCCGCCTCGGCGCGGCGATGCGCCCCTTGCCCTTGAGCCAATCGACCTTGTTTTTGCGGAACAGGAACTCGACCCCCCGGGTCAGGGTCGTCACGACCTTGTCCTTGCGTCCCATCATCGCGCCCAGGTCGAGCGCGACATCGCCGACTTTGACCCCGTGCTCAGCGAGCGCGTGCTTGGCCTCGGCGAACTTCTCCGAGGATTGCAACAGCGCCTTCGACGGGATGCAGCCGATATTGAGACAGGTGCCGCCGAGGCTGCCGCGGCTCTCGACGCAAGCCGTTTTGAGCCCCAACTGAGCGGCTCGGATCGCCGCAACGTAACCGCCCGGCCCCGCACCGATGACTATGACGTCGTAGCGATCGGCCATGACGCTCTGACTCCGCATCCGACCCAATACCGACCGTCATTGCCGGGCTTGACCCGGCAATCCAGACAGCGCCTCAGCTTGCGTGGCCCCTGCGTGGATGCCCGGGTCAAGCCCGGGCATGACGATAAAGTGGCGTGAGTCGATGAAAACACGACGTTCTTTCACATGTCGAACAGGATGCGCGAGGGGTCCTCGACGCATTCCTTGAGCCGCACCAGGAAGGTCACTGCCTCGCGTCCGTCGACGATGCGGTGATCGTAGGAGAGTGCGACATACATCATCGGCCGGATCTCGACCTTGTCGGTCCCTGGGCTCGACCCGGGGACCGCAACCGGCCGCCTCTCGATCTTGTGCATGCCGAGGATCCCGGATTGCGGCGGGTTGAGGATCGGAGTCGACATCAGCGAGCCGTAGATGCCGCCGTTCGAGATCGTGAAAGTCCCGCCGGAAAGATCCTCGATCGTCAACTTGCCGTCGCGCGCCCTGCGTCCGTACTCGGCGATCGTCTTTTCGATCTCGGCAAAACTCAGGCGGTCGGTGTCACGCACGACCGGCACGACCAGCCCCTGCTCGGTGCCGACCGCGACGCCGATGTCGTAGTGATTCTTGTAAACGATGTCATCGCCGTCGATCTCGGCGTTGACCGCCGGCAGCTCTTTCAAGGCGACGATCGCGGCCTTGATGAAGATCGACATGAAGCCGAGCCGGACCCCGTGCTTTTTCTCGAAGCCGTCGCGATGAAGCTCTCGAAGCGCGATCGCTTGGCCCATGTCGATCTCGTTGAAGGTGGTCAGTATCGCGGCGGTGTTCTGCGCCACTTTCAGACGCTCGGCGATCCGCCTTCTCAGGCGGCTCATGCGCGCCCGGACCTCGCGTTCGCCGGTAGCAGGGGCGGGTGGCCGCGCGGCAGGAGATGGCGCCCTTGGTGCGAGCGCGGCGATCACATCCGCCTTGCTGATCCGCCCGCCCGGCCCGGTTGCTGTGATCCTTGCCGCGTCCAGTCCGCTCTCTTCGATCAACTTACGCACGGCAGGGCCGGAGCGTTCAAGCGCGGTAGTAGTACCCTCACCCGCCTCCCCCCGGACAACGTTCCGGGGGTCGGCACCCTCTCCCGCATTGCGGGAGAGGGGCGGACCCGCTGTGGCAGCGGCGGGAGGGAGAGCGCTGATCGCGGACGAGCCGTCAGCGATTCTGCCGAGCACGGCGCCGACCGGCACGTTGGCGCCTTCTTCGGCGAGGATCTCGGCGAGTGTACCGGCAGCGGGCGCGGGGATCTCGAGGGTCACCTTGTCGGTTTCGAGTTCGGCGACGGGCTCATCGGCCGCGACCGGCTCGCCCGGGTGTTTCAGCCACTTCGAGACGGTCGCCTCGGTGATCGATTCACCGAGGTTGGGTACCGTGATGTCGGTCGCCATGAACCTTAGGCCGCCAGCGCCTCGGCGACGAGGTGCGCCTGTTCTTCGACGTGGCGTTTATGGAGGCCGGTCGCCGGGGAAGCCGCCTCGGCACGGCCGGCGAAGCGCGGCCGCTTTGCCGCCACGTCGAGCCCCGCGAGGACCTGTTCGATGCGCCGGTCGACGAAGTTCCAGGCGCCCATATTCTGCGGCTCTTCCTGGCACCAGACGATTTCGGCGTTGCGGTAGCGTTGCAGCACCTTGGCGAGCGCGTTGAACGGGAATGGGTAGAGCTGCTCGACGCGGACCAGCGCCACGCGGTTGTCGCCATTCGTCACGCGGGCCTTCACCAAGTCGAAATAAACCTTGCCTGAACTCAACACGACCCGCCGCACTTCGTCATCGGTTGCAATGGCCTCGGTCTCGCCGATGACGCGGTGGAACGAGCTCCCCGGCCCCATCTCGTCCAGGCGCGACATCACTTCCTTCGCACGCAGCAGAGATTTCGGGGTGAAGATGACGAGCGGCTTGCGGAAATTGCGGCGGATCTGGCGCCGCAAGACGTGGAAGTAGTTCGCTGCGCTCGTCAGGTTGCATACCTGAATGTTGTCTTCGGCGCAGAGCTGCAGATAGCGCTCGATCCGGGCCGATGAATGCTCGGGCCCCTGCCCCTCATAGCCGTGCGGCAGCAGCAGGACGAGACCACTCATGCGCAGCCACTTCGCCTCGCCCGAGCTCAGGAACTGGTCGATGATGACCTGCGCGCCGTTCGCGAAATCGCCGAATTGCGCCTCCCACAGCACCAGGGTCGAGGGATCGGCGAGGCTGTAGCCGTACTCGAAGCCGACCACCGCCGCCTCGGAGAGCGGGCTGTCGATGATCTCGAAGGGTGCCTGGCCGGAGCTGACGTGGTTGATCGGGATGTAGTGCTCCTCGGTCTCCTGATCGACCAGCACAGCATGTCGGTGCGAGAAGGTGCCGCGTCCGCTGTCCTGACCCGACATACGGACATGGGTCCCTTCGGCGCATAGCGAGCCGATAGCCAACGCCTCCGCGTTCGCCCAGTCGATGCCCTCGCCAGCTTCGATCGCGGCGCGCTTCGCCTCGAGCTGACGGGCGATTTTGGGATTGAGCCGAAAGCCCTCGGGCACCGTCACGAGCCCCCGCCCGATCTCGCGCAGCGCCTCGCCCGCAACACCGGTATCGCCGCGGCGATCATCGTCCGGGGCTTCCCCGAGCCCGGCCCAGGCGCCTTCGAGCCAGTCCACCTTGTTCGGGCGATAGCCCTTTGCCGAGTCGAACTGCGCTTCGAGTTCAGCGATGAAGCCGGTCGCCATCGCATCAGCCTCGCCCTCACGAAGGACGCCCGCCTCGACGAGACGCTTGGCATAGATCTGCCGCGTCGTCGGATGGCGGGCGATGGTCCGGTACATCAGCGGCTGGGTAAAGGCGGGCTCGTCGCTCTCGTTGTGCCCGTGCCGCCGATAGCAGAACAGATCGATGACGACATCCTTCTTGAATTCCTCGCGGAATTCGGTTGCAACGCGAGCCACTTCGACGACAGCTTCGGGATCATCGCCGTTGACGTGAAAGATCGGCGCCTGAACGCCCTTTGCCACATCCGATGGGTAAGGGCTCGACCGGGCGGCAGAAGGGGCCGTGGTAAAGCCGATCTGGTTGTTGACAATGACGTGGATCGTCCCGCCGGTGCAGAAGCCGACGAGATCCGACAGTTCAAGGGACTCGGCGACGAGACCCTGGCCGGCGAAGGCGGCATCGCCATGCATCAGGATGCTGGCCACCTGGGCCCGGGCACGGTCGCCGCGCTGCAGCTGCTTTGCCCGGACTTTGCCGAGCACGACCGGGTTGACCGCCTCGAGATGCGATGGGTTCGCCGCGAGCGAGAGGTGGACGGTCTCTCCATTGACCTCACGATTCCCGGAGGTGCCGAGGTGGTATTTGACGTCACCCGAGCCGTGGACGTGCTCGGGATTGGTCGAATTGCCCTGGAACTCGGAGAAAATTGCGGCAAACGGTTTGCCGACGAAATTGGCGAGGACGTTAAGGCGGCCGCGGTGCGGCATGCCGATCACGACCTCACGGATGCCGAGTTCGCTGCCGCGGCTCAGGATCGCTTCGAGCGCCGGCATCAGCGACTCGGCCCCTTCGATGCCGAACCGCTTGGTTCCGGTATAACGGCGATCGAGAAACCGTTCGAAAGTCTCGGCGGCGGTCAACGTTCGCAAAATCTCTTTCTTTTCGCCGGGCGACAGCACCGGGCGGCTTTGCCGCTTCTCGAACTTCTCTTGAATCCACGCCTTCTCGGCGGGATCCTGGATGTGCATGTACTCGACCCCAATCCTGCCGCAATAAGTCTCGCGCAGGATCGCGATGATTTCGCGCAAGGTGGCGCGCTCGCGGCCGAGCAGATTGTTGATGAAGATTTCCCGGTTGAGATCGGCCTCGGCAAAGCCGTAGCTGTGATAATCGAGCTCTGGGTGATGGCCACGCTTGTCGAGACCGAGGGGATCGAGATCGGCCTCGAGATGGCCCCGCACCCGGTAGGAGCGGATCAGCTGCAATGCCCGGATCGAGTCCGCGGTAGCCCTGCGTAGCGCCTCGGCATCGATCTCCTGAGCAGTGGACGCGCCATTGCTGACGATGCGCGGCGTGGGATTGCCCCAGGACGGCCCCCGCAATTCGCTGAGGACAGCCGAGACGTCGTCGTCCATCTCCGAAAAGAACCGCCGCCAGCTCTCGTCGACCGCCAGGGGATCTTCGAGAAAGCGCGTGTAGAGCTCGGCGATAAACCCGGCATTGGCGCCGGTCAGAAACGTGGTGCCGTCGATATCAGCCATGACCGAACCTTGCACTCGCAAGCGCGAAGACCCGCGCAGCCCGTCATGGCCGGACTTGATCCGGCCATCCACGTTCTCGGCGCAGCGCTGAAAAGGCGTAGATGGCCGGGACAAGCCCGGCCATGACGATTGTTAATTTGTCATCGGTACTCCGTCCCGACAACCACCGGGCGCGATTAACCTCTGAGGACGTCCCGCATCGTGGTGCCTATCGCGGCCGGCGATTCGGCGACAACCGCCCCGGCGCTGCGCAACGCCTCCATCTTGTCGCCTGCACCGCCCTTGCCGCCGGCGATGATGGCACCGGCATGGCCCATCCGTCGTCCGGGCGGCGCGGTGCTGCCGGCGATAAACCCGACGATCGGCTTCTTCCTTCTCGCCGACTTCAAGAAATCGGCGCCATCCTCTTCCGCCGTCCCACCGATCTCGCCGATCATGACGATCGCCTCGGTCTCAGCGTCGGCGAGAAACATCTCCAGAACTTCGACAAAATTGGTTCCGTTGACGGGATCGCCACCTATACCGACGCAGCTGCTCTGCCCCAACCCGACCGCTGTGGTCTGTGCCACCGCCTCATAGGTCAAGGTTCCCGAGCGGGAGACGATGCCGATCTTGCCGCGGCGATGGATGTGCCCCGGCATGATGCCGATCTTGCACTCGTCGGGGGTGATGACACCGGGACAATTCGGCCCGATCAGCCGCGAGCCGCCGCCGCTCAAGCTACGCTTGACGCGGACCATGTCGAGGACCGGGATACCCTCGGTGATGCAGATTATCAGCGGGATGCCGGCATCGGCGGCTTCGAGGATCGCATCCGCGGCAAAGGGCGGCGGCACGTAGATCACGCTCGCATCGCAGCCGGTCTCGATGTGCGCCTCGTGGACGGTGTTGAAGACCGGGAGGTCGAGATGGCGGGTACCACCTTTACCCGGCGTCACGCCGCCAACCATCTTGGTGCCGTAGGCGATCGCCTGCTCGGAGTGGAAGGTGCCCTGGGCGCCGGTGAAGCCTTGGCACAACACCTTGGTCGAAGCGTCAACGAGTATCGACATCAGGCAGCCTCCTTCACCGCCGCGACGACTTTTTGGGCGGCGTCGGCCAAGTTCTCGGCAGCGAGGATCGGCAGACCGGATTGCTGCAGGATCTTTTTACCGAGATCGACATTGGTGCCTTCGAGGCGGACGACCAGCGGGACGTGCAAATTGACCTCGCGCGCCGCGGCGACGACGCCTTCGGCGATGACGTCGCAGCGCATGATCCCGCCAAAGATGTTGACCAGCATGCCTTCGACATTCGGATCGCTGAGGATCAGCTTGAAGGCGGTCGCGACCCGGTCGCGCGTCGCCCCGCCGCCGACATCGAGAAAGTTGGCCGGATTGCCGCCATGAAGCTTGATGATGTCCATCGTCGCCATCGCCAAGCCCGCGCCGTTGACCATACAACCGATGTTGCCGTCGAGCTTAACGTAATTGAGCGCGTGCTTGCCGGCCTCGAGCTCGGTCGGGTCCTCTTCGTCCTCGTCCCGCAATGCCGCGACATCGGCATGGCGGAACAGCGCGTTGTCGTCGAACCCGATTTTGGCATCGAGCGCCAAGAGCTGCCCTGAACCGGTCACCACCAGCGGGTTGATCTCTACGACCGAGGCGTCGAGCTCGCTAAAAGCCTGGTAGAGCGCCGTGACGAATTTAACGGCGACACCGACCTGACCTCCTTCGAGCCCAAGGCCGTACGCAATGTTGCGCGCGTGGAAGGGCTCGATCCCGCTTGCCGGATCGACCGCCACCTTCAGGATCTTCTCCGGCGAGCGCGCCGCGACCTCCTCGATCTCTATGCCGCCCTCGGTCGAGCCGATCAAGGTGATCCGTCCGGTCTCGCGGTCGATCAGCAGACCGAGATAGAGTTCGCGGGCGATGTCGCAGCCCTCTTCGACATAGACCCGCTTGACCTCGCGGCCCGCGGGTCCGGTCTGGTGCGTCACGAGGTTCTTCCCCAGGAGCGAACGGGCCTCCGCCGCGACCTCGTCTTCCGAGCGCACCACTTTGACCCCGCCCGCCTTGCCGCGCCCACCGGCATGAATCTGCGCCTTGACGACCCACACCGACCCGCCGAGCCGGTGCGCCACCTCGACCGCCTCGGCAGCCGTATAGGCCACTCCGCCACGCGGCACCGCGACACCAAATTTCGCCAGCAGCTCTTTCGCCTGATATTCGTGGATATTCATGGCGTTAGCCTAGAACCTTCATCTTCTTCACGACTTCGATCAATTCGCGAACTGCCTCAACCGATTTGTCGAACGCCGCCTTCTCTTCGCGGTCGAGCGCAATCTCGACGATGCGCTCCACGCCCCCCGCTCCAATTACCACGGGAACGCCGACATAGAGGTCCCTGACTCCGTATTGGCCGTCGAGCCAGGCGGCGCAAGGCAGAACCCGCTTCTTGTCGCGGAGATACGCCTCGGCCATGGCGATCGCCGAACTCGCGGGCGCGTAGAAGGCCGATCCCGTCTTGAGGAGGCCGACGATTTCCGCCCCACCATCGCGCGTGCGCTGGACGATCTTGTCGAGCCGCTCCTGCGTCGTCCATCCCATCTTGACGAGGTCGGGCAGCGGGATGCCGGCGACTGTCGAGTAGCGGACCAGCGGAACCATCGAGTCGCCGTGGCCTCCCAGAACAAAGGTGCTGACATCCTCGACCGAGACATCCATCTCTTCAGCGAGGAAATAGCGGAACCGGGCGCTGTCGAGGACCCCGGCCATGCCGACGACGCGCTGTGGCGGCAAACCGCAGGCCTCGCGCATGACCCACACCATCACGTCGAGCGGATTGGTGATCGTGATCACGAACGCCTGCGGGCAATATCTTTTGATCGCCTCGCCGACTGTGCCGACGACCTGGGCATTGGTCTCGATAAGATCGTCGCGGCTCATCCCCGGCTTTCGTGGGATTCCCGCCGTCACGATAACAACATCGGCGCCTGCGATATCGGCGTAATCGTTGCTGCCTTTGACGACGGCGTCATAGCGTTCGATCGTCGAGCCCTGAACGATGTCGAGCGCCTTGCCCTGCGGCACGCCGTCGATGATGTCGAACAGGACGATGTCACCGAGCTCCTTGAGCCCGGCGAGGAGCGCGATCGTACCACCGACCTGCCCGGCCCCGATCAGCGCGATCTTGTTGCGTGCCATGCCAATGCCTTTCCTCTGCAGCGCCAATATGGGCGCTGAACGCCGTTCCGCGGATGCTGGGTCGGGATCTACGATTTCAAATGTTTGTCGAAGAACGCGACGGCGTCGCGCCAGAGCTCGGCGGCCGGCGCTTCACGGTAGCTCGGCCGATAGTCGGCGAGGAAAGCGTGCCCGGCGTTCTTGTAGACCTTGATCGTGACCTCCTTGCCGGCACGCTGCGCGCGGCTTCGCAGCTCCTCTGATAGCGCCACCGTCGGATTTTGGTCCTCCTCGCCGAACACCGCGAAGAGCGGGCAATGCAGGCGGTCCACCATGTTTAGGATCGGGGTCGGCCGCGACGGCGTCGTCTCGGCGTCGGGTGTGGCACGGTGGATGAACCCGCCCCAACAATCGACCGCCGCGTCGACCTTGCTGCTGCTGCAGGCGAACAACAAAGTCTGGCGCCCTCCGGAGCAGAAGCCGATGGCACCGATCTTCCCGGTCGCGCCGGACAGCGCGCGCAGGTGCGCCGCCGACGCTTCGAAATCCCTGACCGCCTGGGCATCGGGCAGGCCGAACATGACAGGGAATACCGATTCCATATTGTTCGGGTCCGGGGAGCCCGACCGGTGATAGAGATCCGGCGCCAGGGCGTTGTAGCCGATATTGGCAAAGCGCCGGGCGATGTCGCGAATGTGCTCGACCAGCCCGAAGGCCTCGTGGATGACGACGATGCCGGGATATCGGCTGGGCTCGCTCGGTCGAGCGAGATAGCCCTTGATCGTGTCGTTGCCGCTCTTGAATTCTATTTCTTCGCCATGCACGCGGCTGGGATCGGTCACCGCACCCGGTATATTCGCCATTCGATCCTCCTTGAAACGAGGCTCGCAGGATAGCACCAGTTTCCCTGAAGGGTGAAGGTGGCGCGCATCGCTCGGGTAACCGCTGACGAACCGCTGCGTCGATGCTATGGTGGCGGTACTTTCATCGGGAGGAGGTTACAGCATGACGATCGAGGCGGCACTCCGCGAAAAATCGGTCGACACACAACCGGCGATGAAACTCGCCGTGACGAGCGCCAAGGCGCCTGACTTTGTCAAGGGCCGGCGCGATTTCTTCCAGTACCGCGACCTCGGCGTCACCAAAGCCAGCAGCGGGTGGATGCGGGCGCAAGTGACATCGGCGATCACTGGAATGACCCAGCCGACCGGCTGGCACTATCATGTGTGCGAAGGCCAGTTCGTCTACACGCTGAAAGGTTGGGTCGAGCTGGAATTCGAGGACGGCACCAGCTGTCGGCTCGAGGCCGGTGACTCCGTCTTCATCCCCGGTGGGTTGCGTCACAATGAGATCCGAACATCGGACAACCTCGAGATCCTCGAAGTCTCGGTGCCCGCTGACATGGGTACAGTCCCGATCGACCCGCCCGCAGGACGGCCGAACGGGTCGTAAGAGATCGGCGCCGCGGCCGTAAGCGGCTTTGCGGGCGGCCGCGGATCGCCTATCATTCGGCTGCGCGCGGGTGTAGCTCAATGGCAGAGCAGAAGCTTCCCAAGCTTACGACGAGGGTTCGATTCCCTTCACCCGCTCCATAAAAATCAATAATATAAATAAAATACTTCTCGAGCGCGGCATTTTTGGCGCTGAATGGCAACTCGATGGCACGGAAAGGTGTGCCAGTGGTCGATCAAGTCGGCCTCGCGCACCCGCTCGTAGCGCGCGTCCAGCAGATAGGGGAAGGCTTCGGCCAAGGGACGGCCCCGGCGAATTGCGCCGTCATCCAGCCGAGAAGCTGTGGCCGCACAGTTCCTCGGTGATCGCTTTGACCCCTTCGCAGGGGCAGGATTTTTGCGGGTCGAGACCCCTTGCGCGGACAGCTCCGCCAACGCCGGCACCAGCGCTCGCTCCGAGCGCTGATACCGTCCGAACAGCTCGGTCGAGAACCGCCCGGCGCGGTCTTGCGGCATCCGCAGCAGCTCGAGCTTGCCAATCCGCGTGATCAGCACCCGTTCGTAATAGCCCGACCGATAACCCTGCCGCCCCGGCGTCCGTTCGCCCTTCTCGGCGCCCAGCGCCTCCGCCGTCTCGGCTTCGAGTACCTCCGGCAAAGCCGTCTGCACGCTTACGTCCGTCAAGCTGGTGGAGATTCGAGGCTGAAGCGGCGCTGCCACGTGGGCGGCTTCGGCGGGAAGTCGTCTGCGTTCCGTGACGCTGTCGACACCGGTTGAATTCTGACCGGTTTTGGGATGGTCTGCCGATTGAAACCTGACCATCCTGTTGTTTGCTCGAGGGTCGGTCGAAGCGGCTTGTCCAAGTAGTGCACAGAAGGGACACGCGCGCTGCGCAGCGACCGCCACGAGCCTGGCGGAGCGGTGCGCGGGAAGTGCCTGCGCACCCATCTGGTCGCCCACGACGTCTTTTCTTGTGTCGAAGGACATATCGCTATGACCTTTCCGCATCTGGAGTAACAAAGCCGTTCTCGACATCGTGCGCGATGGAAGCCGGATCACGCTCGGAAGGATCGCCCCAACCACCGCCGCCACCGGATTCGAGCACGAGCACATCGTTGGGGCGGATCCCCAGGCCGACTTCCTTGGTCTTGATTGCGCGCGCCGGCCCGCCTTCCGAGTAAAGGGTATATCGGTGCGGCACTCCATCCATGCCCCCGAGGATGCCGCACGCACCGTAGCGCACGCCGTCACCTGCAGTATTGCCGACCGCCGGCTCGGAGGTCTCGACGACCATCTCCACCACCCCGCCGGGACCGCCGCGATACTTTCCCTCGCCGCCGGAATCGGGGCGAAACTCGTGGCGGCGAAAGAACAGCGGGAACCGCACTTCGGTAACCTCGAGGCTGCCGAATTTGATCCCGCCCGCCGCTTGCCATTCGCCGGCACCCGGCCAGCCATCGCCGGCCGGCGAGGCGCCGCCGCCAGGGCGTGCCTGGAAGAAATGCCAGATGAACGGCTTGCCGGACCGAGGATCCTCGCCCTGGATCGCGATGCGGAAGCGACGTCCCCAACCGGCCATCGCACGATCTGGGCAGGCCGGCGCCAGCGCTTTGACGATCGCCTCGAGGATTTCCTGCGCACAGTGATTGGTCGCCAACGTGACCGGCGCTCCCGGGTTTGCCCAAACCACCGTCCCCGGCTTCGCGATGACCGTGATCGGGCGAAAGGTGCCGTCGTTCTTTGGCGTGTCGGGGTCGATCAGATAGGACAGCGCGACGACCACCGCGGAGTACATGTTCGGGTAGGAGGAATTGACAAAGCTCGCGACCTCCGTGTGCGAGTCGGTGAGGTCGATCGTGAGGTCGCTGCCGCGCTTCGTCACCGTCGCGCGGATGTGGATGTCGTTGTTGCCGCGGCCATCGTCGTCGAGGAACGCTTCGCCGCGGTAGACGCCGTCCTGCCATTCGGCGATCACCGCCCGGGTCTGGCGTTCGGCGCCGTCGAGCACCGCCTCGATCGCGGCGTCGGTGGTCGGCCAACCGAACTCGGCCGCCAAGGCCAGCAAGCGGCGTTCGCCGACATGCGCCGAGC
>WNFR01003972.1_pt1 | contig 27674 bp, 23 predicted proteins | sample 5400221 | NCBI WGS metagenome assembly WNFR01 (sample SAMN13153357, study PRJNA577476) | soil metagenome | isolation source: 40 cm soil under Madrone tree | place: USA:California | collected 2016-06-14
CGATCGAGTTGTTCTGGGCGATCCGTCTGCCCGTAGCCTCGCATATCTGGCGCGATCGCTTGGAATCCAGCTTCTGCGAGCGCATGCAACTGATGGCGCCATGAATACCATGATTCGGGAAAACCGTGACACAGCACCACCAGGGGCCCTGCTCCGCTCTCGGCGATGTGCATATGGATGCCGTTCGTTTCCACCGTGCGATGTTTTATTTCACTCATTGTACTTCCTCGATGGTTGACGGCTACCCGCCAACAGTACAGCCCTTCCACCAATTGTTGAAGGACTCACCGCTGTTTGGGGCTCCCGCAGCGACCTAAACCTGTCCGGCTACCTGGGGATCATGAGTTGTTCCGGACATTTGAGGTTCTCCTTTTTGTGTGACTTGGTCGTGCTTCTTGCAGTGTTACGAGTAAAGGTTCACCCGCTTCATCGTCGATTAAAGTTGCCGTTCAGGCATTTACCCCGCCATCAACGGTCAGATTCGCCCCCGTAATGTACGAGGACTCCGGACTCGCGACGAATGCTACCAACGCGGCCACCTCGTCAACATGTCCGTAACGGTCGAGCGCTGTGTTGGCCTTCTGAGGCACCGCCCAATCGCCCACGGCGGGATTCAAATCCGTGTCGATCGGACCCGGCTGGATGTTGTTGACCGTGATGCCCCGGCTCCCGACCTCTCTGGACAACCCCTGCGTGAACATCTTGACGGCGCCCTTAGTGGCCGAGTAGGGCACAAGCCCGGGCATATTGTTGCGCTCGCCCACGCTCGACCCGATCATGATGATGCGAGCGCCGCTCTTCATGTGCTTCAGCGCCGCCTGCGTCGCGACGAATACGCCGCGGATGTTGATGTCGAGCACCCGATCCATCTCTTCCAGCGTCGTCTCCTCGAACGTTTTTGGAATGGCCGTGCCGGCATTGTTCACCAGCACATCAAGTCGCCCGAAGGTTGCGACGGTCTTTTCGACCGCGCCCTTGACCGCTTCGACGTCGGCAGAGTCCGCTTGTATTGCGAGCGCCTTTCCGCCAATGAGTTCAATCGCTTTAACCACGGCGGAAGCCGCGCCGGCGTCCTTCACGTAAGTGATGGACACGCTCGCTCCGTCCGCGGCCAGGCGCTTGGCGATCGCAGCACCGATGCCACGTGAACCGCCAGTGACGAGCGCGACCTTGCCTGCCAGACCTCTATCATGTTTGTTGCTCATGTTTGCCCTTTCATTATTTGCGTTGTTGTTTATGCGGAAGTTTTCGGAAAACTTGTTCCAAACATCGGAGCTTTACTCTTCGACTGTTCTTCGGTCGCTTCATCCTGAATGACATCCCAATGCTCGATAAGGATTCCGTCTTGAATGCGCACAATATCTGCGGCAATCCAATTCACAGGAGCACCGAAGTCGCTAAATCGCCCGTGTACAATCACAAAGTCACCCTCGGCGACAATTGTTCCCGCTTCGTACCGTAGCGTGGGTGGAAGGCTCTTGATGAGATTGAAGAGCCCTTGTCTGCCGGGTTCAATGTGAGCACTGTGCTGAATGTAGTCAGGGGACCAATAGCGCTCAGCCGCTAAGTAGTCACGCTTATTGAACAGCGTGTCAAAAGCTTCCAGGACAAGAGCTTTGTTTTTCGATTCAATTGTCGTACTCATTTCTATCCTTCTTCTTGCTGCAACACGTCTTTCTCGTCACCTAATCGATCAGATTTCCAAAGTTGCGCGTGCATGCCGCCGGTCCATTCTCCAAACGCTTGTACGAATCACAGGGCAGTTTTGCCACCGTCGACTGCGATCATCGCACCCGTGATGAAGGACGCCCTGTCGGATGAGAGAAACACAATTGACTCAGCGATCTCTTCGGGTTTACCGACCCGTTTGAGCGGCACTCCCGCGATCAAGCCAGCCTTCCTTTCGTCACTGCCGGTAAACCTGGTAAGCATGCCAGTATCGATCGGACCAGGTGCAACCGCATTGACTCGGACACCGGACCCGGAAGCCTCGAGTGCTGCCGACTTCGTTAGTCCTTCCACAGCGTGCTTGCTGGCAACGTAGACTGACGCCCCAGCTCCGCCGGTATGACCGAAGGTAGACGACACGTTGACGATGCTGCCAGACCCCTGGGCCAGCATCACGCGAAGCTCATGTTTCATGCTCAGCAATGTCCCGAGGACGTTGGTGTCAAAGGTGGCAGCGTAGCTTTCGGCGGACTGCTCCGTTACCGGGCCAGGTTTGCCTTCGGTACCGGCGCTGTTGACGGCCACATCCAGGCGACCAAAGCGCGTGACGGTCTTAGCGACCAGGTTGCGTACATCCTCTTCGAGGCGCACATCGGACCGCACAAATTCGGCTTCCGCACCGAGTTTCCGGAGCTCGCCAGCCAGCTTTTGGCCTTCTTCTTCGCGTCGACCGGAAATAACAATGCGTGCGCCTTCCTGCGCGAAGGCTAGCGCAGTGGCACGACCAATACCCGTAAGCGCTCCTGTGATCAAAACGACTTTGTTGTTCATCAGCCTATTTCTCGATTCTTAAAGTCCTTTTTCATATCAACACTTAGGCATATGCACGCGGAGTGCCATCTGAATTTCCTTGAATTGAAGGCCTTTACTCTTTAACTGGGGCCGCTTTTTCGGCGTTTGCTGAAACTTCGGCGTGCAACCATCGGCGTCAACGATGATTCGTGACTGCACTCTCCATGCGCTTCAAGAGCTAGCTCTAACAGGCTCTTCATGCTCTTGCGCCATTCAGGAAAAAGAGCATCGTAACGGGCTTCGTGCTTTTGTTTCGCCACGCGTGCCGTGTACCGTTTTGCACGACGACATCGCCGCGCTTGAGATGAATGGTTTTGGCGTCATCAAGCTCCAGCCACATCTCGCCGTCGTAAACTACTGCGTAGTCGACCGTATTCGTTTTGTGCATTCCTGGATCTTCCTTTTCGAAGTGATCGGCTAATCCTCGCAGACGAACCAACGCTTCTTCTTGTGCGGCTGCAGCATCGAAGGACGGATCCGCGAAGACCGAACCGGGCGGAAAGGTCACGAAGTGCAGACTCGTGCCCCCGGGCCCTGGAACGACAGAGTCGGGATAGCTGTCAAACCTTTGCTCTTTGCTGAGATCCGGGGTCGTCGAATTGACCCAGATGAGCGTGTGTTCATAGCCGGGAACGGTCCTGAACTCGTAGGCTTCTATAGTCCCTTCGCTTTGCACGACGGACTTTCCGTTTACATTTTCCGTTACAACACGCCGGTAAGTGCTCGGCTTCTTACCACGCCTGGACAACTCTCTTTTCTCAGGGGCCCTTCCATTCATGGCCTTTCTCCTTTGCACGTCAATGTCGTCGCTCGGGCCTTCCGAGCGGTCCCGCCAAAAAAGTCTCCCGCCCTTTCGATCAGATCTGGGCTCTGCCGCCGTCAACGAACAGTTCGATACCAGTAACAAAACTGGAGTCATCCGACGCCAGAAACAACGCCACCTTAGCAACTTCATCGGGTTCCCCCATGCGTCCCATCGGGATGGTGGACACAATCCGCGCAATCACGTCTGGGGATTGCCGATTCGCAAGCGGCGTATTGATCGGACCCGGGCTGATTACGTTAGAGCGGATACGACGGTCCTTCAGATCTGTGGTCCAGGTTCGGACGAAAGAGCGGATTGCAGCCTTACTTGCGGCGTAGACGCCGAACGCGGCAGTACCCTTAACACTCGCGACGGAGCCGTTGAGAATGATAGAGGCACCATCATTCAGTAGCGGTAAGGCCTTTTGCACTGTGAACAACGTTCCCCTCACATTGATGTTGAATAGTTTGTCGAAATGCTCTTCGGTGACGGCCCCAAAGGGAACAAATTCGCCGACGCCGGCGTTGGCGAAAACAATATCGATTTTCCCCTTCACCTTAGAGATGGTCTCGTAAAGACGATCAAGGTCAGCCAATTGGGCAACGTCTCCCTGAACTCCGGAAACGCTGGTGCCGATTGCTTTCACGGCCTCGTCGAGTTCCTTCTGGCGGCGGCCCGTGATGAAGACATAGGCACCCTCTTTGACGAAGAGCTTTGCCGTAGCTAACCCAATCCCTTCCGTCCCGCCGGTTATGACAGCGATCTTACCTTCGAGCTTTTTAGGCATTGTTTTCCCCTGTTCTCGCCGAGTTCCAACGAACTTTCAACGCTCTGACTCATTGCTACTCATTTGAACTGAGTGCAATGACAGTGCCATCTGCAATCTATTGAATAACAGGCCTGTAAGCATTCGGGGTGTGCCGCTCTTTCGGCATTTGCTGAAATTTCGGCTTGGAATCGGCGGTGGCCGGGTCGCGTTTGATTGAAGCAATCCATTTTGGCTTGAGTAGGCGGGGGGGGAAGTCAGAAGCGACAAAGTTTAAGCGCTACTAGTACAGTGGAAACTAAGTGATTTGCTGATTTGCTGTTCGCCGCGTTAGCGGCAGTAGAGTTTAGCCGTGTACTTTAGTGCACGGTCCGATCACGCAAAAAATTCCCTGGTCGCGTCAGCGACGGTTGAACATAGACTCAATTGTCGCTGACGCGACCAGGGCAACATTTTGGTCACCCCACCGTGCACTAAAGTACACGGCTACATTCATCAAGCCGCTAACGCGGCGAAGAGCAGAACTTAATTTCCAGTGTAATTAGTGGTGGGCGAGATAAGTTGATGGAGCTAAGGAGAAAAACTACGAGGTCTTGAAACGGTGTCGGTTTATCCGCAGTTTTCTGATCTTTGATTCGAGCGTCTGCCTGGGAATGCCCAGCCTGGTGGCGGCACCGGTCGGCCCGGAGATTAGCCCCGCAGCCTCCCGCAACGCATTTTCGATCATTTCTCTTTCACGCTCTTCAAGGTTCGCGACCAGCGGAACAGTTGTCGCGGCAGTCTTCGGAGTAACCCGCGTTAGCCAGGTTTCATCTACACAAAAAGTTTCCCCATCGCACAGAATCACGGCCCGCTCGATTACATTCTGCAACTCGCGAACGTTGCCCGGCCAGTCGTAATTCTGGAACAGGTCCAGGGTTCCCTTACTTATGTTTCGAATCTTCTTACCAGCTGCCTGGGCGTAACGATCGATCAGGTATTCGACCAACAGTGCCTTCAGCCACGGCTGCACTCAAGTCCGCATTTGTAGCCGCGAGTACTCTTACGTCCACTTGAATTGTTTGACTTCCACCAACTCGTTCGAATTCCCGCTCCTGGAGAACTCGTAACAAGGCAACCTGCGTCTCTGATGGGAGTTCACCAACTTCATCGAGGAAAATTGTTCCTCCATCGGCAGATTCAAAGCGTCCGAGACGCCGCTGAAATGCTCCTGTGAAGGACCCCTTTTCATGGCCGAAAAGTTCGGAGGCAACCAGCTCATGCGGAATAGCCGCGCAGTTTACTCGAATGAAGGCGCGCGTCGAGCGCTTGGACAGTTTGTGAATCGCCCGAGCAATCAATTCTTTTCCGGTCCCGGTCTCACCTAAGATCAGGACTGTGGAATCCGTGGGAGCCACTCTCGACACGTGCGTCAGCACTTGACGCAGTCCTTCGGAGGAGCCGACGATTTCCTCGAACATTGAAGAGCGTTCGATTTCTTCCCGTAACGCGACGTTTTCGTTTCGCGTCCGGTCTTCGGCCCTCTTTCGATCGTCGATGTCGGTTCCCGTCGCGTACCAGCGTATGAGACGTCCTTGTTCATCCCGGAACGGGTTGTAACGAATCAAAAACCAACGATACTGACCATCGTTCCTCAGCGCTCGTTGTTCGATTTCAAACGGGAGACCACGCGAAAGGGCCGCCAGGCGTTCCTCCCGTAGCCTCTTGAGGTCTTCCGGATGAAAGATTTTTTCGCGAAAGCCTGATGCGATCACATCTTCCATGGTCAGCCCGGTATAGTCGAGCACCGCCTGGTTCGCATAGATCGGAGTGCCGGCCGGGTCCTGAATGATAATTGTCTGTGGTATGGCGTCGGTAATCCGGCGAAGTTCTCGTTCGTCTTGCCGCAACTTCTCCTCCGTCTGCTTGAGATCGTCAATGTCGGTATTTGTTCCATACCATCGGACAATTTCGCCGGACTCGTCTTGCAAGGGTTCTACTCGGATGAGGAACCAGCGGTAGGCTCCATCGTGGCGGCGGAGGCGCACTTCGATTTCGCCTCCTTCCACAGAAGAGACAAGCGTCTGCCACCGGTCCAGCCACTTTGGCAGGTCTTCGGGATGAATTGCGACTTTACAACCCACGCGCTTTACTTCTTCGGGAGAGAGACCCGTGTAGTCGCACCATCGCTGGTTAACAAACTCGTTTGAGCCATCCGGCAAGTTGCACCACGCCAGCGTTGGAATCGTGTCGAGGATCTTTCGGAGCCGCGCCTCTGATTTCTTCGCCTCGTTGTACGCCTTCTCTAAATCCTCACGGTTTTGGTACTGCTTGGACACATCGCCATTTTGTTTTTCTCCAGGCGTGACTAAGAGCATTTCAGCCTCATTTACCATTTTCGCCTGAGCCTTCAGAACTGTTTTGTGATCACACTCCGCAGCCTTCATGACTTTCACATCCTCGCTTCCAGTTGAATAGCTTCTCGCATTCCATGCCCCGTTTCAAGCTAGCGCTCACTTATGAAGAGAGAGGGGACTCGGTTTACATAGGTGCGTTCCTGCTAAAAAGACGGCGCATACGGTTTTGACCGATCTCAAATGTCGCACACACGTGGGCAACTCCGATCAATGGAGTTAGATCGCGATGATGGCCTTCAATGGCCTCACCCAGTGCAATTCCCCAATTGCTATTCCAATGCCAAATGCGATCCACGCTGATCGTTCAGGCTGAGTTTTCAGCAAACGCCGAAAAAGCGGCCCGAGTTAAAGCGAAAAGGCCTGTGATTCAAGGGAATTCCGAAGTGGCATTCAGCGTGCAACCCTTCAACCGTGGCACTTGGGAGAAAACGAACGTGACCTTAAGGATCGAGATAGATTCAAATGGACAGTGGACGACGATACGGCTGATTGGCCGCATGCAGCGGGAGCATATAGAAGAATTGAAAGCGCAAATAAAGGCTGGAGGGGCGAGCGTCACGCTCGACTTGAACGAAGTCAGTCTAGTGGACCTGGATGTCATTCGCTTCCTCGCTAAATGTCACGGAGAAGGCGTCTCCCTCGTCCATTGTTCCCGTTATATATGCGACTGGATCGCCAAAGAGAGGGGTAGAGAGTAGCAAAGGTCGCACGGGCGTAGGACGATCGGTTCAAATAAAAAGGAAGCGCCATTTTATTGACGCTTCCTTATTCCCAATGGAACTCTTTATGACCCAATCGGCGGGTCCGAAGCCGTTGCCGGCTGGTCGGGGTTTTCGCGGGCAGTGCTCATGCCAGGGTCGAAATAAAAATGGCGCTTGCCCGTCGCTGCATAGCCATCGGAACTTTGAGGATCAGCATTGATCGAGTAACTTGCGGGAGATGTAGGGGACTTCTTGGTGACCTTCATCGTGAAGATGTAGCCGCTAACGACAGGCGCATCTCCTGCAAATCTGGAGTCGAGGCCGCCATCTTTGATTAATTCTTCGAAGGTGCCGTAATCGCCACGGTGGCCAAATTGATAATCAGCCTGAATGGTCTTGATCGTGTCGAACGTACTGATCGCAGCGGACTCGTTCGCCCGGCGAATCATAAGTTTCCATGCCGGGATGCCAACCCCGATCAGGATGCCGATAATGGCGATCACGATCATTAATTCGATAAGCGAAAAACCCTGCTGTTTTCGCTCTGACTTATGCTGCTTATTCATATTTTCTGCGCCTCCGAACTGTGTAAACGACTTTTATGCAGTCCGGTTCCCAAGATTTGCAATAAAAAAACAATTCTCGCGACCAGCAAGACATAATTCTACTACATAGCGGCATCAGACGTCACATGCCGACCGCCTGGCTGCCCTGCTGCAGAGTCTCTCGCGGACCGACTCGACGAGATCAGGGCGATTTTGGACGTGCGGCGGTTACATGTAACATGTAGAATACTTTGCGCTTTGGCTTTAAAGCTGGATTTTAATGAGACGATTGCACACCGCTGAAATTGACCGCCTTCAAAAGGCACCCGTTGCTGTAGAAAAGATCCGTCTCCTGCAAGCGGCTGTCGAAGCCGTGATCAAAGGCAAGCCGGAGGCCGTTCGTCTGGCAATCGTGACGATGATTGCTGGTGGTCATTTGCTGATCGAAGACGTTCCCGGAGTCGGTAAAACGACGCTCGCTCATTCACTGGCCCGGGCAATTGATTGCACTTTCCAACGAATCCAGTTTACTTCAGACCTGCTGCCTTCTGATGTTATCGGACTTTCGATTTTCAACCAGAAGACTGGCGCTTTTGAATGGAAACCGGGGCCTGTTTTCGCCAATGTGGTCCTTGCCGACGAGATCAATCGGACTACTCCAAAGACACAGTCAGCTTTGCTCGAGGCAATGGCCGAAAAACAGATTACTGTAGAGGGAGCGACGCATCAGCTTCCATCTCCGTTTATTGTCCTGGCCACTCAGAATCCGATCGAACACCATGGAACATACCCGCTGCCGGAATCACAACTCGATCGATTTATGTTGCGTTTGCGGATTGGATACCCTGATGTCGCCTTCGAACAGGAAATTCTTCGGGACAGGGAACACCGCGATCCGCTCGACGAATTAGAGCCGGTAATGACCGCAAGCGAAGTCACTGCTCTCCAAAAGAGTGTTTCGGAAGTTTCCGTCGACGACGCTCTCGTCGAATATTTGATGCGTATCGTCGAGGCCACACGATCGACCGAGATGTTGGATTTGGGTGTCAGCCCGCGCGGTACTCTTGCCCTGTTTCGAGCGGCACAAGCGCTTGCGCTTACTGAAGAACGTGAATTCTGTCTTCCCGATGATATAAAACGGCTTGTTATTCCTGTCTTTGCTCACCGAGTTGTGGTCAGTACCCGCTTCTCATCTTCTTTGCGCCGCAGTGAAGAATCTGAGAGCGTTTTGCGCGAGATAATGAAGACCGTAAGTGTCCCCCTTTAAAAAACAAACGAATACCTGAACATAATCAAATATGAAGCCTCGGGTACGTTCCCTGAAAACCTGGCGAAACGCCATCCTGGGAACATTTCTGGTCTTCGCGGGGCTCGGCGCGGCATACCTGACCGTTATTGCACGTCGCGATGGAAACCCGTCTCTAACTTCCGCCGCGGCAATTGCATCCCTTGTCATCGTTTTTTTTATCATTATCCTGGTTCTCCCCCCGCTTGCTAAATCAGCACGGTTGGAAATCCGGAGGATTGACTTTCCGTTCGAGGTGACAGGTGGAGGCGTAATCTTCATTGGCATTTTGGTGGTCGTCGCCTTCGCCGCATGGAATACAGGCAACAATCTGCTATTTCTGGTCTTTTCAATTCTTACTTCAACTTTATTTGTCTCCTGGATGGCGGGAAAGGCGAGTTTGCGCGACCTCGTTGTGTCGGCCCGTTTTCCAGACCATATTTTTGCCGGAGAATCCGCACCCGTGATTGTGACGGTGCAAAATCGTAAGGGGCTTTTGCCTTCGTTTTCGATTTTGGTCGAGGCCCGAGGGCAATTTGAGTCAATTTTAGCAGACTCGTCCCGGCGGAAAACCGCCCAAATCAGCAAGCGGGCACTCTCCTATTTCGCCTATGTTCCTCATGGCACGGGAGCGGAACAACGGATCGAGCAGACCTTTGAAAATCGGGGACTTGTGATAATAACTGGATTTGAACTTTCATCGAGGTTTCCATTCGGGTTTTTCCGTCTGCGAAGGCGTCTGAAAGCCCGGGATGTCGATATCGTTGTTTATCCAAAAATTCTGCCTGCCGACGATGAACTTCATTTGCTTCCGATGAACGCCGGGCGTGTGCCCTCGAACAGGCGGGGATTCGGTCAGGATCTGCTTGCTCTTCGTGACTATGAACCACAGGACGATCTGCGATACATCGATTGGAAGGCAACCGCGAGATCCAGCCGGTTGACGGTGCGCGAGTTCTCGAGTGAAGACGAGCGTCGCGTCACAATTGCGATGGATATAGTTGCGAGAAGAGACATCGAACCAAAGGAGTTTTTGGCGCGCTTCGAGCAACAGGTTACACACGCTGCATCTTTGATATCGCACTTTGTTGCGGAGGGCGCTGAACTACGTCTCGTACTTGGGGACGAAGTTGGGGCCTTCGGTGTCGGCCGCGAACATATGCACAAGTGCTTGCGCCGGCTTGCTTTGGTGGCTCCGGTTGCGGAAGAAAACAAGCGTGGCCCCGTGGTCGGAACCTTCAGGAGTTTAGTTTCGCCGTCCGGTCAGACACCTGACCACGGGTTCATAATCCTGCTTACCACGGCTCCGCAAGGCACCATCCCGGCGGAAATTTGGCGGTCTGCACACGTCCTGTATTTTTGAATCCCCTGGTGCGCAGGCATCTTGCCTACTCGACTTGCGCTGGGAGACGCACGCGAGGAAATCGCAACTCCCTCGTGCCTATGTCCCACCCGTGCAACTTATGTCTTGACAGTGCAACGCTTATTCTGGCATGATGCGCTTCCCCCAAAATCTATTGTTGAGGTATGTCAAGTTCTTAAGGAATTTGTGTCTTTTGAGAATCCTGGGGCAAAGTACTTTACAGGAGGCAGTCGTGAACAGAAGACAGAAGATTGCATTTGAAAACCCGAGTCATTTCGATTTGAATCGAAAAGAGGGCCTTTATCGAGAGATTGTTAACAAAGATGGCTTAACGATCGAATCTGCTTTGACAGTCCGAGCGCAATTTGACCAATCCGCAGCCAGTTGGAATGTTGAAATGGCTGTTCTGGACGATCAAGGGTTCCGAATCAAAATTCGCTCAATGGACGGCCGCCAACAGTCGCAGCTTCGGCATCTGGGTCTGGAGCTTCTGGATGACGTCGGTGTCCACGACTGGCGATTCTTTGAATATCCGGACTCGATACAGATAACTAAGTCGATGTCTCCAAACGAAGGCGAACGTCTTAAACTGCTGCTTTGTGGAAGGGTGGCATAGCAACTTCTGCGTTCACCATTCATCACACGTCCTGGCAAACCGTGTAAGTGTCTCTGTGCCTGGCATCACACCACTAGAAAATTACCTCAATCTTACATAGCGCTTTGAAGTATAATGTCCTTGCGAATTCAAAATTTCGATGGCTGAACGTCGGATTGAATTGTGGCTTGGATTCGCAGGCCTTGTGGCCTCTTCCCGGAATTCATCGTTAGCCGACGATTTGTCGGCTCCCAGAAATGTTCGATCAATCGAAAAGCCATTCGGCATTCAGCAATTTCGGTTCCGGTCAGCGTCGTTAATACATTCCATGCACATCGGTTGCCTGTTGAGATCCGATGAACGCAAACTAAGAGTGCCCCTCCTCTGGATTTGAAAAGAATGACCGTTATCGCCCTGGTTAATGTCGAAATGTAGAAACTGAGCATTTCGATTCCAGGGTTTTCGGCAATATCTGGTCAAGTGAACGATGCGAGAGTCCACACTCCAAAAATTCGAGCATAAGAAGGATTGGGCGCTTGCCGCCGATGCGTTCGATCGGCTACTGACGTGGTTAGACGATGGCACCGACTCTGGCGGACAGCAGTATTTGGAGATGCGGCGGCGGCTTGAAGCCTATTTTGACCGCAAGAATTGTACGAACCCCGAAGAACTTGCGGACGAAACGTTAAACCGGGTGGCTCGACGCCTCCAGGAAGAGGGGGAAATTACCGGTGAAACACCCGCCAGATACTGCTACATCGTTGCCAAGTTCGTTTTTATGGAACACCTGCGTCTGGCGCAAAAGGCAAGCGTTATGCTCGACGAGATAGGGCGCCAGCCGGCGAGCACTTTTTTAACTCCGGACGAACCTGAAAACAACCATGAAGTAAAGGAAGCGATGCTGAGCTGCCTTGACCGTTGCACCGCAAAGCTTGAACCCGTAAATCGCCAGATAATTACGAAGTATTACCTCGGTAAGGAACGGGCAAAGATTGAGAATCGCCGTGCTTTGGCAGAGAGTCTTGGGATTTCACCAAATGCGTTGAGTATTCGTGCCTGCAGAATCCGCGATCGGCTCGAGGGCTGTGTCAGGCAATGTGTCGAGGTCAAGTGAAACGTTTTCCTGTATCTAACTTATAGCTACGGAGAGGATATATGGTAATTCGCTAAAGCATGGCTAGAGAGATCATTAAGAACGAGACAATTGTACAGTATTTACTCGGAGCCCTTCCGGAAGCCGAAACCGAGCGACTGGATCAGTTAAGTGTGGCTGACGACGAATTTGCAGACACCTTAATGGCCGTTGAAGCTGACCTTGTTGATGCCTATGCGACAGGGAGTCTTGCGGCGGAAGATTCAGAGAGGTTCCTCACACACTATTTATTAACTCCGCGCCGTCGCCAGAAACTTGATTTAGCGCAGGCGTTGCATGTTTTTGGCGACCAGTCAACGATTGTAGGATCGACGGAAGCTTCGGACGTTGCGCCAGCGATGTTCGATTCACGTTCGCGGATTGCGAGATATCTCGCTGCGATCAGAGCCCTCACAGCACCGAAACCGGCTTTCCAATGGGTGTCAGTGACTTTAACGTTGATTCTGCTGATTGCGGGCGGTTGGCTTTTGATTGACAACGTCCGACTTCGGACGAGGATAGCCGAAGCTGAAAAGACTCGCGACGTTTTGCAACAACGACAATTGGCCAGGGAGACGCAACTCGGCGCTCAACCGGAGAACACACCAAAACACGGCGAAGAAATAGCGGGGTTGCCGGCAGATCAGCCAACGAACCAACAACTGACCGAAAAACAGAAAGTGCAGGGACAAGCTACCGTTCCTGTTTCCCCCCGTGACGGTGAAAAAACCTCGCCTGGAACCTCCCGTCTCGCGGTAGTCTCGTTTGTGTTAAGTCCTCCGATGCGGGCAGCGGGGCCTTTACAGGACATCGCTGTTCCCACCTCGGCACGAAAGGCTGCGGTTCACCTGGAGCTGGAATCGATCGATTACCCCAGTTACAGCGTTGCGCTCGTAAGTCAGTCCACTAGTAAAAACCTTTGGCACGGCAGCAAGCAACATGCGCTGGTAAAAGAGGAAACCGGGATTCTTCAAGTTACTTTTGACGCTAAACTGCTAACTAGTGGGATTTATTTTCTGCGAGTGACTGGGATTACAAAGGATGGAAATCCGGAAGCCATCGGCGACTATCCATTCCGGGTGTCGAAGCAGTTGTAACAGTGTCGATTACCAATCAGGACCATCTCGCTGTCCCAGGCGAACTGTCGAACCAGAGGTGCGGTTATGTCGGAATCTCGTAATAGCGAATCCACTGACAGGTTTCTCCGGGTCTTAGTTGCCTTACTCTTTCTCGTCTCTGCGTGCCCTCGTCCCGGATTGGCTCAGAACCCAAGACTGGCAGTTTCCAGGCCATCCCTGGCTGGACCTCCTCGGGAAGGGCAAACCCAGGCTCCTGAGGAATTGACAGTTCTTGAAACCGGCAAACCATTGACCAGGGAGCTGTCAGGCGGTCAAAAGCATTCATACCAACTGGAGCTACGCGCCGAGCAGTACGTAAAGCTCGTCGTCGAACAGCACGGTATAGATGTTGTAATCCGCCTTTTGGGAGCTGATGGAACGGTCATTACCGATTATGATAGCGAACAAAGAATCGAAGGAACAGAGCCTGTAGAGTTCACTTCGCGGGTGGCCGGTACCTTCAAACTTTCAGTTGAATCAAAGCAGCGAACCGTGCCGCCTGGTCATTACGAGATCGCTGTATCAGAAGTCCGGACTGCAACAAACCGTGACTTCAGTTTGGACGAAGCGCGCAGGTTAAACTCGAGTGCAAACAGGTTGTGGCGTGCGGATAAATATGACGAGGCGCTCCCGCTTGTCGAACGAGCGCTGGCCATACGTGAAAAAGAGCTGGGACCGAACCATCCGGATGTTGCGACCTCTCTTTTCGTGCTTGCGAATAATCTCAACGACAAGGGTGATTATGCCAGGGCCGAACCTCTGTTTCTACGTGCAGTTCAGATTAAGGAGAGTGCACTGGGTAAGGACGATCTTTCGGTCAGCCTGATTCTTAACAACCTCGGCAACTTATACAAGGACAAGGGGGATTACGTAAAAGCAGAGTCGGTCTTTCAACGTGCACTCGAAATCAGAGAAAAAGTTCTTCAGCCGGATAACCTGTTGATTGCTGGCGTCCTAAACAACCTCGCTAATGTGGCCCACCAAATTGGAGATATAGCAAAGGCTTCGGCACTCTACCAACGGGCGCTTAAAATTAGAGAAAAAATTCTGGGACCTGAACATCAGGATGTTGCTACTACACTAAACAACATCGCCAATCTCTATTCAGATGTCCCCACGGCCGAACCCCTGTATCGGCGTGCCCTTGCCATTCGTGAAAAAACTCTGCCTCCCGATCATCCCGACATCGGACAGACTTTGTATAATCTTTCTGTGCTTTATAGCAGTGCAGGTGACTATGCCAAAGCCGAGGGTCTTTGCCGGCGAGCGCTGTCCATCTACGAGCAATCTCTCGGACCTGAACATCCGTATACTTCTTATCCTGTGAATCTCCTGGCGGTGATCTATAAGAATACTGGCGAGTATTCTAAATCCGAGGCACTGTATCAACGCGCGATCAGCATCAAAGAGAAAACTCAGGGTCAGTTTCATCCGGACCTTGGCGGTACCTATGCAAATCTCGCTAACCTCTATGCAGTCGAAGGCGATCTCGATCGCGCATTGCTGATGCAGACAAAAGCAAATTCGATCGTCGAAAGTAATATTGCGTTGAACGTCCTGGCGGGCTCCGAGCGGCAAAAGCTTGAATATCTCAAGACCTTGTCCGATATCGAAGATCAAACCATCACGCTTCATCTTCAGACCGCGCCGGATTCAACTCAGGCTTCGGAACTCGCCTCCACCGTTATCTTACAACGTCAGGGCAGAGTTCTGGATGCATTGTCCAGCAGTCTCGGTGCGCTTCTGTTGCGTTTCAATAAACAGGACCAGTCGGTGTTAAGCGCCTTAAATTCTGTTGCAGCGGAACTCGCTGGTCGGGTTCTCGATGGACCGCAAAATCTGTCGACGGGAGAATATCAGCGACAGATAAAACAGTTGGAGGAAAAGAGAGAAACTCTCGAAGGTGAAGTCAGCCGCAGGAGTGCGGGTTTCTTCGAATCAACCCAATCAATCACGCTCAAGATGATCCAGGCGTCGATTCCGTCTGACTCTGCCGTGGTTGAGATCGCTATATATCATCCGATCTCTCCCAAATCATTCGAGTTTTCCGCTGATCGTGCTCTGGATCCGAATGCGGTTGGCGAGCCAAGGTACGCGGCTTATGTAATCAGATCGAAAGGCGAGCCGAAAGGCGTAGAGCTTGGAACTGCCAGGGAGATTGATCAGGCAATTGACGATTTTCGCCAGGCCTTGCGCGACCCAAAACGAAAGGACGTTCAATCACTGGGACGTGCAATTGACAAGAAAGTGATGCAGCCGATACGAGCCCTGGCTGGGGATTCGACCCATTTCCTGATTTCACCCGATGGCGAATTAAATCTGATTCCCTTTGAAGCCCTCGTGGATGAGCGGGGACAATACCTGGTCGAACGATTTCAGTTTACATATTTGACGAGTGGTCGCGATCTGCTTCGAATGAAGTTAAAACGCGACAGTAAAAGTGGGCCAGTGGTCTTTGCTAACCCAATGTTTGGCGATCCGCCCGCGGAAACTGTTTCGGCCTCGAATCGTTCCGTCAGGCGGGTTACTTTCAACTCAAAGCGGAGAAGCGCGACAAATACACGAAACTTGTCAGAACTGTACTTCGGCCCATTGAGCGGAACCGAACTGGAAGCTCGGTCTATTCGAACGCTGTTTCCAGACGCATCACTCTTATCCGGCAGCGATGCAACCGAAACCGCAATGAAAGCAGTGAATGCGCCAAAGATTCTACATGTCGCTACCCATGGTTTCTTTTTGCAAAGCGTTAGCGGTTCCAGCAGTCGAAAGGCACAGGCGACTCCGGGAAACTCCAACGTTGAAAGTGAAAATCCTCTTATGCGCTCAGGGCTTGCGTTTGCCGGAGCAAACCTCCGCCAAAATCAGGGTGACGATGGGGTGCTAACCGCGCTCGAGGCTTCGGGGCTGAATCTATGGGGCACGAAACTGGTCGTGTTATCTGCCTGTGATACAGGTGTCGGCGAAGTACGCACAGGCGAAGGAGTTTATGGACTTCGCCGTGCGTTTACCCTTGCAGGTGCTGAATCGTTGCTAATGAGTCTCTGGCCGGCAAGTGACTATGTCACCAGAGAACTAATGACAAACTATTACCGGAATCTAAAGCAGGGCTTGGGCCGCGGAGCGGCCTTGCGGCAAGTCCAGCTCGACGCCATCAAACGCAACCGGCATTCCCATCCGTTTTACTGGGCCAACTTTATTCAATCAAACGACTGGACTAGTATAAAACCATAAGCGTTGGGCTGTTATTTTTACACAATTGTCGCTTGGCATGGGTAAATCAAATCTGCGACGATAGGAAGTTCGATGAAAATCGATGGCAACGCAATCGTTAATGGAGTTTGGCTTCCACTGGTTGTGTGGGCCGCGGCTGTACTGTTAGTGGGTGTTGTCAATCATCAGCCCGGAGTCGTTTGCATGACCCCCGTGGCGTGGTTAATGGCATTGTGGGTTGGCCTTCGATGCGCAGCGTGGTCCCGTAGCACTAACAGGTCATCGCGTTTGAAAGAGGCCGCAATAGGCGGAGTGCTCTTTGGAATCCTTCAGGGCTTGCTCTTTGCCGTAGTCGTGCCCTTTATGGGACCAATTTCAGATGCCGAGCGGCAAAAGGCGTTTATTCTGGTTGCGGCGATTGTCGTTGCAGGAGCACTGGTGTCGGGAGTTCTCAGCCTCGCGATAGCAGCCTCTCAGGAACGCCGGCGCACGTCAGCCTTATAGTGCCCTTGCGTTAGTTTTGAGTAAAACATTCTATAGAGCGACCTACTCGCCTTCCTGGAACCTGGCAACCTTAAAGGGGCACGAAAATGAAAAGGACTCTTAGCTTTGCAAGCACTTTTGTACTGTTGTCTCTCATTGCGGTTTTCATCGAGTATTCGACGCGACAAAAGGTCCTCGCCTCAAACGAGTCGTGTCCCAATACATTTCTTGATAGGCCGGCCGCAGAAATAAAATTTATCGAACTCCAATTTGCCAAACCACCCTTAATCAATCTTTATTTTGACGTACTGTTGCGCAATGATCGGTCCGGTCCCCGTTGGTTTCTATTGCCAACCAGTTTAGGAGAAAATCAGGCGCCGATCGGTGGAAAAGGCGGTATCGATGGAGTTCAAGTGGTTGAGCCGCAAGGTAAGGGCCATGTTGTAATCGGGCAGTTCTTCGGAACAGGCGGATTTCGAGCATTGCTTTTACCGGCAGGGGCAGAGGTCCGATTGCGGCGCTTTCCCATTTCGTTTTGGGGTGAGCTACCCGACAATATCGAGTTTGAAATGGTCGTCGCGAAAGAGTTCAAAATTGAGGATCGGACCGCGAACATGTGGTTCGGCGCCAATTCGGTATGTAGCGACGGCGCGGATGTTGAAGTCACACCATCAAACAAGGTCAAGAGCCGGGGTTCAAAGCATTCGACTGACAATCAAGAGTCCCAGCCAACTATTGAAGAAGACGAGCGCATCAAGCTTCAAGCACAAATTACAAAACCCCACAGGTAAGATCGCGCAAGGGTAGCAACATGAACCCTCAAGCCCTTTCAGAAGACGCTCCTTGCCGTTCAGGAGCAGCAAATCAAATGGCAACAGATGTGACAACGCGGTTCACTGTTCGAGGAAACGTGCTTCAGGAAACGAGCCTTCTCGTGATCTCGACGTGTTTTGTCGCGTCCGGGGCGACCGGTCTGATTTACGAAATACTTTGGGCCAGGATGCTGGGCTTGGTTTTTGGTGCGACCACCTTTGCCGTTAGTGCCGTGCTGGCGGCTTTCATGGGTGGGCTTGCACTTGGAAGTGCGGTTGGTGGCAAGTTCGGGAATCGTTTAATGCGGCCTCTGCGTGTCTATGGACTTCTCGAGCTTGGTATTGCGATCTATGCCCTGATTGTTCCTTTTCTTTTTTCCGGCGTCGATCGCTTATACGGTTTGATTTGGTCATCCGTGAATCCGGAGTTTTTCGGATTCAACTTGTTGCGCTTTGTGCTTTCATGTGCCGTTCTGTTACTGCCAACCGCTTTTATGGGAGCCACGTTGCCGGTTTTATCCTCGGCGCTGGCCCGATCCCTCGACTACACTTCAGTGCGGATTGCACGACTGTATAGCTGCAATCTCGCAGGGGCGGTGCTGGGTGCGCTTATTGCCGGCTTTGTCCTCCTGCCTTCACTCGGAGTTCGGAAGACGATCCTGGTGGCGGCCGCCATTAATGCCGTGATTGGCGCCGCTGCAATTTTTGTTGATAGTCGAAATCGGCTTTCTGTATCCATCTCAGAAGTCATCAGTCCTCCTGAATCAACTTCGGAAGCGCCTCATTATACAAAGGCAAGCAGTTCTGGCGGAGCCCGTTTGTGGTTCTTCGCTGCCGCAGTTTCCGGCTTTGTGACTATCAGTACTCAGGTTGCATGGACACGATTGCTGACTATGATCATCGGCTCCAGCACCTATGCTTTCAGCCTTGTCGTGGCGCTCTTTCTGATCGGCCTTTCCGTTGGCGCGTTTGTGACGGGAAAGTTGCGCCCTGAAGTAAACATTAAGCGTCTCTTATTTTATGTAGAGATCGGCGCAGCGTTCAGCTTTGTCTTCAGTCTTTGGGTCACAAATCAGATCCCCTCCTTTCTGGTAAATAATGGGCTCATGTGGCAGGTGAGTTCATGGGGGGCACTGCTCGCCCTGCAGGTGATTGCCTCTGCGATGTTGATTCTGTTTCCTGCGTTTTTGATGGGTCTGGTGATGCCGCTGGTCCTGGTATGGGCTGGGAATGCGGGCGGGCAGTCGCAGTCCGTCTTGAATATCGGCCGGGGATACGCCATTAATACACTCGGGGCGATTGCAGGGGCGTGGGCGACAGCCTTTGTTTTAATTCCGGTCCTCAGCACACGCTCAGCGATTCTCATCGCGGCCACGCTGTGCCTGATTGTTGCTTGCTGTGCCTATACGCCTCGTCGAAAAGATTCGGATGCCGACCTGCGCAGAAGTCTGGCGGTCGGAATGACGGCTGCGATCGTCCTGGGGCTTTTCATCTTCGCTCCAACAATGAACAAACTAGATCTTTCTATTGGCGCCTATGACACAGTAATCAGGGTGCTCGCTCGTTCGCAATTTGGCGGCGGCGAGGCAGAGCAAGAAAAGCGCGGAGAAGGCGAGCACCGCGTCCTGATGTTCGAAGAAGGTCCAACAGCCACGGTTTCTGTCAGACAGGATTGGAACATAATCTCGATGGCAGTAAACGGCAGAACCAATGCCTCTGATTCAGGAACGGGCGATATGCCGAACCAGGTAATGCTGGCCCAGCTTCCCATGCTGCTCGCCCCGAAAATCGAAAAGGGATTGGTGGTCGGATTTGGATCCGGCGTCAGTGTCGGATCAATGCTCCAGTCAGAAATTAAGTCCCTTGAATGTGTCGAACTTGAACGGACCACGATTGATGCTGGACACTTTTTCGAACATGTAAACAATAAGCCCCTCGCCGACCCCAGGCTCCGTTTGATTATTGATGATGCGCGTTCGTATCTCCGGGTGACACCAAACAAGTACGACGTCATCGTTTCGGAACCAAGCCATCCATGGGTGCCGGGCGTAGCAAATCTTTTTACCGAAGACTTCTTCAAACTGGGTCGCGAACGGCTGACAGATGAGGGCGTGTTTGTACAGTGGGTACAGATCTATCAATTATCGACGACTAGCCTCAAAAGCGTTCTTGGCACATATCAAAAGGTCTTTCCTCATGTGATGATGTTCCGTGTGGCAGGTAAGGGAAAGGATCTGATATTGCTGGGGAGCAACCGGCCCCTGAACTTTGACTATCTCGAAGAACGACTGAAGGATCCTCGCATTTCCGCCGACATCGCACGCGTCAATCTGCAAAACACCAGCGATATCATGGAGTGGTTTGTCTGCGATGAACGGCTTCTTGCGCCTGCGCTTTCCGGGAGAACCGCGTCCCTCGCGAAGCCTTCAAACCGTCAATGGAGTCAAATGGCGCGTGGATCGACGCGCTCGCTGTACTCAGTCGGCGTCAATAGGACGACCCCAATGAGATTTGGCCTGTACAGTTTAGTATCTCCGACGTACCCATATAGAGATTGACTTTGGACGGTTCCCTGCGGTTCAAGCACATCAACGATTCACAAAGTTTGTAGTGCCAAATGAGATGAGACCGGTGTATTCTATGCTCACGCTCTATTTTCGTTTGCCTGTCACTTCATCATAAAATTGAGGAATCGTAAAGATGTTGGCCCCCGGAACTGTCCTTCAAAATCGGTATACAATTGTACGACTACTGGGACGCGGAGGCATGGGAGCTGTCTATCAAGCCTCTGATAGTCGTCTCGGGCTCGACGTCGCTGTTAAAGAGTTGCTGGTGGAAGGTGAAGAGCTTCATCGCGCATTTGAAAGGGAAGCTCGTCTCCTGGCGAATCTATCGCACCGGTTCCTCCCGCGGGTAACCGACCATTTCACAGACGGCAACGGGCAATATCTTGTAATGGATTTTATCCCTGGTGAGGATCTAAAGACCATTCTCGACAGGGAGGGTCGCCCATTTCCAATCGAACAGGTTTTAGTTTGGGCTGACCAGTTGTTGGAAACACTGGAATACCTGCACGACTATCAGCCACCAATAGTTCATCGGGATATCAAACCTTCTAATCTGAAATTGTCCAATCGGGATCATATCGTGCTGCTCGACTTCGGCCTTGCGAAGGGAAATGCTGGCGGTCCTGCACTGTCGACGCTCAGCCGCAGTGTGTTCGGTTATTCGCCGCATTTTGCTTCGTTGGAACAGATGCAGGGTGAAAAATCGACCCTTCGCGCAGACATCTATTCGTTTTCAGCAACTCTATACAACTTGTTATCCGGCAAGGTGCCGCCGGATGCTCTTACTCGTGCAACAGCGGTTTTTAATGACGATCCGGACCCATTGATCCCGTTGTCCGAGCTTGACAACACGATTAATAGAGAAATCTGCGGGATAATCATGAGTGGCCTGGAGCTAAAGCCTTCGGCGCGACCGGCCAGCGCGACACAAATGCGTTTCGAACTTCGTAAAGCCCGGAATTCGATAACTGCACTGCCTACAAGCGACCATACAACACCGGGCTCCCAACACGTGTTTCCAGATGCTCTGCCGGTAGGTGAAACGAAAATGTATGTTCAGACAATACAGCCAACGATAGCGTCACCTGCTTTCGATAACGGCAACGGTTCAAAAGAGCGCGCTAAAAGTTTCGGTGGTCTGATACTGTCTATCGTGGCAGTGCTTGGGATCGTCGCACTTGTATGTCTGACTGTCGGAACATTCTTTTGGTTAGCGAGCAGGAAGCAAACCGCTTCACCTCGCTCCGGTGCGACAATGCTCGATGGGCGTAAGGAGATTTCCCAACAGTTCAAGCCGGCAGCAGATGCGTCGCTAAGAATATCGGCGATCAATTCAGCTGATGGAAAGGCGACGGAAGGCAATGGATTGCTTGTCACCGGGGACGAAGCAATCATTCCATTGGGTCTCCTGCTTGGTTCGTCCGCAGCCACTGTCAAACCAGCGGCGGATGCGTCGGCACTGTCAACAGGCAATTCCACGGCCAATCAGAAGAATGTCCTTTCCGTAACTCGCATTGATCGTGATCGCCAATTCGCAGTCGTTAAACTAGACGGCAAAGGAGATCATCCCTTCAACGTGTCCACCACACATGCTCCTAAAGCCGGAGAACAAGTCCGGCTGGTCGGATCGGGGACTGACGGCGTCAACATCGAAGAGGGCGCAACCACAGACACGACTGGTGACTTTATCATGGTTCGAATGACATCCGGGGACTCCTCTCTCGGACGGACCGTCGTCAGCGAATCAGGTGACCTCGTTGGCCTCGTAATCGCGCAACCCGAAGGCGGAATCGCAAAGGTAGTTCCGGCTTCCGCGATTGCTGATTTGATGAAAAAGAGAACGACACCGGAACCTATCGAAGTTGCGGGTGCGAAAGAGGTCCTCTTCGATTTTCGCGAGAATGCCAAAGCGAAGTCACTCATGCCGAGCGATCGGGAAAGCGAAGACGTTAATTCGGCAGTTTTCGGCACCTTGCGGGCATCGAGGGATTCCGAGGTGATTTGTGAACAGGAGGACCCCAAAGAGTGTCTTGCCGAAGACCGCCTCGCCGGGCGAATTGAGCCCGAAGTACTTTTTATGTTGAAAGGCTCCTTCACTCGTCCTAATAGCGACCAAAATGCCTTTATCGTTGCGGCTCACGAATTTAGTGCGTCGCATGCAGACAATTTCGGAACCAAGAGACTTGCAATATTCGAGAGTAAAAAACTGGTGTTCAATGTCGATATAGGAGACTATACCGATGTTCCAAAGACGCTTGATCTCAGGCACGACGGGACACAAGCATTGCTGCTTACTGGGGCTTTTTCGCAAATGGGTTCAATTGTGCAATGGGCTAAGCTGGTCGACCTCAATGGAGGGAAGGTTTCGGTTCTGAAGGATTTCGGAATCGTATCAAGTGAAGACTGCGGCTCTGGATTAAAGAAGTCGCACCGGTACGCCGCCCAGTTACTCTTCACTCCGTCTGCAGCGGGATCTGTACCAAAGGCATATCGTCAGGATGTTTACCAATCAGGATGTGATGAGTCAGCCTGGAAGCGTTATTCCGAAGGTAAGATCCCGGGTATTTAGAAATGATCAAGTCCCTACTGAGGTTGATTGAAGTTCGAACCGTTGCCAAGTCTGTGCGATCGATATCGATTTGTTCATAATTCCGCCTAAACTTTCCCCGCCGACTCTAAAACATAGCGTAATGTGATTTCCGCGGCATGCTCTCCGCTTCGAATGCAATCCGGTATACCGGCACCTTGATACGCATTGCCCGCTAACTGAAACCCGGGAAGCTTCGCGACAAGCGCTTTTATTCTTTCAACGCGGTCCAGGTGTCCAACATGATACTGGGCCATTGAGTTTGGCCACTTTTCAACGTGTGTTAGAAGCGGAGCTCCCACTACACCCAACAACTCTTTCAAATCGCCAAGTACTGTTGAAACCAGCGTCGTTTCATCAAGCTCGAAGACCTCCGGCTGCAAAGCGCCACCTGCAAATGCTCTGAGAAGTACAGTATCTGAGGGCGCTCGGCCCGCAAATTTTATGCTTGAGAACGTGCAGGCAAGAATCTTTCTTTTCTCGGCAAGCGGCACGACAAAGCCAAATCCATTCAATGGATGTTTTACGTCGCTTCGTCGAAACGCAACGTTGATGGTCGCCGTCGATGCGTAAGCGATTGCATTTAACTCAGAAGCAAGCGCTTCATCGCATTCACCGATAATCTTCGCGGCTGCGAACGCAGGCAGCGCGAGCACAACCGCATCGGCCAGCCAGGTTTCTCCCGCTGATGTTGCAATCATCCATCCATTCTTTTCACTCGGCCGAACGGAATCGACCCGGGTCAGCGTTTGAATTCGTTCTTTTCCGATCAATTCGGCAAGACGATCGGTCAATATTTGCATTCCATCATCGAACGAAAGAAACAGACTATACCGAGGTCCGCTAACACCCTCGCTCTGATCTTTCGCTTTCCGCCGTCCTGCCAACATTGCGCGAATCACACTGCCATGGTCCCTTTCCATATCCAGAAAGCGGGGCATCGTTGCTGCCAGGCTAAGCTTTTCCGGGTCTGCTGTATAAATACCCCCGACCATAGGTTGGGCCATTCGCGCAAGGGCCTCGTTGCCCAGCCGTCTCCGCACAAACGAGGCCAAACTCTCATCAACATTGCTGTTTCCGGGCAGCAGGAGATCAAGTGCCATTCTGGCCTTGCCGGTCCAACTGAAGATCGGCGATGTAATGAAAGGCCACAGCCTGGACGGTGCCAGCAGATGAAATCCTTCGGGGACAGGAATCAATTTTCCACGGCGAACAATAAAGCTGCGCCGATCAGCACTATTTGTCTGAATTATCCTGTCGGAGAGCCCGATTCGACCGGCAAGTTCAAGCGCCTCAGGTTTCTCAGAGATAAAACTGTCGGGGCCGGCCTCAAGCAAAAAACCGTCTAGATTGACTGTTCGAAGAATTCCGCCCGTCTTATCGTCTGCTTCGAAAAGTCTATAATCGATTGAAATGCCATCGCGTGAAGAAATCTCGCTCAGTTTGTGCGCAGCGGCCAGCCCGCTGATGCCACCACCGATAATTGCAATTCGCGAAGCGTGCGGTTGACTGGCGCTCATATTATTGGCTGGTACCAGCAGGTGTGACGGGTTTGGCTGTGCCTGGAAGGCAACAGTCGATTGGACAAATATCGTGGCTGGGTCCGCCGTTTCCCAGAAAAAGCCTGGGCGCTCCATCGTCGATTCGTTCATTGATCAATTCACGGATCATACGAATGAATCTTGGATGTGTACCGACGGTCGGTGCACGGACCATATTCAGCCCCAATTGCATGGCAACTTCCGCTGCTTGTGTATCCAGGTCGTACTTAACCTCAAGGTGATCCGAAATGAATCCAACCGGAGAGACTACGACTTCTGAAAAGCCCTGCTCTTTCAAAGTGTGCAGATGGTCGCAAATGTCCGGTCCAAGCCAGGGTTGACCCGGTGCTCCACTTCGGCTTTGAAACACCAATTTCCAGTGTACGTGGCCAAGAGCGTCCGCAATCAAACTGCAAGTTTCTGTCAATTGCATCTGATAGTTGCAACCCGCTGCCATGGATTCCGGTATGCTGTGTGCTGTAAACGCAATCGCAGCGGCATCGCGCCTTGCGGAAGGGATTGAATTCAGGACCGTCGCAACTGCCTCGATGTTCGGCTCAATAAAACCTGGATGATTGTAAAACGCTCTCAGTTTGCTAATTGTCGGCGCACCTTTGCCCACCTGTTCCGTGGCGCTTTCGATGTTTTCTCTGTACTGACGGCAACCCGAATAGGAACTGTACGCCGAGGTGAAAAACGCAAGCGCATTCCTGATCCCATCGTTCTTCATTTGTTCAAGGGCTTCAGACAGAAACGGAGTCCAGTTTCGGTTTCCCCAATAGATCGGCAATCGCGGGCCGTACAGTTCCAGTTCCTTTCTCAGAGCGCTGATCAGAGCACGGTTCTGCCCATTAATGGGACTGACACCGCCGAACAATTCGTAGTGTCTTGCTACAGCCTGAAGCCGTTCCTCGGGAACGTTGCGGCCCCTTAAGACGTTACGAAGGAATGGCATGACGTCATCCATTGCTTCGGGGCCGCCAAATGAAACGACCAGTAATGCGTCAAAGGAATCGCTCATAAGCTTATCGTTGGCTGAACTCGTGTACCGCTTCGACGAGCTCTACCACATGGTCAACCGGCGTTTCTGGCAAAATTCCGTGACCCAGATTAAAGATATGGCCGGGTCGGTTTGCTGCCCGGTCGAGAATATCACGCGCCCTTTTGCGGATATGTTCGATCGGAGCAAACAGTTCAACCGGGTCAAAGTTTCCCATGATCGCGACATCATCGCCGACCAACTCCCACCCGTCATCCAGATTGATACGCCAGTCAAGTCCGATCACATCGCCGCCAGCCTGTTTCATCAATTGCAGCAACGTAGTCGTACCTGTGCCGAAATGAAGCACCGGCGTCCCTAGAATAATATTCTCGATAACCGACCGAGTATGTGGCAGCACAAATTCCCGATAATCATCTGGATTCAGGCACCCAACCCACGAATCGAACAATTGCACGGCAGAAGCCCCGGCTTCAATCTGGGCATTTAGATACTTAACCAACGCTCGGGATATCCGCCCCATCATTTCGTGCCAGGCGCCGGAATCGGAATACATCAGCGTCTTGGTGTCGACATAATTCCTCGAACCACCACCCTCGATCATGTAGGAAGCAAGCGTAAACGGGGCACCTGAGAATCCGATCAGCGGGATGTTGGGTCGCAGACCAGCGCGGGTTTTTCTGATCGCCTCGAAAACATAATGCAGCGGCTCCGCACTTTCTACCTCACGGATCCGTTCAACATCTTTGCCGGTTTTGATTGGATTATGAATTTTCGGCCCGTCGCCTTTAGCAAACTCAATTTGAAGCCCAAGAGGTTCCAGAATCAACAGTATGTCCGCAAAAATGATTGCCGCATCAACATTCAGGCGATGTGCGGCGTAAACCGTTACTTCCGCTGCCAGGTCGGGCGTTTTGCAAAGTTCCAGAAACGTGCTTTTCTCCCTGACTTCGCGATACTCCTTCATGTAACGCCCGGCTTGCCGCATGAGCCATACGGGTGTATACGGTACTTCCTGGCGGCGGCATGCCCGCATAAATGTACTATTATTTAGAAGGTCATCGACCTGAACAAGGGGTTTTTCACTCATTTTACGATTTTAATCTGAATATTTCTGCTCGTGCCCAAAAGGCAGTCCGTTGAATAAAATTAGTCTATGTATTCACCAAAACGGGGAGAATGCTGATAAGACATCTTTCGAACGATCGATTTTAACCAAAAGCCCCCAGGTAATCAGCTCATTATCCTTGTTTCAATCAGCCTACAATAAACGAACCCCTGAACCAAAATGAAGGCCGGACACTCATGTAGATGAATTCGCTTGCGGCGAACTTTTGTAATCCACGCTGCGTTTAACGATATTCGGGAATTACGCGCTTCGGGACCCGAATTGAAGTCCGCCGTCAACTAATGCCAGGGCATCCTTCGAACGTCGCCTCGAAGCCATACTAAATCTCAATTTGACACTAAGATGGTTGGAGAATTCGGCGGTGTCCAGGTCAAACCCGTGGCTGCACAACGCTACTTCCGACCTTCGACCTGAGCTTTTTGTCACAAAGGTCTAAAGGGCGGTGTATTAATCATCGGGAAGCCACAAATGAGTGGAAGAGTTGAAGCCTTGGCTACACCGGCACAGGGAACATATAAGAAAGAGATGGCGGCGGGGGTAAGTTTTGACGAAGCTTTTGCGCTGCATCACAGGGCTGTGTTCCGGACGGCTCGGTCATATTTGCACGACCCTGGACTGGCGGAGGACGTCACACAGGAGGTTTTTCTACGGCTGTACAAAAATCTCGAATCGGCTCCTTCTGATGATTTGTTGCGTGCCTGGTTGTTACGTGTAACGATAAACCTCGCATTGAATACGATTCGCGGACAGAATCGGTCGGCGGTGCGTGACGACGAATACTTCAAAAGCGCGGTTTCCCACTGTGAAGGGCTGCCGGCACCTGCCGAGGAGTACGAACGTAAACAACTGGTTGAAAAGGCGCGAATGGCGCTTGGAAAGATAAAGGAGCCTATGCGAAGCTGTTTGACGTTGAAACAGCAGGGACTTTCGTACAAGGAGATCGCCGAGGCGCTGTCATTAAACGAAACCAGCGTAGGGAGTTATGTTGCCCGCGCCCGCAAAGAATTCGTCAGGGTATATGGCAAGGTTGGAGGTCGGAAATGAGCGAGTGTGTTAAAGAATCGGTTATGCAGGCATTTTTTGATGCGGAACTGTCGCCCGAAAAGATGGAAAGGGTCA
>WNFR01006078.1_pt1 | contig 27671 bp, 30 predicted proteins | sample 5400221 | NCBI WGS metagenome assembly WNFR01 (sample SAMN13153357, study PRJNA577476) | soil metagenome | isolation source: 40 cm soil under Madrone tree | place: USA:California | collected 2016-06-14
TCGGAATCGCCGTCCCAAGTTTGGTCGCGTTCGTTTATTTTTCGAAGAAAGTGGAAGTCCTTTCAGTGGAAATGGAATCGCTGGTGACGGATCTGCTTTCAAAGTGTTACCACGGCCGGCTCGCCGGTGCGCGAGCCAAAACGCAGGTCCCCGCGCAGACGGTGACGCCGGCGGAGCCCGCAACGCCGGAAATCGCGCCGATGGCGTAACGCAAGATCGACGTCTGTGAAATTTGCAGTCCGCAAACGGCGCGCGCCCTCCATCATCATCGTCTCGCTTGTCGATATTCTGACGATTCTCCTGATTTTCTTCGTGGTCTCGACCACGTTTAAAAAAGATCAGCCCGAAGTGCAGATTAATTTGCCGGAATCGAAAACCGCGACCAATACGCCAGCCGAGCTCGAGCATGCGATCGTCAGTGTCGATCAGAACGACGAAATCAAACTCGACGGGCGAACGATTGCGGTGGAAGAACTGGAAAGCGCGGTGAAAAATTTATCTGACACGCGCAGGAGTACACTCGCATTGCAAGCCGATAAGAAAGCGTCGTTCGGCACGATTGTGAAAGTGATGGACGCGTTGAAGCTGGCGGGGGTGAAGAATCTGCCTGCATTTACGCGTGGTGAACCATGAGATTGTCGATCTTACAGTACGGCGACCCGATTCTGCGGGCGAAAGGAAAACACATCGAGAAGATCGACAATCGTATTCGGGAGCTGGCGCAAAACATGATCGAGACGATGCACGCCGCGAACGGTGTCGGTCTAGCCGCGCCCCAAGTCGGCGAATCGCTTCAACTCACCGTGCTCGATGTTTCGCAGGTCGAAGATCGACCGAGCACGATGAAGTTGAATGGCGAGAATACTGATCCGCAAAGCGCGATGCCGCTGGTGTTAATCAATCCGGAGATTAACCTGGGCAGCGAAACCGAAATGGGAACGGAAGGATGTTTGAGCTTTCCGGAAATCACCGGCGAAATTGAGCGGCCAAAATCAGTCACGGTGCGGGCGCAGAATCTGGACGGCGAAGCGATCGAAATCGAAGCGACGGGATTCCTGGCGCGCGCTATTCAACACGAAGTCGATCATCTCAACGGGATTCTCTTTATCGATCGGATGAGCTCGGCGGCCAAAACAAGTTTATCGAGCAAGCTCAAGCGACTGCAAAAAGAAACGCAGCGCGGCGCGAAACATCGACAACGCGCGGTAGCAGAAACCACGCTTTGATTTCCCTCACCTCAATCCTCCCCCCTGAGGGAGAGGAGGCGAAACGTCGGACCTGTCGAATCAAGGACGGATAAAGTGCCACAGGATTTTACCGATGAGCAATCCGCCCGCGGAGCAAGTAACAAGATAGGAAGATTGTTATGGGGTTATTAGGAACTCGCGTGTTTTCGTCAGAGCGCTTTGTAATCGACTGAGATGGTGCGGAAGACGAGGGCGTCGTGCTGGGCAGAGAAATAGAAAAGCTCGAGCATGGTCGCGCCGATCGTCCATTGATAACCGACCAATGTTTGAATGACGTCGGAATCGGTGTCGCGCGTGCGTGACACTAATTTGCCGGTCCCATATTTCGTATCGAAGTAACGACGGATTTCGCCCATCCGTTCGTTGTAACGTTCGATCGACCAATCGGGATATTCGTATTGCAATTCGACACCGAACAGCGCTCCGCCTTTAAAAGTAAAGAGCGTCCTCTTTAATCCGGGATGGACGAGACCTTCCACTGTCCAGATTTGGCGATTTTCTTTTTTCTCGCGCGAAACAATCGTCGCCTTCGCGCCTTTGAGCACTGCGTCGACCCGCGCCATCGTATCGTTCCAGCGAAATCCGAACGGCGGCAGCAATTCTTCCGCGCTGCGCGTCGTTGGGACGACGAAAATGAGAAAGACAAATGCGATTAGAACGCGCGGCATGTTGAATCGGAGGCGCAAGAACACATTACCAGCGTGGTGAAGCAAAGAAAATGGCGATGCGCGCAAAGGCGATGACCTGTCGCCGACAATGAGAAGATTTCACCGCTTGGGGACACGCTCGTTTTGGTTTTTCAGTCAAGATTTTTTTGACCGAAAAAGAAAAATAAAGTTCAGATTTTTTCTTGTCGATGTCGAACGCGATTTCTAATCTCAACCCCGCGGCAGGGGACGAAAGGGAGGGGCGTGTGAATAAGCTGTGAACATGTCTGAGAGAAATTGATTCCTAAGAATGAGTGAGGCCTTAACTCTGGTAAATCGAGAATTCAAAGGAGATGTCGATTCTAGCTCGCGACGGTCGTTTACTCTGAAGCTGAACGCACATTTCCCCTCGTATTTTGGCGATTTTTGTAGTTTTAAGCGTTTTTTAGTGCTCGAGATGCCTGCGGCGTTCGCGAAGCGTCGCCTTCGTCCGAAGCGCGAAATTCCTCCTGCAGCCGCCTTTATGGCGATTGTGTAACATTGTTAACAAGTCCCTATGGACGAGAAATGTACTCAGCTTTGGCAGAAACTCTCCAGCGCTCTAAAACCTCAGGTCAGCGCGGACACGTTTAAGCGCTGGTTCTCGGCGGTCGAGTTAGTGGGCGCCACCGATAAGACGCTGAGCTTTCGGGTGCCGAACAACATCTACCAATACTGGATCGAGAGTAATCATATGGTGGCGTTACAGGCGGCCGTCCTGACCGCGTTCGGTGAGCCGCGCGAAATAAAATTCATTTCTTCCGAATCGCCGATTGAGATGAGCGAAGCAATCGGCGTCTCAAAACAGGCTGATTTCGGACGTGAAACAAAATCGGCGAGCAGCAGTGCCCTCGGTCTCAATCCGCGCAATACATTCGAATCGTTCGTGGTTGGACCGAACAACGAAATTGCACACGCCGCCAGTCTGGCCGTGGCGCAGGCGCCGGCGCGCACCTACAACCCGCTTTTTATTTACGGCGGGGTAGGTCTTGGCAAAACACACCTGATGCAAGCGATCGGGCAGTACGTGCTCGCGAAAAAGAAACACATGAAGGTGATTTATCTTTCGAGCGAGCTTTTCATCAACGAATTCATCGACGCGATTCAACACAATAACCTGGTCAAATTCCGCAAGCGTTATCGCCAGGCCGATCTGCTCTGCATTGACGACATTCAATTTCTCGGCGGCAAAGAACGCTCGCAGGAAGAATTTTTTCACACGTTCAACACGCTCTTCGACGGTCATAAGCAGATCGTCCTCTCCTGCGACCGGCCGGCTTCGGAGATCGCCAATCTTGAGCACCGCTTGGTTTCGCGTTTTGAGTGGGGCCTGACTGCCGAGCTTCAGCCGCCCGCGATCGAGACGCGGCTTGCGATCTTGCGAAAAAAAGCGCGGGGCATGCAGATCAAGTTGCCGGATGAAATCTTTGAATTTTTGGCGAACCGAATTCGCAGCAACGTGCGCCGTTTGGAAGGCGCGCTGATGCGGGTGGCGTCATTCGCATCGCTCAGTGGAAAGCAGCTTACGGGCGAAGTGATCGAGCATTTGCTCAAGGACATTTTGCAGGAAGAAGCGCGGACTTCGATCACGATCGAGCAAATTCAGCGACGGGTGGCTGAGCATTTCGACGTGCGGCTGGCGGACATGACGAGCAAGCGCCGGCCGGCCAGTATCGCGTTCCCGCGGCAGGTTGCGATGTATCTGGCTCGGGAATTGACGAAATCGTCGCTCAACGAAATCGGGGATGCCTTCGGCGGGCGAGATCACGGCACTGTCCTGCACGCGTGCAAGTTGGTGAAAAAGCGAATGAAAGAGCAGGACGGCATTCGCCAGACGATTTCGTTTATCGACAGCTCGTTGCAACGCTAATAGCGCTGTGAGATTACGGTTGCCGAACAAGATCGCACGCCTAACATCTTAGGCAGAATCGTCGTCATGAAGTTCAGTGCTACAAAAGAAAAGCTCCTCGAAGGTTTGCAACAGGTCCAAAATGTCGTCAGCACGCGCACCACGCTGCCGATTCTTTCCAACGTCCTGCTGCAAGCAAGCGACGGCGAAGTTCAGCTGACGACGACAGACTTGGACGTTGGCGTTCGTGGAAGTTTTGAAGCGGAAGTGGAAAAGGAAGGGGCGACCACGCTTCCGGCGCGCCGGCTCTTCAACATCGTGCGCGAGCTTCCTTCGAGTGAAATCCAGATCGATGTCGATGGAAAAAACGCCGCTTCCATTCGCAGCGGCCAGAGTTATTTCAAGATTCTCGGACTGCCGGAAGAAGAATTCCCGCCCCTTCCGAAATTCGAAGATGCCAAGGTGGTCACAATCCGGCAGAAAGATTTGCGCGACGGTTTGCGCAGAACTTCCTACGCGATCTCGACCGATGAAACGCGCTACGTCCTCAATGGCCTCCTGTTTAGTTTGAAGGAGAACAAGCTCACACTCGTGGCGACGGATGGACGGCGGTTGGCAATGGTCGATATCGAATTGGAAATTCCGCGCAGCCAGGAGGCGGACATCATTGTTCCGACCAAGGCCGTCACCGAACTGCAACGGCTACTGACCGATGATGGCGACGTGAAGGTCAGCGTGTCCAGCGGTCAGATCGCTTTCGATTTAAACAAGACGCTGCTCGTCTCGAAGTTAATTGAAGGCAATTATCCGAATTACAAGCAGGTTATTCCAGGGGAAGCCAAGGAGCGCGTGACCCTCGAGCGCGAGACGTTTCTCAATTCACTGCGCCGCGTGTCGCTTTTGGCGAGCGAGAAATCGAACTCGATCAAGCTCAACTTCGCCAAGAACAACATCGACATCACCGCGAACACTCCGGAAGTCGGCGAAGCCAAAGAATCGCTGCCGGTGCAATACAAAGGCCGCGATTTTTCGATCGCGTTCAATCCGGAATTCTTGATGGCGCCACTGCGTAACTTGACCGAGGACGAGGTTTTTCTCGATCTCATCGACGAAATGAGCCCCGGCGTTTTGAAAATCCAGACGCCGTTTCTCTATGTGTTGATGCCGATGCGCATCAGTTCGTGATCGAACGCCGTCCGGACGAGATCGACATCGAGGCGTTTTAGATCCCTGTCTGGCGGATGGATCACGCGCGCGTTGTCGTTGAGGGGCGCCCAAACCGCCGGATCGGTGGGACCGAATAGCAAAATGCAATTTGCACCTGCGGCTGCAGCCAAATGAGAGATGCCGGAGTCGTGCCCGACAAAGATCATCTTCTCAAGCACTGCCGCCAGATCAGGTAACGGCAGATTTTTCACGAAACGAACTCGCGGATTTTGCCAGATCGATTCGAGCTGCCGCGTTTGATGTTCGTCGGCTTCACCGGAAACGATCGCGAGCGAGCCAGCGAAATCTTTGAGGAAGTGGTTTCCAAGCTCAATCCAGCTTTGAAGGGGCCAGTTCTTCTCGTCGCTGCCGCTTCCGGGATGAAACGCAACGATCGGAGCCGCCAATCCGGCGACAAATTCCAGAGCACGATGTCGATCTTCGCTGGAAGGATAAAGTCTCGGTGCAAAGTCGGAAATCGGCAGACCGAGCTCTTCGACTGGCTGCGCCAGTTGGAGAGCGGCGTGGGAGCTATTCGCGATCTTGGCTGGTCCCCACATAATTTTTCGGGCGCCGCTGCGTCGCAAATTGTCTTCGAAAATTGAATCGGGATCGTAGAGATAACTCATTACCAGATCGAACGCGGCGAAATATTTCGCGAGTTCTCGCGGCAGATTTGTATCTTTGGCAAAGAATCGCGAAAGCCGCGCTGATTCAAGCGAGCGGACTCGTTGCGCGTAAAACCGATTCTCAGCCAGCGCCGCGATGTGTTTGTAGCCGAGAATTTCAAGGTGCGCGTTTGGATAAGCGTCGCGCAATGCTTTCAGCGCAGGGAGAGTGAGAATGAAATCGCCGATTGCGCCGCCGCGAATGACAAGAAGCCGCCTCAACTCGCGAGATTAGTGTTGGGTAAAGGCGCAGGCGAGAATCGTCAGACCGTAAGCTGCCCCGATACCGTGAATTGTGCGCCAGCGGGTGCTGCTGTGCGCGCTCCAATTGATCTGGTCGCGCAACAAGTATGGCATCGTCACCCAAAAAAGACCCGCGACGATCAGCAAGTAGGCAAGCACCGTCAGGAACAAGCGGCTGGTTTCGTAACGGAAGAATGCGGCCTCTAAAAGCGGTTCGGCGGCAAGTAAGCAAAGTATACCGAGCGCGCGAACCGCGAGAAATTCTGCGACGAAGCGGAGCACGAGCACATAACCAATCGGGAGCACGACCATCAGCGGACGGCGAAAGCTGGAGAACTCGCCCATTTCCATTGTGGCCAGCAACCAGAACGACCAGACCAACGTCAAAGTCAGAAGCACAACGCCGGCAATGCCCGAGCGCGGAAAGCGTTTCAGCCAATTTTGGACCGGTCCCGGTTTGACCAATCCCGGCACGCTCAGAAGGATCAAAACGATCCCCGTAATGAAACCGCCGGCTTGTAATGACAAATCGTAAATCATGCGGCGATCGTCGCGAGTCCGGTGTCGGCTGCGACTGGCGTTCCGTAAAGGCTAAATCCGGTGGCGCGTTCGATCCGAACAACGACAAGTGTGCCGACGAGATCATCGGCGCCCTCGAATAAAACGATTTTATTTGCTCGCGTGCGTCCCATCAGGCGCGACGAGTTTGTTTTGCTCGGTCCTTCGGAAAGCACCTCGAAAGTTCGACCGACCAGACGTTCATTGCTGCGGCGCGCGGACTCGTTTACAACGTCGAGCAAATCGTGATTGCGCTGCGCTTTGATGCCTTCGTCAATTTGGTCTGTCATTTCCGCCGCCGGCGTATCGCGTCGGGGCGAATATCGAAACACAAATGCGTTGTCGAATTGGATTTGTTCGACCAAATCGCGGGTTTGCTTGTAATCGTCGTCGGTCTCACCCGGAAATCCGACGATGATGTCGGTGGTTATGGCAATGTCCTGCCTCGCCTCGCGAACTCGCCCGACAAGATCGACATATTTCTCGGCGGTGTAAGTGCGGTGCATCGCCTTCAAAATTTTGTTCGATCCAGATTGCATTGGCAGATGAAAGTGATCGACCAGCTTTGGCAAACGCCGGTAGGCGTCGATCAAATCTTCGCGGAACCCGATCGGGTGTGGCGAAGTGAAGCGAAGGCGCTCCAAGCCGTCAATCTGATGGACGGCGTCGAGCAATTGCACAAACGGACTCTTGTTGTCGATCTTCGGAAATTCGTGGCGGCCGTAGAGGTTTACGATTTGACCGAGCAACGTCACTTCTTTCACGCCGTGGGAAACCAGTTCGCGGACTTCGCCGACAATCTCGTTAATCGTGCGGCTGCGCTCGGCGCCGCGTGTCTGCGGCACAATGCAAAACGTGCAGTGCATGTTGCAGCCTTGCATGATCGAGACGAACGCGGTTGCCTGCTTCGGCGCGAGTTGTTGATTGCGAATCGTCGACTGCGATCCCGCTTCCTCATCGACGTCCACGATCGAGAAGCGCGGATCGTCCATTCTGCGTGTTCGTTTCCTTTCCAATGCGTCGTCTACATAATCCGCGACGCGATGAAACTTTTGCGTCCCAACGACAAGATCGACATGTGGCAAATTTTTCAGCAACGAAGCTCCGCGCGCTTGTGCCATGCAGCCGAGAAAACCAAAAACAGCGTGCGGCCTCTCGTTGGCAATGCGGCCGAGCATCCCCATTTTTCCAAGCGCTTTTTGGTCAGCCATATCGCGGACGCTGCAGGTGTTCAGCAGCACCACGTCCGCGTCGAGCTCGCTCTGCGCGCGTTCATAGCCACGGGCGATGAGCGAGTGCGCGACTTGTTCCGAGTCGCGCTCGTTCATCTGGCAGCCGTAGGTTTTAATGAAAAACTTGGGCATCGCGGGCGAAATAATACACCGCCCGTCAGCCTTCGCCACGGCGAGATTATCCGCTTTTCAACTTGTCGCTCTTTCGGATTAAATCAGCCAACGAATGAAAGAAAACACTCCGGCAATTGGCATCATCGGCGGAAGTGGTTTGTACCAGATGGAGCAACTGCGCAATGCCACCGAACAAAGGATTGAGACGCCGTTTGGTTCGCCCTCTGACGCGTTGATCGGCGGCAACATCAGCGGACGGCAGGTTTATTTTTTGCCGCGGCATGGCCGAGGGCACCGCATTCTCCCGCACGAACTGAATCACCGCGCGAACATCTACGCACTGCGCTCGCTCAACGTCCGCTGGATCATTACCGTCACCGCGGTGGGCAGTTTGCAGGAGAAATACAAACCGCGCGATATTTTGCTACCGTCGCAATTTTACGACCGCACGAGTTTGCACGCCGGTCACACGTTTTTCGGTGAAGGCATTGTCGCGCACATTTCTTTTGCCGAACCGATCAGTCTCCAATTGAGAAATCTCCTCGCCGAGGCGGCGAAAAAGGTCGGAGTTACGCTCCACAATGGCGGCACCTACGTGAACATGGACGGGCCGGCATTTTCGACCCGGGCGGAGTCTGAATTAAATAGGCGCAACGGCTTCGACGTCATCGGCATGACCAATTTGCCCGAAGCGAAATTGGCGCGCGAAGCGGAGATCGCGCTGGCCACGATGGCAATGATCACCGATTACGATTGCTGGAAGGTGGAAGAGGAGCCGGTGTCGGCGCAAACTGTGTTCGGCCATCTGACCGCGAACGCCGAGGCTGCTAAGAAAGTCTTGGTTGAAGCGATCCCGCGAATCCCGGTCGAGCCGGATTGGGCGGAACATCGTTCCTTGGACAATGCCCTGGTGACAGAGCGGAAGCTTTGGCCAAAGGGGACCGTGGAGAAGCTGACGGCCATTTTAGGCCGCTTTTCGTGAGGCAAAAAAGTTTTTGCTATTCGAGCGCTGATTATAGTAATTATAAAAGCGTCGCCAGTATAACTTCCGAGTCCAATGAAGATCGAAATCGCTTTCTGTCTGCTTAGCCTGGCGTTCTTGCCAGCTTGTTCGACCACGTCTCAGACCACGTCTGCACATCAAACGCTCGAGCAGCGTTTGATGGCCAAGTACGCGAGCAATGCCACCTCGCCCGGCGCGCCGGGCCAAGAGCCAGCGCCTCCGGCCGAAGGCCCAGAGGACGTGCCTGCCAACGCTCCGAGCACGGTTGAACAAAATCCAGCTTTGATGCCGAGTCCGCTCCTTCGCTACTCGGCGTCATCGCGCACGCCGTAAGCTCAAAGCACGGCTTAGCGTAGTTTCTTTTTCGCAATTCGCTTTATCGCGGCGCCCAGCGACCGCAACTCCGCTTCTTCGTGTGCCGCAGAGACGGTCACCCGCAATCGCGCAGAACCTTTCGCCACGGTTGGATAACGGATCGCTGGCACAAAGAATCCTTCGTCTTGAAGACTTCGCGCCGCGGCCAGCGTCACCTGTTCATCGCCGATAATCCACGGAACAATCGCGCTGGCAGGACGAACCTGAAGCTCTTCGGCCAGGATGTCGATGTTGCGCCAAAGCAGTCGACGCCGCTTTTCACCTTCCGGCGACGAAAGAAAATCGACCGCCGCGTTTGCCGCCGCAGCCAGCGCCGGCGGTGGCGCAGTTGAAAAAATAAACGAGCGCGCCCGATTGATGAGCCACTCAATCGTGTTTCGCGGTCCGCAGATATAGCCACCGCTCACACCGAGCGCTTTGCTCAGCGTTCCCATTTGAACATCGACCTCCGGACTGAAATTTTCCTCAGCTGCGAGGCCACGGCCGTTTGGCCCGATCACGCCAATGGCGTGTGCTTCATCCAAAAGCAATTGAGCTCTGAAGTCTTTTTTCAATTCAACGATCTCGCGCAGCGGCGCGCGATCGCCATCCATGGAAAAGACCGATTCCGTGATAATCAAAATGCGCGCAGTAGAATTTTTTCGGCAACCCCATCCGAGAAGACTCTTCAGTTTGCCGAGATGATTGTGGGGAAAAACGCGCAGCGTTGCAGCGCTCAGCTTGGCGCCATCGATTAGCGATGCATGACACAATTTATCAAGCAGAATGATGTCGTTCTTGCCAACCAGAGCAGGAATCGCTCCGACCGCTGCTGCGTAACCGCTGCCAAAGGAGAGGGCCGCTTCAGTTCCTTTCCATTTTGCCAACGCGGCTTCCAGACGAACATGCGACGAGTGCGTGCCGCTAATCAATCGGGACGCGCCCGCGCCGACACCAAATTCCGCGATCGCTTTCGTCGCTGCCTCGCGCAAATGTGGATCACTCGCGAGTCCGAGGTAATCGTTTGAGGCAAAGTTGATCAGTTGTTTGCTGTCAATCTCGACCACCGTTCCCTGCGAGCTGCGGACTTCACGCAGATGTCGATCTAACGAATGCGCGCGCAGAGCTTCCAATTGCCGCGCGTAGATGTCGCTCATCCAGCCGATGGACTCCAAAGCGCCCACGCGAGCAAATTACCCGCATCCCGCCAAACACCGGAGTGGCTATCGCCCAGCACAACCACGATGATGTCTTTGCCCGGTCGCGAACCGCTCGCGATCAAACATTTTCCGGCGGCCTCGGTGTAACCAGTTTTCATCCCGTTGCAATAGGGCAATCGCTTCAAAAGTTTGTTGGTGTTTTCCAGTTCGCGCGTTCGACCGTTGGCAAAGCGGAAAACAAGCTGCGGCAAGCAGACGATCGAACGAATTGTGGAATTCGCATACGCCACCCGCGCGATCGTCGACAAGTCGCGCGCGGTCGAATATTGCCGCGCATCTGGTAAGCCATTCGGGTTCACGAAATGCGAGTGCGTTGCTCCAACGGCGGCCGCGCGCTGATTCATTCGCTCCGCGAACGCTTCGATGCTGCCGGCATTATCGCGTGCCAGGCAACGCGCAACATCGTTCGGGCTTTTTACAAGCAATGCGCGCAGCAAATCGATTCGTTGATAAATCTCCCCCGGCTTAATGTTTAGTTTCACCGGTTCCGCAAAGGTATCGACTTGAGCGACCGTGACTGCCCGATCCAGGTTACCGCTTTCAGCCACGATCAATCCCGTAAGGAGCTTCGTCGTGCTCGCCGGCGCTCGGATCTGATCCGGATTCTTTTCGTAAAGCACTTGACCGCTATGAACATCGACGACGATGACCGAGCTTGCGCCAATTTTTGGAATAGAGCCGGGCACGGTCTGGGTCGGAATCGGCTCCTCCTCATCGCGATGCTTCGTCGTCGCGCGATGCGTCCGCCGCGGCCGCGGAGTTGCGCTGGAATTTGCGTCGGAATCGGAATTCGCAGTCGCGGCCGATTTTGCTTTCGAGTGCTGCCTGTGCGGCACGCCAGTCGGTCGAACCTCGTTTGGATTTTCCTCATCCGGCGGGATCGTTGTCGGCTCGGCCGCAAGGCACAGGACAGCAAGGCCGATAGTGCAACAGGCAAACCAGGCACGAGACCAGCGATTCATGGGCGGCAAATTAGCGATAAAGATTCAACCCGCGCAAGTTGCGGTTACAGATCCTCGCCGCGCTCGATCAGTTCAATTTCGTAACCTTCCGGCGCGTCGATGAACGCGATCACGCTTCCGCCGGAAGTTTTGTGTGGGCCATCAGAAAGCGGGTAACCTTTCGCGGCTGCTTCGCGCGCGAATTTTTCCAGATCGTCCACTTCGAACGCAAGATGGGTCAAGTCGGGACCAACGATCACCGGGCCGCTTTCGTCGAATTTGCAGAGCTCGATTTCCTCTTCACTCTCGGGGGCCTTGAAAAAGACCAACTGCGATCCGCGCCCGGACGTGTGCCGCCGTGTTTCTTCAAGTCCAAGCACGTCTTTGTAAAACGCCACCGTCTTCTCCAGGTCTTTCACCCGGTAGCGGGTATGTAACAGTTTCTTAACCATCGTGTATCTTATTGCCCCCTTAACCGATTAAATTCAAACTCTTCGCCGATGAAACTCGTTATCGCCGCTACCGGCGCCAGCGGTTCGATCTATTTGCAGCGTCTGATCGAACAGATCGATCCCGTCGCCCACGAGATTCATCTGGTCATGAGCAGCCACGCCAAACAAGTTGCCAAAACGGAAGTCGGTTCGTTGAAGATTCCGAAATCAATCGCGCAGCACGGGGAGAACGACCTCAACGTTCCGTTCGTTAGCGGCTCTGCTCGATTTGACGCAATGATGATCGTCCCTTGTTCAATGGCGACGATTGGTAGGATCGCGTCCGGTTCGAGCGACACCGCGCTCCTGCGCGCGGCCGATGTTTTCTTGAAGGAGCGCCGCAAGTTGATCCTTGTTCCGCGGGAAACGCCCTGGAATCTGATTCATGCGCGCAACATCGTCACGCTCCTGGAAGCGGGCGCGATCGTGCTGCCAGCAATTCCATCTTTTTACAGCCGCCCAGTTTCAGTTGTCGATGTTGTGGACACGGTAGTGTGGCGGATTCTCGACCAAATCGGCTTGCCGAGAAGGCTGGCGCGCGCGATGGTTGATCGCGTTCGGATTTCGCTTGCTCCAAATTTGGGCCCGGACGCTCCGCTACGAAATCGACGACCGCATGGGCGTTGTTGAAAAGCCGGTGAAAGGAAATTACATCGCAGCGCTCTGGCATAACCGGCTTCTGCTGATTTCCTTCGTCCTGAAAAGATTTTTTCCGCAACGGCCCGGCGCGGGTTTAATTAGCGCGAGTCGCGACGGAGATCTTGTCGCGGATCTGACCGAACGTTTTGGATTTGATGTGGTGCGGGGATCAAGCTCGCGGATGGGTGCTGCCGCGTTACTGGAGTTGAGCAATATTCTTCGCTCCGGCTATGACGTTCTGTTGACGCCAGATGGCCCGCGCGGTCCGGCTTATGAACTCGGACCGGGCATTATTTTTCTGGCGCAGAAAACGGGTACGCCAGTCGTACCTGTCAACATGGAATACTCGAGCTGCTGGCGGGTGAGAAGTTGGGACCGGTTTATCATTCCACGACCGTTTTCGAAAGTACGCGTCATTATTGGACAACCGCACGACGTAAGATCGACATCTACGCGTGAAGAATTCGAAAACGAGCGGTTGCGTCTCCAGGAGGCGATGATGTCGCTGGTTGAGCGGCGCTGACTCATTTAGGTTCGTGCAAATGAGAAATCTGATCGACGGCCGCGCGATCGCCGAAAAAGTTTATGTCGATCTCCGGACGCAAATGGCAGAGCTGAAATCCAAAGGCGTCACGCCAGGGCTTGCCGTTGTTCTCGTCGGCGATAATCCTGCGTCGCGCACTTATGTGCGCTCAAAAGACAAAATGAGTCGCGAGCTCGGTTTACATTCGGTCAAGCTCGAGCTGCCGGCTTCAACGACCCAAAGCGAATTGCTCTCGCGCGTCGATGAATTGAATCGCGATTCCAAGGTCCACGGTATTCTGGTTCAATCGCCGCCGCCGAAACAGATCAATGAAGCTGCAATTGTGCGTGCGCTCGATCCGCGCAAAGACGTCGATGGTTTTCATCCGCTCAATGTGGCCAAGCTCGCGATGGGCGACCCAACCGGCTTTGTCCCATGCACGCCGCTAGGGGTTCAACGACTCCTCATCGAAAGCAAGATCGACATCGCCGGCGCGCACGTCGTCGTTCTTGGACGGAGCATGATCGTTGGAAAACCGGTCGCCTTGTTGCTGATGCAAAAAGCAAAAGGCGGCGACGCCACCGTGACCGTGGCACATTCGCGGAGCAAGAATCTCAAAGAGATCACGCGCTCGGCTGACATTCTGATTGCGGCCATCGGTCGCGCGCACTTCGTGAAGGCCGAACACGTTCGCGAAGACGCGGTTGTGATTGATGTCGGAATCAACCGCGTTGACGACAAAAGCAACGAGCGCGGTTATCGGCTGGTCGGTGACGTCGCATTCGATGAAGTTGCGCCGAAGGCGAGCGCGATCACCCCAGTCCCGGGCGGCGTCGGGCCGATGACGATTGCGATGTTGATGTCGAACACGGTCAAGGCGGCGCGACAAATGTTGTAGCTGCCGATGTCCTCATCGGCAGACTGCCGCCAGTGACAGTGCCAGTCCGGCTCGGACCGGCAGCTAGACCGGTTTCGTGATTTTCTTCGTCAGCGATCCCAAGATCGGCGCGCTAAATGGCCTAACTCGTAGGAGCTGCGACGCGAACCGCGGCGATAAGACGGCCGCGCGCGCGATTTGATTGATCCACAATCGCCCGCGATACATCGCGCGATGAGCATGAGTGAATTCGCGTATTGCAGGTCGGCGATCTTCTCCGCGAATGATTCTTACGATCGCATTGGCGGCCAACTCGCCTGATCGCAACGCGTAATAAATTCCTTCGCCGGTAAACGGCTCGACGACGCGCGCCGCATCGCCGATGAAGAACAAATTCTCGTGGGCGGCTGGAACAGGCGCGCGCGTCAGCGGAGTGATCGTGCGCCAGGCTTGCTCAGCGGCGAGCTTGAATTCGCGCTCTGCCCAATTTCGGAGCGACGAAATCGTTGGCGGTGTTCCAACCAGGCAGAGATTCAGTTCGGAATCATTTACCGGCGCCTGGCCGGAATAACCTTCCGGCAGAAATTGCAGCACGATTCGATCTCCAAAATCGCGCGGGAGCGGAATGTGCGCTTGCAGCGCGACGCGCTCACGCTCGGAACGCGGCAGCAGATTGCGCAGTCGCGCGACGGTCGAATTGCGGCCATCCGCGCCGACGATGATGCGCGCGGCGAAAGCTTCCCGCACGATGTCGATCTTCCAATTTTTCGCAGCGGTTCGATCGAGGGCAATCACCGTTGCTTCCTCGCGAATCTCAGCGCCGACCGTGCGCGCGCGCTCAAGAAGAAGGTGGTCGAAAAGGCTGCGCTTGACACTGATCATGCCGTTGTCGCGTCGCGGAAGATCGGCGCGCAATTTCTGGCCGCCCATGGCGATGAATTCCACGGCGTCGAGCACACCATGCGGCCGATTTCGAATTTGTTCTGCGAGCTCGAGTTTCTCCAGGACCGGCCAACACGCGGGATTGATGCAATCGCCACAAACTTTTTCGCGCGGAAATTTTTCACGTTCCAGAACTAGTGTCCGCAGTCCTGCCTCCGCGCAGAAGGCCGCGCAGGTCGAACCGGCCGGCCCGCCGCCGACAATTGCAACATCGAAGGTCTCCATCTTGTTTCAGTCTGAATTGTGATTGGGGCGTCTTCAACACTGCTGGCATGCGATTCAAAACGAACGAGATTCAATTTATGAGCTGGTCCATTCCGATTCTTCGCGTCGCCGGCATTCAATTGCGCATTCATGTTACGTTCGTTTTGCTCATCGCCTGGCTCGCGCTTGGCTCCGCCGGTGCCGTCGTTTTTGTGCTGCTCTTGTTCTTGTGCGTGGTGCTGCACGAATTCGGGCATGCTCTCGCGGCGAAAGGTTATGGGATCAATACGCCCGACATCACGCTGCTACCGATCGGCGGGGTCGCGCGGCTGGAGCGAATACCAGAAGAGCCAAAGCAAGAGCTGGTCATTGCTGCGGCTGGACCAGCGGTGACCGCTATTATCGCTCTCTCTCTTTTCGTGGTCATTGCATCGCGAGGCGGGACCGAATTCGGCGCTTCTGTCCAGAGCGGCGATTTGGTCGTGAATCTTTTCAAGATCAACGTCTGGCTGCTTTTGTTTAACTTGATTCCAGCCTTTCCGATGGATGGCGGCCGGGTCTTGCGTGCGTTGCTCGCGACGCGTTTGAGCTATGCGCGAGCAACCCAAGTCGCCGCGACAGTTGGGCAGGCATTCGCTTTCTTTTTTGGAATTATCGGCCTCTTCGGCGTGCCCGGAATATACAATCCGAATCCATTCTTAATTTTTATCGCCTTCTTTGTTTACATCGGCGCGTCCCAGGAAGCGGCGCTTGCGCAAATGCGGGATGTGTCGCGGCGGTTTCCGGTCTCGAGTGCGATGGTGCGCGAGTTTCGTTCGCTTCCGGAAAGCGCGACGTTAGAGGAAGCGGTCGATGCATTGCTGGCGACGTCGCAGCACGATTTTCCTGTGCTCGACGAAGCTGGAAACGTCGCGGGCATCCTAACGCGCCACGATTTGATCGCGGCGTTACGCAAAAACGATCCGACAATTCGCGTGGGCGACGTCATGCGCCGCGATATCCCGACCGTGACCACAGGCACGCGATTCGAAGAAGCGTTTCGGATTATGCAGGAATGCAATTGTCCGGCAGTGCCCGTGCTCGACAGCATGAAACGATTGGTCGGCTTGCTCACGCCGGAAAACGTGAGTGAACTAATGATGGTGCAGTCCGCATTGCCGCGGCGTCGGGCCGCGTAAAGCAAATGGAGGGACACGTGCCGTCGTGTCCCAAATATTAAGGCGCCGACAGCGCGGACGCCTCCAACCAATTGTCGATCCTGCATGAGCCGGGTACATTGACGCTCGATTGATGGTAGCCAAAGAAAAACCTGACCTCCAAAAGAAGGTGCACGAAGTGCCGCACAAGCCGGGTGTGTACTTGATGCGCGACCGTTTCAACCGCGTGATTTATGTCGGCAAAGCGCGGGACCTCCGGAAGCGCGTCAGCTCTTATTTTTTGCCATCGAAGCTGGCGCAGGCTGATTTGAAAACGCGCGCGATGCTCGAGGCGACGTGGGATTTCGAAACGCACGTCGTCCGCAGCGAAGCCGAGTCGGTGTTGCTCGAAGGCAAGCTGATCAAGGAATACCGTCCGCGCTACAATATTTCGTTTCGCGACGATAAACGATTCTTGCTGGTGAAGATCGACATGTCGGAAGAATGGCCGCGCTTTCGACTGACGCGTTTCAAGAAAAACGACTCGGCACGCTACTTCGGTCCGTACGCGGACGCCGGCGCATTGCGGCAAACGCTGAATTTGATGCGGAAAAAGTTTGGCGTGCTCACGTTTGGCCGCGGCGCGCCGACCGAACGCGAATTCAAATCTTCGACTTATCAGGTGCCGGTTCGCTTGAGCGAAATTACGGCCGAGCAATATCGGGAACGCGCCGCGCACGCCTGCGAATTCCTGGAGGGGCGTTCGCGCGAGATGATCGACGCATTGGACGAACAAATGCGCAAAGCAGCCGACAAAATGGAATTCGAGAAGGCTGCCGAACTGCGCAACATGATTGACGATGTGCGCCAAACCACCAGGCAGGTGCGGCGCTTCACGCGCGGAACGCTCCCCAGCGCGATCGATCCGTTGGCCGATGTGCAGGCCTTGAGCGACGCGTTGCAGCTTCCGCGCTTGCCGCGGGTGATGGAGTGTTTTGACATCTCGAACATTTCCACGACGCACGTGGTCGCTTCGATGGTGTGCTTCCGCGACGGCGTACCGGACAAGGATTGCTACCGCCGATATCGAGTGCGCACCGTCGAAGGCCAGGACGATTTCGCCAGCATGGCCGAAGTGGTCCGGCGGCGATATTCACGCGTGCTGCTCGAAGCGCGCAAAAAAAATCCGGAAGTGGCGGAGTTCTCGCAGGAAAATCCAGTCGACGCATTGCAACACGCAGCCGATAACGACGCGACGGAGAAAAATGATCGTGCGCCGTCTGTAACTGTGCGTCTGCCTGACTTAATCATTGTCGATGGCGGCAAAGGGCAGCTCTCGTCCGCGTGTCGGGAATTGCAGCGACTGGGGCTGCACGATTTGCCAATCATCGGTTTGGCGAAAGAGCACGAGGAGATTTACGGGCCGGGTCGCGCGATGCCACTTCAACTGCCGGCGGACTCTGGGGCGTTGCATCTACTTCAGCGAATCCGTGACGAAGCGCATCGCTTCGCCAACGCGTATCATCAGCTTTTGCTCAAGAAACGAATCGACGAGAGTATTCTCGACGATTGCCCGGGTGTGAGTCAGAACCGAAAGAATTTGCTCCTGCGAAAATTCGGTTCGGTCAATCGCTTGCGCAAAGCGAGCGTCGACCAAATTGCGGCGACCGAAGGGATCGGACCAAAACTGGCCGAAGAAGTGCATCGCTTTTTGCAAAGCCATTGAATTGTCCGCAGATTTCGCAGATTAACGCACATTTTTTCCAATGATTTTCAACTTCATCGGCGAAAATTTGCGTAATCCGTGGATCAGGTTGTCGATCTTTACTGGATCGAAGCCCTCATCCCTACCCTCTCCCAAAAGGAGAAGGGGCCTGCTCTTCCTCTGGGAGAAGATTGAGGTGAGGGTAATCAGATGGCCGAGAGTTTTTGCGTTTTGCTGTCTCACGCTTGTCGGGCCAATTGCGACGGCACAAACTCCGCAACTTGCCTCGACACCGAGTGCGACTCCGATCACAGACGAGGAAACCATTGTCCCGACGTTTGAGACGCAGAAACTCGCCCGCACATACATTCTCGATATCCCGGCGCCGCGCGGGCAAATCACGGATCGAACCGGGCTGCCGCTCGCCCAAAACAAGGTCAGCTACAATCTGGCGATCAGTTTTCCAACGCCACTCGATTTTACCGATGCAAAGGCAGTCGGCTTTGCCCGGGAAAAAATCGACAAAGCGGCAAAGTTAACCGGTCGCTCGATTAAAATTTCGGACGATGCGATCCTTCGGCATTACCACAACCGCGGAATTCTGCCGTTGGAGATCGCGCAGAACCTGAGCAAATCGGAATACGAAGCGGTAAAGGATCGATCGAAAGATTTTCTCGTAGTGCGGCCGATTTACGTGCGGACTTATCCAAACGGAAAAGTCGCGGGACAAATCATCGGTTATACCGGAAAGACAGGCCGCAATCTGGACGGCATCATCGACAACCACGAAACGCTTTGGCCGGAAACAGAAGGTCGCGACGGGCTCGAGCAAACGTTCAACGAACTGCTCGCCGGCAAGCACGGCGAATATAAACTCACGTTCGACAAAGACGGCCGCAAGACTTCCGAGAAGGTGATCAAATCGGCGGTGCCCGGAAATAATATCGTCACCACATTGGATTTGCGGCTTCAGCAACTCGCAGAAAAAGCGTTGGAGTCCAAAGCAAAACGCGGTGCCATCGTGATTGTCGATCCAACCGAGGGCGACATTCTGGCGATGGCTTCGTGGCCGACCTACGATCCGAATCTTTTCGTTCCGTCCATCTCCGCTGAAAAATTCAAGCAATTACAGGATGATCCCGACCTTCCGCTTCTGCCGCGCGCGTTTCGTTCGGCCTACCCGCCAGGTTCAACCTTCAAAGTTGCCGTTGGTATCGCCGCGCTCGAGACGGGCGCGGTTCACCCGGACGATCTCTATCAATGCGTCCCCGGAATTCAGATTGGCAATGTCACTTTTCACAATTGGAAAAAGGGCGATCGCGGTGCGCTCAATTTTATCCAAGCGCTGACCGAATCGTGCGACACATGGTTTTATCAGGTCGGCATCAAGACCGGCGCAGAGCCGATCATCGAATGGGCTCTCAAACTTGGTTTCGGCGCGAAGTGCGGAATTCCGTTGCGCGGAGAAGCGGAAGGACGCATCCCGAACGATGAGTACATGAAAGCGACTCACGGCCGCAAATTGCTCAACGGCGACATCGCGAACTTGTCAATTGGCCAGGGCGACACACAGGTGACGCCGCTGCAAATGGCGCAAGCCATGGCGATTGTTGCCAACGGCGGCAGGTTTTATCAAACGCGGCTCGTGCGCCAGGTGCAATCGCTCGATCATGAGATTGTCACTGCCTACCAACTGCGCGAAAAACGCGCGCTCGATGTTTCCGCCGAAACAATGGAGGAAGTTCGCGCGGGGATGATCGAGGTCGTCAACGGACCGAACGGCACCGGACACGAAGCGCAGTTGGAAGGAGTTGAAGTTGCGGGGAAAACCGGGACCGCCCAGTGGGGCCCGAAAAACAAAGAACGCACCGCTGCATGGTTTGCTGGGTTTTTGCCGGCGGAGGAACCGAAGTACGCGTTTGCTGCCATTTATGAAGGCGACGTCGGCAGCAAAGTTCATGGCGGCTCGACCGCGGCCCCGATGATCGCGGACATCTTCCAGGAAATTTACAAAGGCACGAGCAACCGCGGCCGACGCGAACCAACCCAACCAATTCGCCGCGCTCAGCCGGTCGAAGAAGATGCGTCCGATTAAGCTGCGGCCGTTTCTTTCGACAGCTCCATCGTGCCCTTGAATTTCGGCCGTTCTTCTTCAACGCCGAAGTTTTCGGAATAAAGATTGTCGATCTTGGCGAGATCGTCCGAAGCCAGCGGCGGGCAGTCGGGCGCTTTCGCGAATTCGATCAGCTGTTCTGGGTTGTAAATATTCGGCAGCGTCGAAGCCACGCGATCGTCGGCCAGCAACCAAAGCAATGCCGCCTGTCCAAGAGTGCGTTGCGAGTTCTCGAGAAAACGGAGTTTGTCGATCTTCTTGATTCCGTTGAGCAGCCAGCTGCGCGGGCGATGACTGCGATGATCGGTTGGCGAAAAAACCGTGTCGGCGGTGTATTTGCCTTCGAGCATTCCGGACGAATGCGTCACGCGAATTAGAAACATTGTGTCCTCACCGGCTTCAGTGGCAGCGTCGTGCAGCGCGTGACCGGGATGTTGCTCGAGCATGTTGTAGATGTGCTGGACGCTCGTGATGTCGCGCTCGCGAATGCAATTCATTCCTTCATAAAGCCAGCCGATCGCCGGGCCGAGCGCGATGCCGTAGTAACGAATTTTCCCGGACGATTTTAGTTTCTCGAGCGTTTTCCAGAGCGCGTCGTCGTAAACCTGCTCCATCCGAATGTTGTGCAGTTGGAGAAGATCGACATGATCGGTCTTCAACCGTTTCAACGCCGCGTCGGTCGCGCGCTCGATGGCTTCGGGTGAAAAATCTTGCGGGATCTCGCGCTGACCGCGACCGCGGGCCTGGCCGTGGTGGACGAAATCATAGCCGACCTTGGTCGCGACTGTGATTTGGTCTCGCTGTTTTGGGAACGCCTTGGCGATCAGCTCCTCGCTTAGTCCGTTTCCATAAGTATCGGCCGCATCGAACAGAGTAATTCCGAGATCGAACGCTCTGTGCATCAGCGCAATCGCTTCGCCTTCGGTAAAATTTCCCCACCAACCGGTGGAAACGGTCCAGAGACCGAAGCCGACCTCGCTCACGGCCAGATCGGTATTTTTGTAAGTCCGAAAGCGCATCGATTTGAAAAGTATCTCTTTGATCCGGACACGATCAAAAACGTTTCCGTCGTCCCGAACTTCATTAGCGAAGGCTACTTCACGCAGACGGTGATTCCGCGCGAGCTCGAGTTGAATGGCAAGGTCACAAAGCGCGCGAATGGACAAACCTGGCATTATGGCGAGCCGGTCGGCAACCATCCGCTAATGACGGAATTGCTTGTGCAACGAGCGCGTGAAATCGCCCCCGGCGTAACAGAAAAGGAAACGAGTCTTTTGATTGTGGCTCACGGAACTGATTTAAATGAAAACAGCGCGGTCGCGGCAAAACGTGAAGCGGAAAAAATCCGAGCGCTCGGGCGTTACGCCAATGTGCTCAATGTTTACATGGAAGAATTTCCGCTGGTTTCCGATTGGAACGTGCTGACGAGCAGTCGAAACGTGGTGGTGGTCCCATTTTTTATCTCCGATGGCCTGCACAGTTACGAAGACATTCCGGTTTTACTCGGAATTGCCGAACCTCGCCACGGCGAGTCCGTCCATCAGCGGCAAAAATCGACATCTACTGCCGAACAAAAAGGCAGCGACGTCTTTCGTCGCGGGCCGTACCAGGTCGACAATCGCTTCCTTTTTTATGCCAGCTCGATCGGCACCGATCCGCGGGTGGCCGATATTATCGTTGAGCAGGCGACCGCAGCGGCGCGGGCAACGATCCAGTGAATTTACCCAAGAAAAGTTGCACGTGCGCCCGGCCTCGCAATCTTTCCTGACCTAGCAACGTGACGTTGCATTCATTTATGCACGCCGATACTCTGAAAAAACTACAAGACATCGGCGGTTTTGTTCTCGCAAGCGGCTGCACCAAGAAGAGCCTGAAGCAGGTGACGGAAATGATTCGGGCCGCGCGTGATTACCGGTTCATCGCGATTTACAAGATCGTGAATGATGAGTTTGTGATTCTGGCCGGCACCGGCAAAGAACCGCCGGCTTACCCGCGTTTTCCGGTTACCCAGGGATTATGTGGCGCGGCGCTGGAATCGGGAAAAGCAATTGTGGTAGGCGACGTTCAGAAGGACAAGCGCTACCTGCCGACGTTTCACACGACGCGGTCGGAAATTATCGTTCCGATGAGGAACGAGCACCGGCACGTTGTCGGCATGCTTGACGCCGAAAGTGACAAAGTGAACGCGTTCGGCGACGAAGATAAACAATTTCTCGAGCGGGCCGCTGGGTTGATTGCGCATTGTCTGGCCTGACTGGCGCAATGCCACTTGAAAAAGCGCTCGCCGCGGTTCTGAGCGACCACACTAGATTCGGTCAAATTTTCATTCAGCGAACAGAGTCAGGTGGCTTCGTTCTTTGTCACCGCGACGATAAAAACGTCCGTGATTTGGAAATTTTTCGGAAAGGGGACGACGCGCTCGAGATCGCGCGGTATGACGATGGCGGAAAGTATCGGCCGCTAAAAACGGCGCCGAATCTTCGCCGCGGCTGGCGACTAGAACTTGTTGATCTTGGCGAACTGCGTCGCGCGCTGGATTATTTTTACCCGGGAAGAGTAGCGGTGCTCGCAGCATGGACCGAGGCTCGGCTGAGCACGACGCCGCTGCGCGGAACGTTGGATCGACAATCGGGGATGTACCGGATCGCAGCGAAAATTTCGGATGCGCAAATCGACAATGTCGTTGGCAATTTCTGTAAGTCAGACGGCGGCTGTCTGCGGACAATTTTGTGGAAGCGCGATGCGCGCGGAGCGATTCCGTCGACAAGATTACCGCCGGAAAAATTTGATCCGACTCATGACCAAACGGGACGCGGCGAAAACACGATTCCGGCGCTTTGTCAGGAAGCGTGCAATTTGCTCGTGGCCGAGTGCCGTAAGGCGGTCAAAGCCGAAACCGACGAATGATCATCCGCGCGCGAGTCGTCATCACGATGGACGGGCCACCAATCGAGAACGGCGCGGTCGCGGTTTCGGGTGATCGGATTGCCGATGTTGGAAAATTTCCCGAAATCTCAGCGAGACATGCGGGAGAAGAGATTGTCGATCTTGGCGAGCAGACGCTGCTACCGGGCCTGATCAACGCACATTGTCATCTGGATTACACTTGTTTGCGCGGGGAAATTCCGCGGCAGAAATCGTTCACTGATTGGATCCGCGCCATCAACGCCGAGAAAGCGAAACTTTCGCCGGGAGATTACGTTCGCTCGATTAATGAGGGTTTTGCTGAAGCGAAACGCTTCGGAACGACAACGATTGCGAACCTGACTGCGTTTCCTGAATTGATTGAGCGGATTCAACCGCCGATTCGGACGTGGTGGTTCGCCGAATTGATTGATGTGCGTGATCCGGGTCGTGCGAATGAGATTGTCGATCTTGCGGTCGAGAAGTTGAAAGTGGCAAAGCACTGGGGACTCGCACCTCATGCGCCGTTCACCGCGTCCGAAAAGTTGTATCGTCGTTGTGAGGAAGCTGCGAACGAAGACTTTCTGCGGTTAGCTACGCATTTAGCTGAGTCGCGCGAGGAGATGTCGATGTTTCGCGACGCTTCGGGTCCGCTTTTCCAATTCATGCAAGAGATCGCGCGACCTATGGAGGATTGTGGTTATGAGACGTCACTCGCGTACTTTACGCGGCACGTTGATACAGAAGAGCCGTGGCTCATTACGCATTTGAACGAATTGGCCGAGAGCGACTTCGACCTGCTCCTCGGTGCGAAGCCAAACTTTCACATCATCCATTGTCCCCGCAGTCACGAATATTTCGGCCATTCGCCATTTCAGTTTGAGAAACTGTGTGAGCTTGGATTCAACATCTGTCTCGGCACGGACAGTCTGGCGAGCAATGACGATCTGAATTTGTTCGCGGAGATGCGCGCGTTTCGAAAAGAATTCCCAAATATTTCGCCGGAAGAAGTTTTGAACATGGTCACCGTGAATTCGGCGCACGCGTTACGGCAGGAAGATGCGCTCGGCAAAATTCGATCCGACTATCTCGCTGACTTGATCGCGGTTCCGTGCACTCGCCACGGCGAATCCGTCCAGGGGCGAACAAGATCGACATCGGTGTTCGACGAGATCGTTAGTTTCGACCGGGGGGTGAGTTGGTCGATGATTGGCGGTCAGGTTCAGAATTCGGCCTAACAAGCAAATTCTCAAAACCGCTTTCTTTTTCTCAAAATTGAAATATTCTCCGCGCTGAGATTTACCATCATTGTGACTCTCTGTCGGGAAAAGGGCCATCAGGTTTTCCCCTTCAATTCCGCGCCGAAAGCAGTCGAGCAATTGGACAGCATCGCGCCGCAGGTCGTGATCGCCGACATCAAAATGGAGACGATGACCGGGTTCGACGTACTCCGGCATGTGCGGGAACATCATCGGCAAACGGCGGTGATTTTGATCACGGCTTACGGCACGGTCGAAACCGCGGTTGAGGCAATGAAGATGGGCGCGTACGATTACGTGACCAAGCCGTTTAAGATCGACGAGCTCCAGCTGACGGTGCAGCGGGCGCTCGATTACCAGGCGGCGCTGCGCGAGAACGTTTATCTGCGCAAGGAGTTGAAGAACCGTTACCGATTCGAAAACATCATTGGCACGAGCGGGAAGATGCAGAACGTCTACAACTTGATCAGCAAAGTCGCCGACACGGACAGCACGGTGCTGATTATGGGCGAAAGCGGCACGGGCAAGGAGTTGGTTGCGCGCGGTCTTCATTTCAACAGCAATCGCCAGCATCATCCGTTTGTCGCGATCAATTGTAGCGCACTGCCTGAAAATTTGCTCGAGTCGGAATTGTTCGGTCACAAGAAGGGGTCTTTCACCGGAGCCGTGGTGGACAAGCGCGGTCTGTTCGAAGAAGCAAACCTCGGCACAATTTTTCTGGACGAAGTGAATTCGATGGCGCCGGCGTTGCAGACGAAACTCCTGCGCGTTTTACAGGAGCGCGAAGTCCGGCGCGTCGGCGACAACAAAAGCTCACCCGTTAATGTGCGCGTGGTCGGGGCAACGAACGAGGCGCTTCAGCCGAAGCTCAAAGACGGCACATTTCGAGAGGATTTGTATTACCGCCTGGCGGTGATTCCAATTGAGCTTCCGGCGTTGCGCGAGCGACTCGAAGACGTGCCGCTGTTGGTGAACCATTTTCTGCAGAAACAAGCGAGCGCGACCGGTGGCGAGCCGAAGAAGATCGACGCCGAGGCGGTCGATATTTTGTGTCACTACAATTATCCCGGGAACGTGCGCGAGTTGGAAAACGCGATCGAGCGCGCCTGCGCATTGTGCGACAACGATTTGATTTTGCCGACCGATTTGCCGCCGCACATCGTTAGTCACGCCAAGGGCGATAAAACGGATCAAATGCTGGCGAGTATGCCTGTCGGGCAAACACTCGATGACTTCGTCCAGCAGCAAGAGCGCAACTACATCGATGCGACGCTGCAGCATTGTGACGACTCGCGCGAGAAAGCGGCCAGCATGCTCGGCATCAGCATGGCGACGCTGTATCGCAAGATCGAGCCGAAGAAAAAATAGGCGACACGAGCCTAGCCGCGCTTGGCGAAGATTCGCAGTTGGTCGGCGGCGTCCTGTAATTCGGCAAGGCGTTCTAATGCGGCTTTTTGTTTTGCTAGAACTTCGTCATTCGCGGCCTTGATTTGCTCGAGCAGCTTGATCGCGTTCGGAATCGAATGAGCATCGGTCGCCCTGGCGGCCGACTTTGAAGTTGCCGATGTCACAGTCGTACCGGAAGCCGCTTGAACCACGATGGGCCTGGGCGATTGCGCGCTGACGGCACCGAGGGTCAGCAGCAATGGAAAAACAAAAAGGATTTTTTCGCGCATTATCTTTCCCGTTTCGAATAGATCCGCGCGGTGCGAACGGTTTCCGCGACTTCGGCCAGTTTCTCTTCGATCTTTGCCTGATTCTCTGCGAGCTGCGCTTGTTGTGTCTGCACTTCTTTGATCAGCGCGAGAAGTTTTTGTTCCTGGTTCGCATCCGGTGTTTGTCCGGCACTAAATGACATCACGAACATGGTGCCGGGGAGTAAGAGCGCGAGGAGAATTCGTTTCATACGATGGTGGGCGGGTCATCCGAGAAGGTAGCAAGTCGTGTTCCTGCGGTTGGTCTCGAGTGCGAAATTACCGGCAGCCCGACGTGTGCGGCCCGCAAGCTGCTTGCCTGTCGCTCGCCCGAACAGTAAACTCCACCTATGGCCGGACCGGGGATGCATCAAACGCAGAATCTTTCTCTGCAGCAGGTCCTCGCCCCGCAACTCCAGCAAAGTTTGCTCATCCTGCAGGCGCCACTACTCGAGCTCCGTAATCTCGTTCAGCAGGAAATGGAAACGAATCCGGTGTTGGAAGAATTACCGGACGCGCCGAATCCGGACGCGCCGGCTGAATCGGAGACGTCGCCCGCAGATGATAATTTCAAGGAAGAATTCGATAAGCTAGCGAAGCTCGATGAGGAATGGCGCGATTGCATGGCGCAATCGAGCAGCTACAGCGGCCGTTCGCAGGAAGCGGAAGAAAAGCGCCAGTTCTTTTTCGATTCCATCCCGACCCAGGAGACGCTGCAACAGCACTTGATGGGGCAGCTCAATCAAAATGCGCTCGACGCGGACGATCGCAAGACGGCCGAACTAATCATTGGCAACATCGACGACAACGGATTTCTGCAGGCGACGCCAGAAGAGATGGCGCTCAACACCGGAATACCGCAGGGATTTGCGCGAATGCTTGCTCATTCAGCTGAAACGCGAAGGAAGACAAAACAGCCTCGAATACAAAATCGTGGCCGATCACATGCAGGATTTGGGTAAGCGACGTTTCCCGGAAATTGCGCGCCGGATCGGGATCAGCGTCGAGCAAGTGCAAAAGTGCGCCAATAACATCGCCCAGCTCGACCCGCGACCGGGTGCCATCTTCGCCGAGGCGCCGCAAAATTATGTCCTGCCGGATGTGACTGTCGAAAAAATTAACGGCACTTACCAGGTCATCTTAAACGGCGAACAGATTCCGCACCTGCGTATCAGCAACACCTACAAAGACATCATGGCGCAGGATCGCAACGGCAGCGAAGTGAAGGATTACATTCGCGACAAGATCCGCAGCGGCAAATTTTTGATCAAGTCGATCCATCAGCGCCAGCAGACAATTTCCAACATTGCGCACGAGATCGTGAAACGGCAGCGCGATTTCTTCGACAAGGGCTCGGCCTTTCTCAAGCCGATGACGATGGTGCAGATCGCGGATGCGGTCGGCGTGCATGAGACGACAGTGAGTCGCGCCATTTCCGGCAAATACATGTCCACGCCGCAGGGCGTTTTCGAGATGAAATATTTTTTCACGCCCGGTTACCAGACTTCCACCGGCGAATCGATGAGCAACACCAGCGTGAAAGAAGCAATCCTCGATCTGGTCAAGGGCGAAGAAGGCAACGCGCCGTTAAGCGACAAAGAGATCGTCGAGATCTTGAGCAAACGCGGCATTCCGATCGCGCGACGCACCGTGGCGAAATACCGGACCGAGCTGAATATTCTGCCGAGCAACATGCGGCGGCGGTACTGAGGCTTCGCCTCGCGTGATTCGTTAAATCGTCACATGGTTGAACCGGTGCGAGGGGCGGTTATGTCAGCCGCAAATTTCGATTCACGATTCACAAATCACGATCCACGCTTTACGATTGTACTCTTATGAATCCGGCACTTCGCGCCCGTGCCA
>WNFR01003225.1_pt1 | contig 27666 bp, 23 predicted proteins | sample 5400221 | NCBI WGS metagenome assembly WNFR01 (sample SAMN13153357, study PRJNA577476) | soil metagenome | isolation source: 40 cm soil under Madrone tree | place: USA:California | collected 2016-06-14
GTCTTATTTGTTGATGAGGCCGGTCAGGTATCCCTCGCCTATGCTCTCGCGGCCTCTCAAGGCGCCGGCAGCCTCGTCCTGCTTGGCGATCCGCAGCAGTTGGATCAACCCGTCAAGGGTGTTCATCCACCCGGCACAGATATCTCTGCGTTGGCACATTTGCTGAATGGCCAAACCACTATTGGAGATGAACAGGGTTTGTTTCTCGACGAGACATGGCGGCTTCACACGGACGTTTGTGATTTCACGTCGGAGGTTTTTTATGAAGGCCGACTCGTATCTCGGCAAGAGAACCAACGCCAAAGAATTCATGCTGAGGCGCAGTTGGGTGGAACAGGTTTGCGTTTTGCTCCCACCAAACATTCCGGAAACCAGAATGAGTCGCCCGAAGAGGTGGCGAAAGTTAACGCGCTGGTGCGAGGTCTCCTCGATAGCAATCCAACCTGGACGGATAGGGACGGTGTGACAAAGCCAATTACGATCGAGGACATTCTTGTTGTTGCTCCCTACAACGCCCAGGTCTCAGCGCTGCGCAAATCTCTCCCGGACGAGGTAAGAGTCGGCACGGTTGACAAGTTTCAAGGACAAGAGGCTCCGGTCGTGATCTACTCGATGGCCACCTCTACTCCGGAAGACGCTCCGCGAGGAATGGAATTCCTCTACAGTTCGAATCGTCTGAATGTCGCGACCTCGCGCGCTCAATGCGTAACCGTGCTTGTCGCGAGCCCTGCCTTGTTCCAGGTGCAGTGCAAGACGCCACGCCAGATGCAGCTTGCGAATGCATTTTGCCGCTACCTGGAGATGGCTCAGTCGATTTAAACATCCAGTCCATATGTTATGGTTAAATACCAAGCTAAATCGTATGGATGGTGATAGGCTTCGACCTGCCCGTATTTCTTGGAAACGTGTATCATAGGCGCTCTACTCTAACTGAATCTCGACCCCATGCACCTTTACGAAGCTCTCAGCGAATCAGTTAAGGAATGGCGCGAGCGCGATTATGCGCATGACATCTATGACGCTATTTCCGAAATTCTCTCCTGGGCTACTAATCCCGAAGGTGAAGGCTTTCGATTGCGACCTCCTCAACTTCGGGCCTTAGAAACCTACTGGTATCTCCGATTGGTTAAGGGCACGCCGCACATTTTCAATCTCTACCAGGAATTGTTTCCGCCCAAAGATGATCCTGACGCTTTACTAAACGCTCTCGGTGTTCCCGATGCCGCATTTAAGGAAAGCAAATACGACTTTAAGGTTCTCTGGCGCAACCTTAAGACCAATGATCAGTTCGTCAAAACCTTCAAACTAGAGGCACTCCGCGAGACGTTGACGCTCGACTACGCTAGTTACATCCTCGCGCTCGCAATGGGTGCGGGAAAGACCATCTTAATCGGCGCAATCTTTGCGACTGAGTTCGCGATGGCTTTCGAATATCCCGATGGGCCCTTCGTGCAGAACGCGCTTGTGTTCGCGCCCGGCAAAACGATTATCGAATCCCTGCGCCAACTGGCTGAGACTCGGTTCGACCGCATCTTGCCGCCGCGACTCTTCAAGCAATTCGCAGCGTCTGTGAAACTGACATTCACGCGCGACGGCGAACGAGATATTCCCGTAACGCGCAAGAGTCTCTTCAACGTCATAGTTACTAACACGGAGAAGATTCGAATTCAGAAAGAGACGATTCGCAAAGGCGATTTGGGCGGCCTCTTCGCAATTGGAAAGGAAGACGAAGCAAAGCAGGAAGTTGCGAACCTCCGCTTGCAAGCGATTGCGAGCTTGCCTCATCTCGCGGTCTTTTCGGATGAAGCTCATCATACCTACGGGCAGTCACACAATACCGAGCTAAAGAAGGTTCGGAAGACGGTCGATTATCTAGCGGCAAACACTAATGTGGTCTGCGTCATTAACACCACTGGCACGCCCTACTTCCAAAAACAGCCGCTCCGCGACGTGGTTATTTGGTACAGCCTTTCCGAAGGGATTCGCGATCAAATCCTCAAAGAGGTTAACGACAACATTCAGTCCTACAAATTCGAGGACAACATTGAAGCTTACGTTTCACACGTCGTCGAAGATTTCTTCAAAGACTATGGCGAGGTTAGTTTGCCTGACGGAACGCCCGCCAAACTCGCAATGTATTTTCCCCAGACCGACGACGTTGCGGGCTTACGCCCGGCTATTGATGCCAAGTTGGTTCAGTTGGGACTTTCGCCCACAATTGCGATTGAGCATCACACATCTAACGAGAACAAAGCGGACTTCGATCGTTTCAAGAGCAAGGATTCACCGCATCGAATCGCTCTACTAGTGGATCGTGGAGTGGAGGGGTGGGACGTGCCGGCGCTATTCGCATGCGCACTTGCGCGAAAGCTCAAAACCAGCAACAACTTTGTTCTGCAGGCTGCTTCGCGTTGTTTGCGACAGGTGCCGGGTAACAACACTCCGGCTCGAATCTATCTTTCCAGCGACAATCGCAGCGCATTGGACAAGGAACTCCGCGAGAATTACGGCGAGACGCTGGCTGACATTACGCACGTTTCCAGTAAGAGCCGAGGTGCGGTGATTCGTCTGCGCAAGCTGAAAATCCCGCCTCTTGTTGTAAAGCAGCTAGTGCGAACGGTCGTCCGAAAGGAAAGTGCCGCGCACGATCTCAACCTCAGCCGTCCGAAAGTTGCGGCTGAAACTGCGATGCAGATCATGACCCTGACGCTCGGTGACCAGATAGTTGCGAAGAGCGTTTTGCGACAGGTGGCCGAAACTGTTGAAGTGGCGGCGATGCCGAGAACAGTCGACCTCTATTCTGCGGCAGTAGAATTGGCAGCAATCTACCGACTCGATCTTTGGACGGTGTTGGATGAGTTGCGCCGCATCTATAACGGTGAAAACGAGATGCCAATTGCTCATTTGGCCGATTTGCAAGAGCAGATCGAAGAACAAACGTGCAAGTACGAGGTGCGTGAAGAAGAGCGTGAGGTTGCACTGGCACTCGTGAAGCCTGAGGGCTTCGAGAAGACGCTGGATGCGGAGGGATCCGAGGTTTACACGGCTGAGATTTCGTATCCAATTGGGAAAGAGCATCTTTTGGCGCAATACGAAGAATGGCAAACCAAGAGCGGGGCCTTCGGCTTTCACTATTCACCGTATAACTTCGACTCTGGACCGGAACTTAGCTTCTTTGAGCAAGTGTTAAGCCATCTCGGCGTGGATGCCGGAGCCGTCGAAGATATCTACTTCACGGGCGCACTTACTGACGCCAGTAAGACAGACTTCCGCGTCGAATACAAAGGCGAAGACGGTAAATGGCATGACTACACGCCAGATTTCGTCATCCGCTGTCGCGACGGAAAGTGTTTGATCGTTGAAATCAAAAGCAGTCAGTTCAAGGCAGCAACCGAAGAGGATCTCGACCGCGACGCGCGAGGTGAAAGCCCATTCACTGCCGAAGGCCGCAAGGCAATTGCGCTGAAGAAGTGGACCGAACTTGATCCGGAACAGCTCAAGTATGAGATCATCTTTGCCAGTCAAACGGTTGATTACGATCAGTTGGCAAAGACGCGCAAGTTCGTTAAGGATTGCTAATTTGGAGTGCGGCGACTTGTCGCCGCTTTAATATTCGGCGTTAATTGACCTTCACAATTTGATTTATGAGTCCAGCTAAGAAGCGCAAAACCAAAGCGGCGACAAGTCGCCGCACTCCAAAAAGAGCCGCGTCGAAAAAGACAGCGCCGAAACGCACGAGCAAGGTTAAGCTCCCGGAAAAGAAAGAAGTAAAGATCTCGGCGGCAAAGGGACGGCCAATGCTTACTTGGGTTGGCAAGCGTCCCTTGCAGCGAGTGACGGCGTTCCCCGCACAGCTTGTCGAAAAGTTTGATCCTCGCGGTGAATTGCACGACCCCGAACCAAGAAACGGTGGCTTGCTCTTTCATGGCGACAACAAAGAGGTTCTGGCTCATCTACTCGCAAACGGCTATCGCGGAAAAGTAAATCTGATATATATCGATCCACCGTTTGATTCTGGTGCCGATTATGTCCGGCAAGTAACCCTTCGAGGTGCTTCAGGGTCAGCGAAACTTGGCGGTGAGTCTTACACACTTGGCGAGCAAATTCAGTATACCGATATCTGGGCTAACGATAATTACTTGCAGTTCATGTTTGAGCGGTTTTTGTTGCTTAGGGAACTGTTAGCTGAAGCTGGGAGCATTTGGGTGCACTGCGATTGGCGAATGGTACATAGGCTACGTCTTTTGCTTGATGAGGTCTTCGGCCAGGATAACTTTATCAACGAGATTGCATGGAAACATACGGTCCTAGGCGGAACGCACGGCCGCAGACTGCCGAAATCTCACGAGACAATACTCTGGTATGGCAAGAGTCAGGGGTATGTATTCAATGAAGATTCAAAGGCCGTACGAGTGCCTTTCGGGGACTACATCAAGAAGACTCTTCGCCAAGAGAAAGACGGGCGTTGGTATTACACGCGCGGACGAATGAGCCGTCAACCATCTGCGGATGAACTTGCTCAAAAATCATTCACAAAGACTTATGTAGATAATCCTGAAGCAGGAACATTGGTGGGTGATGTCTGGGACGATCTGCTTGGATATAGAGTGTATGGGGATGAGAACGTTGATTACTCAACGCAGAAGAACGAATCGCTCGTTGAGAGATTTGTTGAATTGGGCTCGCGGAAGGGAGATCTTGTCCTCGACTGCTTCGTGGGTTCTGGCACAACAGCCGACGTTGCGCAGAGGCTGGGCCGTCGTTGGATTGGTTGCGACATAAACAAGGGCGCTATTCAAACCACATCTAAGCGGCTTCAAGGGGTAATCGAGGAGCAAATCGAAGCCGCAACAAATGGTTCGGCGCAAGGTAAGTTGATCGAAACTGAGAAAGACGAAGCGACCAAGCCAGCCCAACTTTCGTTCGCGCTCTATCGAGTCAATGATTACGACCTGCAAATTCAGCACAACGAAGCAGTCAATCTTGCCTGCGAGCATATCGGCATCAAACGCACGAAGTCTGATTCATTTTTCGAAGGTGAACTTGGAAGGAAGCTGGCGAAGATTATTCCCTTCAATCATCCACTCTCGCAGCTAGACTTAGAAGAGATCAAGAACGAACTCGCTGTTCGCCCTGATGAAGACCGTGATATCGCGGTCGTATCCCTAGGCAAAGAATTAGCAGTTGATAGCTGGCTCGTAGATTGGAACCGCTACCGCAAACAGAAAGGCTTTCCGAACAAAATCGAAATCATCGAGCTTCGCACTGATGAGCGCTACGGCAAGTTTTTCGAGCACAAACCAGTCAAGGCCAAGATTGAAATCAAGCGCGCCGGTGGAAAGATCAAGATTCGCATCCGCGATTTCATCTCGCCCACGATCCTCGAACGCTTGCAACAGCAAGCTGGTATTCTCTCTCCGCACATCGACGACTGGCGTTCAATGGTTGACAGCGTGATGATTGACGCGAACTACGACGGCATAGTCTTTAACGTAACTTATTCGGATGTCCCTGAACGTAAGAACGATTTCGTCACGGGCGAGTATGAACTTGAGGTGCCCAAGCGCAAGACCACCGTGGCCGTGAAGATCACCGATATGCTCGGCGAGGAAGTCCTTGAGACAGCCCATGTCTAACTCGCCCATGACTTACAGAAGCGTGGACCACACCCGGACAATCAAATGATCCGAGTTGAGATCAAGCCAAAATTATTAAGTTGGGCGCGTAAGCGTGCGGGCCTGGAGGTTGACGCGCTCTCGCATCGCTTTCCTAAGATTACGGCCTGGGAGAAGGGAACGGTAAGGCCGACGCTAAGACAAGTCGAGGAATTCGCCAAAGCCACACATGCGCCTGTGGGCTTCTTGTTTCTCGAGGAACCGCCGGTTGAAACAGTTCCCATCCCTGATTTCCGCACCATCCGAAACAAAGCAATCGCGCGTCCAGTCCTGATCTGCTCGACATGATTTACGTCTGCCAGCAACGTCAGGAATGGTACCGCGACTTTGCGCGAGGGGAACGAATCTCGCCGCCCTCATTCGTTGGATCTGCGAGTTTGACTAGCAGCGTTGAATCTACAGCCGCACTCATGCGCCGTGTTTTGGGATTTGACGTTGAAGACCGTCGCCGCATTCCAACCTGGACTGACGCCTTACGACTCTTCATTGGCCAAGCAGATGAAGCGGGAATTATGGTCATGTGCAGTGGCGTGGTGCTCAACAATAATTACCGACCACTTGACCCTGATGAGTTTCGCGGCTTCGCGCTTTCGGATAGTCTCGCGCCCTTAGTGTTCATAAATGGAGCCGATACGAAAGCCGCGCAGATGTTCACGCTCGCACATGAACTCGCACATATCTGGCTTGGTCAGTCTGCCGTCTCTGATGCGCAAGCTTCATTGGTTCCAGAACATCACGTCGAACGTTGGTGCAACAACGTTGCCGCTGAACTCCTCGTTCCTCTCGAGATTCTCAAACAGGAGTATGACGGCGATTTGAGTTTGCGATCGGAAATCGACCGTCTGGCCAGATTCTTCAAGGTTAGTACTTTGGTGATCCTCCGGCGGATTCATGATGCCGGCGGCCTGCCGAAAGAACAGTTTTGGCGCGAGTACGAGAAGGAACTGAAACGACTGCTCGCTATTTCCAAAGGTAGCGGCGGCAACTTTTACTTGACTCAAGCGGCACGGGTTAGCAAACGTTTCGCGCGGGCACTTGTGATCAGCACCCTTGAAGGCCAGACATTGCACCGCGATGCTTTCCGCATGCTCGGCTTCGCAAAGTTTGACACTTTTCAGAAGCTGGGACGCAGCTTGGGAGTGATGGCGTAATGCCTTACTTGCTTGATGCCAACGTGTTCATTCAGGCAAAGCGTCTTCATTATGGAATGGACTTTTGCCCGGCGTTTTGGGATTGGCTAATGGCAAGGAATGCCGCAGACGACGTATTCAGCATTGAGAAGGTTGGCGATCAACTTCAGGCAGGCGCCGATGAGCTTGCGGACTGGGTTGACGATCGAGGGCCTGACTTCTTTCTGAAACTCGACCCGACGCTGCTTGCAGCATTGAGGACCGTGAGCGCGTGGGCCGCAGGCCAAGCTATGAGCCGGCAGCGATCAACACCTTCCTTCTGGTCGCCGATTACTATTTGGTCGCGCATGCGCTGGCACACGGACACACCGTCGTAACGCACGAGATCGCTTCGACCTCCACGAAAAAGATCAAGATTCCCGACGCTTGCATTAGCCTTGGTATTAAGGTCGTGACACCTTACGAGATGCTACGGACGGAACGCGCGCGCTTCATTTTGGGGCCGACATAGTCGAACAAGGCGCTAACTCCCTCGGCTTCCAAGACTGTCATGAGGGAGCAGTCGGTCGGGCGTTAGGAATGTATGATTCGTTACAAAAGTCAGTACTACGCATGGATCGAGGCGCGAGGAGTTGGCTCGAATGATTTAGTCGCGTCGTCACTTGACTCCTATATCTCATACTTGAATTCTGTCTCCGAGTTAATTGGGGACGACATCTCGCCGAGTGTACTTTCTACTGAGCAAGACCTTGAAAGTATCGTGCTTAGGATCGCAGGCAGGCGGTCACCGAAGACGATTAATAACTACAAGTCGGCTATGAGGCAGTATATAGCGATGGTTCAAGCCGGAATCGTTTAATAAGTGAGAATGGCAGTGGAACGCCTGGCTCTTCGCCGGTTTGAGAGAGTGCGCAGACGGTACTAGTTGGGATGTAAAAAATTCTTGACGAGCTGTGCAGGGAATATCCTCGGCACGAGAATGAAAATGAGACTTGGAAACCTTGGCTATTCTTCACGCGTGCTTTGGTTCTTCGTGAAGGGCCGGCGCATCATCGCGGTTCATGCGATTCGCAACAAAGGTCAGGCAATCTCGGCGCAGGATCTGCGAACTGCCGTCGAACGAATGGGTGACTGGCGAAAGCGAATGAAGTAATGAAGAAAAACAATTTTGATCGATATTTGGAGAGGCAGATTAAAGACCCAGGATTTGCTGCGCGCTTTGAGCAAGCGGGCGACGCGTGGGATGTAGCGCTGCAACTCGCGGCCCTGCGTCTGCAAGCAGGGCTCTCGCAGAAGGAGCTCGCGCGCCGGTTGAAAACTTCGCAGCAACACATCAGCCGTCTCGAGTCGCCGGGTTACGAAGGACATTCGCTGGCAAATCTCCGCCGGGTCGCTGCCGTGCTAAAGGCTCGCGTGCGTGTAGTTTTCGAGCCCGAGGAAGCAAGTAAGAGCAAACAATCAACCCACGCTGTGCCTCGTCGCAACGGAAAGCGAGCGAAGGGCTAAACCAGTGAGCTGTGAGCAGTGAGCAGATGTAGGGCTAGAACTTGAACGGTTTCTTGAGGATGTTCCAGGTCGCTTTCAGCGTAGCGGTAAGTTTGGATTCTTTGCGATTCGCATTCAATTTCGAATCTCTCTGAAGTGCGCTCTCTTTAGGTTCTTTCTGGAGCGCCCTATCTTTCGGTTGCTTCTGCAGCGCAGTCTCGGGTTTGATCTGCTGATTCCTGATCGAGGGCGACGGGTGAAGTCGCGCCCTTGAGCGGGTTTGCTGATCTCAGAGCGGCTTGTTACCCGGTCGCTACCGCTCCCGGTACTGACCTCATTCGGGCTGGTGGAAGGGACCCGCGTCTTAATTCGAGTTGGGCGCAGAGCTGCAGGCTGGGCTGGAGGAACCAGACTTGCTATTGAAGCATGGGAATCCTGGGCGTCCTGCGGGGCCTGACTTGCGGCAATCGAGTTGGGCTGACTTGCGGCATCGTAATAACCGATCAGCAGCGCGCTCGACAGAAGACCAGCCAGCGCCAAGACTGTTAACAACACGGGAGACTTTACCAGGCGGAGAAATGGTGACCGGGTGACTGCCACCAGCGCTGAAACTGCTGGGGAAACGGGAAGGGTCTCAGGGTCGTCCACCAGGTCGGTGCCGTCGAAATCGCAAACGTGGTGAAAGTTCACAAAACTAAAGTCGCATTTTGGGCAGCGCTTCATAGGTCAGGCTCCTGTCGTAGGTTAGAACTCTGAAATCGAGTTGTCTGGCGAGAGGTGCGGGAGGAGAATCCGCTAGTGAACGATACACAAATTATGGGGAAGGGACAAGGGAAAGTGGAAGGCAGTAGACAGTAGGCAGTAGGCAGAAGACGAAAGGCAGGAAGCAGGCGGCAGGCGGCAGGAAGCAGCCCTTTGTTCCTCGCAACTCGAAACTGCGACCAGCGTGCTTACTGCTTACTGCCTACTGCCTTCTGCCTTCCGCCTTTACAGTCCCTGGACCCACTCTTCCAGCGTGAAGAATTTGTTCTTAGCAGTATCGAAAGCTTCGATGGCGTAGACGGGGTGGATTTCCCAGACTGCGCAGCGCGGAAAACTGTTTACTCCATGTGGAGCCAGATGCAAAAAAGTTTACTAGACGGCGCTGCTAGAATTCCTAAGTCACCTATTTTGATCTGTTTTTCCAGGTCGAAGTAAGTACTGCTTCTGGAACAAGGCGGCCATGAGGATTCTCGTCGACTGCTTCGGCCGTGAAGTGCGCCTAACAGATGAAAGACTGGCGCATATATTGGAGCGTCCAGAACTCGAGGGCATTGAGTCTGAAATCCAACTCGTCTTATCCAAGCCTCAGTTGGTACGGTCTTCACGTTCAGATCCTAAGGTCCTCTTGTTTTACGACTTCCGCGCTGAAACACTGATTGGTGGCAAATGGTTATGTGTCGTGGTTAAATACGAGGCAGCCGACGCCTTCGTCGTTACGGCATACCTGATGAACAAGCCGAGGGCTGGAGAAGACTTATGGCCGAAAAGCTAAAAATCTGGTTCGATCCTGAAGCCGATTATCTTGAAGTTCAGTTCAAGGAGGCTCCGGGTTACATGAAGGCAACTGCGCACGATGCCGTCATGGAACGCGTGGATTCTGACGGAAGAGTAATAGGCTTCAGCATTCTCGGTGTCAGTCGCTTCACGAAAGAGAGGCCGCTGGAAGCAGAATTGACCGCTGCCTGAACCTCAGGCGTTCCTGACACTCGACCGGACTTCACCGGCGGCGCTTTTTCTTAACCAACAGCACTCTTACAGTCCCTGGGCCCACTCTTCCAGCGTGACGAATTTGTTCTTAGCAGTATCGAAAGCTTCGATGGCGTAGACGGGGTGGATTTCCCAGACTGCGCGGCGCGGAAAACTGTTTACTCCATGTGGACCCTCGCACGGGCCGGGCGTGTGACTGCCGTCAAAGAAAAGTTGGCCAGTGATTCTGACCCGCAGTCCCTTGATCGGAAGCGGGTTGGTGACGTGCGGAGAAGTGCAGGCGTTGGAATCGAAACGATCCCACAAGGCCGGCCTGAAGTGGGGAATGATTTCAGCGGTCACGCTCGAGCATTCTTCAGCCCCAGCCGTCTCGCCGAGCGCAACATGAATGTCATTCCATTCAAAGAGTGAGTTCTTACAATTGACGCCCTCACCTCCGAAGCCTTGCGGGCCAGAGCCAAGCACGTAGGTGTCATCATGTTTGGCGTCGAGCACAAAACCTTCGAACGTAACCAGTTTGCCCTCGCCCAGCAGCACTGGGTTGCCATTTACGTCCACAGTGGAAAGGTCGCGCAACTTCGCACGATCAGGCGGCTCTGGTGCTGACTGCCCATATTTGAAAGTGCCTTGCTGGACCAACTGATCGACAGCGGCCTGTAGCTTGTCGATGGAGGTGGTACTGATCTGAATTGCAGGCCCTGCCGAGCAAAAATTATTCTTGATCCTGTTTTGGGCTTTGTCGTTATCTTTCTTAGCACAGCCTTCGTTCGGACAATGCTGATCGATGTCATGGCTTTGTCCGGTGAATGGCAGGGTACAACCCACGACGAATGGCTGATCGAGAGGGGGCGTGCAGGTTGAAGGATTCGCCGGCGGAGGATCATCGCAATGTCGTCCCCTCGTCCCGGTCTTGTCCGCATTCGGAGTGGCCCCCGGGCTTGCGGACGGACTTGCCGTCGGGCTGGCCGCCGGACTGGGAGCATTCGTATTGACGGAAGGCGAAGGTTGGCAGCTACTAACCAACACGGTCAGGATCAAACTTAATATTCCGATTAGAAGTGCTCGATTCATGGGTCACGCTCCTGTGCGGTAAGCGGTTTGAGAGTCGCAAATTAAACCGTCTTAATGCGGCCAGAGTCTATTCTTAGGGGTGATAGCTGTCAATGCCTTTACCGATCGCTCCCGGCGCTTAGGGACCATTCTTGCAAAGAGCATTACTGGACAATGCTGCCAATATTTCTCCCCAAGCCGCAATGAAACTCCCGAATTCCGAGAAGGCATTCGTTGACATAGCTAAGCTGCGGGACTATTCGCTGAACCCTGAGCATGAATCCGGCGGGCACAAGGCGAGAGTGTTTCGGGCAGCCTTGGGATTGACGCTGGATGACGCGGAATGGCTGCGCATTGAGTTGCTTAGAATTGTTCGCGAGGGCAATGCGACACCTGGCGAGCTTGTGCTCTTCGGTCAAAAGTATGTGATTGATGCCAAACTTACCCTCCGCGACCGAATGGCTATTGTGCGAACAGCCTGGATCATCGAAAATGGGACGGACTTCCCGCGGTTGGTAAGCTGCTACGTGAAGTGAGGACTAGTAGGATGGACGGAATTAAATATCTTGGAGTTGTGGCGCTATTGGCTGACAAACCGGAAGCCGGCCTCAAGCGCGGCGATGTGGGCACAGTTGTGGAAGTGTTCGAAAGTAATGAACATCACCCCGGCGGATGCATCGTGGAGTTTGTGGATGAGACGGGCAAAGTTCTCGCTTTGCTTGATGTGACGAACCTCTCCGAGATTGTGCCACTAAATTTGAAACTACGCGCCGCTTAACTGCGCATCAAACCCAACGGTAGTCGCCTCAGGCTCCTCCGCTCTATCTGCCGGAGATTCGATTGATCGAAAAAGCGTCCTTAGGGATTAATGCTCCGCCAATAAGCAACGTTGCGTCTGCTGCCTGGAAATGCGAACAGGATGTCCGCGCACCGCACCCAGGATGGGTGCGCTCCTGACGTTGGTGCGTACGCTCCTGACACGCACTACTGATTTGGCGGTCTTCCCTCCTCTGATATACTCTCTCCAAACTGAATGGTCATTCATTTTATGGAGTGTGCTGGCGGCAACGGCGCGTTGGATTGTTTCGGAAGACTGATCCAAAGCGGCGTCGCGTTACGACCACCCCAGCGAGGCTACCGCGTTGAGGATCCCGGGCGCTTGCCGCCGCACTCCAAAGGTTGGCGATCGGTTGATCGTGGGTCAGTCTGAGTTCAGAGTTCAACCCCGATGTATCGGGGTTGCTGATCAAAGACAGCAGGCTAAAGCTTGAACTCTAAACAGACCCACTACTCGATCGATTCAATAGCTTATGGAACGCGAAAGTCTGGAAATGGATGTGGTTTTTGTGGGCGCGGGGCCGGCGAACCTGAGCGGGGCGCTGCATTTGACGCGGCTCGTTAATGAACACAACGAAGCGGTCGCCAGTGGAACTCGGGAAGGGAAGCCGCTCGGCGAAATCCAGATCGCGGTGATTGAAAAGGGCGCAACGGTCGGCGGGCACATTCTTTCCGGCGCGGTCATGGATCCGCGCGGCCTGGCGGAATTGATTCCGGACTTTGTCGCCGCCGGCGCGCCGCTCGAGTCGCCGGTCAAAGAAGATCATTTTCTTTATCTCACTTCAAAGCACGCGATTCGCTCGCCGATCACGCCGCCGCCGCTGATGAATCATGGTTATTACATCGTCTCACTCAATCGTCTGACGGCCTGGCTGGGCGAAAAATGCGAAGCGGTAGGCGTCAATATCTTCCCGGAATTTCCCGGCGCAGAGATGCTCTATGACAGAGAGGATCGTGTTCTGGGCGTGCGCACTGGCGACAAAGGGATCGACAAGGAAGGGAAGCCAAAGGCCAACTTTGAACCGGGTGTCGATCTATTGGCGAAGGTCACGGTGCTGGGCGAGGGCGTGCGTGGATCTTTGACGAAGAAACTGGTCGCGCGTCTCGGTCTCGACGAAGGACGCGAGCCACAGGTGTACAGCCTGGGTGTGAAAGAGCTTTGGGAACTTCCCGACGGACGTTATCCGGCGGGACGCGTGACGCACACGCTCGGCTTTCCTTCGGACCAGCGGACGTACGGTGGCGGTTGGATTTATGGAATGCAAAACCGGGTGGTGAATCTCGGCTATGTCACCGGGCTGGACTATCGCGATCCATTAATCGATCCACATGCGGAATTTCAGCGCTTCAAATCACATCCCTTCCTCGCCAAGCTGCTGAAAGGCGGCAAGATGATTCGCTATGGCGCGAAGGCGATCGCGGCCGGCGGCTGGCATGCGATGCCCAGACTCTATGCCGACGGTGTTTTGATTGTGGGTGATAGTGCCGGGTTTCTGAACGCGGCTCGCTTAAAAGGAATTCATTCAGCGATCAAGAGCGGAATGCTCGCCGCCGAAACGATTTTTGCGGCTTTAGTAGCGGAAGATTTTTCCGCCGCCAGGTTGCAGAGCTTTGAGAGCCGGGTGAAAGAAAGTTGGATTACGCCGGAGTTGCGCCGCTATCGTAATTTCCATGCCGCCTTTAGCCATGGGCGTTGGTTGGGAATGGCGAACGCCGGCTTGCAGTACCTCACCGGCGGACGCGCGTGGGGGATTTTCGATCGCGTCCATCAGGAGCCCGGGCATGAAGTGATGCGAAAGCTTTCGGCCTATGGCTATCGTGGAGACGATGCAGCGCAACGATACCGGGATTTTAAGTTTGATGGCCAGCTCACTTTCAACAAAGTTACCGATGTCTATCACGCGGCCGTAGCTCATAATGAAGATCAGCCAGCGCATCTTCACGTTTTGGACACCAACATTTGCGCGACGCGATGCGCAGAAGAATACGGCAACCCTTGTCAGCGTTTCTGCCCCGCGGCCGTCTATGAAATGGTCGACAGCGGCGACGGCCAGCGCCGTCTGCAAATCAATTTTTCAAACTGTGTCCATTGCAAGACCTGCGACATCATGGATCCCTACCAGATTATTAACTGGGTGACGCCGGAAGGCGGCGGGGGACCGGATTATAAGGGGATGTAACGGATTTGAATTTCCGCGGCCGTGAGACCGCCTCGCCCCTATGATCTGAACCGAACAGATTGAGCTTGCCGTCTGCCGAAGACTTAGCAGACAATGGCGCCGGTCGATCAAATGAAAGGACGATTACCTCAATGCGCAAAAATCGATTCCTTACAATCTCGCGGCTTATCCTCTTTTTACTGATCTGTTTGATCGTTTTGGCCCAGAGTGTTTCTGCTCGTGGCCCGCGGCGGCTCGCAAAATCCCGCGCTCAAGCATCGTGCTCTGGTCAACCAAAGGACTGCAAACTACCGGCGAGGTACCTGGGCGAGAAGGATGGATGTGCGTGCTTCACTTGTGAATACGGAAAGAAAACTCAGCGAGTAATCTGCACAAACGACAAGCACAATAAGGAGTTGCTGATGTCCATAGTCCAAAAAAGTACGCCAAAGAAAGCTCTGCCAAGGAAAAGGTAAGACTCTTCCCGCCTTTACCTGACAGATTGTGGCAACCAGTTTAGATCCGATGTGTGCAGGTCAGCGTTCATTTCATCTCTCAGGTTTTTGATTTGTTCGCTGAGCTTTTTCCTGGTATCAGAACTGTCGTCTGCGCTCCTGGTCATTCTGTCCGCGCCGATTTTCCATAAGTCGGTCAGTTCATCCTTGAATTTAGGACTCAGGTATAGGAAATCTGACTTGCTTAGGTGATCTACGGCACTCATGCTGTCGGACGCCTGCGTGCCGACATCGGGGTTCAGTGCCAGCCCGTCATACCGCTCGATCGACTCCTCGAGGCTTGCTATCTGCGTGCAAGTTTTCTCGTACGCGTCCAGCTTTCGTTTGTAGAATTCCTCTGTCAGGGCCAGCCGTGTCGACAGCAGGCGATTGTTCTCCTCGACCGTGCTCTGAATGCTGCGGTTGTTCTCGGCGGCTTGTGTCTGAATCTTATTCTCAAAGTACCAGACGAGTAATCCAAGGGTAGTCGTCAAAATGATCGGCAGGACGATTTTTACCACCGATCCACGCTTGTCCCTGTCCTCAATAGCTTTCATCGCGCTCTCATGCCTGGAAGTAAGGTCTTCCTTGAGAGCCCTGAGTAATTCCCTCGTTTCGTTTGCGTCTGAGCTGCTGTCCATGTTGTTTGCTCCTTTCGGGTTGTGGGAAACGCTGCCAGAGCGCCGCGGAGCAACTATTTTGGCGGGCATGGACGCGCTGCTATATGGCTCCGTGGTATTTCCATTTAAACCTCCGCTTGCGCTTCATCGCCGTCGTGCGTAGCGTGAAAGACGACTCTGCCCTGAACTATTTCTTCCAAAGCGATCCGCGTAGGTTTATGTTTAGTACGATCGATTTCGATGCGCGGGCGCGCTCCCCGCTGGAGTTGCTTACTGCGCTGCGCCGCCAAAATGATCAGGCGATACTTGGAATCAATATCTGGTGATTGTGTCTGTTCTGTAGTTTCATCAATTTCTTCGGGTAAGGTCGTCATGATTTTGGTAAGCACCTCCAGTAGTTATCTTTGACAAACTTCAGTTCGCCGGTTTTCCGGGCGTAATCTCCACAGAGGACGCGCCGACTTCTTGCTTCGACAGACGTTCCTCTCCTCGAACGAAAAAAAAGAATCCGAAGCGACCAGCTTTACCGTGCTAGCACCTTCCAACGGTAATTACTCCGAAGTCCGCGAGTGTTTCTTTGAGCCTGACCTCCTGTCGCTCCTGCCGGGCGCGTTCGGCGGAAATCACCGCCGCCAGTTGTTGGGATGCGCGGTTGATATCATCGTTAAGAATTAGGTACTGAAAATTCTTGTGCTGCTCGACCTCCGCCGGAGCCCCGTGCAGGCGGTTCTCCAGGTCTGCAGCGGAATCCGTCCCGCGCGTCACCAATCTTTGGCGGAGCAATTCAAAGGATGGCGGCAAAATGAAGATCGATACCGCATCATCGATCGCGGCGCGTATGCTGGCCGCTCCCTGTACATCAATTTCAAGAATGATGTCGTGTCCGGCAGCACGTTCGCGCTCCACCTGCGAGCGGCTGGTGCCGTACAGATGGCCGTAGACATTCGCCCATTCCAAAAAATCGCCGCGACGGATCATTTCTTCGAACGTCGCGGTAGAAACAAAAAAATATTCGCGTCCATTTTCCTCGGTTCCACGCGGCGCGCGAGTCGTGTAAGAAACCGAGTAACTAACACCGGGAACGGTCCTGAGGACGCGATCGATCAGCGTCCCCTTGCCACCACCGGAGGGGGAACTGACGACGATCAGCAGTCCGCACCCAACGGTGGCGCTGGCGGCATTTGAATCTTCTGCTTTTGTTAGATCATTCAACATTTTGCACTTGTTCACGCAATTTCTCAACCTCTGCTTTGATTGCCAGGCCGGCGTCTTTGATTGAAATCTCGGTTGATTTCGACAGCACGGTGTTCGCTTCGCGGTTGAGTTCCTGAAGCAGAAAATCGAGCCGCTTGCCAACCTCGCCGTCGGCATAGACGGCCGCGCGAAATTGTTCCAGGTGACTGCGCAGCCGCGCGAGTTCTTCGCTGATGTCGCTGCGATCCGCCAGATAGGCAACTTCCTGGGCCAGACGGCCGGCGTCAAGTTCAATCGCCTGACCGCCACGAACGACCAACTCGCCGATTCTTTTTTGCAGTCGCTGTCTGTAGGCATCGGCGAGGCCTACGGCGGCAGCCTCAATTAACGGCACCTCGGCCTCGATTTTCGCGAGACGCGAGTGCATCTCTTCTGCCAACGCCGCGCCTTCATTCTCTCGCATCAGCTCGAGACTATCGAGCGCTTCATCGAGTGCGCGTTCCAGCCCGGCCGTGTTCACTTCGTCGAAGCCATCTCGCGCAGGCGCCAGCGCGCCGGGCAGGCGGGCTACGGAACTGACATCGATATCGCCGGCGAGATTGAACTCTCGCTGAATATCGCGCATCGCGCTGACATAACCGGCGATCAAGGGACGATTGACTTCGTAAGTCGTCGCGCCGGTGCGTTCAAAATTAATGTTGAGATCGACCCGGCCGCGCGAGAGGCGCGCCGAGACACGTTTCCTGATAATCATCTCGAGCGGCGATAGCTCCTGACTAAGGCGTAGATGAATGTCGAGGTAGCGATTATTCACGGTCTTGATTTCAACCGCGACGGTGAACTCGTCGCCGCCGGCTGCGCCGCGGCCAAATCCAGTCATTGATTTCATAAGAGTAAGCTATCAAAGCCCGCGGAGCGGGTGGAAAGATAACGCCTGGGGTGAGCGGAGCAGAACCCCAGGGTGGACGGCCAATAAGAAATCAGAGCGCGCGAAGCGTGCGAAAGTCCAAAACCCAGAATCCCTTTGTTCAATGGCTGTCGCCCGCTTCGCGGGCTTAACGTTCCTTACTTCAACTGATCCTGGGGTTCGCTTCGTTTCCCCCAGGCTCTATGCTATCGCCTCGCCGGCTCAATGGGAATCAACTTGCCAAGCACAACTGCTCACTGCTCACTGCTCACTAATTCCTCTTCTTCATTCGCAAACTGCATTTCATAGAGTCTTTGGTATTGTCCGCCTCGGGCCAGCAACTCGGCGTGGGTGCCTTGCTCGATGATCTGGCCACGCTCGATGACTACGATCAGATCCGCCCGGCGAACTGTCGACAGACGATGCGCAATCACCACAGTGGTGCGGTCGCGAATCAGGTTTCCAATCGCCCTTTGTACCAATTGCTCAGACTCGGCATCCAGTGCCGAGGTCGCCTCATCCAGGATCAGCACCGGAGCGTCGATCAAGACGGCGCGCGCGATGGCCAGCCGTTGTCTCTGTCCGCCGGAAAGGAAGGTCCCGCGTTCCCCAATTACGGTTTCATATCCATTGGGCAGTTCAACAATGAAGTCATGGGCCAAAGCCGTCCTGGCCGCGTTGTGCAGCTGCTCGTCGTTGGCGTCAGGCCGGCCGTAGGTGATGTTATACCGCACCGTATCATTAAAGAGAACGGTTTCCTGGGTTACTAAAGCCAATTGTCGGCGCAAGCTAACCACCCGCGCGTCGCGGAGATCGATTCCGTCCCATAGAACTGCCCCGGAGGTTGGATCATGGAAACGCGGCAGGAGCTTTGTCAGTGTCGACTTGCCGCCTCCTGACTGTCCCACCAGCGCGACCAGCTTGCGCGCGGGAACCGTCAGGGTTACACCCCGCAGCACAGACCGAGATTCGTTCCCATAACCAAAATGAACATCGCGAAATTCGATCTCGCGTTGCAGGGGAGGCAGTTCGATCGCGTCCGGCTTCTCGCTGATCTCGGCGTGTTCGTCCATCACTTCCCAGACGTGCTGTGCGGCGGCCAACGCCTGCGAAAAGGCATTATGCAGACGGGCGAGCTTTCGCATTGGGTCATAACTGCGAGCCAGCAGAAAAAGGAATGTGAAAAACTGCGCGGTGTTGATCCGGCCGAGTCTGATTTCGCGCTCGCCAAAGAAGAGCAGGGCAACTATGAAAAGAATTCCAATCAGCTCGATGATCGGAGGGGCCATTCCGGATATGCTCGCTGATCGCAAATTGGCGCGGCGAATGCGCTCGGCCACCGCGGTAAAACGATTTCCCTCGCGACTTTCACCGCGGTACGCCTTGACGATGCTTTGATTGGCCAACGCTTCCTGGGCGGTGTCGGTTAAGCGCTTGCTGCCTTCGAAAGATTCGCGCGACAGTTTTCGGAGAGAACTGCTGAAGCGGATAGTCAACCCGGCGATCGGCGGAGCGATCAGGAGCGAACCGAGCGTCAGACGCCAGTTCACATAAAAGGCCGTCCCCAGCAAAGCGATCAGGGTGAACCCCTCGCGCAAGACATCCCGTAGAGTATTTGTTACCGCGGCTTCGATGGCGGCGGCGCTCGAGATCAGCCGTGAGACCAAATAGTTAGTGCGATGCCGTTCAAAGAAGGCGGCCGACTGTCCGAGCAGATGACTATAGAGCTCGCGGCGCAGCCGCAGGACAGAAGACTGGCCGATATAGGCCATCAAATAGGTCGAAACATATTCGGCTATACCCTTGACGATCGTAAAAACAAGCAGCAAAAGCGCAATCGTGCGGAAGGCGGCCAGGCCCGAAGCCGGAATTAGTCTCTGCAGTCCAAAAGGCGTCGGGGTCCGATGTCCACTAATTGGAGTCAGGGCCTGATCCACAATCGGAATAATCAGCGCTCCGGTAGCACTTTCCAGCACGCCTCCGACAACCATCGCAAAGGTAGCAACAGCGAAGATGCCGGTGTGAGGCAGAAGATATCTTAGCAGCCGCCGAAGATCGCGCATTTTAGGTCGAGGCCTGGATCGTTTACAGGGAAGGGATTTAATTGGTCCACGATAACAACCACGCAATATACTGAGCCTAAACGTTTGACGTCAAGGCAAAGGCTGTACATACTATGACAAAACCCCTGCGGCTTCAGAATTCAAATTAAGGCAGGCTTTGGACCGGGCCGGTGATTTTATAGTCGATTCGGTTTGACGAAAGCACAAGGACAATTACTGTGGATCCGCAACCTACGAACACAAACGCGAAACGGTTGATGATTGTCGATGATGATGTTGAGATGCGCACTCTCCTGGCTGAGTATTTTCGGCGCTTAGGTTTTGACGTGGCCGAAAAAGAGAGTGGCGCCGCCGCACTTCAGACTGTCACAACCCAGAGTTTTGATTGCTTCATTCTTGATGTCTCGATGCCGGAAATGTCGGGTCTTGAATTATTGAGAAAACTGCGCGACCGCGGCATCGATACTCCGGCGCTTTTCCTGACGGCTCACGATATGCTCGACGACAAGGTCGCCGGGTTCGAAGCCGGCGCTGACGATTATCTCGCCAAGCCGTTCAGCCCACGTGAGCTCGAGTACCGGATCGAGGCCCTGTTGCGGCGCGGCCAGTCGGCGCGCCAGGACGGCGGCGACGAAGATCGAATGGAGATTGGCGACCTGGTAGTAGATAAGCGGCGTCACGAAGTCGCCCGCGGTGGCGCCAGGATTGATCTCACTCCGCTTGAGTTTCAGATTCTGGAGCTGCTGGCGTCTGAGCCCGGCCGCGCCTGGTCGCGCAACGACTTGCTCGATCGTGTCTGGAGCACCGAGTACGAAGGCTATCAGCGAAACATCGACCCGCATATCAATCGGCTGCGAAAGAAACTGGAAGCTGATCCGAAGAACCCGCATTACGTGCTGACCGTTCGCGGCGTCGGATACAAGCTCAACGAAAATCCCTGATCCGGCTTGGCGCGAGGAAACGGCACGGGAATGATTGCCTAATTCGTCGTTTATTAGTCGGTGACGATGTATTGCTCAGGCCACTTCCGGGTTCTGCTTCTGACCGCCGCAATGCTTTTGCCCGGGGCCGTTTCCGTGCTCGCACAGAGCAATCCGTTACCGGGCAGCAACACCCAACCAAATAACACAGAGGGACATTTACACTGGGGCGCGCAGCCCGGGGTATGCCGGTACCGTTTGCGACTAGCAAACGACAGCGCGTTTGCCGACATCTCGTTCGATCGCGTAGTTGCCGGGAACGATTATCAAATTAACGATCTTCCGCCGGGCCGCTATTTCTGGCGAATCGCGCCCTTGACGGACACGCTTGGCGATTTCTCGTCAACCGGAATAATTGACGTAAGCAAGCCAACTCAGCGAGAGAGCCCGAGGCCGCGGCGCCGCCAACGAAAGCCAGTCGGACGCGTTCGCCGATGTTGACGGAGATTGGGTGTTGGCTTTCTGAGAGAAACCGTTGAAGCGGTTACCAGCCTAAAGAGCGTCCAGTAACCACCTCACTGACTGTTGTGAGGTGCTAATAAGACTTCTGCTAATTTCAAACTGAACCAGTACCCGAATCGGACGAGGTTTAGAGTAAGCCTGAGCTTACGCTATAATCGCCTACCCAGGGTTGATCTCTGAAGAAAAATAATCCGCGGCAAAGGAATCTAGTTTCGCAATGCTCTGGTTCGTGGGCTCAATCGTGGTTGTCCTCTGGCTCGTGCTAAAGTTTCTCTTCCACAAGAGCGGCATGGTCCATCTCTGCCTAATGATTGCCGTCTCGATCTTTGTAATTCAATTTGTGCAGGACCGGCGCACCAAAGCATACCAGCGGTCGCTGAATCGCTGACTCCCAGTAAGATTCCTATCTTAAGAGATTGCCTTCCGGGTAATTCGATCCATGAAAATACACGAAGCGATACCACGCTTGTTCGTGTAGTTTCGTACGAATTAGTGGATCGTTCTTGTCCTCACCACCTCCGTCGAACTTGCCAGTTTGACCCCCTTCGGCAACAATGATCGAGTGTTTGGCATCAATCAAATCGGGCCGCAGTTCGTCGCGACCTGATTGTTAGTTAACAGTTTGCCGGGAGCTTGTCGCATGAGCAGATCTCTAAAATCATTAATCGCCCTTGCTGGTTTCGTTGTTTTTATTTCCGCCACCGGCGGGTTGGCCCAGAATGACGTCCGGCGCACAACGATTGCGATCACGTACCCGCTGGATCAAACCATCGAGGTCCCGTTTCACGGCACGACTCGTCTCCCGCGTCTGAAGGGCTCGGCAAAGGTAAGACGGCAGGGCCGGCGTGGCACCCGCGTTGAACTGCACATCGACAACCTGCCGCGCGCGTACGAACTGGGTGGCGTTTACACTACATATGTTCTGTGGGCCATCTCGCCCGATGGCCACGTCGATAACCTGGGCGAGATCAAGCGCAGCGGCAGCGGCCTGATCGATTCGAAGATTGACGTGACCACCCCTTTGCAGACGTTCGCTTTGGTCGTTACTGCTGAACCCCACTTCCTGGTTCATTCGCCCAGCCGCATGGTGGTGATGGAAAACATGTCGCCGGTCACGCTGCGCGACGCGCAGCTCGAGACCTCGAAGATTCAGTACATCGGCAACACCAGCGACTATTTCCGCGACTCGAACGTGCCGCAGATCGCAGAGTCGGACTTTCGCGATATTCCGGTGGCGCTGTTGGGGGCAAGGCAGGCGGTGAACCTGGCGCGTTATGCCGGAGCCGAGCGCGATGCTCCGAACGAACTGCGCGCCGCCCAGGCCGATCTGCAACAGGCCGAAAGCGCCCTGCGGATGCGTCAGCCGGATCGAGAGATAGACATCCTGGCGCGACAGGCAATCAGTAGCGGGGCGAAAGCGGAAGAGATGGCCCTCGCGCGGCGGGCCTCGCGCGAGCGACGGGAAGAAATTGAGCGTCGCGATCTCGCGGTGCGCAATGCCGAAGACAGCGCGGCGACTGCCAACCAGGAAATCTCGCGTTTGAAAGCTGAGTTGGACACCGAACGTCACGGGCGGGAACTCGCCGAACGCGATGCGCTCAGCGCCACTGAACAATTACGTGATGCGCGTACTGAAATCGCGCGGCTGCGCGACGAGATTCAAACCGTGCGCACTGACGCCGAAGATTCCAAGCTGAGATTGGCGCGGCTGGAAGGCGAGAAGCAGGCCGAAGATGCGCGCCGCACGACAGAGAAGCGCGCGGCTGATCAGCGCACTGCCACGGAAACTTTGAAACAGGCCCTGGCGCGCTTCGGCACGGTGCGCGATGGCAGCCGCGGCATAACGCTGGTTCTCGCTGAATCCATCTGGACGAATCCGCGCTCAACGAGTCTGATTGCGGCTGCGGCCGCTAAGCTTGACCAGCTTGGCGCCTTGCTCGCAAATAATCCCGATTATCAGATCTCGATAGAGTCGTTCACTGACAACCGCGGCGACGAAGGCGGGCTGCAACAACTAACCCAGGACCGCGCCAGAGTTTTATCGGAGCGCTTTGCCGCAGCCGGCATCGATGTTACCCGAATCCAGGCGAGCGGCCTGGGGGGAGCGAATCCGGTCGCGCCGAATACAACCGTCGCCAGCCGCGCGAGGAATAGAAGGACCGAGATTACGCTGAGCACGTCAGGACAGTAGCCGCCATCGCTTTAGGGCTGTGAGATCAGGTAGGCCGCTTACGCGATTCATATTGCCGCGGCATTGTGCGGCAGTTTTTGATAGATATTTGGTAGTTTGGCGGCCTCAAGTGAACTCACTCGTCCCATCAGAAGAAGCGCGCGCTGCTTTGCTCGACACAAGTGAGTTGGATGGCCGGAACCCCGTCGCTACCGCTCCGGGTTCTGTATCGGCGGCGCTCGTACCCGTAACGCTAAAAAGTCGGATCGGAGCACGAGCGCGCCTTCGTTGACGTGATTTGTACGACTCGACGTTGTAGCCGATCACATCGAAGTTACGAGAATTCGTTATCTCTTTCGGAAAAGTGAAATTTGCTTATGAGATTTGATCGAACAGCTAAAGTCGTTGCTCCGATCATCGTTTGTCTTCTCGCCATTCAGTACGCGCCGCGGCCGGCCGCCACTGCGTCTGCGGAGAATCCGTTCTTCACCGAGAGTACTTTGCCATTTCATGCGCCGCCTTTCGATAAGATCAAGGACGGCGATTACACGCCCGCGATCGAAGCAGGAATGAAGGAGCAGCTTTCGGAGATCGAGGCGATTGCCAACAACCCGCAGCCGCCGACTTTTGCCAATACTCTCGAGGCCATGGAGCGTTCAGGCCAATTGTTGACGCGCGTCAACAAGGTGTTCTTGAACCTCAGCCAGTCGAACACCAATGACACGATCCAGAAAATCAAAGCGGAAGAAGCGCCAAAGTTGGCGGCGCACTCTGACTCGATCTATCTGAATGCCAAACTGTTCTCCCGTGTGAAGGCGCTTCACGACCAACGTGACGCACTCAAGCTGGATCGCGAATCACGTTTCCTCATCGAGCGTTATTACAAGGCCTTCGTGCGCGCCGGCGCAAACCTTTCAGAAGCCGACAAAACTACCTTGCGTGGTCTTAATCAGGAAGAAGCAAGGCTGACGACGCAGTTCGAAGAAGATGTGCTGGCTGAGACTAATAATTCCGCTCTGGTAGTTGATAATAAGGCTGACCTCGACGGCTTGAGCGAAGCCGAAATCGCTGCCGCCGCGGAATCGGCGAAAGCACGCGGCCTCACCGGAAAGTGGGTGCTGGAGTTACAGAACACGACGCAACAGCCGGCGATTTCGTCGCTCACGAATCGCGCATTGCGCGAGCGGCTCTTTAAAGCGTCGGTGCTGCGTGGCAACCACGGAGGATCAAATGACACGAAGGCGATCGTGGTTCGTCTGGCGCAGCTCCGCGCGCAACGTGCAAAGCTTTTGGGCTATCCGGATTACGCAACCTTTGTCCTCGACGACCAAATGGCCAGGACGCCACAGATCGCCGAAAAGTTGATGACCGATATGGTGCCGGCGGCCACCGCCAAAGCTCGCGGTGAAGCGGCCCGAATGCAAAAGTTGATCGACGCACAGAATGGGGGCTTTACGCTTGGCCCCGCTGATTGGGAGTTTTACGCAGAGAAAGTACGCAAGGCTGAGTATGACCTCGACGAATCGCAAGTGAAGCCTTATTTCGAACTCGACGATGTGCTTCACGATGGCGTTTTCTTTGCCGCGAACAAGCTCTACGGTATCGCCTTCAAAGAGCGTAAGGACCTGCCCGTCTATCAGCCTGATGTGCGCGTGTTTGAAGTGTTCGATGCTGATGGTAAGTCTCTGGCGCTCTTTTATGCAGACTACTTTCTGCGACCGAACAAGAGCGGTGGCGCGTGGGACGACAGTTTTGTTGATCAGAGCAGTTTGTTTGGGACAAAGCCGGTGATCGTGAATGTGGCCAACTTTACCAAACCTGCGGCCGGACAACCTGCGCTGCTGAGTTTTGATGACGTGACCACGATGTTTCACGAGTTCGGCCATGCTCTGCATGGGATGTTCTCGCATATTCACTACCCAACCTTGGGAAGCGTGCCCCGCGACTTTGTCGAGTTTCCTTCGCAGTTCAACGAGCACTGGGCGCTCGATCCGCTGGTGTTCGCCAATTACGCGAAGCACTTTCAAACGGGCAAGCCGATGCCGCAAGCTTTGGTGGATAAAATTAAGAAGTCACGGACATTCAATCAGGGCTACAAGACAACCGAATATCTGGCCGCGGCCCTGCTGGACATGGCCTGGCACGCATTGCCGGCGGACGCGTCAACGCAAGACGTAAACGCTTTCGAGACATCGGCCCTCAAGCATTTTCAGATCGATATGCCGCAAGTGCCGCCGCGCTACCACACCACTTACTTTTCACACATCTGGGACGGCGGATACTCAGCCGGCTACTATGCCTATCTGTGGAGTGAAGTGCTTGACGACGATGCCTTCTACTGGTTTAAACCGCGATCCGAGCGTGGAGCCGCTGCTCGAAGAGCGTGGTCTCAAGTAGGCGCGATCGCACTCCCAGGTACAGATTACATTTTAGAAGCTGCTTTTGGAGTGCGCTTACTTGTCAGCGCTTTGCAAATCGGCGACTTGCCGCCGCGAGGCTACCCAGCAGAGGTTCGGTCTGGCCGCGACGAGTCGCGGCCTATGAAAGCGGTAACAAGTTACCGCACTCCAAAGGAACGCGTTAGCTGGTCCCTCTTTGACACCTGGCGGAGAAAGGTGACGTATGCAATATCTCAAAGCGCGGATCCTTGCCTTAGTATTGATTCTCGGTTCAATAGGTCTCATCTATCTCGGCTGGCATCAACTACTAACTGAAGGCCGTTACTCGCTGAAGCTGGCAGCATTCTCTCCTGTCATAGGCGTCGGCGGTTTCTTTCTCTTGATATTTCCCTCGATGGCCGGCAAGCCGACCACCGCTAAGGAAAAGATCATCGTCCTCGCAGTGCTGGTAATTGGAATGCTGGCAGGACTCGTTAACTGGTACTTAATGGATCCTGGATTTTTCGGGAGGTGACCAAAGTATATAGCGTCGTGATTTTCACGGCGTTTAGAGACCAACCTTAGTTGGCTTCTTTCCCGCTTGAGGAAAGCCCGACTGAAGTCCGTACTCTGAACACTATTAGTCCAAGTAAGATGCAATTCGGAATCGCTATCACTCCCGCTTCCGCACTAAGTCCTGATATCCTCTCCGCGTGAACCTGCTCGAAGCGCTCCAGCTCATCGGTTACAGTCTCGGCGCGGTGCTGCCGCTGTGGATGGGCTATCTCCTGCTCAAGCAGCGTCTGGGATTGGTGCCTATTCAGCGTCTGCTCCTCAGCCTGGGCTGGTGTATGGCCAGCTGGCATGCGAGCAACCTGGTCATTACTCTGCGCAGTTTGCTTGGACTCGACGTTGATCGATGGGCCAATGTCCTGCGAGCAGCCAGTTCAATAGCTGTCATCAGTATCACCGTTTGCTACTCGCTCTTGCTGCATGTCCACCTGCACCTGTGGGCCAGTTCGCAAGGTCGTAATCTGACCCGCACTGAGCGGGTACGCGTTTATCTTTCTTACATCCCCTGCTTGTTTCTGGTTGTCACACTGCCCCGCCTCTGGACTGGACCCTACCAACCAATGATCGCACGGCTTTCTCAGTTTGTGCTTCCGTTTGCGGCGTGGGTGGTGTCGCATTCTGCGCACGCTTGCGGGCTCGTTTATTGCGATTGCCGTTTTGATTCTGGCAGCCCTGGGTCTGGGGTTGGGCAAGGGAACTGTGGCGGGTCAATATCTGCAGACCTTCGCGAATCTGGGATCGCTGCTGCCTTCGGCGCTGCTGGCTTATTATATCTATCGCTATCGCTTCCTCGAACTGATTATCAAAGAAAGTTTGATTGTCGCGACCTTCGCGGCTATGGTCCTCGCGGTGTACCTCTATGGCATCCGGCGTATCAGCGACTGGGCCAACTCGCGATACGGTTTGCGCGCCGGTGTAATCGAAGCGATTTTGATTCTGGCGTTGACTTTGCTGGCAGCGCCTTTGCGCGGCTGGCTGGAGCGTCGATTCCGCGCGTTGTTCGAACGCGAGACCGCCCTCTACCGCGACGTCGTGGCCAACGTCGGCGCTTATGCAGGACGATACCGAAGGCTTTCCGAGTTGGTGGCCTTTATCGAGTCACAAACTGCCAACGCCCTCTCACTGCGGCGGGTGAAGATTGCCTTGCAGGAAACCGACGATGATTCTCTCGAGAAGAATCCTGACGAGTCGCGTTGGATCGAAAGTCTTTTAAGCCGAACCCGGGCCGCCCATGAAACTATTCTGGAAGACGACTTGTTTTTCGGAGAACAGAAATACAGCGTTGCTTATGTGCTGCGTCGCGAGGACCGCGATGCCGGACTCCTTTTGATTGAGGCATCACCCAACGCTCTGACGCCGGACGTGCGGGCCGTGCTCGAAGTGCTTGCCGGACAAGTCGCGATTGCGGTGGAAGATTGCCGGCTGGCGGAAGAGAACCTGCGGCTGGAACGAAAGGTAGCCGCGGGTGAACGACTTGCGGCACTCGGTCAGATGGCCGCTACCGTGGCTCACGAAGTAAAGAATCCGTTATCAGCAATCAAGTCGATTGCCCAGGTCATGAGCGAGGACGAAGCGCTCAACAGCCAACATGCACGGGATCTGAGTTTGATCGTCGGAGAGACTGATCGGCTGAGCAAGAGCGTGACACAGTTGCTGAGTTTCGCGAGCAAGCAACCGCCGGCGGCTCCGCCCTGCCGCGCCGATGAGTTGTTGCGGAGCGTAAACAACCTCTTTCGGGCT
>WNFR01003578.1_pt1 | contig 27643 bp, 18 predicted proteins | sample 5400221 | NCBI WGS metagenome assembly WNFR01 (sample SAMN13153357, study PRJNA577476) | soil metagenome | isolation source: 40 cm soil under Madrone tree | place: USA:California | collected 2016-06-14
CCAACAGCCGTTTGAAGACAACGCCGTACCGCTTGAGCAATACACGGGCGATCTCCTCGATGGTCGCTGGGTCGATATTGGAACTGTTTGCTGTCGTCCGTCGCGCCGAGCCGTCTCGCACCGCCGGGCCACTTCCCCGAGGGTCTTCGCCTCTATTCAAAATCGACCAGCGACCAGCACTCGCCATATCGTAGACGGGTTGTCTGTGTTTGCGGCGCCCTGCTGCTTGCGTCTTGCGATTCGAGGGCGTAAGCAGCGCACGCAAACCTGCGAAGCTGTCGGAGACGACAAGACCATTGGCTACCAGATTGCCCAAAGCTTCTTCAACCTGGATACGAAGAAGTCTTGTACCGTCAACCATGTCGGTGAAGAACGACGCGCCATGCGTAGCAAGATAGTCGTAGACCATACGTGTCGTTGTTGAGAATTCTATCTCTTTCACTTCCAGGGTAGGAGATGGGGGAAACGCTGAACTCCAAGCGGCAAAATTCTTGCGTCGTAATAGGGCGATGGGTGTATTGCGCACAGGTGCTGAACCACGCGTCCGCTCCACCAAATTCTCAGACGCAATTGAGCGAGACAGTGGCGTCAGCCTTGCCCAGACAACTTCGCCTGAAAGACATAAGGCATCGAGCCACGCAGGATCGTATTCAATCAGGCGACTGGGAAGCAGCTCCCCCTCCCACGCAGCCGCCGGGGCTTCAAAGCCTTCCAATTGCTCGACGACGGCGCGCACACTCTCCGGCCCCTCCATTTGATGGTCGGGCGCGAGCTTTTGCCAGGACAGTAAGAACCGCACAAAGTCGGAACTTGAAACAGGTTCGATCTCCTGGCGCAGACGATTGAGCGTATAGCGATGAATGCGCGCGAGCAAACGACGCGCACACCATTCAGTTTCCGAGACGCCAGGTGTAAAACGGCCGCGAATGACAAACCCTTCCGCTTCCAACTTCAGCAACGCTGTTTCGATCTCGAGTTTGTTCAAGCCGAAGGAGGTGGCCAGGTCCGCGACTGTCACTGGCCCAAGTCCTTCCAGGCGGCCGCGCACAATCTCAACCAGCGCTTCATCAAACGTCCAGGTCTTTTGCGCGAAGCTCTCAGGCGCCGCAATCGCAGGTTCCAAATTTGCGGACGGGTAGACCGCATGGATTTGCGGTAACCGCTCCGCAGCGACCCACATCCGGAGCGAGCCTGCTCTTACTGGGACCGCGGGCGTCTCGCCCGCTCTATCCTCAGCTTCTTCTCCAGCCACGATGAATTGTTCGCGCTGCGCGCTTACTGCGGGCGGGCCGCCCGCGGTCCCAGTAATAAGTACTGCGGCACGAAGCTCATTCTTCAACTCGGTAAAGAGCTCGTGCCACTCGACACCTTCTTCATCAGTAATGAAGCCCAACTCAACAAGCGCGTCGTGAAGTTCATCTGAGGTTCGCGGCTCGGGCCAGACCTCGTCACGAACGCGGTCGATGGCGGCCTGGTCGAGTTTACCCATATCACTGGCGGTTTCGGGGTCGAGCCAACGTCGCTGGTAAACGGCGCGGGTGCGACGTTCCTCGAGCGGCGCATCATCGAGGTATGCATAGGGACGCGCGTTCAATATCTCCTGGGAAAGCGGCGAAGCCTCAATCACGTCGCGAGCAAAAAGATGCTTCTCATTGCGTTCGATTGAAATCAGCAGCTTCTCCAGACCAGCAATATCCATCGCCTCTTCCAGACAATCTTTCACAGTCTGGTCGACGAGGGGATGGGCGGGAATCTCACGCTCGCCACCAAGATTTTCTGCACAGGCAACCTGATCCGGAAACACCGCGGTCAATAGATCCTCGGCGTCCATTCGTTGCAATTGGGCCGGAATCTTCTTACCTCCGCGCCGGCGCAATACGGCCAAAGCGCGGGTCACGTTCCAGCGCCAGCGAATGTTCCACATCGGCGCGTCCAGAAGTGCCTGGCACAAGAGCTGTCTGACTGTTTTTGCGTTGAGATAATGGAAGACGTCCTCGAGCGGGAAACTGTGCGTGGGACCAAGCGACAGCACGATCGCATCTTCAGTCGCCGCAGCTTGCAATTCAAAGTTAAATTTGCGACAGAAACGTTTGCGTAAGGCGAGACCCCAGGCCCGATTCAGACGACTGCCGAACGGTGAATGCAAGACGAGTTGCATGCTGCCGCTATCGTCAAAAAACCTCTCAAGCACAAGGTTGTCTTGCGATGGCATCACGCCTAGTACAGCCTTCGCGCCGGCCAGGTATTCAACTATCTGTTCAGCTGCTGAGCCTGAGATGCCGACTTCATCAGTCAACCAACTGACGGCTGAACTGAGATCCAGGGAATGGCTCAGACTCGAGGCTGATGCGTCGTAGGTAGTCGAGTCTGTGTCCTCCGTGGGAACGCCGTTCAGGTCGATACCGTCTGCGATGTCAGGCAAGTCATCCCCCAACTTCCTGACTTGCACTCTGTTGGCCACCTCGTCGCGAAGACGTGAAACTGAGGCGGACAACTCATGGGTGCGCGCCGGCGCTTCACCGAGCCAAAAAGGAATTGACGGTGGCTGCCCATGTGCATCTTCGACGCGGACTTTTCCCTGCTCTACCCGCAGCACACGCCACGAAGTATTCCCCAGTTGGAAAATGTCGCCTTGCAAACTCTCAATTGCAAAGTCTTCATTGACCGAGCCGATCACGAGACCACTTGGTTCGAGCACGACTGCATAGTCGGCAGTGTCGGGAATGGCACCGCCGGAAGTGATCGCCGCCAAACGCGCGCCTCGTCGCCCACGCAATCGCCCGTTGACGGAGTCGCGATGCAAATATGCCGAGCGCCGGCCACGCTTTGTAGAAAAACCCTCTGCCAACATGCGCACAACCGAGTCAAATTTTTCTCGTTCCAGCTTGCGATAAGGGTAAGCGCGCCGGATCATTTCAAAGAGTGCGTTCTCGGTCCATTCCTCAGCGGCAACGGCAGCCACGATTTGCTGGGCCAGGATATCAAGCGGTTCCTCAGGAAGTTCGAGACGGTCTAACTCACCACGACGCACAGAATCGATTATTGCCGCGCATTCAACCAGCTCATCACGCGACTGCGGAAAAATTCTTCCCTTGGGAAATCCGGCGACCGTATGGTTCGACCGGCCTACGCGCTGCAAAAAACTGGCAATGGAACGCGTCGACCCAAGTTGGCAGACGAGATTGACGTCGCCGATGTCAATGCCGAGCTCGAGCGAAGCGGTTGCTACGAGCGCGCTCAGTTCCCCGGCCTTCAGTCGTTGTTCCGCCGCCAGACGCTGTTCGCGAGCCAGGCTGCCGTGATGCGCAGCGATGTTTTCATCGCCGATTCGCTCGCCAAGATGGCGTGCCGCTCTTTCAGCCAGACGGCGTGTGTTAACAAAGATGAGTGTGGTCTTATGCTGGCGAATCAGTTGCGCCAGCCGGTCGTACACTTCGTCCCAAACTTCGCCGGACATGACGGCCTGAAGCGGTGATTCCGGTAACTCAATTGCGAGATCCAAAAGGCGTGCGTGCCCGCTGTCAATAATTGCGCAATCCGGCGAATAGTCAGGCTTGAGATTCGCTGTGCCAACTAGAAATCTGGCAACTTCTTCGATAGGGCGTTGCGTGGCGGAAAGGCCGATGCGAACCAGATGGCGTTTTTGTTTTTCGTGATCGGTAGTTTGATCTTGGTGTTTTTGTATCAGCTGTTCCAGACGTTCGATCGAAAGCGCCAGGTGTGACCCGCGCTTGTCGCCCACCACAGCGTGTATCTCGTCGAGAATCAATGTGCGGGCGGTTTGCAACATCCGTCGTCCGCCCTCACTAGTCAGCAAAATGTATAGCGACTCGGGCGTTGTAACGACGACGTGCGGTGGCCGTTTGACCATCGCCGTACGCTCGGCCGCGGGCGTATCTCCGGTTCGCACCAGCGTGCGAATGTTTACCTGAGGCGCCCCCAGGATTTTCAGTTGCTGCTCGATACCTTCGAGGGGAATCTGCAAGTTGTGTTGAATATCATTACTGAGTGCTTTTAATGGCGAGACGTACACGACATGAGTAGTGTCTTCGAGTTTCCCTTCCACGCCCAGCCGAACCAGGTCATCGATTGCCGCTAAGAATGCAGCAAGAGTCTTTCCGGAACCGGTGGGGGCAGCAATAAGAGTGTGGCGTCCCTGCTTAATTGCCTCCCACGCTTCAGCTTGTGGCGGAGTGGGCGCGGGAAAGGTCTGCTCGAACCAGCGCGCTACCGCCGGATGAAAATTTTCCAGATTCATAAGGGATGGGTATTATACTGCGTCAGACTGGGAATTGCATAGCTGAATCACGAGCCCAGGCGTGAAACAACCGGGTATTCGATTGGCAAGCTGCGACTGATGCCACGGCCTTGCGCCGTGGAGGCTCACGCTCGCAGCTACGCAGACGGGTAGGATGATTTTTGCGGATTGCCACGGCCTTGCGCCGTGGAGGTTCACGTTTGCTGCTACAAAGACGCAGAAGGATTCTGCGGATGAGTTCTGCGCCTTTTTTTCTTGTAGCCGCGATCGTGAAACTCCATGGCGCAAGGCCGTGGCATCTATAAGAATCTCAACTTGCTTTCTTGTAGCCGCGATCGTGAAACTCCACGGCGCAAGGCCGTGGCATCTATAAGAATCTCAACTTGCTTTATTTGTAGCTGCGATCGTGAGACTCCACGGCACAAGGCCGTGGCATCACTCAAACTGCTTTTTAAAATCTTCAAACCGCTGCTGCAGTTGTTCGACCTGGTTTTTTAGAAGACTCACATCGTCTTCCAGTTTTGTCACCCGGTCGATTTGTGGTGTGCCGGTTCTACGCGGCAATGGTGTTTCGGTCACGGTATCAAGAGCTACTTCCCCGGCGAGCAGGTGTGCGAATCGTATTTCCTTCTGACCCACCTGCCTGGGTAAATGAGTAACCAAACTTTCAGGCTCTCGTGAAATCAAGGAGTTCAGCGTGCTTTCCACTTCCTCGAGAGACGAAAACTCGTGTAGCCGCGAGGCTCGCTCTCGCAGTTCGCCCACGGTCTGACTGCCGCGGAGCATCAGTATGCACATCAGTGCCAGCTGCGGCTGGCTCAGATGAAGCACTTCGGGCACCACGTGTTTGTATTTCGGAACACGACTGGTGCTGCCGTAGAAAACATAAGCGAGATTTTTTTCACGCAAGTTTTCCACGGCTTGTGCCACTTGCTCTTCTGTGTAGACCGTGACTGGATTGCGATTGTTCTTCTGATTGCAGGCAAGCATCAGGGAGTTGATGGTCAGCGGATAGTATTCCGGCGTGGTCACCTGTTTTTCGACCAACGCTCCGAGAACTCGTACTTCAATGTCAGTCAAAATTGTTAGCACTTAGAAATGTTTCCTCTTGGAAATACCACCCACTTTCAGTGGGGGGATTGCTGAGTTCTCGAGTTCTCGACTGCGGGTATCGCTGACCTATCACTGATCATCATCAGTCACGTCGTCGCTGGCCCGCAGGCTCCGTCCTCCCAACACCCAGGTTGTCGTAATTCAAAGCTGCGTTGAACAGCAGGAAAAACTCGCCTTGTGTCTGGTGGCGCCACATCGGATTGGTCGCGAACATGACAACGTGACCGCGTCCAACCGGAATGTCGACTACGGCAGGTTTGTTCGCAAGCTCAGAACCGCCGGCGAGCATGCCACTCACGAGCAGATTCTTTTCATCCGCTGCAAACCGCATAACAACACGCGGGCGCAACTGTGGTGGAACGAAGAACGGGCTCTCTCGCTGATCGTTGGTGATTTGATCCGCTCCAGAACGATCGGCTGGGTCCGCCGGTCGTGGCTGAGGCATCGCCTGTACGACATCAGGATCGTTTACGCCACCACGTCCCGAGGCCCGGCCCGTGGCTTGTCCGCCAGGACCACCCTCGCCACCTCCTCCTCCGAAACCTCCGCCGCCACTACCGGCCACTACCTGAAACAGTGGTGACTGATTGAAGTAGATAGTCAGTGCATCACCATAGCCGTAAGCGATCGGACTCTTCCGATCCGCGAAAGTGGCGTTATAAATCGAACCGCGGGCTTGCAGTTTGTCTGCCGGTTGAATCGACACACCGCTGGTAATGCCATAGTCGATGGGTATCTGAGACACGCCGGCGACAGTAACGAACAGTCCGCCGCCTTCAATGAACTTCTGCAGGTTCGCCACACCAGCGACGCCCATGCCGCCGCGCACATCGTCAGTTTGATCGGGACTTTGGCCCATGGTTGGAGTCAGCACCGAGGCTTTCCAGGGAATTGGATCACCACGCATCGGCATCCCATTGACTACAGACTGAGCCGAGCCACCGACCGGCGGGAAAATTATGACATCAAACTTTTCTCGCAGGTTTGGCGTGTCACGCAGAACATGATCTGAGATGTATGCATACGGAATCTGCAGGCGCTCAAATTCAATACGGAACCAGCCGTCATTCTGAGTGTTTGTCCAGGTGTGAAGGATGGCGATGCGGGGCACAGCAAGCTCGTGCGTTTTTACTTCCGGCAATTTATCGACCCCTTGCGCTTTCAAGCCCAGGTCGACCACAGCACTTTCCAATCGCTGTTTGAGACCGTCGGGATTGCCGGTAGTCTTCACGATGAACGACCCAGCGTTGAATTGCTGGTCGGCAACCTTAAAAGAGTCTTCCGCCGCACTTATCTTCACATCCTTGAGTCTGAAGCGGAGCGTGGCAAGCGTGTTGTCAGTATTATGGTTGATGATAAAGGCAACCGGCGAAGCTGAGCCACTGAGTTGCCCTCGCACCTTCGCATCACTCGTGATCGGAGTCATAGCGACGCCAAGAATGCTCTTGTCGGTAATCCGGATGGTTTTGACATTGCGCATCGGGCCCATCGTCCAACCAGTATCGTCGTAAGGCGCAGGATCGCTGACGTTGTAATATTGTGTGTCCAACAACATATCGGCCATGCGTGAATAGGGCTGGTCCATGCGAATGATGTAGGAACCAGCGGGGTATTTTTGATCTTTTATACTGAACTGCTTCGTCGCCTCCTGTACTTCAATCCCTTGCAGCCTCATTAAATTCACCATGTCGGCTGCTTCTACGGGCCGGGGCGTGTCACCTGGAATGATGTAAGCTGCTGGGCCTTCGTTAGTGGCTTTGTCGACCGAGCGTTTGCTCTTCAGGTAAAAGTTGTTGAGAAACCGTTCGGTGTCTTTGGCGACAAAGTTCATCGCAAACAAAATTGCCGACTGTTGCATGTTGATGTTGTTGCGCATCGACCAATTCACTCGCGGCATCGGCGGATTGGGTCTGTACCACAGACGCTGCGTTTGATTTGCCGGCAATGTTCGTTCGCGCGTGTCGGCCCCGCCGTTCCCAAAAGTCTCGTAGAAGCGACCGATGGCATTGTGTCCGGTTGCAATGTAGAGCATGTAATTCGGCGCCCACCCGTCGTAGAAACCGTGGGTCCAAACTCCGGGCACTCCGCGTTTAGTCATCTCTTCGATTTCGTGATAGGCGAGCAACTGGAATTCGTCAATTGCCAGTGGATCAAGCCAGGCGTTATAGGGTCCCGTCCCGGTCATCGTGTAGAGATAGGGTACTGACTCGTGTAGATCGTGAAGAACTGTCGGATGATACTCGAGAAATGTCTTCATTTGATTGCGCGTAAGCGCGAGCGCCAGACCGAGACCATCACGATTGTTATCGTGAGCAACATATTTCCCCCAGTAGATCAGGGGAGGCGACGGTTTGCCGGGATTAGCTTTGCGGTAGTTGTACAGGTCAACCATCCGATCGCGGCCATCAACTTCGAGGGCCGGCGTGATCATCACGATCACATTCTTCCGAATGGCTTCGATGAAAGGTGAGTCTTCGACCGCCAAACGGTAGGCGAGCTCCATGAGCATTTCTGGTGAACCGGTTTCGGTCGAGTGAATTGAGCCGGACGCCCAATAAAAGGGTTTGCCTTCGCTTATCAGTTGCTGTGCTTCCGTTTGGTTCGTCCGGCGCGGATCGGCCAGCTTCGCTGTGATCTCTTTGTAACGACCGAGCTTTGCCAGGTTCGCCTCATCACTAACCAACACCAATAATTGTTCCCGGCCTTCTTCGCTGCGCTCCGGCGCAACAAACACGCGTACACGCGGAGTAGCATCAGCAAGTGCTCGATAGTATCGGTTCAAGTCAGCCACATGTGTGAGCTTGTTTGGCGTGCCGACGGCGTAACCCAGGATCTTTTCCGGACTCGGAACCTTGTCTGATGCCGGCAGATGATCGACCAACTCGGTCAGAAAATATTTCTCGGTCGTGTATTCTCTAATCTTCGCGCCGTAAGCAGTGTCGAGAGGCGATGTCGGTGTGGTGTATTTGGGATTCGGTGCGGGTCTTGCATCCGAGCCCGCCTTTGGGGTGCCTGCAGATTCGGAGGGACTGCTGTTGCGCGCGTCAATCTGACTTCGCCCGGGAATGACAAAGGCCGGTATCAACAAAGCTGCAATTAAGAGACTGTGCAGTTTGGAGCAATGGATGGATAAAGGTTTCCAGTTCATGATTTTTCTCCGCAGACACAACCGAGCTTTCCGACTATGGTGCTCAAGCGTTGGTGACGAGCCTCTCTATTCGAGACTGGGGTGCAAACTTGCAAATCCCACCCTTGGAAAGAGGGTGGGCCTCCCTCGCTGTTACTCAGGGCGCGGTCCAATGAAGTCAGTACCACCACGCGGAGGTAGAGACTGTGTAAGAACTCAAATTGATCATGATCAAAATACTCACTACAGAACTGCTCGCAATTGATAATGTGCAGAGGACCGATCTAGAAAAGTTACACAGCAGGACCCACCCGCTACCCGCACGGTGGTACTGACCTCATGGGACCGCGCCATGAGTGACTTCGTTCCTTTTCTTCACACCCAACGGGAAGTTAGTGGAATTTGTAAACTCAGAAGCCACCCGCCTACAAGTCCCGCGCGCAGCGAAAGCCGGAAACCATCCAGCGCTCATCGGCGTGAAAGAAGTTTCTGTAAGTCGACCTGATATGTAGTTGCGGTGTGGCGAAGGAGCCGCCGCGCAAGACCTTCTGATTCACAAACCACTTGTCGTTATATTCATCGAATTCTGATTTGAAGCCGGGATAAGGTACATAGTCGGAAGTAGTCCACTCCCAAACATCACCGATCATCTGCTCGCAGCCATAGGAACTCGTTCCAGTCGGAAAAGCACCGATGGGCGCAACTGACCAAAGCCCATTCTCGAACAGATTCGCATGGATAACGTTTGGTGATTCATTACCCCACGGAAAAGCTTTTCTAACTGGGACCTGCGAATCGTAACATGCGGCCCTTTCCCACTCGGCTTCAGTTGGGATACGTTTCCCCGCCCACTTCGCAAATGCTGAGGCTTCAAAATAACTTACGTGAGACACGGGCTCGTTTGCTTTACTTGCCGCCAGATGCAGGCCGGAGAAGTCTCTGATTAGCCACTCACCGTCGTGGTGTTCCCAGTAAAGCGGCGCGCGCCATTGTTCCCGATTGACAGCCTCCCAGCCTTCCGAAAACCACCAGCGAAAGTTCTGATAACCGCCATCGCTTATGAATTCAAGAAACTCCCCGTTGCTTACAAGAGCTCTATCAATGGCAAAATCCTGCAGGAAGACCTGGTGCGCGGGCTTTTCATTGTCGAAAGCGAAATCATAGTTGCCGCTTGCGAATCTGTCCTTCGCAGTCGGGTCGGGAGCTCCGTAGCCCAGCCAAAACGGGCCTCCTTCGATTTCCGCCATGCCTTCGACAGTCACGGACGATGGCGGCGCGGGTTTCATCGGCGCGGCGAATTGATCGCACAGCAGGTGCTTGATGTCGTAAACCAGAAGCTCCTGATGCTGCATTTCATGTTCGAGACCAAGCCTGACGAGTGAAGTAACGGTCTCCGAGTTTGGCAGTTTGTCGAGAGACTCCAAAAACCGCAGCATTTGCTCATCTATGTGTCCGCGATACGCGACCGTATCTTTAACCGTTGGACGCGACTTCGTGCCGCGTTTGGGACGCTCGATACGCGCACCGAAGCCTTCGTAATAGGAGTTGAAATAGAAGAGATAGTCTTCAGAATAAACCTTATAGCCTGGCAGGTGAGCTCGCAGCACAGTCTCGAAAAACCATGACGTGTGACCGATGTGCCAGCGCGGCGGACTCATGAAGTCAGCCGTTTGAATTACGTAGTCTTCGATTTCCAGTGGCGCTACGATCTGCATCGTGCGCGACCTCACCTGCTTGTAGAGATCAACTAAAGAGAGCGTGGCCTGACTCGAAAATTCCCGGATTGATAAAGCCATTTATTTGCTCCGAATGGATTGGTGACAATATTACCCGCTCGGGGCTAACTCAACCAGCCGACTAGTAGCTCAAGCTCAAGCAATTGAAATATCAGTTCAATGTAGAGTGGGGCCTGGAATTTTCTTACTGCACCACGATCGACCGCGAGCCACTAGTTGTAACTCGGCCTATTACGTTCGCATGCAAATAGCTGTCATTCAGTCGTTCTCGTAGCGCAAGGGCTCTGCTCTCTGGGATCGCGATCAACATCCCGCCCGCCGTCTGTGGATCAAACAGCAGTTTCAGCAGATTCTTATCGACCGACTCTGCAATCTCAATATCCTCGCCTACATACTCCCGATTCGTCTTGTCCCCGCTGGTAAGTAATCCCGCTGAGGCCAGGCCCAGCGCGCCCTCAAGCAAGGGAACCGCGTCAGCATCGATCTCTATCGTGACCTTACTGGCCTTCGCCATCTCCCAGGCATGGCCGAGCAAGGCGAAGCCGGTTACGTCCGTCGCGCCCTTCACGTCGAATTCGCGCATTGCTTCCGCGGCATAACTGCCGGGCGTGAGCATTGTTTCCACAGAATTCGCGACGATCTCCTCACTAGCCTTACCGAACTTAATTCCAGTCGAAATCACTCCCGTACCGATTGGCTTTGTCAGGATGATCACATCGCCGGAGCACGCTCCGGCGTTAGTGGCAATCTTCTGTGGATCGATTAGCCCGGTAACGGAATAGCCAAACATGATCTGCTCGTTATCCACGCTATGGCCACCGATCAACGTCACCCCGTACTTGTTCAAAGTCTCCAACCCACCCCGCATGATTTCACCCAGGATCGCAGTGTCGACGCCCTTCTTTGGAAAACACGTAATTGCTAGAGCCGTAATGGGCGTACCCGCCATTGCCCACACGTCGTTGATGGAATTCAAAGCCGCAATACGCCCGTAGTCGTAGGGATCGTCGACGATGGGCGTGAAGAAGTCGAGCGTCTGCACCAGCGCGAGGTCGTCACGGAGACGGTATACTCCCGCGTCGTCGGCTGTCTCGAAACCGACAATCAGGTTTTCGTCAAAAGGCTGTTTTGGCAGCCCGCTCAAAACTTGAGCGAGTAGGCTCGGGCTAAGCTTCGCCGCTCAACCGGAACACGAAACCATCTCAGTCAGACGCATCAATGGGACCTCCTTCTGTTGATCTCTGAAGTTGTTCAAAACAAAGTCAGTACGCCATTTATCGGGTCCGCGTTCAATGCCTTTATATCAGGTTATGATCGAAAAGCAGCTTCATTCCGTGGCTACTAGAAGGTGTTTCTCGCGATCAGCGGCGTAGGCGAAACAGGCACGAATATCTTCTTCCGTTAAGTAGGGAAATTCCTCGAGGACTTCTTGTTGGGACATTCAGATACTCGAGCACATCGTAAACGGTAATCCTCATGCCGCGAATGCATGGTTTGCCGCCGCGCTTGCCTGGTTCGATAGTGATGATGTCCTGATAATTCATATGATGATAGTAAAACTACGCGTGTTCAACGGCAAGGTTGGATTGGGATTGTCTTTTCTTCGACCGATAGCTATAAATATCCAGTTCCCACATTTACGCAAGATCAGAAAGGGAGTAGATACATCTCGGAATCCATCTCGCACCATCAGATTATACCGCTCGGAATTCTTTACCAGCCACCTTAACCAAAATTAACGACTCGTCCGATTCAGTCGGCTATGGAATCCAAATCAAACATCAAAATTGGTCCCGCAGGCTGGTCATACAAAGATTGGGAAGGCGTCGTCTATCCGCATAAGCCAGGAATCCGCTTTGATCCGCTCGAATACCTGACAAGATTTTTCGATACGGTCGAAATCAACAGCAGTTTCTACCGACCACCAACGGCCGCAACCTCAAAATCGTGGGCTAAACGCGCCTCACAAAACCCACGTTTCAGTTTCACCGCAAAACTACATCGACTGTTCACGCACGAACGAGGCAAAGCCACCGCGGCAGATGAGAAAGCATTTCGTGAAGGAATAGACCCGCTCTTCAAGGCAGGCAGGCTCGGAGCATTGCTGCTTCAGTTTCCCTGGTCATTCAAGAACACAGACGAAGACCGCCTTTACCTCACAGCGTTGCTTGATCGATTTAGGGACTACCCACTCGTGCTCGAGGTGCGCCACTCGTCGTGGAACAATGCTTCCATTTATGAATGGCTCGAAGAGCGTGGAGTGGGAATTTGCAATATCGACCAGCCTCTTTTCTCCCGATCAATTCGACCTGCGGCCTTGACAACGTCACAGGTCGGCTATGTCCGCCTGCACGGTAGAAATTACGAGAACTGGTTCCGGGAAAAGGCCGTGCGAGACGAGAGGTACAACTATCTCTATTCAATAGATGAGTTGGAACCCTGGATTGCACGCATTCGAGAGGTCGCGACAGAGAGTGCAGAAACCTATGTTATTACCAACAATCATTTCCGCGGTCAGGCGGTGGTTAACGCCCTGGAGATCAAATCGACACTTGCAGAGCGACGAGTCCCTGCCCCCGAGCCACTGTTTAGCAGATATCCACGGCTACTCGAATCAGCAATTCCCGAAAATGAAACGGATGTCACGAGGGAGCAAACCCCGCGTTTATTTCGGTAGGGTCTTACTTCGCGGCTCCGTGTGCGGTCATCTGGGCAAATGAAATTGGCAAACCATCAGGATCGATACAAACCGTAAGTTTGATTCCCTCGCCCTCTCTCTCCGTCGGAGGCATCACGAAAGGAATTCCTTTGGCTTTGAGTTCCTGATAAGTCTTATCTACATCTTCGACATTGAAACCGATCGAGCAAGTGCCGGCTATCTTCGATTGATCTCCAGTGTCCTGATACTCCTTAGCGACACCGCCCCCATGGAGAGCAAGCGTCGTTGCTCCGGTCGCAAACTCCGTCCACTCGGGCGACTGAAACTTCAGCGGTATTCCCAACTTGTCGCGATAAAACTCTACCGATCGTTGCATGTCCGAAACTATTACCATCGTGTAGTCAATTTGGCTGAACATGGTGCGGCCCCTTTCCATCGACAAGTAAACAGCAAACAGTGAACAGGAGACAGCCGAAGTATTGATCTGTCTGCTGCTTGCTGCCTACCGTTTGCTATTTGTTGCTTTCATTTCTTCCGCGTCTTAGTAGTCCCCATAGCGACAATGATGTCAAATTCATCTTTTGTGAGCGGCATAACAGAAAGTTGCGACTGCCTGATCAAAGGCAATTGGCTGAGGCGCTTGTCGTAGCGAATGGCGGCTAGCAACACCGGAGTGGCAAACGCCTTGATTGGTTTCAGATCCACGGCAACCCATTGCGGGTCATCAGCTGTGGGATCTTTGTATGCACTTTTTACAACTTCAGCCAAACCAACAACGGCTTTATCTTTGCCTGAATGATAAAAGAGCACTCGGTCTCCGTTCTTCATTTCGCGCAGGTTATTACGTGCCTGGTAATTGCGTACGCCTGACCAGTCAGTACGGCCATCGTTTACGAAGTCAGTCCAGGAATATGTTTCCGGTTCCTGTTTCACCATCCAGTAACTGTTCTTTGCTGGCTTTTTCATTTCAGATTTCGAACCATTTCTTGTTTGCTTTCTAACTGGAGCTTAGAATGCGTCAACCAATCAATCAAAAGGAGAGAACAAATGCTAAAAGAGGGAACGACTGCGCCGGCCTTTACTACAAAGAACGGCAACAGCGAATCAGTTAAGTTAAAAGACTTTCGTGGCCAGAAAGTTGTGCTCTATTTTTATCCAAAGGACGATACGCCTGGCTGTACAAAAGAGGCGTGCTCCTTTCGAGATGCTTATTCCAAGTTTAAGAAGCGCGACATAATGGTTTTGGGTGTCTCTCCGGACAGCGAAGTTTCGCACAAGAAGTTTGCCACGAAGTACAAGCTCCCCTTTACGCTGTTAGTGGACACCGATCACTCAATATCGGAAGCATACGGCGTTTACGGCGAGAAGAAGTTTATGGGGCGAACCTATATGGGCGTTCATCGAACCACTTTTCTAATCGATGAGAAAGGCAAGATAAAAAGAATCTTTCAAAAGGTGAAACCTGAAGAGCATGCCGATGAGGTTCTCGAGGCATTTGCCGAATAACTAACCCGACTTCAAAGCGCTGGCTAGGCTGCCACCCAGCCGCCAATCTTTTCGGATTCACCCTCCGGGTTTTTACCCGGCATCAGCCCCTGGAGGCTACTGAAAGAGCTTGGAACATCCCTCTTTCGCGCTGGGAAGCGTGGACTATCTTCCGTAAGACTCGGGTCCAGGGATTCGTTTATGAAATATGCCCGGTTGCCATCTACAACCCGTGTCCGAATTTCACGGGTCCAGAGCAGCAAATTCGCCAAGGCGTCCCCGATTTCGTCTTTACCAAGCTTAGTGTCCTGAGCAATCTCGCGCTGCGTTAGTGCCCCTCTTCTGATCGCATCGCGCACGCGTTCGACAGGCGACAGTTTGCTGATCGATCTGCCCGCATGTTGCCCGTTAACATGAGAATCAGCATCCAGAAACTCGGGCAACTCAACTTGTTGAGCGATATATCTCTTGCGCGCGGACTTATATTCCTTCAGGGCGCGTCTACTTTGGGTGACTTTCTTGCGGATGCAACTCTTGCAATAAAGATTGCGACCATCCTTTCGCGCGCGACAAACTCCAAACTCAGATATGGCTAGCTCTTGAGCGCAAATTGGGCAACGCTTCAATTCAACTACCTGGAGAGATTCTTCATTCATTTGCGGACTCCAACTGAGCAACAGGATTTCTCGCGCACCTGCTTCTCCGAACAACACTTCACCTCAGTCCGGCGGCGAAAGATCTTCCGGTGTGGGAGATCCAAAACTTGAAATGATTGTTTGGCAGAAGCTCCGAACAAATCAGGGAGATCGCCTAGATTGCCTTGCGCGACTATTAGAAGTCACGCCCTTACCGTTTACCTGAATCAAGAGATCATAGGAGGCTTCCGGGCAATTGCGAGAAAAATAATGAGAGCTAGTAAACCTTCTTACGAAATCAAAAAACAGGGCCGCTGCGCCGAACTTGTTTATGGCAATCAATCTCTTTCAGCGAGGGATTCGCATTATAGTGATCGAAGAGATTTTTGCAACACCTATTTCACTTTTCTTTTGGTCCAAATTAAGCTGCGCAAGTCAATTTCTTGATTCTCCTTTTTACTGTGATTGCTGATAGAGTGCAAACAACTCTCTTACGAGAAGATAGATGATCGCACCACTCGTAACACGCAACGAAAACACTCCAAAATAAGATCGAAATGAATATCAGGATCTGTGAAATCTCTAGAAAAACTCGTCGTGGCAAAATTCAAGAAACCGTTCGCCGTCTGTTTGACGCAACTTCTGTCGTCATCTATTAGCTAAATGCAAATCGCAATCATAACTAAATTACAACACCAAGAATTCGCATGGTAGTTGAATCACACGCACGAGTGATTAGAAATGAGTCTTTCTAAATTTTTTCAATTTCTAGCGAAGCGTAAAGTTAACGGACGACTCGAGGTTCTGGAAGATGATTGACATAGCAAGTTAGTAGCAAGTGAGATCGTTTTGCTTCCCTTTTGTCCTAAACTGCAACGCATGGTGATCGTCTTTGCTTCTGTTTTGAACTTGGTGGGTGCAGATAGTCAAGCAGACTCTCCAATGCTTCGCGGTCACTGACCATTCAATTGTTCTCTTGAAAGGATTTTCTGGAGCGCCGTTGGCGTGTGCAAAGTGCAATAACACGTGGTTGTGACAGCTTTGTAAAAATAGTCGCCCTGATTTCCACATGGATTTCCTCAGAATCTGTGGAAATCCCTTGTCCCAGGTGCGTTGACTGACGTCCACCGTTGTGGGTGGCGCAAAATGCAAATCTTCATCGAATCGCCGACCGATCTTTCAGACGAAAAACAAATTTTAGTCCTGACCAGATTTCATCTATGGCGCAGATTTTTACGTCAACCAGACCGCAAAGCAAACCGATTCGCTGCACGCGGTCAAAGGAAAGATCAGTGGGCACACCTGAACTCTTTTTTGGCCAAGCGGTCCAGATCATGCCATTGGTTGAAAGTTTCTTTGCTAACGATGGAAAATCCTTTATCAGGGTCTTCTCGGCATCAGTGAAAAACAAAACAATGTCGAGCGGTTTCAACAATCGAGCTACGATTTGCGCGTTTGCTGGCAGAACGCCCAATTGTTTCTGAAAGCCTTCGGGCGCATTGACCAACGCAATTCGAGAGCTTTCTTTGATTCCGAGTTTCTTAGCTAAAGGTGTGTCAGAGTAGCCGGCCATTCAGGTCCAGATCCTTAATCAAGATTTTCTCGGGTTCTTCAAGCCAGTCGTCAACTTGTTATTAACTTCCCTCACGACACGCCGTGGTAGGTGTGTATGCTTCTCGTGGAGAAACTTTTTGACGGATCCAGGATCTCTTTTTGCCAGTTCTCGAAGAGCCCAGGACAGGGCTTTCACAACCATGTCCTCTCTATCATCAACAACTAGACGGCAGATCGCCAGCGTTCTTGTCGCATCACCTCGTCCGCCTCTCGCTTTGTTGTTCAAGGGCACAGTGCTGACGACTGCCGCACGTCGCCACCAGTGATCGCGTGAACGAGCCCACTTGGCAATAAGCGAGTCTGGAACCTGTCGTTCCCGCCATGCGGGGCCAGACAAATAACAAGCGAACGTATCTACCGAAGTCCAACTATCAATTCCATCTCCAAGGAGTTTTAGTTTTCTAGAATTCAGACTATGCCTTGCCTGACGATCGTGCTGAACTAATTCGTACGCAAAAAATCGGGGTACAGTCTTTTCGTGCTTCAACAACAGCAGCGTCAGCTGGAAAACGAATTCAGATGGGGCGTTGGCCAGTCGCTTCGAGAACTCCCGTCGCACCGCGCGAATACTTCTTGTATTTTTCTCCGACAACAGCAAAAGCCGAGTGCGGATTTCAGCGGCGATGTTTTCAAAGCTATCTTTTGTCATTCTGGAAGAAGATCCGGAACTGGTGTGTTAACGGCAATGTGATCTCCGAATCGAATTCCTCGTCGCTCATGCCCTAGCGCAGTGATGATGATGGCGCCGGTAAATACCGTAACCGCGGTCAAAGCCATCGCAGTCGCGTAAGTCATGCGTTGTGCGAACAGGGCCTCGATATACGCAACTGAACCGGCCAGGAGCACACCGCACTGGTAGGCAAAACCTGGCAGAAAGCCACGCACTGAATCAGGGGAGAGCTCAGTTAAATGCGCCGGTATGATCCCCCAGGCTCCCTGAACCATAAACTGCATAAGGAAGCCCCCAACAATCAGCAACGCTAGCGAGGGCGAGAATGCCCACAGCGGAATAACGGCCAAGGCTCCGACGAGTGCTGCGATCATTGAGCGTCGACGGCCAAAGCGATCTGACATGAGTCCAAAAAGAAGTCCACCAGCTATCGCGCCGACCATGGAGATCGCCGTCACTGCCGCAACTTTCTGGGGGCTAAACCCCCACTGTCGCTTTAGAAGTGTTGGATACATGTCCTGGGTTCCATGTGAGACAAAGTTCATCATCATCATTAACATCACCAAATAGAGAAAGAGCTTCCAATGAGAGGCGATGCCACGACCCAGTTGTCCCCAATTTTCGTGGCGGGTCTTTTTCCAAACTTCCGATTCCTTTACCTGAAGGCGAATGTAGATTGCCAGCAAGGCTGGCAGCCCGCCAATAAAGAACATCGGTCGCCAACCCCAATGCGGAAAGATGAAAAAGTAGCAGCCGGCCGCAAGGAGATATCCAGCCGCGTATCCCTCCTGTAGCAGACCGGATAGCACTCCCCGCCAGCGCGGCGGTACCTTTTCCATTGCCAGCGAAGCGCCTACGCCCCACTCTCCACCCATTCCAATACCGAAGAGGGCGCGCAAGACGAGAAACGTCGCATAGTTTGGTGCCAGACCTGAAAGCACCTCGACGACCGAAAAGAATACGAGATCAATAATGAGCGGCAAGCGGCGTCCATAGCGATCCGCGAGCAAGCCGAAGATGAATGCGCCCATTGGCCGAAACCCGAGCGTGAGGGCGATGGAAAGCGCAATGTCTTTATCAGGTCGGTGGAATTCCTCCGCAATTGCAGTCAACGAGAAAACCACCAGAAAGAAATCAAATGCGTCGAGCGTCCAGCCGAGAAACCCCGCAAGGAGTGCCGATCGATGATCTCCACTGCCAGATAAGTTTTGTGTTGTTGCAGGGTTAGCAGGCGACTGGTACATCTGTTCCGCGAGTGCGCTTTGTTTGTAAGAACGCTGGGATACTATTATGTTGCAAATACTTACTCAAGAGTTTTGCTTGTTTGCCTCAGCGAATTTCTATAATTCCGGCTTCGGTGGTTCAATGGTTAACATCCAACTATCGCTCGAGCCCGTAAGTATTAAGCGAACGGCGCGACAGTTAGGATTAGTTTGGCGGCGGAATATGAAAAAAGCCAAAGACATCAACTCGAACGAGATCACCGATAAGGAGACCTATCTCAACCGGCGAACATTTATACGCGCCGCAGTTCTTGCGGGAACCGCGACTGCTACCACGATTGTTTATCGCAGCTTGAACCCGGTGCCGGCCGAACCGCCTAAAGGTCAGAAGCTTGAGGGGGTTTCGAAATCCGGTGACCCGGACGCACTCAAAGCGGGTTTCAGGGTTGACGAGCAACTCACTTCTCTTCAAGACATCACGAATTACAACAACTTCTACGAGTTCGATAGTGACAAACGCGGTGTCGCGTCTGCCGCTAAAGGCTTTATTGCGAAACCTTGGAGTGTTTCAGTCGAGGGACTGGTAAATAAACCGAGGGTGTTTGATCTAGAAGAACTCCTCAGATTCGAACAGGAAGAACGCATTTATCGCCTTCGCTGCGTGGAAGGCTGGTCGATGGTTATTCCCTGGGTCGGGTTTCCCCTCAAAAAGCTCCTCGACCAGGTGGAACCAACTTCGCAAGCAAAGTACGTTGCATTCCAGACGCTATACGATCGTAAGCGCATGCCTTACCCGTTCAGCAGCGGTCTCGCCTGGCCGTACGTTGAAGGGCTTCGTCTTGACGAAGCAATGCATCCGCTCACTATCCTGGCGACGGGGCTTTATGGTGAGACTCTGCCGCCTCAGGATGGTGCGCCGATAAGACTTGTTGTGCCATGGAAGTATGGGTTCAAAAGCATCAAGTCTGTAGTGAAGATAACGTTAGTGCCCAACGAACCACCGACCACCTGGAATATTCAGGCGCCCGACGAGTATGGGTTTTACTCGAATGTGAATCCAAATGTGCCTCACCCCAGATGGAGCCAGGCTACGGAGCGAAGGATCGGGGAATACGGCAGACGCAACACCCTGCTATTCAACGGATATGCTGAGCAAGTTGCACATCTTTATGATGGCATGGATTTGAGAAAGTACTTTTAGGATTGTGAAAGACATCCGCTTTTCAAAACTCGTACTGTTCGTAAACTCGCTGGTACCGCTGACTCTTCTCCTTTGGGACTGGTATCACAAGAATGTGGGAGCGAATCCGCTGGAATTTGTCACACACACCACCGGTATGCTCACCCTTGTCTTCCTACTCATAACCCTGGCGATAACGCCGCTGCGAAAGATCACCGGAATTAACTGGCCCGTTAAGTTTAGACGAATGCTGGGTCTCTTTGCGTTTTTTTACGGTTCGCTGCATCTACTGACTTATCTCTGGTTCGATCGTTCCTTCAATTTTTCCAGTATGGTCCGGGACGTAGCGCAGCGGAGATTCATCCTGGTCGGAATGACTGCTTTTCTTCTGATGGTGCCGCTGGCAATTACCTCAACGAACAAAATGGTCAAGAGGTTGGGCGGAAAACGTTGGAGTAAGCTTCATCGCCTGGTTTACGTTGCCGCCATCGCAGGCGTCATTCACTACTGGATGTTAGTGAAATCGGACACACGACTCCCATTGACCTTCGGCTTCATCCTTTTCCTGTTGTTGGCACATCGCGTGTTCATTAAGTATTTCCAAACTCAACCTCCGCTCCCGGGCGTGAACTTTCTTCCGCGCGATTGAGAGCTGGTTGAGAGCTTCAGGTTTTCGCGAACCCGAGTCACTGAATTGCGTCTGCACTCAACGTCAGAACCGAGTAGCGGTAGCGACCGGGTCAAACGTGCCCAAGGCTCAAGATACGGTGGCAGCAACTCGTTCCATTGTCCACCCTGATCATATTCAACGACTCGATCTCATAAGCTGTTGGCGAAAACAATCCTTGAGTGGCACTCCAGATTGACCCGGTCGCTAACGCTCCCGGTTCTGACATTGAGCTCCCACCAAGTTTGTAAAATTAGCCCCACGCGCACGCCATCTGGTCACGATGAGCCGCTTAAGCTTAAAATGTATCGCGTTAGACTCTGACGACACCAATGGCACAATCAGTCGAACGTTTCTCCAGCCGTGTTGCAAACTACGTCCGGTACCGGCCCGGCTATCCGCCTGAAATAATCGATCTGCTCAAAGCGGAATGCGACCTCACATCTAACTCCGTCATTGCCGACATTGGATCTGGCCCAGGGAACCTCACGGAACTCTTTCTCAAAAATGGTAACGTAGTGTTCGGCGTCGAACCAAACGCCGCGATGCGAGCCGCCGCCGAAAGGATTTTGCAGAATTATTTGGGGTTTAGAAGTGTCGATGGCACGGCAGAATCGACTAAACTGCTATCCGCGAGCGTCGACTTTGTTACCGCCGGTCAAGCGTTCCACTGGTTTGATGTCAGGAGAGCAAAGACAGAGGTTCGACGCATACTCAGGCCTGGAGGGTGGGCTGTTCTCGTCTGGAATGAGCGCCAAGTCGACACAACGCCGTTCCTGCGCGATTACGAGCAGTTTCTACTCCAATATGGAAGTGACTACCCCGTTGTAAGGCATGAAAATGCTGTAGCCAGCATTGCGGACTTCTTCGCTCCAGAAAATGCCAGGTTAAGAAGTTATCCGAACTCGCAGGAGTTCGACTTTGAAAGCTTAAAGGGCCGGCTCCTTTCCACCTCCTACATACCTGAAGTCGGCCATCCAAACTTCGACTCAATGTTACGAGACCTGGGTGATATATTTAACAAGTACGAAAAAGACGGTAGAATTCGTTTCGACTACGATACTCGGGTTTACTACGGTCGTCGATTGTCTAACTGTTCAGACCCCGAGTAGACGAACTGACCCCTTAACTGCTTATGACAGAAGACAGACGAAGTGAGACCAGAATAAGCACCAATCGGCCGGCGAAATGGGTTGGTTTGTCCGGCATGTACGACGGCCGACTGGAAGATATTAGTCTCGGGGGATGCTTCGTCAACACTGATGGACATGTGGAAGTAAGCGAATTGGTAAGCCTCGAGATTCAACTTCTTTCGGGCGAATGGTTACCTCTGCGGGGAGAAGTTATCTTTGCTCAGCCTGGAATAGGCTTCGGCCTTCTCTTTAATTTCCTCACTGACGAACAGGAGCGGGCCTTAAAGGAGTTGTTCGCGTGACGTTCTACTGGATGGACTGATTTTCAAGGACGGCGATTGCGTGAGCAAGGTCGGCCCGGGTAAACGCATTCTGCGGTCGAAAAACCGTATCGCCCTGCATTAACCCTCTCGAGACCGCTACAGAAACATATCCTCTAAACTCCGCTGGAATGCTTGCGGCATCGAGAAATGCCAGTGGCATATTTGATCTTGCTTCCGCTTCAGAGCGCAGACCTCCCGCTCTCACCAGCGCTACGGCCGCCGTCAACCGATTTGCGATATCGCTTGGCCGGAATCGACCTCCCGGAGTCGCATCCACGAATAGTGGGCCCGTTGGTGACGCTTGTGCGCTTTCGACAAAAGACATGGTGAGAATGTCGCGAGCATCCTGGTAACTGGGCGTACCTGGCAAATACTGCGGCACATGGGCGCCTAACACGAGCGCGGTTGCGAGATCAGAACGACTTACGGAATAGTCAGGCCGAAACTTCGAACCGATGGGCCACAACGCCAGGGATCTGATGTCCTGATAGACCTCACTCAGTAGTTGTGGGTTTAGATAATCGGCATCATCAATTCGCGCATAGCGAGCCCGACCGATTTGCAGGACACCGGAAAAAGGCTGGGAAGTACCCAGAATCCCAAGAGTGTTGCGTACCTGGATGTGCCACGAACCACTCGCAGGTAGATTCAACACAACTCGTTCCGACTTTCCAGTCAACCCGGGGAGATTGACCGCGTTTGATTGTGCGCGCAGATTGCCCGCTTGGTCGTAAACATACAATCCCAGATCATTGACGCTCCATAAGGGTCCCCAACCAATTTGAATTGAAGCGCAGACGGTATCGGCAGGAATCTGAAGGGATGTGTCAAACACGCTCCCTGGTTGCACTACTCCAGAAAAAGTGGTTAGCGGGTCGCTTACAAAACTAACTTGTCCGCGATCCAATGTGCTGCGCCACGCCCCTATTTTTCTTGAGGGAAACGATGCCTGCAGCACTGCGGCATGGGCATTCAACATCCCTGCACCGACCTCGTGTTTGTAATACGGTGCGAGTGGCGTGGCCGTGCGTTGCAGGATATCGCGGACCTCAGCGGGGGTCAGACTTGGATTCGCCTCAAGCATCAATGCGATGGTTCCCGCAACCTGAGGCGCTGAAAAGCTGGTACCGCTGGCCGTGGTGTAGTAAGGAATCTCCGTTGAAGTGAGCCTCTGCACATCATTGCCTGCGACACCCTCCGCTGACGTTACGTTAGCGATTCCAGAACCGCGTAGACTGACAACGCTCACCCCGGGCGCAACCAGTGTTGGACTGAACAACGCACTGGCAAAGTCGCCACGTGACGAGAAGTTGGCTAACCGCCCCTGTGTGTCGGTGGCACCTACACTTACCACCCAGGGTGCAACTGCGTAAGGATTAAGGGTATGCAGGCCTGGTCCAGTGTTTCCTGCCGAGAACACAACGTTAGTGCCGTTTTCGGCTAGAAGTTTGGTCGCAATATTTACCGGATCATTTGCGTCGAAGACTGTGTTCGCTGAAAAACTACAATTCACAACCCGCACATTCTGGTTTGCACCATTTGCCAGCAAGTAATCCAATCCTTCAAGTACGTAAAGAAGCGTAAGATCACCAGCACTCAAGCCAACCAGTTTTACTCCCGGGGCTACGCCGCTAAACTTGCCGTTCGAAACACTACCGTTGCCACCTATTACACCTGCTACGAACGTGCCGTGGCCATACAGTTGATCCGTGTTCGGCAAATTCTGCGAATTCACGGGGTAACTAAAACCCGCGCCCACGCCCAATGTGTCGGCAAGTTTGACGTTAGCAATAACGCGTCCCGCCAGATCCGGATGAGTCCCATCGATGCCTGTATCGAGAACAGCAACCGCTATGTTTCTGCCAGTAAGCGGCAGATTCATGTTATGGCTTATGACTTCAGCATCACCCCAGGCACGGTCGACCCCAGTAGTGGATCTAACTTCCGGTTCGCTTGTCAGGTTAAGAGTGCGGTTACCATAGATTGAACGTACGGCTGGTAGCCTGGAGACGGCAAGTATCTGACGTCGGGTTCCCGTTACCATGATCATCGGCAGTGCTCGGAAACGAGTGCCGCCCAGGATTCCAGTTGTTTGAAGATCGGCCAGATCGGAGTCGCCCGGCATGCGATGGTAAACGACCACAGCATCGACGCTACTATCGTCTGTCAACCGGTTTAGCGTCACAGCTAATTCCGGATCGAGACTTTGTAGGCCGGTCTGTGTAGACGATGGCGCGATTAGGGACGTAAGCGCATTGACTCCGGTCTCTTGAAGACTATTCGCACCGCTAACGGTTATGCCCTCGGCACATGCGACAACCACGAAATCTGCGCCCACAAGGCTTAAGCCATTGGTCGGAAGAGAGAAAACTTGCCCATCTGCACCGGTTGCGGTGATTCCATCAGCGCCGGAAATCGTAATGCCGTCCGCACCGGTTGCCGTGATGCCATCCGCATTGGCTATTTGACTTGAATCCGCGCCGGTAGCCGTTATGCCGTCAGCACCGGTAGCTGTAATTCCATCGGCGCCCGTGGCAGTGATTCCTGTAGGAAAACGAAAGTTGACCGAGTCAGCGTAATAACTGACACCGTCGGCGCCGGTGGCGGTTATGCCATCCGCACCGGTGGCAGTAATTCCGTCAGCTCGATTTATCAGCAAAGAATCAGCGCCCGTGGCAGTGATGCCGCTGGCGCCAGTGTAGGTGAAGCCATCTGCGCCGGTAGCCATTATCCCGTCTGCACCCGTCGCTGTAATCCCATCGGCCCCTGTGGCGGTGATCCCATTTGGTCCAAAAGCAAGCACACCATCAGCGCCGGTTGCGGTAATTCCGGAAGTGCCGGTGTACTGAATCCCGTCCGCACCCGTGGCGGTGATGCCATTTGACCCGACAACAGTAATGCCAGCCGTTGCCGGGCCAGCACTTAGCAGCACTACGAGCAGTAGCGCCAGAAATTCTCTGGTCTCTCTAAAGGGAGTGTTCTGTCGCAATAGACGATTTAGCAAACCATCACCTAAGTCGGATTTATCGGCGCAGTCGTGCTAATCCTGTTTCTGGTGGGGATACGCCTTCTGAGTGTCTTCGCAGGACTGGCTAAGGGGTATTACCGCTCCTCGTCGTATGACGCCTGGGTCATCCGCCTGCCGTCGAACCAGCCAACCCTCCGAGTCTTCAAAAGCGTACCGTATTTTAAATCGGCCGCCAGCTGGATTTGTTGCGTTACCCTTACGATTGTCCCAAGAAACTAAGTCACCCGAATTACAGCGCAACCCCACCAAAATCAAGGCCCGGGCCCCCTTCAGCCCAAGAGTTCCTGATAAAGTTTGCGGGTTTCCGCACTTGGTTCCACGCCCAGTTCTCGCTCCAGTAAGCCGTGCAAGGTCTCGAATTGCTCTTTTGCCGCCGCTTTGTTTCCCAGGTTCACATGCGCGCGCATGATCAGACAATGAATGTCCTCGCGAAATGGATCAACATGCAAAATACGCTGGGCCAGTTGAAGCGACTGGGCCCATTCATCCCTTTTCTGCGACATGCCCGCCAACAACTCCAGCAGACGTAAGTATTGCTCCCGATAGTAGGTTCGTTGCTCTTCCACCCACGGCTCATAACTTCCCTGGGCAAATTCTCCCCGATAAAGTGCCACTGCTCGCTCGAACGCCTGGACACACTCTTCAACTTGGCGTGCCCGCCGCGCGCTTTCACCTTGCGAGACTAATTGGTCAAACTCCTCGATATCGATGCGATAGGAAAGTTCAGGATTTAGCAGGTAGTCGCCGTCCCGGTAAAGGATGAAGTTTTGCTTCAGCGGCTGGCTGCTGTTCAGGGCTTTGCGGATGTGTGAAACGGTCGGATGAAAGTTCTTGTCGACGATCTCAATGTCGGTTTCGCCCCAGAAGGTATCGATAATCGTATCTTTTGAAGCACGGTGATGGCGTCGCGAGGCTATAAAACACAAAATGTCGCGCGCACGCCGCGTACTCCACGCATCTGGCGCGAGCGAGCGGGAAAACTCACGATATATCTCGAACGGCCCGAGCAGGTTTATTGTGAGATCAATACCGGGCTGAGTTTTCAGCGCCGCTTCCGCCGCCGGAAGGTTCGCCGGCATGGCGAGTGTTGGTCTTAAGCCGTCGAGCTCTTTCCTCAGATCGGAAGGCAACAACTCCGCAGCCTCTTCTATCGAGAACAGATCGCAATTTGCCGCAACTTCTCGACTGAGCCAGTACTCATAATCGTACCTCACCGCCAGGTCGATGGCGCGTCGCAAATGCTGTAGCATTTTTGGTTCATTCTCGAGCTTGAGTTGACAGCTTGCCAGCGCCAGGGAAGCCTGCGCTTCGTAGTAATAAAGGGTGTGATCGTGGAAATACTCGAGAGCTTTCCCCAATGCTTCGATGGCCGCCAAGTGTTCGCCTTGCGCGATCATAATGCGGCCCTTTGCAAGCGAAGCGGTAAAGAATCCTATTTCATTCTTCTCGAGCGGCCGCATAGCGATTAATCGATCGATCTGATTGCGAGCCGCATTGAGATCGCCCACCAGCAAACCGAGCAAAGCTTGTTCTTCCAACAACTCCGTGCGCGCAAGGTTCACACCTGCTTCATCATAGGCTCGCGCCGCGCGCCCGTAGTATTCGCTTGCTTTTTCAATCTCACCCTGCTCGCGATACAGATTGCCATACGTTTCAAAGGCATCTGCTCTGGCTGCTACCAGATTGAAAAGCTGGCAACGCTCTATCGCTTCGTCGAGGTTCTGCTCGCAAGCGACCAGGTTTCCAAGATAAAGGTAACAGTGAGCCATGTTCAGATGGGCAGTAGCCTCCTGCGGCATCGGTGTCTGGTTGCCTTCCCGGAGCATGCGGCGAAGCCAACGCAATGCCTCACCGAAATCACCGCGAATCATTGCCGGCAAGCCGAGGTTGTGGGTGATCAAACGAAAGTAGCGTTCATCGTTGGCGTCCTGAGCCAATTGAAGTGCGCTCCGAAACTCCAGTTCGGCTGCCGTCCATTCTCCCAATGCCACCAAGCACAAACCGCGCGTGTTGCCGCACTTCATTCGGACAGCAGACCGCTCGTCAGTAAGTTCCAGGGCCCGATCCAAGTAAGTAAAGGCCAGCGAATAATCACCCTCCCGACGTGCAAGAGTAGCCATTGAATGAAGGGTCTCAGCTTCCCCTTCTCGATCGCCCCGTTGCTGAAGCAAGGAGCCAGCTCTTCGGAAAAGTGATTGTGCTGACTCGTACTCGCCCCTGAGCCTTGCCACTTCCGCTCGATAAGCCAGCGCCCGCGGGTGAGCTTCCATCACCGTGGCCGGAAGAGTGTCGGTCAGAGTGGCTAGGGAGCTCAGTGCTCCCGAAGAGATCCACTCGGCCCCTTTTTCCGCGACGACCTCGGCGGCCCGGTCGAAATCTTCGGCGGCGAGAAGATATCTAACGCCTTGTTCCCAGGAGCCGCGATTCAGGAAGTACTCGGCATAGCCCCGCTGTTCCTGAGACACGCCGCTACGGCCAATGTCGCTTCGCAAACGTCGTCGTAGAAAACTTTGGAACAACGGGTGCAACCTGTATTCCTCACCCCGGCCATCGCTGGCTACCGTTATGAAGACATTGCGCCGGACCAGATTGGGAAGGATTCGCGCGCAGTTCATACCTTTGAAAAGAGCGGCGCATATGTCCAGCTCGATGCTATCCAGCAAGGCAATTTTCAGCAGCAGTCGTTGAACTTCTTCCGATTCGTCGGAAAACACTTCCTCAGCAAAGTAGTCGAAGATGTCTGGCTCCGATTGTCGTAAGACTTTCACCAGGTCTGTCGGTCCGCTTTGCCC
>WNFR01004612.1_pt1 | contig 27631 bp, 28 predicted proteins | sample 5400221 | NCBI WGS metagenome assembly WNFR01 (sample SAMN13153357, study PRJNA577476) | soil metagenome | isolation source: 40 cm soil under Madrone tree | place: USA:California | collected 2016-06-14
GCGCATCCACGCCTCGGTGACGACGCCGAGGATGCCCTCGGAGCCGATGAACAGGCGATCCGGACTCGGACCCGCCCCCGACCCGGGTAGACGCCGCGACTCGACGATGCCGGTCGGCGTCACGACGCGCAGCGCTTCGACGAAATCGTCGATGTGCGTGTAGAGCGTCGCGTAGTGTCCTCCGGAGCGCGTCGCGATCCAGCCGCCGAGGGAGCTGAACTCGAACGATTGCGGAAAGTGCCGCAAGGTCAGCCCGTGCGGCTTCAGCGCCGCCTCGAGCGCCGGCCCGAGCATGCCGCCCTGAATGCGCGCCGCACGCGACACGGTATCGATCTCGAGGACGCGATCGAGGCGCCCGAGATCGATCGAAACGACGCCGCGCGCGAGGCCGGCGGACGGCGCTTCGACGCCGCCGACGACGCTCGAGCCGCCGCCGTACGGAATCGCCGCCGCGCCGACGGTCGAGCACCAGTCGAGCAGCGCGACCACGGTCTGCTCGTCCGGCGGAAACGCCACGATGTCCGGCGGATTCGCGAAGTCGCGCCGGAACGCCCGCACGACGTCGCGAAACGACTTCCCATACGTATGACCCGCGCGGTCGAACGCGTCCGTCGAGCAGCACCCCGCGAGCGCCGCCGGCGGCGCAATGCGCGGCGCGCGCAGCGCGATCTCGTGCAACTGCGGCGGCGCCTGCGGTCGCGGCGCATCGATGCCGAGCCGCACCGCGAGCAGCTGCCCGATCCGCCCTTGTTGCTCGAGGTCAGGACCTTCGTCCTCGTACCCCCACCCCCAGAACTTCCGACGTCGCTGCGTCATCGCGTGATCTCCCGGCCTGCCGACGTAGTCGATAGGTCGGCGCGCGGCAACCGCGGAACGCGATACCGCCGCGGTGGGAGCGGAGGGCACGTCACTGCACCCGTTCTGCGCACGTGAACCTTATCGCGCAGGTCGGGTGCAGTGACGTGCCCTCCGCTCCCACCGCGGCCGACTAGGCGTTGGACGGCTACCGTGCTACCCGATCGACTATGCGAATCTACGACAGCTTCGGGCCCAACCCGCGCGCATTGCGCATGTTCCTCGCGGAAAAATCGATCGAGCTGCCGCTTGTCGACGTCGACCTCTTGGCCGCCGAGAATCGACGTGCGCCGTACACCGATCGCAATCCCGGCGGGCAGCTGCCCGCGCTCGAGCTCGACGACGGGCGGACGATCGGCGAGACCGTTGCGATCTTCGAGTACCTCGAGGAGAAGCATCCGCGGCCGTCGCTCATCGGCACGACGCCGGAGGAGCGCGCCGAGACCCGCATGTGGCAGCGGCGTATCGAGCTGAAGATCACCGAGCACCTCTACAACGGCTTCCGCTTCGCCGAGGGACTCGAGCTCTTCAAGCCGCGCATGCGGGTCCTGCCCGAGGCCGCCGACGGCTTGAAGGCGACCGCGCGCGACAATCTCGCGTGGCTCGATCGGCTGCTCGCGGACAAGACGTTCATCGCCGGCGACCGCTTCACGATCGCCGACATCATTCTCTATTGCGCCGTGGATTTCGGCAGCACGGTCGGGCAGCCGCTCGACCCGGCGCTGACGAACGTCGGTACGTGGCTCGCGCGCGTCGCGGCGCGTCAGAGCGCGTCCGCGAGCCTCCACCCGCAAAGCGCGGCGACGGGGATGCGCGGCTGAGCGGCGACGCAGCGTCGGGCAGCGCCGCAGTGTCGGACGGCGACGCAGCGTCGGGTTAGCACCGCGGCGTCAGGCGGCGCCGCCGAGGACGGCGAACGTCGCGGCGAGGCCGGTCCGATAGTCGGGATACCGCGCCGTCCAGCCGAGCTCGGACTTGAGGCGTGCGTTCGATGACCGCGCGGAGCGGACCGCTGCGGCGATCGCGCCCTTCCCACGCAGGAGGCGCGCGAGAAAGAGCGGCGCGTGTCCGACGCTGCGCTTGCCGCAGTGCCGCCCCACCTCCGCGAAGAAATCGATCATGCGCACCGGCTCGTCGTCGACGACGTGAAACGCCGAGCCCGCCGGCGCCGTGAGCGCCACCGCCAACGCGGATGCGACGTCGTCGACGTGCACGACGTCCCACCAGTTGTCGCCGCTTCCCGGGACGCGGAAGAGCCCCCGGCGGAGATCGGTGACGACGTGCGCGAACCACCCTCCGGGACCGTAGACGTGCGACGGCCGCACGACGACGGTCGGCACCCGCGACTCGGCGAGAATCCGCTCGCCCTCGTGCTTGGCGCGCCCGTAGTCGGTCTCGAGCGGGAACGGCCCTTCTTCCGTGAGGACGCGGCCGCCGGCATCGCCGGTGACGACCGTCGAGGCGTAGAGGAAGCAACGGAGACCGTCGAGCTCGTGCGCGATCTCGGCGAGGCGACGCGTGCCCTCGATGTTCGTCCGCTGGATCGCCGCGCTGTCGCGCGAGCTCGCGATCTCGGCGGCGAGGTGCACGATCGCGTCGGGCGCGAAGCCGCGCACGCCGGCGGCGAGCGTGGCCGACGCATCGCCGAGATCGCCGCGCACGGGCGTCAGGTGCTGCGCGGCGAGCGCCGCCGCGGAGCGCTCGGAGCGCGCGAGGCCGCCGAGCACCGCCTCGGGAAAGCGCGCACGCAACGCCGGAATCGTCGCCTGGCCGATGAAGCCCGTGGCGCCGGTGACCAGGATGCGGCGGGGCACGCGTCCTTCCATCGTCGTCACTGCGCCGCGACCGCAGTCGCCGCGCGCTCGAACGCGGCGCGCAGCTCGTCGTAGGTGCGCGTCACCGGGAACCGTGGGAAATCGCGGATGACGTTGTCGGGCGGGCGGAAGAGGATGCCGGCGTCCGCCTCGCCGAGCATCGTCGTATCATTGTAGGAGTCGCCCGCGGCGACGACGCGGAAGTTGAGGAGCTTGAGCGCCATCACCGCCTTGCGCTTGCCGTCGACGATCCGCAGCGTGTAGCCGCGGATCCGATTCTCGGCATCGACCGCCAGCGAGTTGCAGAAGAGGCACGGGTACCCGAGCTGCGCCATCAGTGGCTGCGCGAACTCGGAGAACGTGTCGGAGAGAATGATCACCTGCGTGCGCGCGCGCAGCCACTCGAGGAACTCGCGGGCGCCGTCGAGCGGACGGATCGTCGCGATGACGTCCTGGATGTCGCGCAACGTCAGGCGCTCGCGATCGAGAATCGCGAGGCGGCTACGCATCAGCTTGTCGTAGTCGGGCTCGTCGCGCGTCGTGCGGCGCAGCTCCTCGATCCCGGTCTTCGCCGCGACGTTGATCCAGATCTCCGGGACGAGGACTCCCTCGAGGTCGAGGCAGGCGACGAGCGGCTCGGCCATTGCCCGCACGTAGCAAGTGCCGGGCGCGAGTTCAATTGCATGCGTAGCTATCGCTAGGCTTGCGGGCGCGTGTCACCGCGCGGCAGTGACGCGCGCGCCACCTTCGGATCCGACGGCGCCGGCGTCGACGGTCGCGAGAAAGCCTTCCAGCTCCGTCTCGAACGCGTCGGCGGTCTCGAGGTGCGGCGCGTGTCCCGCGGGAAACGTGACGAGGCGCGCGTTCGGGAACGTCGCGATCGTCGGACGCGCGCGGCGGAGCTGTACGAAGCGGTCGCGCGTCGCCCAGGCCACGAGGACGGGGCAGCGCACGCGCCCCGCGAGGGCGCGGGTGTCCGCGTCGGGAGCGGCGAAACTGCGCCATGCTTCGAGAAGGAGCGGCGCGAGCTCGCGACCCGCGGCGACGATCTTCCGGCGCTGCCTGGCGGCGTCGCGGCGCGGCAGCACGGTACGGTAGTAGAGCGCGAACGCCGCCGGGAACCACCACGCGCCGCGCGCGCCGGCGGCGAAGAAGCGCGCCATGACGGCGAGGGCGAGACGTGCCGCGCGATCGTCGTTGCGATCGAGACCGCCGGGGTTTTCGAGCACGAGCCCGGCGACCCGGTCGGGAAGGTGCGCCGTGTAGCGCAGCGCGGCCGCGCCGCCGATCGAGTTGCCGACGAGCACCACGCGGTCGACGCCGACGGTGTCGAGGAACGCTGCGAGCAACGTCTCGTAACGCACGGCGCTGCACGGCTCGTGGTCGGGGCCGGAGCGCCCCTGCCCGGGCCAGTCCACCGCCAGCACGCGCCGCGCGCCACGCCAGCGCGTGCGCAGCCGATCGAAGTCGCCGCCGCCGTGACCGATCGCGTGCAAGCAGACGAGTGCCGGCGCCGAGCTGCCGCCCTCGTCGCTGAACGCCAGGCGAACGCCGTCGACCGTCGTCTCACGCCGTGGGTCACTGACACCGACGGCTGCTCGCAGCGTCGTCATGGGCGCCTCCGTGCCGGGCGCCGCCGCTGCGGCGCACCGATGCAGTTTGGTGATATATTTATCACTATCGTTGCGACCGATGCAACGTGGTACGGTCGCGCCGTATGGCTGCTAGGCAACGGTCCGCGACGCGCGGCCGATCGCCCGTGACGCGACGTCACGGCGAGCCCGCACGGGGGACCGCGCAATCACCGCGCCTGGGCATACGGCCGCGTCGCGGCACGCCAGCGGCGACGCGCGCGCGTCTCGTCGCCGCCGCCGCGCGCGTCTTCAATCGCGACGGGTATCACGGCACCGATTCGAATCGATTGGCGCGCGCCGCCGGATACGCACCGGCGACCTTCTACAAGCACTTCGCCGACAAGCGCGCGCTGTTTCTCGCGGTGTACGAGGGTTGGGTGACGGCGGAGTGGGCGGCGATCGAGCGCGTGCTGCGGATCGATGCTCCACCGGCGACGCGCGCGACGCGTATCGTCGGCATGGTGACCGCGCTGCACCGGCGCTGGCGCGGCTTGCGGGCGAGCCTCCGCGCGCTGGTCGCGACGGACGCGGCGGCGCGGTCGTTCTACCGCGCGCAACGGCGACGCCAGCTCGACTTGGTGGCGCATCTCGGCGCGGCGACGCGCGGCGATCGCCGCCGACGTGCGCGGCGCAGGCGCGAGGACGCGGCCGTGCTTCTCTTCACGCTCGAGCGCGTCGCCGACGCGATCGCCGACGGCGAGCTCCAGGATCTCCGTCTGGCGCTCGCGCCGACGCTCACCCGCTTGCGCATGCTCGTCGCGCAGCACCTCGACGGCTCCCGTTCAGGGGGGAGACGGCAAAAGACGCCGGCCAGTCATTGACTCCGGAGCGAGCACCCGCGAGAAGTGGGGCTTCGGGTGCTCGGGTCGCGACACCTGCCCGGCGAGTCCTAACGAGCAGCGGAAGGGAGGGGCGCATGAAGATCTATCTCGTCACCCCGAAAAACCCCGAGAGCTTCTGGACCTACGATCGTATCCTGCCGAGTCTCGGCAAACGTTGCATTTTCCCCAATCTCTCGATGCCGACCGTCGCGGGCATGACCCCGCGCGAGCACGATATCGTGCTGTGTGACGAGAACGTGGAGGACGTCGACTTCGACGTCGACGCCGACATCGTCGGCGTGACCGGGTACATCGTCCACAAGCAGCGGATGCTCGAGATCGCCGCCGAGTTCCGCCGCCGCGGCAAGTTCGTCATCCTCGGCGGCCCGTATGCGTCACTCTGCCCCGAGGAGCTGCGCGGCAAGTGCGACGTCCTCTTCGTCGACGAGGCGGAGGAGACGTGGCCGCAGTTCCTCGCCGACTTCGCGCGCGGCGAATGGCAGGCCGAGTATCGCCCCGCCGACAAGCCGGATCTGACGACGTCACCGACGCCGCGCTTCGATCTGCTCCAGGTCGATCAGTACCACGCGATGACGATTCAGTTCGCGCGCGGGTGCCCGTTCAATTGCGAGTTCTGCGACATCATCGTCGTCTACGGCCGCCGGCCGCGCGTGAAGAGCGTGCCGCAAGTGATGGCGGAGATCGAGGAGTGCCACCGCCTCGGGGCGACGCAGGTCTTCCTCGTCGACGACAACTTCATCGGCAACAAGAAGCTCGCGAAGGAGCTGCTGCGCGCGATCGCAGCGTGGAGCGAGGCGAACGGCCACCCGATGTACTTCAACACCGAGGTGTCGCTGAACGTCGCGCAGGACGACGAGCTCCTCGAGCTGCTGCGCGCGGCGCGCTTCACGACGATCTTCATCGGCATCGAGAGCCCGCGGAAGGCATCGCTGCTGGAGACGAAAAAGACACAGAACATGCGCGGCAACCTCGTCGACAACGTCCGCAAGATCCAGTCGTACGGCATCCAGGTGCAGGCGGGGATGATCGTCGGCTTCGACAACGACGACGAGTCGATCTTCGAGGAGCAGCTGCGCTTCATTCAAGACGCGCGCATCCCGGTGTCGATGACCGGCATGCTGCAAGCGATGCCGAAGACGCCGCTCCACGAGCGCATGGCCAAGGAAGGCCGCCTGATCGCCGAGTCGGTCGGCGATCAGTTCGTCTTCTCGAACATCCTGCCGAAGGCGATGAGCCGGATCGAGCTCTACAAGGGCTACCGCAAGCTCATCGCCGAGCTCTACGAGTTCCGCAACTTCCGCAAGCGCACGCTCGGGTTCATCCTGAATCGCGGCCGCCAAGTGGGCGAGGGCCTCGCGATCCACCGCGAGGAGCTGCGCCTCCTCGGGCGCGTCTTACGCGACACCGTGGTCGCGACGTCGCCGCGCCGCGCGTGGTTCACGTTCTCGCTCCTCGGCACGACGCTCTGGAAGCGACCCGCGGCGATCGCCGATGCGCTCGCGTTCGCGATCATCCACAAGGCGCTCTACGAGTATATGCAGGCGCTCGACCGCCACCTCGAGCGCGCCATCGGCGAGATCGAGGCCGCCGCCGAACCGTTGGCGACCGCTAACGCCTGAGGAGCCGTCCATGCACTATGGTGTGTTGATGTTCGCGACGGATTACGCGATCCGTCCTGACGAGCTCGCGGTCGCGGCGGAGGAGCGCGGGTTCGAGTCGGTTTTCTTTCCGGAGCACACCCACATTCCCGCCAGCCGCAAGAGCCCGTGGCCGGGCGGCGCCGAGCTGCCGAAGGAGTATTGGCACACCCACGACCTCTTCGTCGCGCTCGCCGCGGCAGCAGCCGTCACCAAGCGGATCAAGGTCGGCAGCGGCATCTGCCTCGTCATCGAGCACGACCCGATCCTCATGGCGAAGGAGGTCGCGAGCATCGACTTCCTCTCGAACGGGCGCATGATCTTCGGCATCGGCGGCGGCTGGAACGCCGAGGAGATGGAGAACCACGGCACCGCCTTCAAGACGCGGTGGAAACTGCTGCGCGAGCGCATCCTCGCGATGAAGGAGATCTGGACGAAGGAGGAGGCCGCATTCCACGGCGAGTTCGTCGACTTCGACCCGATCTGGTCGTACCCGAAGCCGGTGCAGAAGCCGCATCCGCCGATCCTCATGGGCGGCGACACGCCGAAAGCACGCCAGCGCGTCGTCGACTTCTGCGACGGCTGGATGCCGATCGGCATCAACCCCGCCGGCATCCTCGAAGGGATGAAGGATCTCGCCGAGCGTGCTCGCGCCGCCGGCAAGAAGCCGAGCGACTTTCCGGTCACCGTCTTCGGCGCCGCCGGCAATCCCGACGTCCTGAAGCAATTCGCGGACGCGGGCGTGGAGCGCGCGATCTTCTGGGTGCCGCCGGAGCCGCGCGAGAAGGTGCTTGGCATCCTCGACAAGTACGCGGGGCTCGCGAAGCGCTGATCGTGAGCCGACCGTGCATCGCGGCGGACCATGCACGAGGAGGTTTCCATGACGACCCGTGAAATCGCCGACCGGCTCGTTGCGCTCTGCCGCGCCGGCAAGTACCGCGACGCGATCACCGAGCTCTATGCCCCCGAGGTCACGCAGCAGGAGAACGGGCAGACGATCCCCGGCGGACGCGACGCGCTCGTCGCCGCGTGCAAGGGCTGGGAGGAGAGCCGCGTCGTCCACGCCACGGACATCCTCGCCGTCCACGTCGCGCCCGAGTCGGTCGTCGTCGAGATGCGTCACGACGTGACGCCGCATGCGACCAAGCAGCGCAATCAATGGTCGGAAGCCTCGGTCTACCGCGTGCGCGACGGGAAGATCGTCGACGCGCGGTTCTACTACAAGCCGGCCGAGGGCTGAGGTCGACGGAGCCGCCGATGTCCGAGCACGCGAACGTCGGCATCGTGCGCAACCTCTTCGCCGCGTTCGAGCGCGCCGACCTCGCCGAGATCCAGACCGTCATTCCCGAGCACGCGGTCTGGCACTTCCCAGGCCGGCACGGCAAGCTCGCGGGCGCGCACGAGGGACGCGACGCGATTCTCGCCTTTCTGATCGACGTCACGGCGCTCAGCGGTGGCACGTTTCATCTCGAGCTCGAGGACGTCCTCGCCGACGATCGCTACGCGGTCGCGCTCTTCCGCGGCCACGGCGAGCGCGCGGGCAAGACGCTCGACAACCCGACCTGTCTCAAGATGCGCATCGACAAAGGGAAGATCGTCGAGGTCTGGGAGTTCGTCTGGGACCTCTTCGCCGTCGACGAGTTCTGGTCGTAAGAAACACCGATTCGGTCGCGCTCCACACCTGACGCGCCCACCCAGCACTCACCGACGTGATTTTTCTCTCGACCTCTCACCGGGGATCGTGACACCTTGCCATCGCGCTCGTGTATCGAGCGTGAAGGAGACCCCCATGAGTGACACCAAGTCCCTGTACGAGCGACTCGGCGGGCACGACGCCATCGTCGCCGTCGCCAACGACCTTCTGCCGCGCCTGCAAGCGGATCCGCAGCTCAGCCGCTTCTGGACCCATCGCGGCACCGACGGCATGGCGCGCGAGAAGCAGCTGCTGATCGACTTCCTCTGCGCGAGCGCCGGCGGACCGCTCTACTACCGCGGCCGCGACATGCTGACCACGCACCGTGGCATGCGCATCAGCGAGAGCGATTGGAACGCCTTCCTCGGCCACGCCGCCGCCACGCTGGCGAAGTTCGACGTGCCAGAACGCGAGCGGAGCGACGTCGTCGCGTTCGTGCAGACCTTGAAGGACCAGATTGTAGAATAGCGCTTCAGCTATCTCGGCGCCCTTCTGGAAGCGCGCCGAGAATCTTCTCGAGAACCAGCGCACTCTTCTCTTCCAGCTCGGCGCACGCCAGAAAAGTATCGCGTCGCGCCGCCGTCTCCTCCTGCGCCGCGAACGCCCTCCACGTCGCGGCGCCGAGACGCTCGCCGCGGGCTTGAATGGCGAGCTGTTGAAACAACGGGCGGCCGGCGAAGATACCCCGATTGATCTCCTCGAGGTCGGGGTTCTCGCGCCGGATGTCCTCCTGGATCGCAGCGGCATCCGGAGTGAGCCCTTCGATGAGCGTCGCAATCTCCTCCTCGCGCCGAGCACACGCGAGAAGCTCGCCCTTGCGCATCTCGCTTGCGCCCGTGGCGCTTGTGCCCGTGGCATCCGCGCACTCCTCCGCCCAGACGCGATACCGCGCTGCCGCCAGACGCTCGGCGATCGCCACGAGCAACGGCCGCCGTGCGGGCACCACCCGTCCGACGAGACGCGCGAGAATCGATTCCACGTTGGGGAGGTCTTTCGAATCCGTCGCAGCCATCGTGCGCTCTCCTCTTCCGACCGTCGTCAACGCTCGGCGAGCACCCACCCCAGGAGCGCGATCGCGGCGGCGTTGCGGCGGAGATCTTCCGGGCGGATCTTGTCGAGTGTGTCCGCCCCGGTGTGATGAATGTCGAAGTAGCGATGTCCGTCCGGCTGCAGGTTGAACGCGGCGGCACCGTCGGCGATGACCGGCTCCACGTCGGCGCCGAACGCGTGCTCGCCGAAGCGACGAATGCCGAAGCGCCCGAATGCCGGCAGCAGCGGCGCCATCGCCGCCAATGCCACGTCACCGCCGCCGACGCCGATCGCGTCCGGCGCGGCCATCCCGTAGTCGGTCTCGAAGGCGGCGACGTGGCGGTCCGGGCGGTGCCGGTCATGATACGCCTTCGCGCCGGCGAGGCCGTATTCCTCGGCGGTGAAGAGCACGGCGCGAATCGTTCGCCGTGGCGTCAGGCCGGCACGACGCAGCAGACGGAGCGCTTCGATCACGGCGACGCAGCCGGCACCGTCGTCGGACGCGCCTTGCCCGATGTCCCACGAGTCGATGTGCGCGCCGAGCAGCACGATCTCCTCCGGAAGCTCCCGCCCGCGCAGCTCGCCGACGACGTTGGCGCTCGGCGCGTCAGGCAGCGTGCGCGCGGCGAGCGAGAGCTCGACCTCGACCGGCCCGCGGCGGGCCAAGCGCGCGAGCAGCTCCGCGTCCTCGATCGAGAGCGCGGCGGCGGGGATCTTCGCGATCCCTTCGTCGTACTTCAGCGCTCCCGTGTGCGGCGTCCGCAGGCTCGTCGCCGTGACCGAACGAATGAGCACCGCGCGCGCGCCGCGCTTCGCCGCCTCGGAGGCGGCGTGCAGCCGCGCTTGCACGCCGCGCATATACCCCGGGTCGTCGTGCGCCTCGTCGTAGGGCGGCATGCGATGGTTGACGAACGCGATCGTGCCGGCGAGCGACGCGGTCGACGCGCGCAGGGCGTCGAGGTCGTCGAACGCGACGATCGGCGCGCGCACCGGGACGCGCGTTCCGACGGTGCCGCCGAGACCGAGGAGCGCCATCGAGCGCTGGACCGGCGACAGGATCGTCGCGCGCTCCCGACCACGCACCCAGTGCGGAACCTCGACGGGCTCGAGACGCACGTCGTCGAGGCCGTCCGTGCGCATCTGCAGCGCCGCCCAGGCGAGCGCTCGCTCCAGGGCTCGAGAGCCCGTGATCCGATTCCCGATACCGTCGGCCAGCTCCGCTAACCGATCCCACGCCGCGGTCGGACCTTCCGCGGATGCCGTGGCGATGCGATCGGCCGCCGCCGTGACCGCCGCCACGAACGCCGGCGACTGCTGGGCCGCGCCCGGTGCACCCGCGGCGACGGGCGGCGCACGACGGGCGCCGACGGCGCACGCCGAAAGCCCCATCGCGAGCACACTCAGGCGCACGAGCCGGCTCACAGGTAGCTCAACCAGGCGGCGTCGCTGCGTCGCTTGACGCCGGCGAACCAGCGGCACGCCGGATAGAGCGCGAGCACGACGGCGACCCACAGCGCGTAGACGGCGGGAAGCGAGTAGCCGAGTCCGCCGGTCATGAGAAATTGCTGCGTGACGCCCTCGCGCCCGAGTGCGCGCCAGGCGAGCACGATGGCGAGAGCGTGAATCAGCGCGAGATGCATGACGTAATAGAAGAGCGGCACCCGCCCGAAGAGCGCGACTCGCTCCGCCCATCTGCCGAGTGGCCGATCGACCCACGCCAGTACGATGAACGCGGGGCCGAGCGTCATCGCGAGGTAGAGCAGCGACGGCGGGTACTTCTCGCAATTCAGGAACCCGAGCGCCGCGCGGAGCCACCCGTGGTCGGCGCTCCACGGCTGCGGGTCGCCGTACAGGTTGGTCGCCCGCAGGATGACGAAGCCGACGATCAGCGCCGCGCCGAGACGCGCGAACCTCGTCCGTCGCTGGGCGCGCGGCAGCAGCGCCGAGGGTCCGAGCGCATAGCCGGCCGCCATCACGGCCACCCATGGAATCAGCGGATAGAGCAGGAACCAATCTGCGCCGGCGAACGGGTGGAGCATGCCCGGTTGGTGGAGCAGCAGCCACAACCAGCGCGCCGATCCGAGCTGATCGGCGTGGATCGCATCGAACGCGTCGTGACCGCCGATGAGAATCAGCGCGACGAGCGCGATCACCCATCGCGGCAGCGACACGAGCGCCGCGAGCGCGATCATCGATGCGCCGATCACCCAGATCACCTGCAGGAACAGGTGCTGCGGTCCAATGTGCCCCGTCCAGACGAAGCGGACGACCGTGACCTCGAGCGCGACCAACCAGAGGCCGCGGGTCGCCAGATACCTCGCCAGTGCGGCCCGCGATGCGAGCCGTCGTCCGTGGAGAAACGCACCCGTGCCGGCGAGCAGCACGAAGACGGGCGCACAGAAGTGCGTCACCCAGCGGGTGAAGAAGAGCGCCGCCGGCGCGGTATCGAGCTCGACCGCGCTGCCGACGAACGAGCGCGTGTGGTCGAGCGCCATCAGCACCATCACCGCACCCCGCAGCCAATCGATCGCTTCGTTCCGCTCGCGCGGCGCACGCACCGGCTCGACGTTCTTCCAATCGCGTGCGGCAAGTGCAGCCGGGAGCGTCGCCGCGCTCATCGCGCGCGGAGCAATCCGCGGCACGCGCTATGTCCGCCAGTGCGGCGGGTAGCTACGATCGTAGCTCGGCCGCGCCCGCATGCGTTCGCGCCACGCGACGAGCCATGGCATCCGCGTCGGATCGAGATTCACGCCCGCGCGCCCCGTCAGCTCGATGAAAGGCAGCCACGCGCAATCGGCACGGGTCAGCATCGCGCCGATCACGAAGTCGCCGCGGCGGCGCGCGGCGCGTTCCTCGAGGCGCTCGAGCTCACGCGCGACGTCCGCCCGCGCGCTCTCGATCGCAGCGGCGTCGCGACGCTCGGGCGGCGTCAGGAATAGCTGGCGGGCCAGCGTGCGAAACGCGGTCGAAAAGTAATCGACGCATTCGAGCTCCTCGATCCGTAGAATGGCGCGCGCCGCCGGATCGGGCGGCAAGAGCGACGGGGTCGGGTAGCGCTCCTCGAGGTACTCGACGATCGCGGTCGACTCGTAGAGCGTGAGCGCATCGTCGGTCAGCGCCGGCACCTTGCCGTGCGGGCTGCGCGCCAGGTGCTCCGGGCTCTTCACCTCGCCCTTGTCGAAGTGCAGCAGCACCGGCTCGTAGGGAAGGCCTTTCTCCTCGAGCACGAGCTGCACGCGCCAGGAGAACGGAGAGCCGGAGGCGTAATAGAATCGGATCGCCATCCCCCCTCGTAACCGGCGCGCGGCGGCGACGAAAGGGGCGGCGCATCGCGGTAGTGGTCCCTCTCGTCTGCTACCCGCATCGCCGCCGACGCGCGACGCCTCGTCTCGCCGCCACACCGCGGTACGTCGAGGAGCGATGTTCTCCGCTGACGTCATCGTCCCCGCGGTGAAGCCGCTTTCTCAGCAGCGCTGGGAGTCGAGGGCGACGATCCGGCTCAGGGTTCGAGTAGGTCGGCGCGCTCACCCGCGACGTAACGGGCGAGATCGGTCGCATCGATCGCGAGCGAGATCGCGTCGGCGACGATGACGAGGCGCAGCCATCTCCCGTACATGTCGTCGCCCGGGACCCCGGATGCCCGGTTCCACAGGTAGTAGAGCAGCGGCAACCACACGACGTGCGCGAGGCCGAGCAGTCGGCTGAACCCCGTCGCCATCGTCAGCAACGTCATCAGCAGCGCACCCGCAAGGAAGGTCGCGACCACTACGCGCGCCTCGTATCGGCTCGGAAAGCTCAGGAGCGGCACGACGACGTTCACGGTCACGAGGAAGAAAATCCACGTCCGCCAAGGTTGCCGCATGCCGAGCAACCCGCGGCTGAGGTACACGCCGGCGTCGACGAAACGAGCGGCGAACCCTCGGCGCGTCGCTACGTCCATGCGCGGAGCTCCGGTGACCGCCACGTTGGGGAGCACGACCGCATTCTGCGCACCCGCGCGATTTGCGGGCTAATAGCTCTCGAGCCGCGCGTACCGATCGCGGTGCCACGCGGCGTCTCCGAAGGTCATCTCGGCGACGCGGGCGCGCTTCAGGAAGAAGCCGATGTCGTGCTCGTCGGTCATGCCGATGCCGCCGTGCATCTGCACGCCTTCCTTCGCGATCAGATTGAACGCCTCGGCGCAGCGCGCTTTGGTGATGCTGGCGAGGCGCGCGATGGTCGCGTCGTCGCGGCCTTCATCGATCGCGCGGTGCGCGCCCATCACCGCCGAGCGGGCGAGCTCGGTCTCGAGGTACATCTTCGCGGCGCGGTGCTTGAGCGCTTGAAAGGTGCCGATCAGGACGCCGAACTGGACGCGCGTCTTCAAGTACTCGACCGTGATCTCGAGCGCGGCCGTCATCGAGCCGAGCATCTCGGCGGTGAGGCCGATCGTCGCGCGGTCGAGGATGCGGCCGAGCAGCGCGCCGCCGTGATCGACGGTGCCGAGCACCTGGTCGGCGGCGATGCGGACGTCGTCGAGGCGGACGCGCGCGGCGTTCCGGCTGTCGATGCGCGACTGGCGCTCGACAGTGATCCCGGGCGTATCGCGACGCACGAGGAAGAGCGTGACCCCGCCGGTATCGCGAACCCCGGCCGTCGTACGCGCCTTGCCGCTCGCGATCGACGACAGGTGCTCGCGCTTCTGTGCGTCGCTGCCCCCGAGGAGCAGTGCGTTCGCGCCCAGGAGCACCGTCGACGTCATCGGCTCCGGCATGAGGCCGCGGCCCATCTCCTCGAGCACGGTCATCAGCTCGAGCCAGCCGAGCCCGGCACCGCCGTGCTCCTCGGGAATGATGATGCCGAGCCAGCCGAGGGCGGCCATCTCGCCCCAGAGCTCGCGCGAGAAGCCGTCGGCGTCGTTGGCATCGCGCAGACGGCGGATGCGGCTCAGCGACGATCGGCCGGAGACGAAGTCGCGCGCGGTGCGCGCAAGCAGCTCTTGCTCTTCCGAGAGTACGAGATCCACGACGGGTCACTCCATGTCGAGACGCGCGCGGCGTTCCGCGTCACGTCGAGTCTGCAGGCGCGCCGGGCGCGGCGCCGGCGTCAGTCCGGCAGGCCGAGCACGCGCTTGGCGATGATGTTGAGCTGGACCTCCGAGGTGCCGCCCTCGATCGAGTTGCCGCGCGAGCGCAGCCAATCGCGGGTGAGCTTGAGCTCGCCCTCCTCGTAACCGGGACCTTCCCAGCCGAGACCTTGCGGGCCGGCGATCGACACCATGAGCTCGCGCCGGCGCATGTTCAGCTCCGTGCCGTAGTACTTGAAGATCGACGTCTCGGGTCCGGGCTTGTGCCCCGCTTTCATGTTGTCGCGCGAGCGCTCGAGCGTGAGATCGAGGCACGCCTGATCCATCGTCACCTGCGTGATCGCGTCGCGCAGCAGCGGATCGGCGACGACACCGTTGTCCTCGCCGACGTACTCGCGCGCCAAGGTGACGAGGCGCTTCGCGTCGTCACGCTCCTTGAAAGCGTCGGCGATCATCGTGCGCTCGTGACCGAGGAGCGCTTTCGCCATCGCCCATCCACTGTTGATCTTGCCGACGACGTTCCTGACCGGCACGCGCACGTCCGTGAGGAACGTCTCGGTGAAGGGCGACGAGCCGCTGATCAGCCGGATCGGCTTCACCGACACCCCCGGCGACGTCATGTCCATCAAGAGGAACGTGATGCCTTCCTGCTTCTTGGCTTCGAAATCGGTGCGCACGAGAACGAACATCCAGTCCGACTTGTCGCCGTACGACGTCCATACCTTCTGGCCGTTGACGATGAAGACGTCGCCGTCGCGGATCGCCTTCGTCTGCAGGCTCGCGAGGTCGGATCCCGAGCCCGGCTCGGAGTAGCCCTGGCACCAGCGGATCTCGCCGCGCACGATCGACGGAATGTGCTCGCGCTTCAGCTCCGCGCTGCCCTCTTGGAGGAGGAGCGGCCCGATCATCGAGAGGCCGAAGCCGATGAGGGGCGGCCGCAGGCGCAGCTTGCCCATCTCCTCCGCGAGTACCTTCGCCTCCTGCTTCGAGAGGCCGCCGCCGCCGTACTCCTTCGGCCACGCCGGCGCCGTCCAGCCGCGCTCGGCCATCAGGTCGAGCCAACGCTTCGCGTCCGGCGAGCACTGCATCTTCTTGCCGCCCCAGCAGAGCTCGTCCGTCGTCTTGTACTGCGCGCACATCGACGCCGGCGCGTTCGCCTGCAGCCAGCGGTGGGTCTCGTCGCGGAAGGTGTCGAGATCGGCGGCCATGGTGAGTTCCTTTCGTGGGACGCGACGACGCTAGTCGAGACGCTGCGACGATTCAAACAGCGGCGCGCGATCGTAGCGATCGGCGTCAGGAGCGGCGGAGCACCGCGACGACGGCCGAGCTCCCAATGACTCCCGTGTGCCGCCTCACCCAAGCGGGCAGGTACCCGCCGCCGTGGAGATGATGATACCCAGGCAGATCGGGACCCAATGGTCTCGCGCATCGTCGCCGCCGCGGGAGCGGAAGAGGATGTGACGGTCGTGAAGGTAGCGCCGTGAGCTGCATGGCGGTAGCGCGCAGCGCCAGCGGGAGAGCATGCGGAAAACGGACGGACCTGGCGCCGCCTCGTGAACGGCTGCACCGTATTGATACAGATTTGAGATTCGTCATCGACATATCCGCCAGGAATCGAACATCTCGGTTCCATTTTTATTGACAAGTTTGTCACGCAGCGACACGATCCCCGCGCACCGCGATCGATGCGAATCAAGTCGTCGATCCCAACTAGATTGAATGTGCCGACGCGTATCGTCATAGCCATCATCGCCACCGTCGCGATGCTTGCAGCATCGATTGTTGCAACCGCCGCGCCCGGAGATCTCGATCCGTCGTTCGGATCCGGCGGCATGGTCGTGACGCAACTCGGCGCCAACAGCTTTGGCGCGGCTGCCGCCGTCGTTCAGCAATCCGACGACATGATCGTCGCAGCCGGAATTCAAATCCTGCCCGGTCCACTCGGTTCCGACTTCGCGCTTGCGCGTTACGACCGGAACGGGGTGCTCGATCCCGCATTCGGCACTGCCGGAATCGTCACAACGGACTTTTCCGGCGGAGGCGACGGCGCTCGCGCGATACGCATACAAGCCGACGGCAAGCTGCTCGTGGCGGGCTTCGTGCAAGACGGCAGCCTCGGCTTGGCGCGATACGACCGCGACGGCAGCCTCGATGCGTCGTTTGGCTCCGGCGGCGTCGTCGTGACGAGTTCCGCAATCTTCGACGCGGGCAATGCGCTCGTGCTGCAACGCGACGCCAAGATCGTCATCCTGAGCGGATCGGAAGACGTCTTCGGAGGCGCTCTGATCGCAGTGCTGCGATACAACGCTGACGGGAGTGTCGACTCCTCGTTCGGCGACGAAGGCCGTGTGCTGACGGACTTCGGATCGGTGGCAATCGCGAATGCGCTCGCGTTACAGTCTGACGACAAGCTCGTCGTAGCGGGCTGGGTGCAAACCAATAGCGACGACTTCGCTCTCGTGCGTTACAACCCGGACGGGACGCTCGACGGATCCTTCGGCATGGGCGGCCGCGTCACGACGGACTTCGCTGGTGGATCGGACCTCGCCTTCGACCTGTCGGTGCAGCCCGACGGGAAATTGCTTGTGACTGGATATACGTGGCCGGCCGGCAAAAGGGAGTTCTCATTCAAGCCGGCCAACATCGTGCTCGCCCGCTACAACGCCGACGGGAGTCTCGACGATGACTTCGGAGATCACGGCGCGGCGATCACTGACATCGGCGGTGGCGACGACCGAGCGCACGCCATCGTGCGGCAAGAGGACGGCAAGATCGTCGTCGCAGGATCGGCGGAACGTCAGTTCGTCATCGCGCGCTACGACGCCGATGGCTCGGGGCGGGTGACGACCGACTTTCCGGGTACGGGTTTCGCGGAGGACACCGCGTACGCCCTCATCGCGCAAGCAGATGGGAAGCTGGTCGCCGCAGGAGAGACTTTCGACGGCGCCCATGGAGGCTTCGCCCTCGCCAGGTACGAGAGTGATGGAGCGCCTTTCTGCCCCTCACAACCGTCAGCGTCTTGCGTGTCGTCGGTGAACCCAACCACTTCCTTCCTGTCGTTGACGGACGACTCGGCGGACAAGCGTGACGACCTGACGTGGAAACTGCATCATGCCGATCTGACGACGCTCGATGACTTCGGCGATCCGCTCGTCGGCGATACGTACGCGCTCTGCATATACGAAGAATCGGCGGTAGCGCCGCGGCTCGTGTTCTCTGCAACGGCGCCGCCCGCGCAACGATGCCGTCGCGGACCGTGTTGGCGGCGGATGCGGCGGAACGGCTTTCTGTACATGAATCATGACGACACTCCCTGTGGCCTGCAGACGATCCGGTTGCGCGCCGGCCGCGCCGGCCGTGCGGACTTCACGGTCCACGGACGAGGTCCACGGCTCGCATTGCCACGCCTGCCTTTGAATGTACCCGTTCGCGTTCAGCTGCGGTCCACGAACGGACACTGCTGGCAGACGCTGTTCTCGACCGTGACGCATGATGACGGCGTCAGATTCGAGATACGCAGCCAGTAGGTGCGCTTCGCCCGCGCTTCGGGCCTTATTCGTTTGTCACTTCAGGCCGGCGACGCTACTTGCATCGCCGCATCCGCCGCCGCAGCCGCGAGCCGCTTGTCGTAGGTGACGAGCATCCCGAGATCGCTGCCGAGGCGCGCGGCGCTCGCGAGGTGAATGGCGTCGAGCGAACGCAACGCCGGCGGCCCGATCCGCTCCGCCCGAGAGAGGATGTCGTCGTCGATGCGCAGCACCGCCACATATCGCAAAATCGCCTGCAAACGAGCGTATGCGGCACGGTCCGCGCCCGCGCGCAGCAGCGCCCGGTTCGTCTCGACACGCGCAACCGCGCTCACGACACGCGCCGACCAATTTCTCAAGAACCGTTGCAGAGCAGCGCTCTCGGGCTCGTCGACGACGAGCTTCAGGAGCGCCGACGCATCCAAGTACAGCAGGCGCGACGTCACAAGCGCTCGCGCCTCACTTCTCGCAGCGCACGGCTCACCCGCAGCGAAGGCCGAACGAGCGGCGGGCCGAGATCCAGAAGATCCCCGGCCGGCGCCGTCGCACGGCCCGATGCAATGAGACGTTCGAGCGCCGTCGATGCCTCGTGAACAGGCGCCAAGATCGCGACAGAGCGACCGTGCTCGGTCACCTCGAGCGTCTCGCCCGCACGCACCCTGCGAAGATGCACGCTCAAATTTTGACGCAGCTCACGAATGCCGACCTGCCTCTTCTTTGCGCGCATGTAGCACACGGTAGCACAATCGCGTGCTGCGCCAAAGACTGTGACGCGGATTCGTCCACCATACTCTTCCCAAGAGCAGACGATTGCGCGACAAGAGGGGCGCACAGCGCGCACGGAAGCGCTCCAACCCAGGAGCTCCAATGACCTACGAGCAGATTCGTTACGACGTCGACGCCGCGATCGCGACCATCACCCTCGACCGGCCGGAGAAACTCAACGCCTTCACCGGGCAAATGATGCGCGAGCTCGTCGACGCCTTCGAGCGCGCGGATCGCGACGACGCGGTGCGGGCGGTGATCGTCACCGGCGCGGGGCGCGCGTTCTGCGCGGGCGCGGATCTCTCGGGCGGGAGCGGCACGTTCGACCACGCGCACGGCACCCAGCCGCCGGCGATCGACGAGCACCGCGACGGCGGCGGGCTCCTCACGCTGCGCATCTTCGAGTCGAAGAAGCCGGTCATCGCCGCGATCAACGGCCCGGCGGTCGGCGTCGGCATCACGATGACGTTGCCGATGGACGTCCGCATCGCCGCGGCGGGCGCGAAGATCGGCTTCGTCTTCGCCCGCCGCGGCATCGTGCCCGAAGCCTGCAGCAGCTGGTTCCTGCCGCGGATCGTGGGCATCAGCCGCGCCGCCGAGTGGGTCTACACCGGCCGCGTCTTCGACGCCGAGGAGGCGCGCGCCGCCGGGCTCGTGAGCAAGGTCGTCGCGCCCGATGCCGTCGTCGACACGGCGCGGGCGCTCGCGCGTGAGATCGCCGACAACACCTCGGCGATGTCGGTCGCGCTCTCCCGCCAGCTCCTCTGGCGCATGCTCGGCGCCGACCATCCGATGGAGGCGCACAAAGTCGACTCGCGCTGCATCTATTGGATGGGGCAGTCGCCGGACGCGCACGAGGGCGTCGCGTCCTTCCTCGAGAAGCGTCCGCCGAAGTTCACGCTCCGGCCGAGCACCGACATGCCGCCGTTCTTCCCGTGGTGGAAGCAGCGCGAGTTCGAGTGATCGCGCCGGCATGGATGCTCGCGACGGCGCCATGGTCCTCCTGATCGACTACTCGAGCCTTCTCTACCGCGCGTTTCACTCGCTCCCCGATACGATTCCCATGCGCGGTGTGTACGGGTTCCTCAACATGCTGGCGCGCTTGCTCGGCGATCACCATCCGACCGAGCTCGGCATCGCAGTCGACGACGACTGGCGGCCGGCGTTTCGCGTCGAGGCGTTGCCGTCGTACAAGCATCACCGCGTCGCCGCCGAGGGAGAAGAGGACCCGATCGCGCCGCAAGAGGCGGTCGGTCGCGAGGTGCTCACGGCGCTCGGGTTCAGCGTCGTCGGCGCCGCCGGATTCGAGGCGGAGGACGTGATTGCGACGCTGACCGCACGCGCCCGGAAGCCGGTCGCGATCGTTTCCGGCGATCGCGATCTCTTCGCGCTCGTCCGCGACCCGGACGTGCGGGTGCTCTATCCGCAGACCGGCGTCTCGAAGCTCACGATCGTCGACGAGGCCGAGATCACGCGGCGCTATTGCATTCCCGGGCGCGCGTACGGTGGGTTCGCGCTCCTACGCGGGGATCCGTCGGACGGTCTTCCCGGCGTGCCGGGCATCGGGGAAAAAACAGCGGCGAAGCTCATTGCCGAATACGGCTCCGTGGACGCGATCCTGAGCGCGCCATCGCTTCCGCCATCCGTTGCCCGTCGGCTCGACGCCGCTCGCGATTACCTCGCTGCCGCAATGCGTGTCGTGCTGCCCGTCATCGACGTGCCGTTGCCTCCGATTTCGCTCGCTCTTCCACGATCGCCGGCCGACCCGGCCGCGCTCGACGCGCTCGCCGAGACATACGAGCTCGCGGGGCCACTCCGACGGGTCGCACAGACGCTCGCGTCTCTTCCGTGATGACGAGGAGTGCGTTCGGGCGCGGGAGGAGCGGAGCCGCGTCGAACGGCGCCCCGTCAATGCCCCGAGCCGATGAGCTCGGCGATCGTGAACTGATCCTCGGTCGTCCCCGCCTTCGCGCCTTGATGCCAGTACCACCCCGGCTCGCCGGGAAAACGGCTGCTCGGCAAGGAGACGCGTGTCGCGTGCTCGAGCTGGAGGTCGATCATGATGGCCGCGGCGGGAAACGGCGTCTCCTCGTCGTATGTGATCGGTGATCCGGGAAACGCCTCGGTGCGAAAGCCGAAGTCGTTGATCCAGATCTTCCACAGGTCGCCGCCACGATCGTACATGTCGCTGTACGGGACCTGGTAGATCTCCTTGTCGACGTAGAGCACGCGCTTCGAGAACGCGTACTGCGGCAACTTGGAGACACCCTCGATGACGTACACCGAGCGCTTCTCCCACACGTCGTCGAACGCCCAATCGGCGGCGCCCGCTGCCCACTTCGCGGGGTAATGGTGGGTATGGAACGCGCCGAGCACGTCTTTCTCGCCGAGAAACTTCCAGTCCATCCACGCGATCGACCCCGAATACCCGGCGTAGCTGTCCTGATCGGTGTCCTGGCCGAAGAGCGCGTCCGAGCGTTGCGCGGTCGAGAGGCGCCGCACGCGGCGCAGCGACGGCAGGTAGAGCCAGCTGTCATCCTGCTTCGCCGGCTCGAGGTAGCGGTAGTATGTGAAGCCGACGCCCTTCAGGTCGAACGGCTCGATGAGCGGGTGCAGCGTCTCTTTGTAGTGATAGCCCTCGGTGTTGGGAATCTCCGGCTTCGGGTCGACGTAGAGCCGCCCGACGTAGAAGAGGCGCCGAAAGTGATCGATGAGAAAGTGGCGCTCGACTTGGAGCGGCCGCTCGCGCGAGATCGGCCCCGTATCGCCGTCGAAGTTGCGGAGATCGAGGTCGTCGAACGCGATCGCGAAGCTGTAGTTCTGCATGATCTTGATCGCCGCTTTCGGATCGTTGACGTCGATGCGCGGGAACGGTCGTCCGGCGACGAAGCCTTCCATGCGGAGGCCGTCCTCGCTGAGCTTCACCTGCGCCGCGTACTTCTCCGTCGCCTCGACGAACGCTTTCCGCAGCGCGATCGACGTCGGCTCCACGATCGTCAGCGGAAACCCGTGCTGCACGCACCAGAACATGGCGGGCGAGACGACGTCCTTCACGGTGGCGGCGTTCGCGGACGAGATGACGTCGCCCGGCTGCACGTCGGCGCGCGCCGCGGCCGCGCCGAGCACCGCGAGCGCCAGTGCCACGGTCGTCACGAGCGCGCGCGCCATCCGGCGAGTTCGACGTCCGCTCACGATTACCTCCCCACGCGGGTCTCCGCGTCGCTGCGAGCACGCTGGCTCGATCGTATGCTCACCAGCGTGCCGTCTCCGCCGGCTCCTCGATCACCGGGTTCTCGATCACGCCGACGCGCTCGATCTCGACGCGCACGACGTCGCCGGGCACGAGCCACTTCTGCTGCACCACGCCGACGCCCGACGGTGTGCCCGTCGAGATGATGTCGCCGGGCTCGAGCGTGAAAGCGGTCGAGAGCGTCGCCACCTGGTCGAAGCAGTCGAAGATGAGCTCGCGCGTGTTCGAATGCTGGCGCAGCTCGCCGTTGACCCACGTGCGCAGCTCGAGCGCGTGCGGGTCGCCGACCTCGTCGGCGGTGACGATCCACGGCCCCGTCGGGCCGTGAGTGTCGAACGACTTGCCGAGCGTCATCGTCGGCGCCTTGAACTGCCAGTCGCGGACGGTGACGTCGTCGACGACGAGATACCCGGCGATGACCTCGGCCGCGCGCTCCTTCGGCACGTGGCGGCAGCGCCGCCCGATCACGAAGCCGAGCTCTCCCTCGTAGTCGAGAAGCGTCGAGATCCGCGGGCGGTGAATGGGATCGCTCGGACCGACGACGCAGGTCGACTGCTTGTTGAAGAAGACCGGAAAGTCGGGTGCGTGCGCGCCGGTCTCCTTCACGTGATCGGCATAGTTGAGCCCGATCGCGAGGAACTTCGACGGACGGCGGATCGGCGCCTCGAGACGCACCGCCGCGAGCGGCAGCCGCGGGCCGCGTCCCCCCACCGCGGCGCGAGCACCCGCAAGCGCCGCCGGGCCGGCGGCGAGAAACGCGCACATCTCGCGCGGCAGCTCCGGCGCCGCCGCCGCGAGGTCGACGATCGCGTCGTCGACAACGACGCCGATTCGAGTGGTACCCTGATGAGTGAACGTCGCGAGTCGCATGGGAGGCTCCTTCCGGCGCCGACGCGTGGTCACGACGGTGCCGATGCGCACGTATGGATTCATCGCCAGCGTCGAGTCAATGGCGCCCGTGAGTTGACAGACGGTCACCGCTCGGCGATGGCGATTGCATGCCGACCATCGATGAGATTGCCCCAGACATCTATCGAATCTCGACGTTCGTTCCCGAGGCCGACCTCCAATTCGCGCAATTCCTCGTCCGCGACGACGAGCCGCTGCTTTTCCACAGCGGGCCGCGCATGATGTTCCCGCTCGTCCGCGACGCGGTCGCGACGCTCGTCGACCCGGCGTCGCTCCGCTGGATCGGGTTCAGCCACTTCGAGGCCGACGAGTGCGGGTCGCTGAACGAGTGGCTGGCGCTCGCGCCCGCGGCGACCCCGGTCTGCAGCGTCGTCGGCGCGCTCACGAGCGTGAACGACTTCGCCGCGCGTCCCGCCCGGCCGCTCGCCGACCAGGAGACGTTCGCGACGGGCCGCCACCGTTTTCGCTTCTTCCAGACGCCGCACGTGCCGCACTGCTGGGACGCCGGGCTGCTCTTCGAGGAGACGACGGCGACGCTGCTCTGCTCCGACCTCGCGTATCAGGGCGGCGACGTCGCCGCCGTCACGGAGTCCGACGTGCTCGAGCGCCATCGCGAAACGCTGCTCACGTTCCAGCAAGGGCCGCTCGCGAACTATCTGCCGTACACCGCGGAGACGGGGCGCACGCTTCACAAGCTCGCCGACGCGGAGCCGCGGGTGCTGGCGACGATGCATGGCACGACCTTTCGCGGCGACGGCGGCGCCGCGCTCCGCGGCATCGCGGAGATCTTGGATGAGGTGTACGGCGCCGCCCGATGATCCGTCTATCGCTCCGCAGACCGCCGACAAGGGCGCATCTGCTGCGTTGCTCGGCCGCCGGGGTTGTGCGGCGTAGCTCCCGCTACGCCTCCGCCCCCGGCAACCGAGCGCCTTGCATCTGCACCCTTCTCGGCGGTCTGCTCCGTCGTGGAAGGCGTATCGGACTGGTTGCGATCTTGACCTTCGTTACTGCGTGCTTCATCGCGGCGTGTAGTCGTGATGGGTCGCAAACTGCCGCGGGGCCGGCGAGGACGCCGGCGGCGGGGCCGAATGTGAATGTCGTGAAGGCTAGCGCGGTACCGCCTGGTGCTGCGCAGGGCGTGGGACCGACAGCGGCGGGCGGCGCTGGCGTGCCGGCGCGGGCGCCGGTGCGGGACTCGCTCGGGGGGGGGTCGTATCCGACGTTGCTCGTGGCGCAGGCGCAGTTCGATGATGTCGTGCAGGCGGATGGGACGAAGAAGCCGGTGCCGGGGTTCGCGAAGCTTTTGATCGTGCGGAAGACGGAGAGCGGGTGGAAGACGGCGACGCTGGAAGACCCGGACAGCAACGCCTTTCACAAAGCGCTCGTGTACGAAGGCGGGATTCTCACGATCGGCGCCAATCAGGCGATGCTGAAAGTCTGGCGCTACACCAATGGGGCGTGGACGCAGGTCACGCACTGGAATCCGAAGTTCGGGGGGAAGTTCGACCGGCTGCGGGACATCGAGGAGGGCGACGTCGACGGAGACCGGCAGAAGGATCTCGTCATCGCCACCCACGACCAGGGCGTCATCGCGGTCGTCCATCCGGAGCAGAGTTGGAAGGTCGACGAGATCGACCACCAACCCGACACGTTCGTGCACGAGATCGAGCTCGGCGACGTCGACGGCGACGGCACGCTCGAGGTCTTCGCGACGCCGAGCAAGCCGAACAAGCTCGACGAGGAGCAGCCGGGCGAAGTGCGGATGTACAAGTACGGGCAGAGCGGCTGGAAGAAGTCGATCGTCGACGCGCCCGGCGACACGCACGCGAAGGAGATCCTCACCGCCGACGTCGACAAGAGCGGCGTCGCCGAGCTCTGCGTCGTGTGGGAAGGCGCGATCGGCGCCGGCGGCACGATCACCCGCCCGGTGACGATCAAGGAGTACAAGCTGCTCGGCAACCGCACCTTCACCTCGACGGAGGTCGCCTCGGTTCCCGATCGGCAGATGCGCGCCATCGCCGCCGGCGACGTGAACGGCGACGGCAAGATCGACCTCGTCGCCGGCGCGCTCTCCTCCGGACTCTGGCTCTTCGAGCAGGACGGCGCCGGCTGGAAGAAGACGCTGATCGATCCCAAGTCGTCGGGCTTCGAGCACCCCGTCTGCCTCGCCGATCTCGACGGCGACGGCGTGCCCGAGATCTACGTCGGCGCGGAAGACCAGCACGAGCTCAGACAGTACCGCTGGCAGAACGGCGCGTTTCAGAAGACGGTGATCGCGCCGCTCGCCGCCGGCGACATCACCTGGAACATCACCGCGGGGCGCCTCTGATGGCGGCGCGGCTCGCGACGGCGGAGCGCCGCGCATGACGACCTATTCCGCGCCGCACGGCGCGGGCACGCGGCGAAAATCGCGCGCCGGTCTCTATGGAGTCGCCGCGCTCCTCGCATTGATGGCGCTGATCGTGTGGCGCAGCTTCCAGCTCGGTGGCATCCGCTGCGAGGTGTGCATCGAGTACGGAGGCCGGTCGCAGTGCCGCGCCGTCGACGGCACGAGTCGCCCAGAGGCGCTCCAGGCGGCGACGCAAAACGTCTGCGCGTTCCTTTCGAGCGGCGTCACCGATTCGATGGCATGCGCGCGCACGCCGCCGACGAAAGAGCAGTGCACGGCGCGCGAGTGACGAGCACGATGGACGTGCCCGCGATCGAGATTCGTACCGCAACGCTCGGCGACACACCGGCGATCGCGGACCTGCTGACGCAACTCAGCTACGCGAACACGGCGGCGGAGGTGGGTCGACGCCTCGCGGCCATGAATGAGGCGGCGGGCGATCGCGCGCTCGTCGCGTGCATGAGCGACGCCGTTCTCGGTTTCGCCGCCGTGCACCTGATTCCCATGATCCATCGCGACGGCTGCGTGGCACGGGTCACGGCGTTCATCGTCGCGGCGTCGGCGCGCGGACGCGGCGTCGGCACGGCGCTCTTCGCAGCATGCGAAGCGCATGCGGCGTCGCGCACCGCCGAGCGCCTGGAGGTCACGAGCGGTGATGCCCGCGCCGGCGCCCACGCGTTCTACACCAACCGGGGGTGCAGCCGGGAGGGTCAGCGCTTCACCAAACGCGTCGCCCGCGCGGAGGAGCGGAGATCGTCCAGCCGCTCGCCGCGCTGACTCGCGGAAGCTGTGACGACGCCGATTTCGGTGTAGGACTACGGCGATGGCGAGCTACCGCTACTACACGTGCGACGTGTTCACGGACACGCGCTTCGGCGGCAATCCGCTCGCGGTGCTTCCGCACGCGGACGGCCTCTCCGACGCGAATATGCAGCGCATCGCCCCCGAGTTCAATTTTTCCGAGACGTCGTTCGTTTTTCCCGCCGAGGCCGGGCACACGCGCAAGGTCCGCATCTTCACACCAACAACGGAGGTACCGTTCGCCGGCCATCCGAACATCGGCACCGCCTTCATTCTCGGGAGCACCGGAGAGCTCGGCGACGTCGGCGATGTACGCACGGCGACGTTCGAGGAACGGGCGGGATTGGTCACGCTGACGATTCGCGCCCCCCACGGGCAGGTCGAGTCGTGCGAGCTCGCGGCGCCACAGCCCCTGGCGCTCGGGAAGACGTTGTCGGTGCCGCTCGTCGCGGCCGCGGTCTCGCTCGACGCACCCGACGTCGTGACCGATACGCACCCGCCGCAAGTGGTCTCGGTCGGCTTGCCCTTCGTCATGGCCGAGCTCCGCGATCGCTGCGCGCTCGAGCGCGCCCGGTTCGACCTCACGATCGCCGACGCGCTCGCCGCCGAGGCGCCGCGACCGTCGGTCTACGTGTACACGCGCGCCAGCGGCGACGTCGACGTTCGCGCGCGCATGTTCGCGCCGCTAAGCGGCGTCACCGAGGACCCGGCGACCGGCAGCGCCGCCTGCACGCTCGCAGGCTTACTCGCCCACGCTGATCGGCAGTCGAACGGCGTCTTCCGCTGGCGGATTGCACAGGGCGTCGAGATCGGCCGTCCGAGCACGCTTCTCGCGCGTGCCGAGAAAAGGGACGGAACGGTCACCGGCACGTGGGTCGGCGGCGCGGCGGTCGTCGTGAGCGAGGGGATCATTCACGTCGATTAAGCAACGCGCCCGCTTCGAGAAAGGAACGATCATGACGCTCCAATCGATCACTCGACGGTCTCCGGTCATCGCGTTCATCAGCCTCGTGTTGATGGCATGTTTTGCAACGCGCGTGCAGGGCGCGCCGGACGACGTCGCGGAAGAGGTGAAAAAGGTCGAGCAGCGCCGCGTCGAAGCGTTGACGAGCCGCGACTACGCCGCCCTCGAGAAGCTCCTAGGAGACGACCTCACCTACACCCACTCGAACGGCCGCTTTCAGACGAAACCCCAACTTCTCGCGTCGCTCCGCTCCGGCGACCTCGAGTACCGCCTGATGCAGCACGGCGACGTCCAAGTCCGACCGTACGGCGACACCGCCGTCATGACCGGCCGCTCGCGACTCAAAGTGATCTCGAAGGCGCACCACCTCGACGTTCCGATCCGCTTCACGTTGGTCTACGTGAAACGTGCCGGCGATTGGCAACTGGTGGCGTGGCAATCGGCCCCGCTGCAGAAC
>WNFR01003370.1_pt1 | contig 27630 bp, 24 predicted proteins | sample 5400221 | NCBI WGS metagenome assembly WNFR01 (sample SAMN13153357, study PRJNA577476) | soil metagenome | isolation source: 40 cm soil under Madrone tree | place: USA:California | collected 2016-06-14
CCGAAAATCGGTTGGTGGATGCTGCACGCAGTAAATTCGGCGCCACCGTGGAACGAGTTCCGTTGGACGTGGGATCGCAAGAACTTGATGGACCAACCGATTTTGCTGATCGATTTGTGAAGACATGCATTGAGAAAAACGCGTCGGTTGCACTTGTCAGTCACGTTTGCTATAGCGATGGGCGTAAGCTTCCGATTTTCGAAATTGGGACGCAACTGGCAGCGGCGTCATCGCCTACCGTTTTGATTATCGATGGTGCGCACGCCGTTGGACAGCTCGATGTAAACCTTCAGACGCTTTCGTTCGGCTTCTATGTGTTTAGCGGTCACAAGTGGCTGTTTGGTCCACCGTGTTTGGGTGTCCTTATTACAAATGAGCGTGCAGTCAGCGCGAACCGCGATGCATTTCAAAATCTCAGATCAGAGCTCTACGAAGCTTTAGCTTTTCGGCGTCTCTCGACGGACGAGAGCACGTCTTCAATCAGCTTGGATCCGTTCGTTGGATTGTCCGCGAGCCTGCGCAGGTTTCAGGAGAAAGGCTTGTTTGATGAGATAACGACTAACCTAAAGAACATTAAAGCTACTTTCACCCAGTTGTGCGCTGAGGAAAAACATGTTCAACTTGTCAGGTCAACGTGGCCTCAGGCACCAGGTATTGTGAACTTGCAACGAAAAGAGGGCGAGATGACCGCTGATCAACTAGTAGATGCAAAGGATAAACTAGAACGACGCTTCGAGGTCGTTACGAAGGTTGTCAAAAAACCATTATCTTTACGCATCTGCTTACCGTTTTATTTGCGTTTTGAGGAAATTAAATTGGCTGTGGCTGCCTTCAACCAGGTGTTCAGCGAATGTTGATACGGCGCCAGACGCCACTGCAAGGGCGATTGACATCGCGAGGCTTACTTGCGGTACTCCACAGTGATTCTATTAGTATGATCTCTTGCGCGCTCGACGAGCGCACTGCATTTCCTGCAAACGGCAAGTCGAAGCTTCTCGAGCAGTGGATGAAGTCCCATGGAAATGGGATGCCAATTTCTTCCAACCAACCATCGCTCTCGTTACCATTTCAGCGTTGGTTTAAGTTCAAAGAGGCATTTTCTCCTCAGTTCATAATTGACTGCGTACGAAACGCGGGCAGAGAAGTGAAAGAGTGTCTCGATCCGTTCGGCGGATCGGGTACATCTGCCCTGACATGTCAATTCCTCGGAATTAAGCCGACAACTATCGAGGTAAATCCCTTTCTAGCCGATCTAATCGAAGCAAAGCTCACGAAGTATAACGTGCCTGCTCTTCGAGAGGATTTTGAGGATATGCTGAGCATTGCCGATCCTAGAGGCATTCGACCGCGGTCGATTCTCCGAGACGCTCCGCCGGCAATTGTACAACCGGGAAGCGATGGTCGATGGATTTTCGAAAGTCGCGTGGCACAGCAGATCCTTGCATTATCCGCTGCTATAGACGCGGTCGAGAATGCCAGAAACCGTCGATTACTTCGGGTGGTCTTAGGTTCAATCCTCATCGGTGCTAGCAACGTGATCGTTAACGGCAAGGGCCGGCGATATCGCGGCAATTGGGCGAATCGAAAGTATGATGCAAACACCGTGAAAGAACACTTCCGCAAGCGGTTCGAAGAAGTCATTACCGACATCAAATCCTTTCGGGATCGAGCTTGTTGCGATTATGAGCTCATCCGCGGTGACTCAAGAGAGCATCTCTCAACGGTTGGTTCGATAGATCTTGCCATTTTTTCTCCGCCTTATCCGAATTCTTTCGACTACACAGATATTTATAACCTTGAGCTCTGGATGCTGGGCTACCTCAGCAACAAACAAGATAACTCTGTCCTTCGGAATCAGACATTGCGCTCGCATGTTCAAATTAAGCGTTCGTTCGACACGCTGCGTGATGTTTCACCCAAACTTGATCAGACCTACGATGCGCTTGTTCGCGTGAGACGAAAGCTTTGGAACCGTCACATCCCGGAAATGATTAGTTCATATTTTTGCGATATGGCGTCGATTCTTGCAGAAATTCACTCGAAGCTACGGCGCGACGGTCGCATTTTCATGGCGGTTGGTAGCAGCAAGTATGAGGGAATATTGATTGATGTACCCCGAATACTCATAGAACTGGCAATTGCCTCTGGTTTGAATGTGGTAGAGGGTGCCGCTATCAGATCGATGCGAGCGAGCGCGCAACAGGGTGGGCGGCGCGAGCTTAACGAGTCCTTGATAGTGCTCGCTTAGCTTTTTTCTTCCGCAAGCTTGCGGGTGTTGCGTTGTAAATGAAGTACTTCCGTAGTTTGATCGCCTCTTTCGTGCATCGGACGATGACCCGTTTCAGTGCCGTCCCAGTTTTTCGGAGATCATATAATATTAGGAATGCTTCGGATGCATCTCTCGCCGTTTTGTAGCCGATTAGCTGCTCGACCCCCTTAATCGCCCAATCACAGTTATCCGCGAGCGACCATGGACGAGTGGGTCTGCCTGCAGGTTCGTACTCAAATGTTTTCAGAACTTTGAACTCCAGGACAAACGTACATTGCGGGTTATAGGAATAAATCGTGATGTCTGTGCGACCCGCGTTGGTGTGGTCCTCTTTTACGACAACGCACGTCTTCTGGGTTACTGCTTTTAGTTGCAAGAACACGAGCGACTGGAAAAATTTCTCCGCGTAAAAGATAGGAACAAAAGCCGCTGCGTTCCGCCACATGTGTGGGAAATCTGTCGGATATCGGAGGGAGGAATCGTACAAGGACTGCAGAATTCTATCTATGTTGGCAACCGTGAGAGCGGCGTCCAGTCCGTGAAGTTGGAATATTGCGTCTCTGCTCGCCGCCCCTTTGTAGCTGATAATCAAAGTTCCTGCCTCCGGGTCGAAAAGCACTGAGGGTACATTGGTGAGCCCGTTCGCCTTCACGGTTGCCACAATCGCATTTGCGTCAGGGAAATCACCGCGCAACCGACACACTTTTTTTAGTGCATAATCGCAAACGTATATAGCTCCGCCAATATTCGAAGCTGGCGCGTCGCGAAACATTGTGATCAGTTCGAATCCCTCTGGCAGGGGCGACCTTGCAAAATCTGGCTGTAATAAAAACGCACAGTAACCCGGGGTGATACTTTGCCACCGGTCTTTCAACTTCCACCATCCACCAATCCATGTGACTACCGTCTCGATGAACGCTTTAGGGTTATCACTCCGAGTAGCGGGGATTGTGTTTAAGTATTCGGCAGCGACCTCGCGCAAAATATTTTCGACTTCCGGCATATTGTTTAGGCGACCGCCTGTTTGTCTGCGACTGCTTCGAGAAAACGCATGTAAAGGAACAATTCTTCTTTGCGGCTCGGAATTAGCCGCTTCGGAGCGTACGCAGCAAAGGATTTCGCGACCTTGAGTGAAAGATTTCTTTCAGCGTCGGAGAAATCGATAAACGAATGTTCGCTTAGCCCGGGAGCATTGTAATTAGCGTCTTTGAGGGCCACTGATTCCAGGACGTTTTCAGGGAGCGATCCATAACCGAAAGTCACCTCAATCAAATAGGTTTCAAGATCTTGTCCGTATCGGATGCGACTGCAGTACTTTGCGACCGTGGTGGCGTGGTTGCCGATGTCATAATTCGCGTTCATCCACCAACCGTCTTTGTCTTTCGTGTATGAGAGTTTAGACATTCCCAGCACGCCCATTGTTACTAACCTGTCCAACTCCCATTGAATAACAGGATAGAAAGGGCCACGGACGTACTTCACGATTCGCGCTGATGTTGGGGTTGCATGGAAAAGAGGGGCCAGGCAATTAGACAGGAAAACCAGGCGGTGAAGGCGAGTTTTAGATAATGGTGTCAGGCCCGCTTTTTGAGCGGCAATTATCAAGTAGGTCAACCACGCGCGCGTGACGAAAGTAAACATGGATTATTTGCGAAGCGTTTTCTTCAGCTCCGCAGCGTACCGCTTGCGGAACTTCTGAACCGCTGCATTCGGAGCTGCGACTTCAAGTAAGTTTATTAGCCGCCGGGATACGGCCATCCGCACTTGAGCGGTCGTCGATGTTTCGATTCCGAGTAGCGCACGGACCATGTTTGCAGAATCCAGATTGCATGAAGCGATTATCTTATTCGGCTGTTGACGGCTACCAGTTGCGAATTTTCGCAGAAGATTTCCAGCTTGTCTTACAAAGATCGAATCCAAGCTGGCTTCAGGTGTTTCAATCACGATCATGACGGGTTCTTGGGGACGGCGGACCGCGTCGAATAGGGCCATACGGAAAGCCAAGTCCACGAATTCCTTTTGCGACTCGGACACTTGCGTGTGGTTTTTACGTGCTGTCGCTATTTCAGGCGACGTAGCCGATGTCATTTCGATGTGAAAGTTTGGGAAATCTAGTAACTCTCCCTCTTCGCCAAGCCTTCGTTGTTCTTCGTTATAGGCGAGCCGGCATTTCTCGACTAAGAATTCACCAGCATAATGTTCGAAACGCTTCGTCAAGACTGCAGCCATTTCAGCAACAATCTTGCGACCATGTTTGAGCAGTTTCGAATAATCATGCGTTAACTCGTTAATTTTTTCTTTTTGCTGCTTTAAGGACCGTTCCTGCTTCGCCAACTCGCTCCGCTGCTCATTCAATGCGTCGTCTTCCAACGGCAGAGATGCTTCGAGGACTTCCAGTTCGCTTCGAGCCGTTAAGACTTCGGTTCCAACTTCAGACCGCCTCCGGGCAAGAACGGCTAGCTCGTCTTCAGTATCACTTAAACTATTGTTGAGTTTACCGATCGATTCTCGAACCGTTGTGACCCTCGTGTCCAGACCCTTGATCTCCTTTTCCGCCGAAGCTGAAAGACGTCCGTATCTTTCAGTCTTTACGTTCCTTGTTTCACAGAAAGGACATATTCCTTTTACCGCAAGACTGCGAAAGCGCTTCGAACTCTTCGGCATCCTCGTGCCACACACAAGGCAGCCGTCGCCCGCCACCAAGTGATTCAAGACATTCGCAACCGTTGCTGGCAGTTCAGGAAATGCCCTTGAAAAGAAGCTTTCAATTAGTCCTTCGCGGTGTCGTTGTTTCTCTTCAAGTTCCAAACGGAGTTTCTCACGTCGTTCAAGAAGTGAGTTTTTGTGAGCCAGCGTTTTTTCAACCGCGCTCCGACGAGCGGCTTCTTCTTCTTCTAGTTGGTTAACTTGTGCGCGTTTCTTCTGCGCCTGCGCAAAAATCGAATCCTTTTGTTCAACTTGCTGTTGCTGCTGATTAAGTGCCTCGATTGCTTTGTTGTAGTGCACGCGCTGATTCCGGTACTTGCTGTCCAGTTTTTTGATGTCATCCCCTAATCGGGCAATCTCTTGAGCGTGTGTCGGATCGAGAAGCAGGATTCGGAATATCTCGAATTGACCTCTCGGGTTCCAAATCAGCGAGACTTTATCTTCGAGGAAGAACATGAGCGATCGGACTACAAAGAAGAAATCGTAAAGACTTCCCGCTCCCGAAGCTGTAACGATGATTTGCTGGAGCTCTTCTTGGTTCCCAGAAACGGATCTACCGTTTTGCCAAAGCTCATTTATAAACAACGTGTCCAAGCGGCGGATGATGCGAACTGTGTCAGCTCCAAAAACGAACTCTGCGTCAATAGTTGCTGTCCGAGCGTCGTCCATCGTACGTTCAGAAAAATAACTAGTGTCTTTTTGCACCATTCTATGCGAACCACCGGTTGGATCGTAGGGGTCAAATTTCGCTGGCTCGTAAAACCCAACTAGGGATCTAAAGATCATGTTTAGCATCGTTGTTTTCCCGAGCCCATTTACCCCCACGATGACTGTGACGCCTGGACTAAACGTGTGCGAAAAACCCTTTGATCCTGCGCCGGGAAAGAGCTGGTATTCAGATACCTTGAGACTTCTCAAGACGGGGAAACTGATAGTCGTGTTCACGCTATAGCCGATTAACCGACAGGACCTGCGTTTAGGATGCATGCGGGATCTGTAGCTTGTTGATGGGGGGCGACATTGGCCGTCATTTCATACGGTCGAATGTTTTTTTAAGCAATTCAAGAAAAGTGACGAGTGACCAGCCTCCGCTTGGCTACGGCCTGGCAGGCGTGTGACGAGTGACACGAGCGACATCACTGCGTTTTCGCCTCCTCAAGAAATGCCACGATCTGGTCACGCGCGACACTCGGGAAATCCTCGAGAAATTCGTCAAGGGAATCTCCGCCCTCGAGATAATCGATCAAGTTTTGAATCGGGACGCGCGTGCCGGCGAAGCATGGCGCACCGCTCATGATTTCAGGATCTATCTTGACGACGGAGCTCATGAGAGCGGTTGATACGATCACTTTCGCGCGGTAGCCCAAACGACGAAGAAATTCTTCAGAGTCCTGCCAACGCAATCCAAACTCGGCGACATCAGCGAGGCCAAGTCGCCCGACGATATCAGCAAGAAGTTCTGTGTCGGCTTCGTCGAAGTCTGCATCCATCACGGCGCGCTCGGCCCAGTCGACCAGTTCCGCCTGGCTGGCTTTGCCGTGCAGGTAGTCGGCGATTTTATCGGCGACGATTTGGCGGGTGATCTTATGCATGAACCAATGCGGGCGCAGGCGGCGCGATTCCAGCTTTCGAAGCGGTTTCCAAAGCACCTTCGAGCGCAAGCTGAATTTCGCGCGCGGCCTCTTCGCGAGTATCGCCGTGCGCCACAATGCCAGGCCACTCGACAACTTGAGCAACAAAACACTCGTCGCCTTTAGCCGCCGAATACCGGATGCGGATTTCGTAATCACGTGGATTGGGCATGGCTACCTTCATCATGGTTTGAGATTCAGATTTTTCAACTCTTCCCGCACCTGCCGAACCTGATAACTCTTTGCCTTGCCACCGCTGGCACGCTGCAAATTCAAGAAGCTCGCTTCACGTTGGAAGATGATGTGGCTGCCTTTGGTCTTGCGCGAACTGTAGCCGAGTTTTGTCAGTAGCGTGCAAAGTTCATCGAACGAAAAATTGGCATCGCTACGACCATCCATTAGTCGCGCGAAAAGCTTTTTGCGCTTTGCTCATGCGATGCGGATTCTAGCGGCGTCGCCGATGGCGACAAGGATTTCGGCGGTCGTCCGCCTTCGCCGAGGCTACGGCGCGACAAGCAGACCGTCGCTACAGGTTTGCGGCTGACACAGCCGCCACTACACCATGACAGACAAAGAGGACACGACGGAGCGTATCCCTCCAAAGGTGACAACGCGAGACGTGTTGTCATTTCATTCTGTCGAATGTTTTCTGGAGAAGGTCCAAGTCAGAGGCATTGCCAGTCTTCTCGCGGCTGCTCTGGATCCATTTCTTCTCGAGAGCATTTTTCGTAGGTCTGTCGTTCTGATAAAAGACGCCGAAGACGCCGGGGAAACTCAGACAGGTCCTGAGGTGGTTGAGCTTTTCGCGCCCATTCGGGCTTTTTGAAATTTTTTTCCTTTGTCAGTACAACTACCTATCGGACCTACCGACCTAGCGTATTAAATCTGTACACAAATGCAGATTTTAAGGCCCCGGCGATATTCAGCGCGAAAGTTGAAGCTTTCGAAGCTGTTTCGGATTTCCCGGTCTTCCCACACTTTATTATTTTTTTATTCCCTTAAGTACTAAAGCACCTTCCTGACCTTTAGGTTTAGGGTCAATTTAGTGCCCCTCTATAAGTAATCTCTTTAAAAGACTACCCTTCCGAGTAGTTAAAATGTCCCTTCGTCGATTTTTATGACACCTCGGAGGAATTTTTTGTGCACTTCTGCACCCTTGCTCGTGCGTGGAGCAAAACGACTTCTCTAAAATCACGGAGGTGCGTCGTAACGTCTCGCATGCCCTCGCTCGTTTGAAATCGCGTGTTTCGCGACCTGAAAAGGTCGAAGGACCGTCGCATTGGGAATGGCGCGGAGGTGGATGACTTTCAGAAAACCGAATTCGAAAGGCGACGAGTCGTCGCTTCCGCACACGGAGGAGTGGCCCCGAGGGTGGCCCCGGCGACGAAACGAGAAGCAACGAAAGCACACGAAACGACACGCGAAAAACGAATCGGCGAATCGATCTTGTCTATGAGAACGCACGAAACGACACGAAACAGCACAAGAAGGTACAAAACGTCATTTCCGCTCTGATCTCTTTCGCAATGAGAAGGTCAGGGGTTCGAATCCCCTTACCTCCAAAGCCGAAGGCGTGGAGGTAAAGTCCAAAGGAAAGGACTTCATTATTGGATGCACTAGCGGGAGCGTAATCCCCTTACCTCCAGTCTTCGCTCGCAGCGGCAGCGGAGAAACTATTTCCGATTGCCTTCGTTAGGCCGAAGCGATAAACCGGTTGAAGAAAAATCCCCCTAACTTCGTCCACTCACCGAAGGCCCCAAATTATGAAACAAAAAACTAATCTCATCAGTTACGTTGGCGTTGTGAGCCTGGCCCTTTGTTTCCCGCTGCTCGCGCAAACGATGCCGAAAAAAGCACTTTCCGCTTCAGCTTCTCCGAGCGCGATACCGTCTCCAGCATCGACGGCCTCAGCCGCCAAACAGTCAAGCCGCCCGTTTCCCTTTCACGGAATGGTTTCGGCCGTAGATCAGAAAGACAAAACGTTCACCATCACTGGCAAGGAAAAACCTCGCGCCTTCAAAGTGACCGATAAAACGACGATCACGAAAGGCGCGCAGGCCGCGACCATTAAAGACATCTCCGAGAACCAGGAGATTAGTGGTTCGTATTGGAAAAATCCGGACGGTACTTTCGAAGCAAAAATCGTAAAGCTCGGACCGATGGAGAAAGCAAAGACAGTAACGGCTGCTTCACCCACTGCTTCTCCGAAAGCTTCGGCTTCACCAAAGCCGTAACTCGATCGCAAAGATCGACATCGTGACCTGCGGCGAGCCGCTCTCGCGCGCGTTTATATTTCTCCGGCGGCTTTTAGCGCCACCCGAAGATCCGCCACGAAGTTTTTGTATTCGCGCCGGCGCGATTCTTCATCCGGCTGCCGTAACAACGATGATGGATGTACGGTCGCGACGACTTTAGGCGCGATCTTCGATGACAAAACTTTGCCGCGCTCGCGTGTGACGCGAAACGACGGACCGAAGATTGCCTGGCCCGCGGTCGATCCAAGACAGAGGAGCAACTTTGGTTTTACCAAGCGCAGCTCTGCTTCAAACCATGGCCGGCAAGCGGCGATTTCACGGGAATTCGGTTTCTGATGAATCCGCCGCTTCCTGCGCGGCTCCCACTTGAAATGTTTCACCGCGTTTGTGACGTAAACTTCTTTGCGATCGATTCCGGCCTCCTCCAGCGCACGGTCCATAATTTTGTCGGCCGGCCCGACAAACGGTTTGCCGGCGACGTCTTCGTAATCGCCCGGCTGCTCACCCACCAGCATGATCGGCGCACGCTTTGGGCCCTCGCCGAAAACGGTTTGGGTAGCACGCTTGTAAAGATGGCAGGCAGTACAGCGACTCGCCGCCTCTCGAACTTCTTTTAAGCTGGAACTGTCCGGCGGTGTCGCAGGCCGCGCATATTCATCGGACTTTGCTGGCATCCGATTATAAATCGAAACTCAGACGCAGTTCGTCTTTATTAACCCCGATGCCCATCCTTGAGACGCGTCGCTTAGTTTTGCGCCCATTCCGCGAGGATGATGTCGATCTTATGGCAGAATTAATGGCGAATGCGGATTTCATGCGCTTCTCGCTCGGTGTTTATACGCGCGAACAAACTGCCGCGTTTGTGGAAAACCTTCTCGGTTGGCAGCGCGCGAACAAGCCTTCCCTGTTTGCGCTCATCCTCCGGTCGACCGAAAACAAATCTGAGGACAGCGGGACGCTGCTTGGCTACTGCGGTTTTTACCACCAGCACATTGATGGCATCGACGAAATCGAAATCGGATACCGAATGCATCCCGATTACTGGAACAAAGGCCTGACTACCGAAGCCGCGCGTACCGTGCGCGATCATGCATTTCGCGATCTCAAACTGGCTCGGGTGATTTCGCTAATCAGTCCCGAGAATATTCCCTCGCGCCGGGTGGCAGAGAAAATCGGAATGACCTTTGAGAAGCTAACTATTTATCGCGAACTTCCGACGCAGGTGTTTGCCCTGTCGCGGGAACGGTGGCTGGCAATGAATGCCGCTTGAGAAATTCCTGGGCGAGAGCGCGGTAAGCAGCTGCTCCCACTCCGTGTGGATCATATTCCAGAATCGATTTCCCGAAACTGGGGGCTTCGCTCAATCGAACGGTGCGCGGGATTACGGTGTTATACACGCGCTCCCCAAAATGCTTGCGCACATCCGCTACCACTTGTCCGCTCAAATTGGTGCGGCTATCGAACATCGTCATCACGATGCCGCCGATCTCGAGCTGATTGTTCGCGCCCGAATCCCGAACTTGCTCGACCACGCGCACGATTTTTACCAAACCTTCCAGCGCGAAAAATTCGCACTGAATTGGCGTGAGGATTTCGTCGGCGGCGGCCAACGCATTGGTCATAAGGATTCCTAACGAGGGCGGACAGTCGATCAAAACCAAGTCGAACGTTTGATCCGCGCGCAAGATCGACAATGTCTTGGCCAAACGCGTGAGATGATCGTTCATGCGCGCAATTTCCACTTCGGCTCCAGCCAGATCGAGATCGGACGGAACGAGAAATAATCGCTCGACCCGCGTGGGCAGTATTTTTTCCGTGACCGAGGCGCCCCCCAACAACGATTCGTAAATGCTGTCGGTTTCGATTTCCTGCATCCCAAGTGCGCTGGTGGCGTTGGCCTGCGGATCAAGATCGATAAGGAGAATGCGAAGGCCGCGCTCCGCGAGGGCGCAGCCAAGATTTACAGCCGTGGTGGTCTTGCCGACGCCGCCCTTCTGATTTGCAATCGCGACAATTTTCATGAGCGCGGGACGATGAGCGTTCGCAATTCGAAGGTGCGACGCCCGTCCGGTTCCTTCCAAAGCAAATGATCGGGGTCGGGTAGCATCTCGGTCACTTCAATCTCGCCCGATTTGGTAAGCCAACGATGGAAGATTTCGAGAAAAAGGTAACTCTCGAGATCGACAAAGACCGGCTTGGTGTCTTTGTCGCGGCCTTCGGCGCCGCTGCGCCGGAGTGCTTGCTCGGTGGGACGAATGTAAACGAAGCGCGGCCAATCTTTCTGCGCGCGCAATCGCTCAATCGCGAGTACGAAGTCTGGCGAAATGCCAGTGTAACGACCGGCGCCCAGCTCTTCGTGCGTGATTGTCCAGGTGCGGCGTTGGACAATCACTTTGCCGCAACGCAAGCGCGGCATGTGCGGCGCCATTCCAAACTGAAACGGGTGAAAGCCGAGTGGGATTATCCAGGCACGGGCAAATGAGCCGAGATGTTCCTTCGATTCGATTTTTCGAACGCAAACATCGGCGCTCGTTTCATCGACATAAACTTCGGCTTCGGCGGGCGAGACAGCCCGCCAGCGTGGATTTGCGCGTTGGGGGGCGACAAAATTCGACAACTCCGGCATGGCATCGAAAAGGCGCACCGCGGTGTGCGATGTGAAATCGGCCGCGAAAAAACCAAAATGAAAACTCGGACGTCCGCATACAGTGCTCGCCAGCGCGCGCCCGAGCGCCGGCTTGTCCGGGCAACTCCAATAGCCAGCGTGATGCAGGAGCGCGGCGGGCGGATGCAGTTCACTCAGGATCCATTGATATTCACCGCGGGCGACCGCTTCGGCTGATTTGGCAGCAATTTGCAAGTCCGCCGATGGATAAGTGTATTCGTTAAATTTTTGATACTGAAAATTGTTACGAACAAAATGGCAATCATCGACGGTGAGTTCGTATTCTCCCTTGTCCGCGTGCGCTTTCATTTGCTCGCGGAACGCGGCCTTGATTTCTTGAAACGCCATCACTGCCAAAGCGACGAGACCCGGTCCGGTTAATGGAAGCTTCGCTGTCTCGCATAATCGCAGAAACGCAGGCAACGGCATCGCGCCATTTTTGATTGGCGCTTTTTCGAGCAATTGCCGCAAACCAACTGCGACGCGATGGGCGACAAACGCAAAGCTGTCGCGCCAAAAATCGATCCACGGCGCGGCTTCAGTCGCGACCTCATCGATTAAATCCGCGCCAATCGCGAAATTGCATTCACGAAAGCATTCTTCGCCAATCGGATTCGTGGCGGAATACAGAAAACGATCACTCGGTTTCCGGACCGCACCCAACGACTGAAGCCGCGTGCGAGCCTCATCCAGAATGAATTGTCGATCTTCCGTTTCCGCAGCGGCGGCAAATTTTTCCGGTAACTGCGAAATCGGTTGCAAGATCGACAACCACTTTTCGCGCGCCGGACCACCGCGCCATTTTTCAACGTCCTTGCACAAAACAGCGAAGGCGTGCGGTTCGAGGGCCGGAACTTCCATTTCGCAACGCAAGATTCGTTTCTCCACAAGAGCGCGAATATTCTCGATTGGAACACCTAACGAATGGGCCGACGTTTGCCCATCGCACCGCCGGACAGCCTCCATTTCCGCCGGGCTCAACTCGAGGCTCTCGCCTGCATCCACAAAGATGATTTCGTTCTGACGCAGGAATACGTTGGGATTGAGACGCGGAGAAAGCTCAGCCTGAATTTCTGGATCGCTGTTCATCGCCGCAGCCATCGCGTGGGCGGTCCAGCGCTCCAAAAACGCTTCGCGCGCGGCGACTCCCGACTGGATGTCGATCTCTACCCCGCGAACTCCAGCGTCGGTCTTGCCCCAGCCGGACGGCCCGAACTCACTGAAGGTGTCGTTCTTTGCGGCGAGGCGCTGAAGATAAAGGAGCAGATGCCGCTCGCGTTTACGCGCCTGATGGTTGCGCGGTGAAGCCGCCGACACAGGCAATTCGCGCAACACTTCACGCATGCTATCCGTGCCGAAAATCAAGTAGCGGGACAAAACTTCGCGGGCCGACTCGAGTAAGAGATTCCTGGCTTTTTCCAGCTCACGCTCGAGCAAGACAGCAAGCTGCGCGCTCTCTGCGTCCGCCGCTTTCTTTTGCCTGACAAGTACGTCGCGGGCCATTCTGCTTGTTTCCCGAGTAGCCACCCGCTCAACGGCTTCGAAAGGCACGCCGGCCATCCGAATTAGAAAAACGGGCGCGACGCGGTAAGACACGCGTTCAGCAAAACCAAACGCGTGAGAACTGACAAGTGAAACCCGGAAAATTTTCCGAGCAGCTCAGCTACTTTGAAGCGGCAAGCGAATAGTGAAAGTGGTGCCGGCGCTCGGCGTGCTGTCGACTTTGATCGACCCGTTGTGATCTTCGACAACTTTTTTGGTGATATAAAGTCCCAGACCCATGCCGTTCCTCGCCTGTTTGGTGGTGAAATATGGATCGAAAATTTTCGAGATCTGCGCAGGATCAATTCCGGCGCCGGTATCTTGGATGCCAAGATCGACATAGAAATCTTTCTGCGTGCAAGTGATCTTAACTGAGCCTTTTTTCTCCGCTGAGGCCTGAACGGCATTGATAATCACATTCTGGATGGCGCGGTTGATTTGCACCGTATCGCCAAGAAGTATGCACGGGTCGTCGCAGATGGTGGCGCTCAACTCGACGCCACTTTGAGCAGCCATGCCAGTGACGCCTTTAACGACTTCCCGGAGAATTGCCGAGATCGAGATCGGTTTGGGCGGTGAAGCTTCCACGCTTCCATAACTTTGCCACATGGTGAGCAGCTCGCGGCAAAGCCGAACGTTTTGTTCGATGATGTTGAGCTCTTTCACAGACGTGGCGTTTTCGCCAACCGCACCGTTCTCCGATTTTTCGGACTCGAGCCGCTTGGCCAGCAGCTGTACATAACCCCAGACGATCGTGAGCGGATTCCCGAGATCATGCACGAATTCGGCGGAGGCCTGACCGAGCGCGGCGAGCCGCTCTTTCTGCGCGAGTTGTTGGAGCAACCGATTATTTAATTCTTTGATCTCGGCGGCGGCGTGCTCGCTGGTTCGATGAACCCGGGTCCGTTCGACATTGCGGCCGATGACCTCTTGCATTTCGTGGGCGTCGAACGGCTTGCTGATGTAATCATTGGCGCCAAGCCGGAGAGCCTCTTTTGCGGTGTCGAGTGCGCCAAAACCGGTCAGCATGATAACGGAAAGATGAGGATCTATCTCGCGAATCTTGCGCAGGCCTTCGATGCCAGTCATGCCTGGCATGCGAATATCCATGACGATGGTATCGGGCAGTTTTTCCTTGAGAAGTTTGAGGCCAACTTCGACGCAATCGGCGGTGCGGACCTGATAAGTCGGCTTCAAAAGCATCCGCAAACTTTCCCGGGGACCAATTTCATCGTCAATGACGAGAACTTGGGGCTGATCGGTCGCTGCGGTCATAATGCGTCGGGGTGACTAGGAGCTAGGGGCATGCCGCAGAGAGGCGGATACGCAAAAAAATTGTCCCGAAAAGCCATGGGAAACGCTGCGGAAGGTTGAAACAGAAATCGCTGGCACGCAAGGTGCAACTTGTGAATAACTTGCAAAATTGGTCAATAAGTTCGTCTGCCGGGCGGCAAAAAATATAATGACTCCGTTTAATGTAGCGTTTAGAATGCGGCGTGACCTGTTCGTGGCTCCGAAGATCGACAAGTATTCCCCATCTCTGAGACCTCGCGCGACTACTCCACTGGCAGAGTCGAATTCGCAGAATTATCTGCGCGAACGATTCGTTGCGCTCCAAAGGAGAAATGGAAGATGAAGCGAAATCGCGTCGTCATTACCGGTATGGGAATTTTAGCCCCAAACGGAATTGGAATCGAGGCGTTCTGGGAATCAATCCTTGCCGGCCGCAGCGGCATTGGGCCCATTACTTTCTTCGACGCGAGCGACCTGAAGGACCAGATTGCTGGCGAAATAAGAGATTTTAATCCACTCAATTACATCGAGCCGGAACTAAAACCGAAACGGATGGCGCGACACACGCAGCTTGCCTACGCCGCGGCTATGATGGCAATTGAAGACGCGGGACTGGAAATCACCGAGTTGGACCTGCCGAGCCCGACACCGGTCGTAGTTGGCGTTAGCACGAGCGCTTTGGATGTGATTGAACGTGTCTTTATCGACTCGGATCGACGCGGACTCGACGGCGTTTCGCCGATGGCTCTCGGCGCTTCAAAACCGCAGGCCGCTGCAAACGTGATTGCTGATCGTATTGGAGCCGGGGCAAACGCGGCAACCGTTTCCTCCGCTTGTCCTTCAGGCTTGGATGCGGTCGCATCGGCCGTGAATATGATTCGCTTGGGCGAAACAGAGCTCGCCATCGCTGGCGGTGCAGACGCTCCGATTACTCTTCACGGAGTCGCCAGTTTCATAGCAAGTGGTCTAAGCACCTCGCATAATGGCGAGCCGGAGCGGGCCAGCCGGCCATTCGATCTTTCGCGCAAATCCGGAGTCTTGTCAGAAGGCGCGGGTATGTTTGTGCTCGAGAATCTGGAACGAGCTGAAGGGAGAGGGGCACGAATTTACCTTGAGATTAGCGGCTACGGTGCCCAGCGTGATCTGGAGCCGGAAAGAATCGCTTCGGGTTTGCGAGGCTCGATGCAAATGGCCTTGGCAAATGCCGGCTGCACGACGGACGATATTGATTACATCTCGGCCTACGGTCCAGGTGATCCGGTCTTGGATGCGGCGGAAGTGCGCTACATTAAAGAAGTATTCGGAGAACGGGCCTATGCGGTTCCGGTAAGTTCAATCAAAGGAGTTACCGGAAATCCATTGGCGGCAGCCGGACCGCTGCAAATCGCAGCCTGTGCACTAAGTATCCGCGACCAATTGATTCCGCCGACGGCGAACTACGAGATTGCGGATCCAGAATGCGATCTGGATGTCGTTCCATTGCGCCCGCGGAAGACAAAACTCAACCGAGCGCTGGTAAACGTGCGCGGACTCGGTGGAAGTGCGAGCTCGCTCGTGGTGAACCGCATTTTCGTATGATTAACAGCGCAACAACTCCGATTCTGGCGGCGGCGGTTGTGCAATCTGCGCTTGGACTAACTGTCTTTTTCGCCAATCCACGACGCAAATCCAATCAGTGTCTGCTGCTGCTATCCGTTCTGGCGCTAGGATGGTTGGCGACTCTGTATTATGGTTTCGCAGCAACCAAACTGACGACGGCGACAGCCTGCATGAGAGAGGCGTTTGCTGCCGGGGCGCTCGTCCTGGCTGGCTTCAACCTTCTCCGACTATCCATTCGTTATCACACCCAAAATTGGTCTGGAATCTTACGACGTTCGCGAATTTGGCTCATTGGCACGGCGGGCATTATCGGACTTTGCCAAACAAAATTTTTCTTGGAAGGCGCTCGGTTGCCATCTGACATTGGAAACGCCGCGCCTCAACCGATTTACGGGCCGGCCGCGCCAATTTACGCGGCATATTTTGTCGCGGCGATTGCGATTTTGATTATCAGCGCGGCCCGCGATATCAAACAAACCAAAGGCGGACAACGCACCGAGCTGGCGTTCATTTTAGTTGGTGGCGTGGCAACCCTTGCCGTGTCGTTGCTTCTTTCGCTTGTTCTGCGCTTTTTTGTCGATCAGTTGCATTTGCTCTGGTTTGGCGTCCTATTTCGGCGCCTGATCTCTTACGGGTTGCTGTCGACGTACCTGCTGGCCCTTTATATTTTGGTTTGGTGGTTGGCGGCAACCGCCTTGCGATCCTCGGTTAGCAACGGCCACAGCATCGCGCACGTAATGGCTGCTATCGTAGTCGCTTTTGCGATGGCCCCGGCGCGTGGAATTTCGCAACGCCTGGCGGAACGTCTCTTCATTGGATCGCATCAGCTCGATTTTCGCGCCACGGTTAGCAAAGCGGCCAAAATACTGTCGTCGGTTACAACTTTACGGGATTTGCTCGACAGATTTGCTAACACCGTAGCCGGGGCTGTTGGCACGGACCGTGTCTTTATCCTGTTGCAAGATAAGCAGGGATTTTCCCAGCAATATCCGATGGCCGAACTCGGATCACGCCAACGGTTGGAGTTAACACGCGATCAAGCGACGATCGCTCAACTTGAGTCGAGCCGTGAACCGATTGTCATGGACGAACTGCATCGCGCGCGCCCAACGCCGCAGCTTCAGCGCGTGATGCGGCAGTTGGACTCGCTTCAAATCGTGCTGGCCATGGGAATCTTTGCCCGTGATCAATTGGCCGGCGTGCTGCTACTCGGCCCACGACGATCCGGACGAATCTACGGGAGCGTCGAGCAAAGCGCGCTTCAGGTGCTGTGCGGCCAACTCGCCGTCGCCATTGAGAACGCGGAACTCTTCACCGAAGTGCAGAACGCGAAGATTTATAACGAAACGTTACTTGAAAATCTCACCAGCGGCGTCATCGCGGCCGGGATCGACGAACGCATCACGGTCTTCAACAACGAGGCTGGGCTCATCACCGGGCTCAATTCCGAGGAGATGCTGGACCGCTCGCTGGATAATCTCCCAAATCAACTGGGGGCGCCGCTGCGCGACACATTGCGAACAGGAGAGAGCCAGGAAAGTGGCGAAATCGGTCTGCGCGTGGGCAATCAGGACCTGATCGTGCGCACGAGCACACAAATCTTTCATGGCGAAGATGGAAAAATGCTCGGTGCCTTGATGGTGCTGACGGACATCACAGCGATCAAGCGTTTGGAATTGCAAATTCGCCGTAGCGATCGACTGGCCAGTCTCGGAACGCTGTCAGCCGGAATGGCGCACGAAATCAAGAACCCGTTGGTGTCGATTAAGACATTCGCGCAACTGCTGCCGGAGCGTTATCAGGACTCTGATTTTCGGGAAACCTTTTCCAACCTGATCGGGCACGAAATCGATCGGATTGATTCCCTGGTCAACCAGCTGCTTCGTTTCGCGCGACCGACCAAACCGATCCTTAAACAACTCCACGCACATGAAGTCCTGGAAAAATCGCTTCTGCTTATTGGGCATCGTTTATATCAAAAGCAGATCAAATTAACTCGTTCCTGGGAGGCGGATGTTGATACAATCCGGGCCGATTCCGACCAGCTCGAGCAAGTATTTCTTAATTTTTTCCTCAACGCCATCGATGCAATGAAAAACGGCGGTGAACTCATCGTCAGCACCCAAATTCGCAACGATGAAGCATGGCTCTCTAACCTCAGCCAGAGCAACGGGGAAACGCGGGAAGCGCTCCGAATCACCATCCGCGACAACGGAGAGGGAATTCGGAGTGAAGATATTCCACACGTCTTCGATCCATTCTTTAGCACAAAAGATTATGGTACCGGGCTGGGCTTGTCGGTAGTGCACGGAATCATTCAGGAGCACGGCGGCCAGGTCGAAGTCGAGAGCGAGCTGAAAAAAGGAACCGCCTTCCATATCTTGCTCCCGCTGGTAAGGCTCGAGAGCCAGGTGGTGGCGGCATGACTCCTTCGCCGGTCTGCATTTTATATACGCAGGACCCGGGACTCCTGCGACGAGTAAAGGCCTTTGCCCGCACCACCGCACAAGTTCGACATGTGGCCGATGCCGACCGCCTCGGTGCCGTTCTGCAACAGGCGAGCCCGGCCCTACTTGTCATGGATCTCCGTGCCAAGGAATGCCGCGATCTCATCGATCAAATTCAAAACGACTGGCCCGAGGTTTTAATCATTGCTCTCGGCACGCCGCGCTCCGAGCCGTTGAGGGACGCCGAGCAAATTGGAATTTACGCCGCCGAAGACTTGGAAATCGATCGCCGCCGTTTCCAGGCGTTGACCGCACGCGCTTTCGATTATCTCAAAGTCTTGCAAGATAACCGCGACTTACGCGAAACATCGACAAGCCCTCAGGTGGCAAAGTCGTCCGTTCGGCCCGAGACCGGGCCAGAGCGATATGACGCCGGCCCGTCATCGTCGCTAATGCGATTCCCGCGTCTGCTTCGACGCTTCGACAACTTGGACGCGTTGATCACCAGTATTGTGGAGGGAGTCGCCGACGCCGCACGCGTAACTCGGGTTGGCCTTTTCTCACGCGTTCATCAGGGCGATAGCTACCGTCTGCGCGCCGGGCTCCGTTGCTTGCCCGAGACATACGAACTGGAATTTAGCGAGCGCGAACCGCTCGTGCGCTGGTTTGAATTACACGCGCATTTGATTTCTCGCGCCAACCTTGGACAAGCACGCGATCAAGGCCAGCGCGCGATCATGCGGCGCGCCCTCGACGCTTTCGGCGCCGAAGTGATCGTGCCGCTTTACGCGCGCGGCCGCATCATCGGTTGGATGTTTTTCGGGCACCGCGTCACTGGGCAGGGTTTCAATTACCAGGATCTCGAAGATTTAATGATGCTGGCCGAGCAGGTTTCCACCGTGCTCGAGAACGCGTTACTCTACGAAGAGGCGACTCTGCAAAAGACTTTGGCGGAAACGCTCCTGAAATCGATTCCGCCCGGTATCGTCGCGATTGATGAGGACGCGATTGTTCGCTGGTTCAATCCGAGGGCCGAGCAAATCCTCGGCCTATCCAGTTCCGATGTCCTGAGCAAACCTGTGGAAGCGGTCGGTACCAGACTCGCGAGCTTGCTGCGCGAGACTCTCGACTCAGAGGCGGCGTTGCCGCCGCAGCCGTGGATCGACATCAACACGCGCCGTTCTCTCTCGGTGGAAACGCGCCGCCTGGCCGATCAACGCACGCAGCTCGGCGCCGTTGCAGTTATCAATGATCTCACGGCCGAGGAGAATTTGCGCGACAAGCAAGCGTTGGTCGACCGGGCCGCATTTTGGACCGATCTCGCAGCCAGCATGTCGCATGAGATTCGCAATCCGCTGGTCGCCATCAAGACTTTCGCGCAACTTCTTCCCGAACGTTTTGATGACGCGGATTTCCGAAAAGAATTCAACGAGATCGTCGTCAAGGAGGTCGACCGGCTGGACAAGATCATCACCCAAATCAACAGCTTTGCCCACCCACCGGAGCTCGTGCTCAAACCAATTGATTTGCGCGCGCCCGTAAAAAAGGCAGTCGAAATCGCCCGCTCCCGCTTTGGCGGGAACGGCGGCGTGGAAGTGGAAACTTCCTTGCCTGCCAATTTGCCACGCGTGCTCGGCGACGAAACAGCCTTGGCGGAAGCCTTTGCTCATCTTGTCGTCAATGCAGCCGAAGCGAGTTCCGTTCAGAGCAAGCCCCGCATTTCTCTTGCCGCGAAGCCAGTGCGCGAACGCGGCCACCCAAGCGGGGTCGTCGTCACTGTGCGGGATAATGGCAAAGGGATCGCGCCGGAGATAAAGGAAAAAGTCTTCTCGCCTTTTTGCACAACCAAGCCACGCGGCATGGGCCTGGGACTTCCCATCGTCAAACGCACGGTTTTCGATCACAATGGCCGGGTGGAAATCGATTCCACGCCAAAAGGAACATCGGTTAGCGTAATGTTGCCCGCGACGCCTTCGCGTAACTGACGAAATTTCAGATTTCCGATTTCGGATTTCGCCGTTAAGTTTGTGTAGTCGCTACCTCGCGCGACAAGATCGACATCTTCCAGGCTTATGATCGTTACCACCGCTCAACTCTACAAAGTCGCTTACGGGAAATTTGCCGTCGGCGCTTACAATATTAACAACATGGAACAATGCCTCGGCTTGTTCCGCGGCAATGTGCAAAGCAAAGCGCCGTTCATTATCCAACTCTCCAAAGGCGCGCGAAAATATGCCGACAAACGCATGCTCGAAGCGATCGTCCGGACCGCTGAAGGAATGTTTCCCGAAGCGATTTTTGCCGTGCATCTCGACCACGGCGACGAGGAAGCTTGCTACGATTGCATCGCGTCTGGTTTTTACAGCTCGGTCATGATCGACGCCAGTCACGAGTCGTTCGAAAAAAATATCGAGATCACGAAACGCGTAGTGGATCGCGCGCATCAGAAAGGGATCAGCGTCGAAGCGGAGCTCGGCCAACTCGGCGGTGTCGAAGAAGACATTAAGGTGGACGAAGGTCACGCGTCTCTGACTAATCCTAAGGAAGCAGTTGAATTCGTAAAACGGACCGGATGTGATTCGTTGGCGGCGGCGATCGGCACCAGTCACGGCGCTTACAAATTTAAAGGCCAGCAGAGTCTCCACTTCGAGGTGATCGAGGAAATTAAGAAGTTGATTCCTGGCATGCCGATTGTGATGCACGGCAGCTCAAGCGTGCCCATCGAGGAAGTGCAGCGAATTAATGCGGCCGGCGGCAAGCTTGATCCGTCGGCCCGCGGCGTGAACGAGGACGAATATTTGCCCGCTGCGAAACTTGGCGTTACCAAAGTAAACATCGACACCGATGGCCGGCTGGTCTGGACGCGCGTGCATCGGGAATTTTTCCGCGATCATCCGGAACAATTCGATTTCCGTCCGCCGGGAAAGATTTTCGTCGAGGAATATGCGAACTTCATCGCTCACAAGAACGAGAAGCTCGGCTCAGCCGGTCAACTTGATGCTGTCCGTGCGAGTGTGAAATCTTAGATCGACATGTTCGTCGCTCGGATTCCGACGGCGCTATAAAATAGTGACCTTCACTCTTCAAGAGTTGGCCAAAATGTCCGGCGGCGAGCTGCTGGGTGACCCAGCGCAGAAGATCACCGGGGCAGCGTCGCTGGCGGAAGCTCTCCCGGGCGAGATTAGTTTTTTTTCCGACCCCAGATATTTTTCGCGTCTTCGCAAGACACGCGCCTCCGCGGTTTTCGTCCCGCTTGATTTTTCCGAAACAATTCCGGCGGCCCAAATTCGCGTCGTAAATCCATCCAAGGCGTTCGAGCAGGTTGTCTTAAAACTTGCACCGAAACCGATCGTCTTTACGCCTGGCATTCACTCGAGCGCGATAATCGATCCAAATGCGAAGCTCGGAGCTCGCGTTTCGATACAGCCGCATGCCGTCATCGAGGCCGGAGTGAGCATTGGCGAGGACACCGTGATCGGCGCCGGAAGCTATGTCGGCCACGAAACTGCGATTGGCGCCTCCTGTTTGATTTACCCAAATGTGACCATCCGTGAGCGGACGCGAATCGGTTCCCGCGTGATCATTCATGGCGGCGCTGTGATCGGAGCAGACGGTTTTGGATTCGAAATCGTGGAAGGCCGGCAGAAAAAGGTCCCGCAGCTTGGGATCGTCCAAATCGACGACGACGTCGAGATCGGCGCGAATACGACAATTGATCGCGCCCGATTTGGCCGAACCTGGATTCAGGAAGGAGCGAAGATCGACAATCTGGTCCAGGTCGCGCACAACGTCGTTATCGGAAAGCAGTCCGTGATCGCAGCACAGGCGGGAGTTGCGGGAAGTGTTCGCATCGGAGAGTACGTGGCAATGGCGGGCCAGGTCGGGATCGTGGGCCACGTTACCATCGGCGACAAAACAATGATTTCCCCTCAGAGCGGCGTTGCGAAGGATATATCCGGTGGCGTGTGGTTTGGCTCTCCAGCCGTTCCATTGCCGGAAGCCAAACGGCAGATCGCGTGGGTCCACCGGTTGGGGAAACTGATCGACCGCGTCAGGGCGATCGAAAAGAAGCTCGGTTTATAGCAACCGCCAGGCGCATTTGTAGCTGATTGCCCCTCGAGAAAGTTGGTGGTTGCAAAAAAGCAAGGACCCGGCTGAAGGGTTGGCAAGGTTAGTGCTCTACTGATTATGGAAATTATAAAAGCAAATGCACTCGCCCAACCGCGATTTTTCTCAGTTCCTCATCATTGATGACGACCCCGGCATCGCCAAGTTTCTCGTCACTTATCTCCGTCAACGAGGCCATACCTGCCAGGCTCTGACGGAAGGTTTCCAGACCGCCGCCTGGCTCGCCTCGCACGATTGCGACGTGGCAATTGTCGATCTCAAGATGCCGAAGGTCGACGGAATCTCGCTCATTTCCTTCATGCGCGAAATCAATCCGACTTTGCCAATCATTGTGTTCACAGGCGTCGGTTACGACGAGGAGCAAATGCACGCCGCATTGCGCGCGGGAGCGAACGGCTACGTCAGCAAAAATTTGCCAATCGAGCAACTTTACTGTGTGCTTGCGCGTGTTCTGGCCACCTGCCAGCAGCGAACTCACAGTGAAACCGCAAATGGCCAGCATCACGCTCTCGTCGGCGCAGCCTGACAAAAAGGCTACTTAACGTTTCGAGCTGCGCTAAGACGCTCCCGCAATTCTTCCGGCGAGATGGAAGCTGCGCCGCACGCTGTCACGGTTTGCCGCTCCAAAAAATCTGAAGTAGCCACAGTCACATCAAATCGCGTCGCATATTTGCTCGCCAAGCGTTCGATGATGGCATCCGCTGTTTGACCGCGCCGCGCGTAGAAGATTTGGACTTCGTGCGGATCCGATATTTCCGAAATATGTTTGCCGCGGCCATCGAAGACGACCACCACATTTACACCGGTCCAATCCTGGTAATCGCGGAGCTCTTTGGCCAACGCCTCTCGCGCAAGCATTGAGCGGCGCGCATGTAGTTTACGCAGCTCGGGCCACGCGAAGATCACGCTGTGCCCATCGACGATCAAATAGCGCGCCTGCATCCGAAATTATACTAACTCGCGGGAAAGAATCGAAACCGCCCGTCGGAAGATGTCGATCTATTCCGGCGCGGGACCCGCTTGCTTTCTACTCTTCGCTTTGGACGGTTCGCGGCGCGACGCTTTAATGGCGGCTTTTTTGCGCTTCAAATACGCCCGGCGCCGTTTGCGCTTTACTCCAACGCGATGTTGCTGTCCCACGGCGTGTCCTATAGGCGCAAAGCTAATCGCGCGCAAGCGAATCGGCCATTCGGCAAAATTGGCAGCAACAAATATAAATCGGTGATTGCATTTCTTAGCCGATCCCGGTTAGAAAAAATCAGTCCTGTGCTTTCGTAACCCGTGACCTTATCTGCGACGCCTAAAACATTAATCAGCGCGTCTCTCTTGCTCCTCGCGCTTGCCACTCTTTTTGGCGTGCTCAATATCGCCAAAGTGAAAACGCTTCGTTCGAATGTCACAGAGACAGCGACGGCTCGTGACGACGCCGAGCGCCGCCGCGCGGCTCAGGAAAAGGAAATAAAAGGTCGAGAAGCGGCGGTGTCTGCAGAAAAAATAAAGATCGCCGAAGCGCAACGTAATGTCGGCGGCGCTGAAGCGGAACTCATCAAAATGCAGAAGGAGAAAACCGATTTACAGGCCAAGCTCCAGGCCAATGAGAGCGAGATCATCTCGCTCCAAAAACAGCTTGAGGAAAAACAGCCCGCCACGTCGAATCCCGGTGCTCCTTCCACTGTCGAGATGCAAGCCCAACTCGATGATGCCAGGCGGCAACTCGATAGCGCGGAGCGCAGAAAGTTTTCCTCTCCGAAAAAGTGCAATCGGTGCAGCAGCGCTCTTCGCAATTGGAAGAGGAAAAAAAACGGCGCGCAGTGGCTACCGGGAAAGTGGGCGTGCGCGGGACAGTCCTCGCGGTCAACCAGGCTTACAATTTCGTGGTCCTCAATTTGGGCGGACGGCAAGGAGTGGAGCCGCACTCGGAAATGCTAGTCCTGCGCGATGGCAGCTTTATCGGCAAAATTCGTATTTCTTCAGTTGAACCGGCCACTGCAATCGGCGATATTATTACCAGCAGCTTGGCACGAGGGGTCCAAGTGCAACCTGGAGACATTGTCATATATGCTGGCACAAATTCCTGATCTGAAGAGAAAGATCGCCGTCGTGCTCTCGCTCGCCGCGGTGAGTGGGTTCGTTTCCTGCGCTTCGCAGAAAGAGCAGGTAGCCATCGTTAACGATCCCGACGCGAAACCGGAATCCCAATTGCCCTGGAATAAACAGGAAAAATGGGAGACTGGGGGCCAGCTGGCCAATATCACCGACCGGCGATAAAACTGGCTCGTCGATCTCAGACGCAAAGATCGACAACTGCGTGAATCAGAACCTCGCCTGACCTGCGAAGCGATCAGATCCAAAATCCCGCTGGGATCACGGCGTTTTTCGGGATGATCACGATCCCGTCGCGGATAAAATAATTTCCCGCGTCCAAATTGGTCGCCTTTCCTTCCGGCGTGATCACGGCTCCGTCCGCGATGCGCGCGTTCTTGTCGATGATGGCCCGGTCAACCACGCAATTGCGTCCGATGCCAATTGGCGGACTTCCGGGGTCCGCAGGCCGGTCTTGTTCGAAATAGTCCGCGCCCATGATAATGCTGTTGCGAATAGTGGCGCCGCTCTGAATGATGCTGCGAATACCGATCACGCTCCGCTCGACATGCGCGTCGGAAATAATGCAACCGTCGGATACGATGGCTTGCCGCAAGGTCGCCCCATTGATTTTGCTGCCCGGTAAAAACCGGGGATGCGTGTAGATGGGAGCTTCCGTGTCGAAGAAGCTATATTCCGGGACGAGATCGGTCAGGTCGAGGTTTGCCTCATAAAAAGCGCGGACGGTTCCGACGTCCTCCCAATAGCCTTGGAATATGAACGCATTTACCTGTCGATCTTTAATCGATTGCGGGATGACGTGTTTGCCAAAATCCGCCAGGTCGTTGTCCAGGCATTTCACCAAGACGTCTCGATTGAAGACGTAGATTCCCATCGAGGCTTGAAATAACTCTTCGGTTTCACTCGAACCGATCGCACGCAATAACTCGGCGCTCATTTTCAGTTCATGCAGGATGGCTTCGTCCTTCGGTTTCTCCACAAACCGCGCAATGCGCCGATCGACCCCGCTCTGCATAATGCCGAACTCGGCAACTTGCTCTCGCTCGATGGGTTTAGTCGCCAGCGTGATATCGGCGCCGGATTGAATGTGTTGGTGCAATAGCGCGCGAAAATCCATGCGGTAAAGCTGGTCGCCGCTCAGGATCAGATAATAATCGAACGGGCGCTCGAGGAAGTAGCGCATGTTTTGGCGCACCGCGTCCGCGGTTCCCTGGTACCATTGCGATCCTTCGGGCGTTTGCTGCGCCGCCAGGATGTCGATGAAGCTGCGTGAAAAATTGTCGAACTTGTAGCTCGCCTGGATATGTCGATGTAACGACATGCTATTGAACTGGGTGAGTACGTAAATCGAGCGCAACCCGGAGTTGAGGCAATTGCTGATCGGAATATCGACGATGCGATATTTTCCGCCGAGCGGGACCGCGGGTTTAGCGCGGTCTTTCGTCAATGGGAATAAGCGCGTGCCGGCGCCGCCACCCATAATGATGGCGAGCGTTTGTTGTGTCGTGCCGGGTGGAAGAGCGGGAGCCGACATCGCCGGACCTGCCAACGTTGGTTTGCGACGCGGATCGTTTTGGGTTGCCACGCCAGCAATAACTCAGCGTCCAAGCGTTCAGGCAACCTTTTTGCTGCTCTACCACCGCGCTGCACGGTGCCAAACCGGCCACAGGCAGGTTGCGACAACGTCGCGCAAACGCTAGTTTCCATCTCCAAATATGTGCGGAATTGTCGGTTACGTCGGACACGCTGAAGCAGCGCCAGTTTTGCTCGATGGCCTGCGTCGCCTCGAATATCGTGGCTACGACTCGGCCGGAATCGCGATCGTCAACGGCGACCATGTCCAGACGCGCAAATGCGCCGGCCGCATTGCCGCGCTGGCAAAGTTAGTTTCCGAAAAACCGGCGACTGGTTCCTACGGAATCAGTCACACTCGCTGGGCGACGCACGGAAAGGTGAACGATGAAAATGCGCATCCGCATTTCGATGCCAGCGGCAAAATCGCGCTCGTTCATAACGGCGTGATCGAGAATTACCAGGCTCTCAAGGAGCAATTGATCCAAAACGGCGACAACAATTTTCACTCGGACACAGACACGGAAGTTCTCGCCCATCTCATTGGCAGCATTTACCGGCAACTCGATGGGAAAGATTCCAAGGCGCGCCTCGTGAACGCCGTGCGCGCGGCCTTGAAGCAAGTCATCGGCACTTACGGAATCGCGATCGTTCACGCCGATATCCCGAATTTTATGGTCGGCGCCCGTCGTGGCAGTCCGCTCGTTCTCGGGGTTGGCAAGGATGAAAATTTCCTCGCCAGCGACGTCAGTGCAATCGTCGCTCATACGCGCGACGCCGTTTACTTAAATGATTTCGATATCGTCGCGGTCGAACGCGATAAATTCGAAATTAGCTCGCTTGACGGAGTAAGCGGGCAACACCCGGTCAGTAAAGTCGAGTTCAGCGCCGAAGACATCAAAAAAGGCGACTATCCGCACTACATGCTCAAAGAAATCTTTGAGCAGCCCAATTCCGTGCGCGACGCCATGCGCGGGCGTCTCAGTCTGGAGGAATGCACGGCCAAGCTCGGCGGTCTTAACATGACCGCTGCGCAATTGCGCGATGTCGGACGTCTCGTTCTCACCGGCTGCGGCACGGCCCTGCACGCCGGCCGGGTTGGCGAATACATCATCGAACAGTTGGCAAACATTCCCGTCGAAGTCGAATACGCGAGCGAGTTTCGCCATCGCAGCACACCGATGACACGGAACACCCTCGTCTTTGCGATCAGCCAAAGCGGTGAAACCGCCGACACTCTTGGGGCGTTGCGTGAAAGCCGGCGCAAAGGCTACCGCACGCTCGGGATTTGCAACAATGTCGCCAGCACAATCGCGCGCGAAAGCGATGGCGGCGTTTACATGCACGCCGGACCGGAGATCGGTGTCGCGGCCACGAAATCTTTTACGTCGCAGCTCGTGATTCTCACACTGATCGGCCT
>WNFR01003811.1_pt1 | contig 27626 bp, 22 predicted proteins | sample 5400221 | NCBI WGS metagenome assembly WNFR01 (sample SAMN13153357, study PRJNA577476) | soil metagenome | isolation source: 40 cm soil under Madrone tree | place: USA:California | collected 2016-06-14
AGGGCGGCTTCAAGCGCGCGCTCGGCGTCACGCTCGACGACCTGTCGAGCGAGTGGCGCGACGCGGTGCAGACGACCTACCTGCCCCAGCTCGCCGACCACTACCGGGCGCGTCGCATCGCCCAGCCGCTGCTCACCCAGAAGCGCTCCGACGGCACGCTGCACCTCGCCCCTGCCCTGTCGCCCGACGGGCGCGACATCGCGTACTTCAGCGAGAAGAATTCCTTCTTCGTGGATCTCTACCTCGCCGACGCGGAAACGGGCCGGGTCAAGCGGCGGCTTGTGAAGTCCACCCTGAACTCGAACTACGAGAGCCTCCGTTTCATCAACTCGTCCGGCTCGTTCTCGCCCGACGGGCACTATTTCGCGATCGCCGCCAAGCGCAAGGACCGCGACGATCTCGTCATCCTCGATGTGAAGAAGGACGAGGAGGTGCGGCGCATTCGCGTCCCGCTGAACGGGCTCACCACGCCGTCGTGGTCGCCCGACGGGAAGCAGCTGGTGTTCACAGGATACGACGGCGGCCTGTCGGACCTGTTCGTCGTGAACGCCGACGGCTCGAATCTCCACCGCCTGACGAACGACAAGTACGCGGATCTCGAGCCGTCCTGGTCCCCCGACGGGAAGACCGTCGCGTTCGTCACCGACCGCAGCCCGGCGACCGACTTCGCGGCTCTCAAGTTCGGCAACCTGCGGATCGCCCTGCTGCACCTCGAGAACGGCTCGATCGACATCCTGCGGCACATGGACCAGGGGAAGAACATCAACCCCGCCTGGGCCCCGGACGGCCGGTCGCTGGCGTTCGTCTCCGATCGCAACGGGATCAGCAACATCTTCCTGTACGATTCGTCCGACGGGAATATCTACCAGCTCACCGACGTGTTCACGGGAGTCTCCGGCATCACGGCGCTCTCGCCGTGCCTCTCCTGGGCGCACGAGGCCGATCGCCTCGCGTTCGCCTACTACGAAGACGGCGAATACAACGTGTACGCGGTGGACAACCCCCGCTCCCTCAAACGGCAGCCGTACCAGGCACCCGCCACGCCGCCGGTGACGTCGCTGCTCGCCGCCCAGCGCCGGGCGCTCGCCGGGCCGACGCCGGTCGCGACCGCCGCCGCGGCGCCCGCCGACTCGGAGCCCCGTGCCGCCACGTCGGTGTATCGCTCGCCCGCCGGGTTCCGGGCTTCCGGCACCGCGCCGCAGACCCCCGACAGCGGCACCGGAGCCGCGCCCGTATCGGTGAAGACCCTCATCGACTCATCGCCCTCGCTGCCGGACACGAGCGAGTTCACATTCCGGCCCTATCACACCCGGTTCAGCCCGGACTACGTGGCGCGGCCGACCATCGGCTACGAGCGGGATAACTTCGGCCGCGGCTTCTTCGGCGGCACGGCAGTTTCGCTGTCGGACATCCTCGGCAACCACACGATGGTGTTCTCGGGCTCGGTGAACGGCCGTCTGAGCGAAGCGCAGGTGCTCGCGGCCTACATCAACCAGGCGCACCGTCTCAACTGGGCGTTCGGCGGCTCGCAGCAGCCGCTGTACTACTACCTGCCCACGAACGTCGCAGACAACGGCGACGGCACCTTTATCCTCACGCCGCGGATCGAACGCTTCGTGATCCGGGACGTGTTCGCGCAGGGCTTCTATCCGTTCAGCCGCTTCACCCGCGTGGAGATAGGCGCGCACTTCTCCAACATCAGTCAGGCGATCCTCAGGCAGGATTACCTGGTGGATGGGTTCGGGAACGTCCTGGGCGTCGCGGACCCCGTGACCGACAACGGCGCGTCCGTGAGCTACTACGGTCCCCAGCTCGCGCTGGTCCACGACAACTCGCTGTTCGGATGGGTGGGACCGTTCGCGGGATCCCGCTGGCGGCTCGAGGCCTCCCCCAGCTTCGGCGCGTGGAAATTCACTTCGGGCCTGGTCGACTGGCGGCGCTACTTCTTCGCACGGCCGTTCACACTGGCTCTGCGGGGCGTGTTCTTCGGTCGCTTCGGGCGGGACGCCGACCTGTTCCAACAGTTCCTCGGGAACACGGAGCTGCTCCGTGGCTACACCGCCGGGTCGGTGATCAACAACGAATGTCTCAGCAGCTCCACCCAGAGCAGCTGCCCTGAGCTCGACCAGCTCATCGGCTCGCGTATAGCCGTGGCGAACGCGGAGCTGCGCTTCCCGCTGACCCGCAGCCTCGTGCTCGGGTTCCTTCCAGTGGGCCTCCCGCCCATCGAGGGGGCCATCTTCTACGACGCCGGGCTGGCCTGGGACTCCAACTCGAAGGTCGTATGGAGCCGGGCGAGCAGCGAGGATCCCGAGACCGTGCGCGCGCCACTGCGCAGCTGGGGCGGGTCGATCCGGATGAACTTCCTCGGCTTCGTGGTGCTGCGGTTCGACTACACCAAGCCTCTGAGCCGGCCCCACAACAACCCCTACTGGACGATTAGCCTCGGCCCAACGTTCTAACTCCGCATCGCTAAACCACTTGTCCTGGCCTCGCCGGTTGCCTATCTTGTCCGGCGAGGCCATTTGCGTACCCGCTACCTCCTCCTCATCAGCCTAGCGCTCGGGGGCTGTCGGTCCCGGGCGCCCGCCGCGCAGTCGCCGCAACCGCCTGCCAAGCAAGCGGTTAGCCGGGCAGCCGCCGGCGCCGCCCGTACCGCCGGCGTCGCCATTCGTATCCCGACAAAGGGGGGGGCGCCCCGGGTGTACCGCCTACCCACCCTGGTGGAGATCCCCACCGCGATTCGCGGCAAGCTCCCTCCGGTCACCCGGGTGATCGGCCTCGACACCGAAGCGGAATTCCTCTACGTCACCACCCGCACGAAGGACACGACCGCGACGAAAAAGGGTGCGCGCGTCAAGAAGGACACAAGTACCACGACCCCGAAGAGCGACGTCCTCGCGCTCGATCTCGGCAGTGCTCGAGTCGACACGGTGGCCTCAGGGATAGAGCAAGCGACGCTCGGTCCGGACGGCACCCTCTATACCGTGGACGCGAAGCGGCGGGTTGTGACGCTCGCACGGCGAGTGCGGGTCGCCTGGCCGCAGCCTCTGCCGAGCGTGCCGCTCGAGTTGTTCGGCGCAGCCGACCAGCGCCTCGTTGTGGCCGACGCACCGGCGCTCATCACCGCCGCCGCCGATCAACCGCCCACCACTCGACCACTGCCGGCCGGGAGCGACGTGGCGGCGACCCGTTGGGGCGACCTGGTCGGCGTAGCCGCCGACTCAGGGGTAGTCCTCATGGACCCGCTCGGCCGCCGCGAGGCCGCCTTCGTCCGGCTGTCCGATCACCCTCGCGCGCTGGTGTTCTCGCCCTCGGGCCATCGCATCTACGTCGCTCGACGCACCGAGCCCGGCCTGGCGGCAATCGACCGCTACGACCACGAGGAGATCGACGGCATCGCACTCCCGTTGCCCGCGGCAACCATCCGGCTCGACCCGCTGGGACGCTGGTTGCTGGCCAAGCCGGCCGCGGGAGACTCGGTCTTTGTGGTGGACCTCCCGGTGAAACGGCTGGTCGGGACGCTGGCGAGCGCCTGGCGCACGGACCTGCCGGCCATCGCCCCGGACGGCGCCCTGCTCGTGCGCCAGGGGGACGATGTGGTCGCGTATCGGCCCGACTCGCTTGCGGCGACGGGACGCGTGAAGGGAGGCGGGGCGGACTTGTGGATGCTCACCGGGTGGCGGCCCCGCGGCGCGTATCGCGGCGCGTTTGGAGACGCGGGCGCGCAGCCCGACCAGGGTGCGGCCTCCGATACGGCGGGACCCGAGGGACCGATGTACGTGCAAGTGTCGACATCGCAGAACGAGGCGTGGTCGTCGGAGATGGCGCAGCAGCTCACCCGCGCGGGGCTCGCGGCGCGCGTGCTCCAGCCCCGCAACCCCGACGACGGCTACCGCGTGGTGCTCGGGCCGTACCCCACGCGCGCGCAGGCCGAGGGCATCGGCCGCAAGCTCGGCCGCCCCTTCTGGATCTACCAGCCGACACCGTGACCGTCCGCCCGCTGCCACGTTCGCGCCTCGACGCGCTGGTGCCCTCGCTGGTCACCGGCCAAGCGCTCGTCGCGCTGGTGCCGGCGACGGGAGACCTGAAGTGGGCCGCGGGGGCCGCGTGGGACGTCGCCCGCGCCGCGGCGCTGAGCAACCGGCGGATCGCGCTCGTGGACCTGTGGTTGGAGCACCCGACGCTGCACGAGACGGTCGGTCTCACGCCCACCGAGGGGATCGTGGACGCGTTCGAGTACGATGTGTCGCTCACCAAGGCGGCGCACGAGGTCGATCGCGTGTTCTTCATCGCCGCGGGGACGGTGACGGCGCACGCGGGCGATCTGTTCGCGAACCCCCGCTGGAAGAAGCTGCACGGCGGCTTCCGGGTCGAGGACGCGCTCCTGCTGCTCTATCTGTCCGCCGGCGCCCTCGCCCGGCTCTCCACGGTCCCGGACGGATTGATCGTGCTCTCGCCCGACGGCTACGAGCCCGAGTCGTCGATCGGCCAGGGGATCACGGCGGCGATGGAGCGCGGCGTCCCGCTGCTGGGCGTGGTGCGCGAGCGCTGGACGCCGGCCGCGGCGCCGGACCCGCGATCGGTCGCGCCCCCGCCCGGGCGCATCTCGGCCTCGGTGCGTCGCCCGTCGTCTCGGCTGACCCGCCCGATGGTCGTGGCCGTGACGCTGGCGGCGGGCGCGGCCGGCAGCTGGGCGCTGCTCGCCCGCGGAGCCGAGCAGCGTCGGGCGCCCGCTCCCGCCGCTGCGGCGCCCATGCGTGCACGACCGGTGGCGGCCGCGCCGGCCCCCCCCCGCGTCGATTCGCTCGGCTGGACCGTTCAGCTCGCCGCGTACGCGAGACTCGATAAGGCGCTCGCCCTCGCGGACCGCCTGGCGGCGGACGGCGTCACTCCGTTCGTCACCCCGGTCGCGCTGGATGATCGCCGGGGTAGCACGGTGTGGTATCGCGTGCTGGCCGGCGCGTTCCCGACGCGCGACTCCGCCGTCGGCGCCCGCGCCGGGATGTGGAACCACGGTCTCGCCGCGCGCGGCCAGGGAGATGTGCTGCGCGCTCCCTATTCCTTCTCGCTGAGCGACCACGCGCCCGCGGCCAGCACCCTGCGGGCGCACGGCATTCCGGCGGTGGCGTGGGGCACGGGTTCGCGTTTGTTGGCGGGCGCGTTCGAGACGCCCGAGCAAGCCCGCGTCCTCGAAGCGCGGCTCAAGCGGGCCCGCGTTCAGGCCACTCTCGTCACTCGGATGGGGGAAGGGACCACTCCATGAGACTGACCCGGCTCGAGCTGTCGGGCTTCAAGTCGTTCGCGGGCGCGGTCGAGCTGCCGTTCGAGGCGGGCGTCACCGCCATCGTGGGTCCGAACGGCTGCGGCAAGTCCAACATCTCCGATGCCGTCCGTTGGGTCCTGGGCGAGCAGTCTCCGCGCTTGCTGCGTGGCGGCAAGATGGAAGACGTCATCTTTCAGGGCTCGACCGGGCGCCGCCCGGTGAACGTGGCGGAAGTCTCACTGGTGTTCGACAACTCCGACGGCACGCTCCCGATCGCGTATCAGGAAGTCGTGGTCACGCGCCGGCTCTCCCGCTCGGGGCAGAGCGAGTACCTGCTCAATCGCTCCGCGGTGCGGCTGCGTGACGTGCAGGACCTGCTGCGCGGCACCGGCCTCGGCGCCGACGCCGCCGTGGTGATGGAGGCAAGGATGATCGAAGCGCTGCTCTCCGAGAAGGCGGAAGAGCGGCGCGCCCTGTTCGAAGAGGCAGCGGGGATCGGGCTGTACCGCGATCGCAAGACCAGCACCGAGCGGCGGCTGGAAGAGACGGCGGCGGATCTCGCCCGGCTCGAAGACCTGGTCAGCGAGGTGCAGACGCAGGTCCGGAGCCTGGCGCGCCAGCGCGGCAAGGCGGAGCGCTACGGCAAGATGATCGACGAGCGTTTCGGCGTCGCGCTCACCCTGGTGCGCCGCGAGCTCGAGGACTTCGATCTGACGCTGGGCGGACTGGGCCAGCGCGCCGAGCAGCTGGCGGCGGCCCTGCCCGGAGAGCGGGCCCGGCTGGAAGGGGCGGAGCGGGAGCGGGAGGCGGGGGTCCAGGCGCGCCACACGGCCGAGGCGCGCCGCACGGAGGTGGAGCGCCGCCTGGCCGACGCGAAGCTCGAAACGGGGCGGCTGGAAGGCGACCTGGCCCTCGCCGCCGAGCGGCTGCGCAACGCCGGCCAGCGACGCGCCACGGCGGCTCAGCGGCGGGAGCAGGAGGATGCGCGCGCCTCCCAAGCGGAGCGCGAGCGGGCCGCGGCCGCGGCGGAGTGCGAGGCGGCGGAGCGGGACCTCGCGTCGGTCGGGCAGGAGCTGACCGGTCGCACCGCGCTCGAGCAGGAGGGGCGCGACCGGCTGATGGCTCAACGCGCGGCGGTGCGCGAGCTCGAGGAGGACCTGCAGCGGCGGGCGGAGGCGTTCCGAGCGCTCGAGGGCGAGCGCGCGGCGCTGGAGCGGGAGCGGGCGGAGCTCGGACAACAGCTCGCCGACGCGTCCCAGGAGCGGGCCCGGCGCGCGGAGACCGAGTGGGCGGCGACGGCCACCGTGGGCACGCGGGCGCAGGAGGCGGCGGGGCTAGCGCGCGCCGCGGGGCAGGCGGCGGCCGGTCTGGAGCAAGCGCGCCGGCGCGTGGCCGAACTCAAGGAGCAAGAGACGCACGGTCGCGCCGCCCGACGCCAGGCCGAGGGGGCCCTCGCGCAGGTGACGGCGCGGCGCGACGCGCTCGCCGAGCTCGAGCGCGAGCGCGTGGGGCTCGCCCCCGCGGCCCAGGCGCTACTCAAGGAGCGGGCGCGGTTCGGCGACGCGGTGATCGGGCCCCTGTCGGACTTCGTGCGCACCAGCCGGCGCGACGCGGTGCTCGCGGAGCAGCTGTTGGGCGAGTGGTTGCATGCCGTACTGGTGCGTGACGCCGCCGCCGTCGAAACGATCCGCCGTTGGCACGAGCAGGCGCAGCCGGGACCGCTGGTGCTGTTGCCGAGCGTGCCGGGACCGCGCCTGGCCGCCGATGGCCATCCCCTCAAGGACGACCTGCGGGTAGACGGGCCGGCGGCCGCGTGGGTGCGCGCGCTGCTTGCCGGCCACGAAGTCCTGGAGGGCGGCCAGGGAGGAGGACGTGCCCTGCGACGGGCCAACGGCGCCGTGTTTCTGGCGGGACCCACGGCGGCGGGCGGGGGCCCGCTCGAACGCCGCGCCGAGCTCGAAGCCCTCGCGCAAGAGGTGCGAGAAGCGGAGGCGCTCCGGGGCGGCGCCGCCACCACGCTGGAGCGAACGCTCGCCGAGCTTGCCGCGGCCGAGGCCGCGTTCGCGGCCGCGGGTGAAGGGGCGGAGCGGGCCCGCCAACAGGAGCTCGAGGCTGGCGCGTCGAAGGACGATGCCGAGCGCGCCGCCGCCCACGCCCAGCGCGAGGCGGCCGACGCGACCACTCAGGTCGAGCGGCTGTCGGCGCGGTTGGCCGAAGTGGAAGCCCGGCTCGAGGCACTGCACGCGGACCTCGAGCGGCATGAAGTCGAGCGCGTCCGCTTCGACGAGCGCTTGGGTCGAGAGCGCGCCCGGCTGGTCGACCTCGAGGGGCAGCAGGAAGCAGCGCGGGAGCAACGGGTGCGGTGGCAGGTGGATGCGGCCCAGGTCGAGGCGCGGCTCGGCGCGGCGCGCGAGCGCGCCGGCCGCGCCGCGGCGGAAGCCGACGAGGCGCGACGCCATTCCGCGACGCTGGCCGAAGAGATGAGCGCGCTCGAGCACGATACCGCGACCCTCACGGCACAGCGCACCCAGTGGGACGACCAGCTCAAGGAGCGCCGCCTGGCGCTCGTGGCGCTGGAGGGCGCCGCCGGCGACGCCGGGGTTCAGGTCGAGGCGGCGGAGGCACGGGTCGCGCAGACGGAAGCCGCGCTCGAGGACGTGCGCAAGGCGCTCGATGCGCGTGGCGCGGAGGAGCACAAACTCGAGCTCGAGCGCACGGAGATCATGGGCCGCCGGCGCGGGCTCGTCGCGCGAGTCGAGGCCGAATGGCGCAAGCCCCTCGATCAGCTACTCGCCGATGCGCCCGAGGTCGCCGGCGATCTCGAGTGGCTGCGCCAGGAGGACGAGCGGCTGCGGGCGGCGATCGACGCGGTCGGACCCGTCAACGCCCTCGCGGTGGACGAGCACGGAGAAGAGGTCAAGCGCCTCGAGTTCCTGATGACGCAGCGGGATGACCTCGTAGCGGCGCGCCAATCGCTCCAGCAGGCCGCGCGCGAGATCGACCAGACCGCGAAGGCGATGTTCCTCGACTCGTTCGGCAAGGTGCGGGAGAACTTCCGCACGGTGTTCCAGACGCTGTTCGGCGGCGGCGAATGCGACGTGCGGCTCGCGAACGAGGACGAGCCGCTCGAGAGCGAGATCGAGATCCACGCGGCACCGCGCGGCAAGCGCACGCAGCGGATCCACCTGCTCTCGTCCGGTGAGCGCACGCTGGTCGCCGTGTCGCTCCTGTTCGCGATCTTCCTCACCAAGCCGAGTCCCTTCTGTCTGCTCGATGAGGTAGACGCGCCCCTCGACGACGCCAATGTCGGCCGCTACGTGCGCCTGCTCGCGGAGTTCAAGGACCTGACGCAGTTCATCGTCATTACCCACAACCCCCGTACCATGCAAGCCGCCGACGCCGTCTACGGCGTCACCATGCAGGAGCCGGGCGTTTCGACCATCGTCGGCGTGCGACTCGGTCAGATGGAGCCGGTCTAGGTGGAGCTGGTCACCGTCGGCACCGGAACGGTCGCGCCGTCGGCCACCCGCACATCGGCGTGCCACTGGGTGAGTCGCGGGAACCTCAAGATCCTGTTCGACTGCGGCGCGGGGGCCCTGCACCGCCTCGCGCAATTCGGCCTACCGTGGCACCAGATCACCCACGTCGTCCTGTCGCACTTCCACCCGGACCATTGGGGCGAGCTCCCGATGCTGGTGTACGCCCTCAAGTACACCACGATGCCGCCGCGCCAGGAGTCCCTGGTGATCCTCGGCCCCCGCGGTGTGGTGCGGCTCGTGAAGCAGCTCGCCGAGGGATACGGGCCGTGGCTGCTGGACCCCGGCTTCCCGATCGGCATCCTCGACGTGCAGAACGGCGAGCCGTTCCCGCTCGACGCCGAGGTGAGCCTCGAGACCTTCCCGGTGCCCCACACCTCCGAGAGCGTGGCGCTGTCGTTGACGGCACCGGAGGGCCGGCTGGTCTACACGGGTGACACGGGGCCCTCGAGCGAGCTGGCCCGGTGGGCTACCGGCGCCGACCTGCTGCTCGCGGAGTGCTCGCTCCCCAAGGAGATGGCCATGGACATCCATCTCACCCCGGAGCAGGCGGGCGAGCTGGCCCGGGACGCCAAAGTGCGGCAGCTCGTCTTGACGCACTTCTATCCTCCGGTTGAGACTTCGGACCCGGCGCGTGCGGCCGGGACGCGGTTCACCGGGCGGGTGACCGCGGCCCGCGACGGCGACCGGTTCACCATCGGAGGGAAGTAGCGGTGCTGATCGTGATGCGCCACGGCGCGACGGAAGAAGAAGTCCGGCGCGTCATCGCGGTGATCGAGGAGATGGGTTACAAGGCCCGACCCATGCCGGGAGCACAACGCACGGCCGTCGGCCTCGTCGGCAATGACGGCCGGGTCGACGCCTCCAGGCTGGAGGGCCTCCCCGGCGTCCAGGACGTCATCCACGTCACCAAGCCCTACAAGCAGGTGAGCCGGGAGTGGAAAGCGGAGAATACCGTCGTGCGGCTTCCCGGCGGCGTGACGGTCGGCGGCCCCGAGGTCGTGACGATCGCGGGTCCCTGCTCCGTGGAGAACGAGCGCCAGATCATCGACGCCGCGCGGCTGGTGAAGGAGGCGGGGGCCGTGATCCTGCGCGGCGGCGCCTGGAAGCCCCGCACGTCCCCCTACGCGTTCCAGGGGCTGGGCCGGCCGGGGCTCAAGCTGCTCGCCAAGGCGCGCGAGGAGACCGGCCTCCTCATCTGCACCGAAGCCATGGATCCCGAAGGCGTCGGCTATGTGGCCGAGGTGGCGGACATCATCCAGATCGGCGCCCGCAACATGACGAACTCCTCGCTGCTCAAGGCAGCGGGCCGGGCAAAGAAGGCGGTGCTCCTGAAGCGCGGGATGGCCGCGACGATCGAAGAGCTGCTCCTCTCGGCGGAATACGTGCTGGCCGAAGGGAACCACGACGTCATTCTGTGCGAGCGCGGCATCCGCGGGTTCGACACCGCCACCCGCAACGTGTTCGACCTCACCGCCATTCCGGTGGTGCACAAGCTGTCGCACTTGCCGATCATCGCGGACCCGTCACACGGCACGGGTCTCAGGGAGAAGGTGATCCCGATGGCCCGCGCGGCAGTCGCCGCAGGGGCGGACGGCATCATGGTCGAAGTGCACCCCAACCCCGAGCAGGCGCTGTCGGACGGGGCGCAGACCCTGTTCCCCGACCAGTTCGCCCAGCTGATGCGCGAGGTCCGCGTGATCGCCGAGGTGATCGGCCGGCGCGTCGCGGAGCCGGCGTCGGTGGGGGCGTGAACCGGGGCGGACAGGTTGACGGACGGACGCGCGGACGGATACTGCTTCTCGCAGCCGCCGTGCTGTCCGCCGGTCCGCCGGTCCGCCAGTCCGCCGATCCGTGGCCGATTCTCGACCGCGCCAGCGCCACCTACCAGACGATTGCGAGCCTCTCCGCCGACTTCGTCCAGATCATCACGAATCCGATGATCGGGACACCCGACACCACGCGTGGCCGGCTGTACCAGATGCGCCCCAGTCGTTTTGCGATGCGGTTCACCGCACCCAAGGGCGATCGCATCGTGGCGGACGGCCGCTACCTTTGGCTGTACACGCCGAGCACCACGCCCGGCCAGGTGATCCGCTCGCGCATCCCCGAATACGGCACCACCGGCCCCAATCTGATCGGACAGTTCGTGGAGCAGCCGCGCGAGCGCTACACGGCGCAGTACGCCCGGGCCGACTCGCTCCCGGACGGAGGACTGGTCGATGTGATCAAGCTCGTGCCGAAAGGGCACGACCAACCTTACAGCGAAGCGAAGATCTGGGTCGGTCGGGCGGACGGGCTGGTGCACCGCGTGGACATCATGGAGAGCGCCGGCCAGGAGCGCACGGTGATCCTGCGAAACATCCGGGTAAACGCCGGAGTGCCGGGGCGCGAGCTCACGTTTTCGCCCCCCGGCGGAGTACGGGTGGTAGATCAGTAGGCTACTTCTTCAAGTGCTCGAAGCCCGATTCGCTGCTCAGGATCTGCTCGTCCAACCAGCGATCGATGATGCTCTTCCGAAAGCGCCACTCCTTCCCCAGCTTCGCCGCCGGAATCCGTTTCTCCTGCGCCCACTTGTAGATCGTCTGCGGAGTGAGCCGCAGATACGCGGCAACGTCCTCGATCGTCAGGATCTCGTTGTCGCGCAACGGCCCTCGAGTCTTGTCGCCGTCCCCGGTCATGGACGCTTGCGCCGCTGGGTGGAGTCGGCCGCCGTGTCGATCGGCGGGATGATGAAGCCGCGAAATCGGGGTATCGAGTCTTGCTTACCCGGGGACGGAGTCGGCTTCTCCTCCCCGTGCAGCAGCTTGTTCACCGCGTAGATGACCGCTGCATAGAAGTTGCCCTGGTAGCGTCCGAACACCTGGAAGGGTTGATTGCGGTCCCCGAGAAACGGGCGCAGACTCCACGCCAGCTGAATGCCGACGAAAGCGAACAACACCGCCCACGCGCGCATGATCGTGAGGGCTTTGCGAGGGTATACGCCGCGCTTTTCGCAGACCACGCTGAGCCCCTCGTGCAACGCATACATGCCGAACAGTCCCGCCACGCCCGCGATCGCGATGTTCAGGAGATGCTGGAAGTAGTAGTTAGCACCGGTGATGAGAAAGAACGCCGTGATCGGCACGAACGCGGCGAGCAGCACGGAGGTTAGTGCGAGCGCGCCAAACACCAACACGGCCACCTGCAACAGGCGCAACCGTGACCCGACGAGGACCTGCACCACAAAAAGTGCGGGGAAGCAGACCGCGAATGTCGCGAAAAACAGAAACGGCAGCTTGAGGCCCGCGGACACCGCCTGTGCGGGACCCGAATACGCGCCGGCGACGAGCCCGAAGAATCCGCAAAGCGTGATGATCGTAACGACGGCGTATCGCAGCTTGCTGTGAAGGCCGACGCCCTCGACCACCTCTCGGTCGCTGAGCAGGGCCGTCAGGAAGTCGGAGTAGCTCGAGATTGGCCGGTCCGCGGGCATGCCTCTAACCCCCAGGGGTTTGAGACCCAAGCTACGACAATACTACTGTTTTGTCAATTTTGATAATGTTTAATACTGTTTACTAGTCGATTACGCCTTACGAATCACAGGTGGTAGATCCGTCGTCAGCGCCGCTGCCACCTGCCCCGCCGTCGCTTCGTCCATCCCCCGCTGCTGAGCGAGCTCGAGCGCCGCTCGCCCGAGCGCGCGGTACAGCACCGCGTCATCGTGCGTCAGCGCCTCGAGATGACGGCGGATCGTCGCCGCGTCGCCTCGCGCCACCGGACCGGTGAGCGCCGCCATCGGCTCCTGACGGTTCAGGTTCTCCAGCGTCCCCTCCACCAGCGGGAGCAACGCCTGCCACGCCTCCGCGTGCGACAGCCCGGCGTGCCGCAGCAGGCGCTGGGCCACCGCCTCGACCACCACGAAATAGTTGGAGGCGAACACCGCGCTGGCGTGATACATCGGCTTGGCCTTGGACGGGATGCGAAACGGCCGCAAACCGAGATCATGCGCCAGCGCCTCGGCCGCCTGCACCGCGCGGGGCATGCCCTCGACCGCCGCCCAGGCACCCTTCAGCCGCTCCGCCGCGTGTTCCGGACTGGAGATGGTCTGGAGCGGGTGGAGCGATCCGAGGGCAGCGCGGGACCCCACCAGGGGGCTGAGCGCCTCCTGGCCCTGGGCGCCGGAGAGATGGAGCACCACCTGATCGGCGCAGATCGCTCCGGCGCGGGCCAGCGCTTCCGCCAGGGGTCGGATCGCGTCGTCTCGCACGGCGAGAATGACGACGCCCGCCTGGGCGATCCAGGCGGGCAGCTCGTTCTCGGGACCAACGGTGAGCTTGAGGGGCTTCGGCACTGCCTTCGTGCTGCGGCCGTGGAGGCGAACGTCGTAGCGCCTCCCCTCCCCCGCCCGGGCGAGCGCGACCGCCAATCCGACGCCGGCGCGACCGGGCCCGATGATCCCCACGACCAAGGGAGCGGGGTCGGTCACGCGGGGCCGATCGGCCGCCCTAGTTCCGTAGGGTCGCCGGTGTCTGGGCGGCGGCCAGGGCGAGGAGATCCTGGGGTGACTTGGCGCGGCGCGCCAGGGCCAGCGCGGCCTGCACCTGACGGTCTTCCTCCCGCTGGCGACGCACTTCCGCCGGACGCCCGAAGACATAGCGCGCGATCTCGTAGCCCAGATCCTGGCTGATGACGTGGCGGGCGCCCGCGACGACACTGTCCGGCAGAGCGACGCCCCGCGCCCGCACCCGCCGGATGACCTCGTCCGCCATGTCCGGCGTGACCGTGAAGTCCGGGCTCTTCACCCGGCCCGACGTCTTGACCTCGAGCGCGTAGGCGGTACGCACGTCCCAATAGGTGGGGATCTTGTTGCCCAAGCCTTTGACGAAGCTACGCTCCGCCGTCGTGAACGTGTCGGGCGCGACGAACAGGTCCGGCTTGATACCGCCGCCCCCCATGACCACTCGACCGTGGTCGGTGTGAAAGACCAGCGAGGAATCGACCTTGGTGCTATCGCGCCCCAGCTCCGCGGCCTCGGCTTGCGCCAGCTGGTCCTCTTCGTTCTTGCTCTTGCGCTGGATGGTCCGGCCGCTCGGCGTGAACCAGCGAGCCGTGGTGAGCTTCAGCGCGGTTTCGGGCGTGAGCTGCCACAACGACTGCACCAGCCCCTTTCCGAAGGTCGGTGTTCCGACCACCACCGCGCGGTCGTGATCCTGCAGCGCGCCCGATATAATCTCGGCTGCGCTCGCCGTGCCCCCGTTGGTGAGGACGACCACCGGAAGCTGCGGCCACGGCTGCGGCTTCGTGTCGCGATAGATCTTGGACGTGGTGGGCGCGCGGCCCCGAGTCGCCACGACCTCCTGCCCCGGGTCGAGGAACAGCTCGCTCACCGCGACGCCCTGGTCGAGCAGCCCTCCGGGGTTGCCCCGCAGATCGAGCACCAGCGACTTCATGCCCTTTTGGACCAGGCCGTTCACGGCGTCGGTGAGGTCCTGCGCAGACGTCTCGCTCACCGGATTGAGCAGGACATAGCCGACCTTGTCGTCGAGCATCATCGAGACCTGGACCGACCGGATATGGATCGTGGCGCGGGTGAGCTTGAAGGCGAGCGGCCCGTCGACGCCGACCCGACGCACCTTGAGCTCCACCGCGCTGCCCGGCTCACCGCGCAGCTGCTTCACGGCTTGATCGTTCTTCCAGCCCTCGGTCGAGCGACCGTCCAGGGCGATAATCTGATCGCCCGACTGGATCCCCGCCCGCTCCGCGGGCGTGTCGGGGAGCGGCGCCACCACGGTGATCCACCCGTCCCGCACGTCGATCTGGATGCCCAGACCGCCGTAGTTGCCGGTCGTCGCCTCGTTGAGCGCCCGGAAATCGTCCCGCTTCAGGAAGACCGAATACGGATCGTGCAGCTGGTCGAGCATGCCGTCGATCGCCATCTGATACAGCCGGCGCTCCTCGATCGAATCGACGTAGAAGTCGGCGACATGAGCGAGCACGTCCTCGAACAGACGCGCCTGCTGGTAGACGGACCCCGTGGGCGCGGTCTCGCGCTGCAGCAGCCAGCCCCCCGTGGCCAGCGCCAATCCGGCCGCTGCGGTGACGATGACGACATTCCGGAGCTTCATGAGACGCCTCGTGTTGAGAGTGCGGTCACCGCCATGACCTCGCGCCAGGCGGCGTCCTGCACGGCCTTCCTGGACTGTGTCGCGTCGACGTGCACCACGCCCGGCCCCGCGGCGTGGCGGTACGCCTCGAGCACGCGCCGGTGAAACGCGTCGTCCTGGCGCTCGAACCGGTCCTGGACTTTGCGCGCGGCCCGTTGCCGGGCCCGCCCTACCTCGACCGGCACGTCGAGCACGAGCATGACGTCGGGGACGAGACCGCCGGTGGCGAGGCGGATGGCATGCGCCACGTCCTCGGCCGGTAATCCGCCCCCCGCCACCTGGTAGGCGATGGTCGAGAGGTCGAATCGGTCCGCCACGACCACCCGCCCGGCCTCGAGCGCCGGCCGGATGACCCGCTGGACCAGATCGGCCCGGGCCGCGAGAAACAGGAACAGCTCCGCGACCGGCGACATGTCGTGGGGAAACTTGAGCGCCACTTTGCGCGCCGCCTCCGCCACGGGGGTGCCGCCCGGCTGCCGCACCGCCATCACCTGAAGCCCCTCGGCGACGAGCCGGGCCGCGAGCCAGCGCACCAGCGTGGACTTCCCCGCTCCCTCCGGGCCCTCCACGACGATGAAGACGCCCATCAGCCCAACGTGATGATGGGGCTCGCCGCCCCCTGTTTCATACCCTCGTAGATCCGCGCGTTCACCTTGGCCATGAGCTTCTCGAAATTCGCCTGCGCGGCCACGACTTGCTGATACACCGGATTCGCCTGGACGCTCTGGAGCGCACGGTCGTACCGCTCCACCTGATCCTTGGCGGGCTCCCGCCCCTCCTGTGCCGCCCGCTCGATATCCTGGGCGATGCGCTCGACCTCGGCGAGCAGCTGCCGGCAAGTTGCGTCCTCCTTCATCCGCTCACTGGCCCGGAGCAGCACCTTGTATTCGTCGCTCTGTCCCAAGAGCCGCCCCAGCTCGCTCGCCTTCTGGTCGATCACGTGCCCCCCTCCCCGTCGATGCTGGCCAGCATGAACCGCGGCCGGCCGAACAGGTCATCGTACACCGCCACCCGCGACCAGTCGTGCCGCAGGGCCAGCGCCCGCACTGCGTCGGCGCGTCGCTCGTCGATCTCCAGCGCCACGAACCCGCCCGGCGCGAGCAGGGCGCGGGCGCCCGCGAGCAGGGCCCGCGTCGCCGTGAGCCCGTCCACCCCGCTCACCAGCGCCTCACGCGGCTCGAACAGCCGCACCGCCGGATCGAGCGCAGCATGCTCCGCCTCCGTCAGATACGGAGGATTCGAGACGATGGCGCGGTAGCGCTGCCCGGCCAGCGGGGCGAGCAAATCGCCCTCGCGAACCTCGACCGGCACCGGCGGCCGCACCAGTGCCACGTTCTCGCGCGCCAGCGCCGCCGCGTCCGCGGAGCGCTCGACCGCGATCACGCGCTCGAAGGCGCCTTCGACGGCAAGGGCCAAGGCGATGCAGCCGCAGCCGGTGCCGATATCCGCCACCATGCCCCACGTTTCCCGTTTCTCGTTTCCCGCGACCGTCAGGGAGTCCTTTAGGGTTTCCCGCATGGCGCGAAGCACGAGGTCCACCAGTCCCTCGGTTTCGGGTCGCGGGATCAGGGCCCGCGCGTCGAGCTGCAGGTCGAGTGTGCGGAAGCCCGTGCGGCCGACTGCGTACGCGAAGGGGACGCCGTTCGAACGCCGCTCCACAGCCCGCCAGAACCGCTCCACCAGCGCGACCGCCGGCTGCTGGTCCTGCTGCAGCCACACGTCGCCCGGCTTGGTCCCCGCACCGGCTACGGCGGCCCACAGCATGGTCGCTTCGCGGCGCGACCTGGGCAGACCCGCGGCCGCGAGACGGTCGGCGGCGTCCTTCAGGGCCTCACGGATCGAGGCGCCGTGCGCGGTGCGCTCAGGCACTGAGCCGCTCCTTCTCACCCGCGAGCCGCAAGGCGTTGATCAGATCGTCGAGGTTGCCGTCCAGCACGTCGGAGAGGTTGTGGACGGTGTAGTGGATGCGATGATCGGTGACACGGTTCTGCGGGAAGTTGTACGTGCGAATCTTGGCCGAGCGGTCGCCCGTGCCCACCTGGGCCCGACGCTCGCGGGCGCGGGCGGCTTCCTGCTCGGCGATCATCTTGTCGAGCAGGCGCGAGCGCAGCACCTCGAGCGCCCTGATCTTGTTCTGCAGCTGACTCTTCTGGTCCTGGCACTGGACCACGAGATTCGTGGGCAGATGGGTGATGCGCACGGCGCTGTCGGTCGTGTTGACGCTCTGGCCGCCCGGGCCCTGCGAGCGGAACACGTCGATCCGGAGGTCCTTCTCTTCGATCTTCACGTCGACCTCCTCCGCCTCGGGAAGCACCGCCACGGTCGCGGCGGACGTGTGGATGCGCCCCTGCGCCTCGGTGACGGGAACGCGCTGCACCCGGTGGACGCCCGATTCGTACCGCAGCGTCCCATAGACACCGGGGCCCCGCGCGGCGAAGATGGCCTCCTTCAAGCCCCCGAGATTGCCCTCTGACAGTGAGACGACCTCGACCTTCCAGCCCCGCCGCTCGCAGAACCGCGTGTACATGCGAAACAGCGCGGCAGCGAACAGGGCCGCCTCATCGCCTCCCGTGCCGGCACGGATCTCCACGATCGCATCGCGGTCATCGAGGGGGTCCGCGGGGGTGAGCAGCTCAGCGAGCCGCCGCCCGAGCCGCTCGATCTCGGGGTGCAGGCGCTCCACGTCCGCGCGGGCCAGTTGCGACAGCTCAGGATCCCGGTCCTGGAGCACCTCGCGCGCTTGGGCCAGCTCCCCCTCGAGCCGGTCCAGCCGCTCGTGCGCTTGGCGGATCTGGTCGAGCCGCGCGTGCTCGCGGCCCAGCTGCCTCAGCTTAGCCGGGTTCCGCGCGGTCTCGGGGTCGGCCAGCTCTCGGGCGACCTCCTCCGCCCGCGCGAGCGCCTGGCGGAGTCGGGCCTCCACGGGTTAGCCTGCGGCCTTTTCGGTCCCGTATTTCTGGCGGAAACGCTCCACCCGCCCGGCCGTATCCATGAGCTTTTGCTTGCCGGTGTAGTACGGGTGGCACTTGGCGCAGACCTCGACATGAATCACGGGCATGGTGGAGCGCGTGACGAAGCTGTTGCCGCACGCGCACTGCACGGTAGCCCGCCGATAGGCAGGGTGAATCCCGGGTTTCACTGCTCTCAATCCTTGACTAGAAGTCGAACGTCACGAAGTGTGGAAATATAACTGGCGCCGCAAGTTGGCGGCAAGCAGCGAGGCCTCCGCCGAATTGACACCAGCGCCCCATGGACGTAAGCTTGCGCGACCATCCACCCTACCACGCCCTAGGGGAAGCCTATCGTGTCGGTCACGGCGATCCTCCAAAAGGTCCCGCTGTTCAGCCAGCTAGCACCCGTGGAGCTTGAGCGGGTGGCCGAAATCACCCGGGAGCGGAGCTATCCGCGCAACTCGGTGATCCTGTTCGAGGACGACCCGGGCGATGCCCTCTACGTGGTCGCCACGGGACAGGTGAAGGTCGTGCTCATCGGCGAGGACGGGCGCGAGGTGATCCTCTCCGTGCTCGGCGAAGGGGATTTCTTCGGTGAGATGTCGCTCATCGACGAGGAACCCCGCTCGGCGCACGTGATTGCCATGGAGGACTCCAACCTGCTCGTGATCCGGCGGGAGGACTTCCAGGCCATCCTGCAGCAGTCGCCGGGCATCGCCATGGGGCTGTTGCGGGAGCTGTCCCGGCGCCTGCGGCGCGTGGACGAGAAGGTCGGCAGCCTGGTGCTGCTCGACGTGAACGGCCGCGTGGCGCAACTGCTCCTCGACCTCGCCGACGAAGCGGGGTCCGACAAGATCACGCGCCGTCTCACGCACCACACGATCGCCCAGATGATCGGGTCGTCGCGCGAGACGGTGAGCCGCACCATGCGGGAGCTGGTGGACAAGGGCTATATCGAAATCAGCCGCCGCGAGATCTTGATCCGCGACCGCGCCGCCTTGGAAGCGTCGGCCGGACGGTCGTGAGGTGGGTCACTGGGGTCGGGTGAGGCGGCGGCTTGTCCTACCTCTCGAATTTTCCATAACTTAGCCCAAAGGGTACGGCGTTGTCGGGACGGATGGCCTACACGGTGACCTTTTGGGGGACGCGGGGCTCCATCCCCACCCCCGGAGCTCACACCGCGCGCTACGGCGGCAATACGCCGTGCGTCGCCGTGGAGGGCACCGGCGGCGGCAAGGGAGGGGGCCAGCTGGTCATCCTCGACGCGGGCACCGGGATCCGCGCGCTGGGACGCGAGCTGGTGGAGCGCCAGAACGGCGCCGTGCAGGCGGAGATCCTGCTGTCGCACGCGCACTGGGACCATATCCAAGGGCTGCCCCACTTCAAGCCGTTCTTCGCTCCCGGCAACGCCGTGCGCATCTGGGGCTCGCGCCAGGGAACGACGTCGCTCGAGGCGATCCTGCGCCAGCAGATGGACCCGGCTGTGTTTCCCGTCCCGTTGGACGCGCTGTCGGCGAAGCTCACGGTGCAGCAAGTGGAGCCGGGCGAGTTCACGGTGGGGACTTTCCGGGTGCAGGCGATCCGCCTGCGCCACCCCGGCACCACCCTCGGCTACCGGCTCACGCCCGCGGCGGGCGGCCCGGGCATGGCGTACGTGACCGACAACGAGCTCGGGCCGGGCGGGCACTACGAGACCCCCGCGTCGTGGCGCAAGGACTTCGTGGCGTTCCTCAGGGGGGCGGAGCTGCTCATCCACGATGCGATGTACACGCCCGAGGAGCTGGAGGAGCACCGGGGATGGGGCCACTCGACGTTCGAGGAGGCGGTTGCGCTGGCGGGCGAAGCGGGCGTGAAGCGCCTGGTGCTGTTCCACCATGAGCCCGAGCACGGCGACGAGGCAATCGACGCCCTGGTCGCGGCCGCCCGCCGCCAGGCACGGGCCAAGGGCCTGCCCGCCGAGGTCGTGGCGGCGCAGGAAGGCATGACACTGACCCTCTGATCGAGGAACTGACTCTATGCGTGCGCGTTTCGTCGCCGCTTTGCTGTCGCTCGCCCTGCTCGGCTCCGTCGGACGCGAGCTGGGCGCGCAGGGCCGGGGCCAGGACACCCGACCGGGCATTGCCGTGCTGCCCTTCGACAACAGCGGCTCCTACGGGCAAGACAAGGAGAACTTCGACGCCCTGCAGAAGGGCATCGCCGGGATGCTGATCTCGGAGCTCGCCGCCAACCCGGCGGCCCGCGTGGTGGAGCGGGAGGAGATCGAGAAGCTGCTGGCCGAGCAGAGCCTCGGCGCGTCGGGCAAGGTGACCCCGGAAACCGTGGCGAAAATCGGGAAGCTCGTCGGCGCGCGCTACGTCATCGCCGGCACGTTCATCGACTTCTACGGCGACTTCCGGCTGGACGCCCGCCTCGTCAACGTGGAGACGAGCGAGATCGTCAAGGTCGAGTCGGACCGTATGCAGCGGGACCACCTGTTCGACATCATCCGGACCGTCGCCGCGCGGCTGATGAAGGATGCCAACCTGCCCCCGCTTCCCCGGCAGGCGTCGGAGCAGCGGATGAATCGGCAGGTCCCGACCGAGGCGCTGACCTTCTACTCGAAGGCGCTCCTATACCAGGATCGCGGACAGAAGGACAAGGCTGCGGAGATGTACCAGCGGGCGCTGGCCGTTTTCCCGGAGTATACGGAAGCGCAGCAGGGGCTCCAGCGCGTGAAGAACTCGTGACGTGACGTCCCGGGTCGACCCTGGCCTTAGTCCCGCGCCGTGAGATATCTCCTGCTGCACGCGCCCGCCTGGACCCCCGCAGGCGTTCGCCCGGCACTCGAGGGTGCCCAGATCGAAGCGCGCGAGGTGCGCGTGCCGCGGGAGCTGGTCGTGGACGAGCGTCCCACGGTCTTCGTGCTCGACTCGGAGAGCCGCTCCATCTTCCCGGTCGACGTCCTGCGGGCCTTCGTGGACGCCGGGGGCGCGATCGTCGCGCTTGGTCGCGACGGCGAGCCCGATCTGCCCGCGGAGATGCCCTCTGAGCTGCTCTCAGGCTTCGTAAAGCAGCCGGTCGGCCCGCGGCAGCTCCTGCTCGCCGTACGGGCGGGGTATCGCGAAGCCGCCGCCCGCCTCGAGACCGCCCGCGCCCGATCCGAGGCCGCGAACCGCAGCCGCGAGATCGGCGAGTTGACGCGCATCGGCGTCGCGCTCGGTACCGAGCGGGATCTCAAGACGCTGCTCGAGCTGATCCTCACGCAGGCGCGCCGTATCACCACCTCGGACGCGGGCAGCCTGTACCTGGTCGAGACGGGGGACCAGGGTCAGAAGCGGTTGCGCTTCCGGATCGCGCAGACGTACTCCAAGCCCGAGGCGCCGTTCGTCGAGTTCACCATCCCGGTGGACCGCTCGAGTCTCGCGGGCTACACGGCGGTGACGGGCGAGCCGCTCGTGATCGACGACGCCTACTTCCTGCCGCCGGACGTGGAATACAGCATCAACCGCTCGTTCGACGAGCGGCACGGCTACCGCACGAAGTCGATGCTCGTGATCCCCATGAAGGATCACAAGGAAGAAGTGATCGGCGTCCTCCAGCTCATCAACCGCAAGCGCCACCCCGACGCCGTGCTCGCCACGCCGGCGGACGTGGAGAATCAGGTGGTGCCGTATTCGAGGCGCACCGTGGAGCTCGTGACCGCGCTCGCGGGACAGGCGGCGGTGGCGATCGAAAACAGCCGGCTGTACGAGGAGATCGAGCGGTTGTTCGAGGGGTTCGTGAAGGCCGCGGTGCACGCGATCGAGCAGCGGGACCCGACCACGTTCGGCCACTCGGGACGAGTCGCGAACATGACCGTGGGGCTCGCCGCCGTCGTCGCCCGCGCCGAGGACGGCGCCTATCGCGGCGTGACGTTCACCCGCGAGCAGATCAAGGAGATCCGCTACGCCGGGCTGCTCCACGATTTCGGCAAGGTCGGCGTGCGGGAGCAGGTGCTGATCAAGGCCAAGAAACTCTATCCCCTCCAGCTCGACCTCATCAGGCAACGCCACCACTTCGTGAGGCGCACCGCGGAGCGTGAATTCTGGAGGAAGCGTGCCGAGTTCCTGGAAGCGCACGACCGGAAGGACTACGAGCCGTTCCTCCGGGCGCTCGAGGAGGAGCACTCGCGGGAGATCGCAGTGCTGGACGGCTTCCTCGACGCCGTGCTCAGCGCGAACGAGCCGACCGTGTTGCCGGCCGGACCCCTCGAAGCGCTGCTCCAGCTGTCGCGTCGCTCGTACGAAGATCCCACGGGCCGCCCGCAGCCCTATCTCACCGAGGAGGAGATGCGCTTTCTCACCATCGCCAAGGGCTCACTCGACGAGACGGAGCGCCTGGAAATCGAGAGCCACGTCACCCACACGTACCGGTTCCTGCAGCAGATCCCCTGGACGCGAGAGCTCCAGGACATCCCCATGATCGCCTACGGACACCACGAGAAGCTCGACGGCAAGGGATACCCACGACGGGTGAACGGCGACGCAATCCCGATTCAGACGCGTATGATGACGATCAGCGACATCTACGACGCGCTGAGCGCGGCCGACCGTCCCTACAAGGCGGCGGTCGCGCCCGCCCGCGCGCTTGACATCATGGCGGACGAGGTGCGTGCCGGGCAGCTGGACCAGGAGCTGTTCCGGCTGTTCGTCGAGGCAAAGGTGTTCGAGGCGACGGCCTAGCCGAGCAGGAGCTTTCCCGCGACGATCAGTAGGAGCCCGCCAAACGCTCGCTTCAGCGCCACGTCCGATACCTCGCCGGCAAGGTGCGCCCCCACGAACGCCCCGACGAACAGCCCCGCGGCAAGGATGACGGCGTACGGGACGTTGACCTGTCCCCGCCGGTAGTACTCCATCGCTCCGAGCAGCCCTACCGGCAAGAGCAGCGATGCGAGCGACGTGCCGCTCGCCGTGTGCGGCGGCAACTTCACCAGCAGCATCAAGGCGGGCACGATCACGATCGCTCCCCCGACACCGAACAGCCCCGACACTACGCCCCCCACCATGCCGATGAGAGCCACGAGCACCCACGTCATCGTTTGTCTCCACGTTCGGGTTCACCCCAGCCACCGCCGCCCGGCGTCTCTACCCGCAACACGTCGCCAGGCTCGAGCGACACGCTGACTTTAGGGGCGAGCGGCGCGCCATTCAAGCAGGTGGACCCGCGCGCCCCGTCACGCCCACCCGCGGCGCTGCGGGGCGCGTGGCGCCTTCGCTCGGCGAGAATGCTCGCCTCCATCGGGGCGAGCGCCTCGAATTCGCGGATCACGCCCTCCCCGCCCGACCACCGTCCAACACCCCCACTGCCCCGTCGCAAGGCGTACGACTTCACCCGCAAGGGATATTCCATCTCCAGGACCTCGATTGGCGTGTTGCGGGTGTTCGACATGCCAACGTGCACTCCCGACGGACCGGGCGCGGTAGGAGAGGCCCCCTGACCGCCGCCGATCGTCTCGTAATACGTCCAGCCATCGCGCATCCCGCTTCCCGTATCCCGCATCCCGCCGAACGTGACGTTGTTCATCGTCCCCTGTCCCTGCGCCGGCACCGCGATGCCGCCGGCGGCGAGCGCCAGAAACACCGTGTCGGCAATGCGCTGCGACGTCTCGACGTTGCCGGCTGCCACCGCGCTCGGGAAGCGCGCGTTCACGAGACACCCGGGCGGCGCCGTCACGCGCACCGCCCGCTGTACGCCGCCGTTCGTCGGCACGTCCTCGGGTAGGAGCGTCCGCACGACGAACAGCACCGCCGAGCGGGCCACCGCGAGTGGACAGTTCACATTGCCGCGCGCCGCCGGGGCGGTGCCCGTGAAGTCGGCGTGGAAGACGCCGTCCGTGATATCGACTCGCACCCTGATCGCCAGGTCCGCGTCATCCACGCCATCCCCTTCGAGCCAATCCGTCGCGGTGAGGGCGGTCGCCGTCAAGCGCCCGAGGGCATCCCGCGCGCGGCGCTCGGCGTAGTCCAGGAGGTCGGTGGCCGCCCCACGCACGGCCCCCCAACCGTAACGCGCCGCGAGGGCTCGCAGGCCCTCCGCCCCTCGTGCCACCGCCGCCCGTTGGGCCGCCAGATCCGCGCGCCGGGTCTCGGCCGTTCGCACGTTGGCGAGCAGGAAGCGCTCCACGTCGGCCGTCAGGCGCAGCGGCGGCACGATCACGCCTTCGGCGAAGATTTCGCGCGCCCCGGCGGGCATGCTCCCGGCCTGCACGCCGCCGACATCCGAATGGTGCGCCCGCACGACGCTGTAGCCGGCCGCCGCGCCATCGACGTCGATCGTGCCGATGAGTGTGATGTCGGGGAGGTGCGAGCCGCCGGTATAGGGGTCGTTGAGGATGAACACGTCGCCCGGGCCGGGGGCGAGCGCACGCACCGCCGCGACCGACTCATGCATGGCACCGAGATGCACCGGAATGTGAGCGGCCTGGGCGACCATCTCACCGGCGGCGTCGAACAGGGCGGCCGAGCAGTCACGCCGCTCGCGAATATTGGGGGACACCGCCGAGTGAATGAGGACGAGGCCCATCTCCTCCGCCACCGACGCGAAGGCATGTCCCATCACCTCGAGCCCGACGGCGTCGAGGGTCACGTGCGCTCCACGAGCACGGCACCGGATGGATGCACCGTCCCGCGCCATCCGGGCTCGACCAGGGCCGTCGCGTTCCGCCCCGCCAGGATCGCCGGACCAGCGATAGTGACGCCCGCGGCGAGCTCGTCGAGCGCCCAAACCGACGCGCTGACCCGGGCCCCCCGCAGCGTGATCGGGCGACTGGCGCCGGGCCGCTGCACGACCCGCCGCGCGTCCGCGAACCGCGGCAGCGGCCCCTCGCGCAGCGCGACGACACGCAGGTTGACGAGCTCGACCCGCTGGTCGCTCCCCGCGTGGCCGAACCGCGCCCGGTGCTCGACGAGAAACGCGTCCCGGATCCGCTGCGGATCGTCGCCCGTGACCGGCACCGTCACCTCGTAGCCCTGCCCGGCGAACCGGCAATCGACGTAGCGCAGGAGCGCGCCCTCGGGCACCTGACTCCGCCCCTCCTCGAGCAGAGGGGCGAATGCCGTCGCCAGGTCCCCGAATGACAGGCCGTCGAGCGCGCGGTGCAGCGATGCGAGCAGATCCACGCGCTCGGCGGCGGCGGCGAGGCCCAGCGCCGAGAGGGCGCCCGGATGGGGCGGGATCACGATGGTGCGCATTCCCAGAGCCTCGGCCAGCTGGCATCCGAACAGCGGCCCGGCGCCGCCGAACGGGAGCAGCGCCATCCGCCGCGGGTCCAGCCCGCGGGCGACGCTGACCCGCTTGAGCGCGCGCGCCATCACGGCTGCCGCCACCGCGACGATGCCCGCCGCGATCGCGGTGGGGTCGCTCGCCCCCCCCACCGACCCGAGTGAGCGAAGCGCATCCTCCCCGGCGTCGCGATCGAGCCGCACCGCATCCGCCAGCGGATGCTGGGCCTCGAGCCAGCGCAGCACCAGGCACGCGTCGGTGACCGTGGGTCGGTCGCCGCCCCGGCCGTAGCACGCAGGACCCGGGACCGCTCCGGCGCTCTCCGGCCCGACCTTGAGCGCGCCGCCTTCGTCGAGACGCGCAATACTCCCGCCCCCGGCGCTCACCGTCTCGATCAGGACGGCCGGCAGGGCGACGGCAAGCCCCGCGACGGTGCCGCCGCTGTCTCCGAGCGGGCTCCCGCCAGTGACAAGGCTCGCGTCGGCGCTCGTGCCACCCATGTCGAGCGTCAGGAGGTCAGGCAGGCCCACCGCCGCGCCGACCAGCCGGGCGCCGATCACACCCCCCGCGGGTCCGGACAGCGCGAGCGACGCCGCCCGCGTCGCCGCCGCGCCCGGGGGGAGCGTCCCGCCGCTCGAGGTCATGACGCGCAGCATCCCGATGCCGCGAGCCCGCACGTCGCGCTCGAGCCGTCCGAGATAGGCGGACACCTTGGGACGGAGATACGCTTCGACGGTCGTGGTGCTGGTCCGCTCGAACTCCCGGAACACGGGAAGGACCTCGTGGCTCGCGGCGATCGGGATGCCGGGCAGCGCGTCGCGCAACGCCGCCACGAGGCGGCGCTCGTGCTCTGCGTGGCGGAAGGCAAACAATAAGGCGACGGCCAAGGCTTCGGCAGGGGGTTCAAGCGCGCGCACCGCGGCGACCACGCGCACGACCTCATCCTCGTGGAGCGGCTCGAGCACCCCCTCGGGACCGGTGCGCTCGGCGACGCCCAGGACGTCGGACCGAGCGACCAGCGGCGGCGGGTGATCACGGGCGAGGTTGTAGAGCGCCGCCCGGTCCTGGCGCCTCAGCCACAGAAGGTCTTCGAAGCCCTTGGTCGTCACGAGCGCGACGCGGGCGCCGCGCCGCTCGAGCAGGGCGTTGGTAGCGATCGTCGTTCCGTGAATCAGGACATCGATCGGGAGGGAGGCCAAGGCATCGAGCGCTTTGAACAGGCCGAAGGTGGGGTCAGCCGGGGTCGTTACGACCTTCCGGACGTCGATCGTCCCGTTTTCCGCGAGGGCGACGAGATCAGTGAAGGTCCCGCCGACGTCCACGCCCACTCTCACCCCTCCACCTCCCCTCTCCCCACCCCAATGCGGAATGTGGAATGCGGAGTGCGGAATTGAACGGACCCAGGTCGATCGCCAACTCTCGTGTCCGGGATCGAACTTGGCGCGATCAATTCCGCATTCCGCATTCCGCACTCAGCATTGTCAGGCGCTCCGCTTCCAATGCTGCACCGCCAGGACGCCGGCGAACCCCAAAGTGGCGAGGACACAGAGCAGTCCCACCCAGTCCCCCAGTCGCACGTACAGCGGGATCACGTCGCTGGTGCGCAGCGGGCCCGACACGCTCGCTTCCTGCTCCAGACCGGTCTCCGCGTAGCTGTGCCCCAACGGATCGACGAACTCGGAGATGCCGTCATTCGCCGCGCGAGCGATGCCCATGCGCGTTTCGATGGCGCGCATGACGAGATGCGCCGCGTGCTGGTACGGACCGGCCGTGCGCCCGTACCATGCGTCGTTCGTGATGTTCGCGAGGAACTCCGCGCCGGTGCGCCGGTACCCGCGTGCCAGCTCTTCGAAAGCCGACTCGTAGCAGATCACCACACCGACCCGACCCAGAGGGCTTGAGTACAGCGGCAGGCTCCGACCCCGCCCGAAGCCACCGGACCAGCGCCCTACTCCCGGCACGCTCTGCATCAGCCGTGCGGGAACGAACGGCACCCGCTCCACGACCGGGACGAGATAGTGCTTCTCGTAGACCGGATAGCGGCGCCAGCTGCCCGAAGAATCGAAGTAGAACGCGGCGTTGTAATAGTCGTACGAGCCGTCGGGATGGTACTCGCCGTAGATCCCGCCCGTGAGGATGGGCGTCCGGCTCTCGCGCGCGAGCCCGGCGATACTCGAGTCCCAGGACGGTTGCAGGTAACCAGGGACCGCCGCCTCTGGCCAGATCATGAGTGCCACGCGGCCGCGCGCCTCGAGCGCGCGAGACATCGTCACGAGCTTCGCCACCACGCTATCGGCGTGGCGGGGATCCCACTTCTCCCGGAAGCCTTCGTTCGGCTGGATCAGTCCAACGGTGCCGAGCTCGCGGACCGGGAGCGTGCGCGTTCGCCACACGCCGTAGCCCCACGCCGCGACGATCGTGACCACGACGGCGGCGATCGGTCGCCACCGGACCGTTCTCCTCCCTGCTCCCTGCTCCCTGCTCCCGAGCA
>WNFR01001951.1_pt1 | contig 27620 bp, 16 predicted proteins | sample 5400221 | NCBI WGS metagenome assembly WNFR01 (sample SAMN13153357, study PRJNA577476) | soil metagenome | isolation source: 40 cm soil under Madrone tree | place: USA:California | collected 2016-06-14
GGGTTGGCGCTTTGGCCGGATGGCTTGGCGGTGCGAATCAGACTGAAGGTAGTCAGGAGAACGCAAAAAATCTCATCACTCAGAGTATGGAAATCTTTGAGGGGCTTGGTCAGTCTGAAAAAGCAGCCGAGGCGCGAGGGGATCTCGCACTATGTTATTGGCGCGAAGGCTCATATGATGAGGCTCGCATCCAACTAGAAAACGCCCTAGCCCTCTTGGGAAATGAGGACTCTGAGTTGAGAGCCGTACTTCTTATTCGTGCGGGCGTTATCGAAGAGCGTACACAACGACTACAAGCGGCGTTGAGTTTTTATAACGAAGCCGCTCCTTTGGTAGAGCGAAGTGAAGATCACGCTCTCAAAGGGAGCTTCCATATTGAGTTTGGGCTAGTCTTCAGGCAATTGGCTGCCCCCGAGAACCGAGAAGATTATCTAGACCGGGCATTGATCGAATACGCGGCGGCTAGTTTCCATTTTGAGCAAGCAGGAAATGAGCGCTATGTCGCTCGTGTCGAGAACAATCTCGGTTATCTGTTCTTTACGATCAAACGTTACAAGGACGCTCACAGCCATCTTGATCGCGCTCATCACCTCTTTATAAAACTGAAGGATGTAGGAACTGCTGCCCAGGTTGACGATACTCGAGCGCGAACATTGCTTGCCCAAGGTCACGTCTCTGAAGCCGAGCGTCTAGTGCGATCTGCGGTCAGAGTGCTTGAGCGAGGCGACCAACAGGCAGTCTTGGCAGAAGCGCTTAGTACCCACGGTGTCGCGCTGGCGCGTTTAGGTAACCATCCTCGCGCGAAAACTGTTTTGGAACGTGCAATCGAGGTCGCCGAAACAACAGGCGATCCCGAAGGTGCTGGTCGCGCAAAGTTGAGCATTATCGAAGAGCTTGGAGAGAAGCTTCCCGCGAAAGACCTAGTGGCGGTCTACCGATCGGCAATCGAGCTCTTGAGGAATTCGCAAGACCCAGCAACAGGGAAACGCTTGATTACTTGTGCAGACAAGCTGCTCGATACTTTGGCACGATTGGAAAGTGAAGATCGAGAATCACGAGAACAGAATTGGGAAGGCTTCTCATTCAAACAACATGTCCGCGATGGCGAGCGGGCGGTAATCGAACGTGCGTTGAGGGACGCAGGAGGTTCGGTTACCAGAGCCGCACGTCTGCTTGGCTTCAGGCATCATCAAAGCCTGATCTCTCTAATCAACAGCCGCCATAAGGAGCTGCTCACGGCACGATCCGCCGTTCGCAAACGGAGACGCCACATTTTCTCGGAGCCTCGGAAAATAAAGAAGAAGATAGTCACGGTGGCTCCTCGTCAAGAGAACCCCCAGATTTCGATTCTGCATGTTGAGGACAACGAAGCCGTTGCACGTTTGGTCGCGGACACGTTGACCAATGAAGGAACGCAGGTTGATTCGTGTATGAGCGGATCGACCGCGTTGAAAATACTCAAAGGAGAGGCTCGTTACGATGTAGTAATCGTTGACAATGATCTACCCGGACTCAATGGGCTGGAATTAGTACTCCGTACGAAGAGCCTCGCGCACCGTCGCCATACTCCGATCATCATGCTTTCAGGAGACGATTGCGAGAAGGAAGCCTGGCGTGCTGGTGTTGACGCTTTCTTGCGCAAGCCAGAAGCCGTCGACCAGATTTCTTCTACGATAACGAGACTGCTTGAAGAACAAAAAGGGCGAAGGAATTAGGCGACGATCTTCTTGCTGACGCTGTTGCCGGATTGAAAGTTCATTGCGTGGTTCCTGTTTCGGGAATTGACAATGGTAATTCCGTTTTGACACGGCCCTCCTGCCGGGCGTGATCGAGAGCGACCAGTGCCTCAAGGCCGCCGTGAGAGAGTGGGGGAGGATACGGCGGCCTTAGTTCTGCGAAAGAAGCTCTGATTGCGAAAAAGGATGCAGCCCTAATGGACTGGCTTACAGCACTGATCGCTTGCGTAGCCTTTGCCGCACAGTTCTCTTGCGCTGGAGTGATCGTCGGAATGAAGCATCAAGAACGGACGCGGAAATGAGCTGCATGGAGGTCTTGAGCATAGCGTTCCTCACACTAGCTGGCTTCTTTTCTGGATTAGTCGTCCGCGACGTGTGGCCTGACTTTCTGAGGTTTTACTACTGTCCAAGGCACAGGACGGGTCCTCTTACCCAGCGAATACTGCCGCCGGCAACAAAAGAGAGGCTGCGCGAATCCCTCTCATGTTGTTCCGAGCAGATGACTGCTGATAAGCGGAATACCCTGCTTGGCTCCTAAGGCGCATGTGACCCCGAACCTGCGGCGAACCGGTCAATTTGAAGTTTGCTCTTGCCTCACGCATTGCTTTAAGGATGGTGTCGCGATCATTACCTGCTAAAGAATCCAACATCTGGAACAACCACCCTCGTTGAGGCAATAGCTTTTGGTTTTGCTCTATGAAGTGTCTCGTACCATCAAAGCTCCAGGAAACCTTGAACGCGAGAGGCTGGTTTTCTATCTCTGCAATCAGTGCGTCCAGCTTGATAGGAGCTTGATCCGTCTGGTTGTTGGCTAGCAAACTCGCGATCTCAATCGCGCGTAATGCGGCTCTCTCGCTGTTAGGCACATCTGTCCTGGCAAGCAGGGCTCGCACGCGTCGCTCGCATTCAGAAAAGCGACCAGTCGTAAAATGATTCTCTGCGAAGTTCATCTGTGCTTCGAGATCATCCGCATGAGTCTCCAACCAATGTTGTGTCAATGCGAAAGCGCTATCGAATTTGAATAGTCTTTCATGATCGATATGAGCCGCTAGGCCATAAGCTTCTTTGTCATCTGGATAATGTTGGAGCAAGAGAGAACAAGTCTCTCTTGCCTGCGACCAATTCTCCAGAGTGAAATAGGATCTCGCTAGGTGTGTTTGAATTTGCGCCCATTGCCTGGGCGCCTGCTCACGGGTAAAGAACTCTAAGGCGAGGCCAAAGGAGCTCTGCGCTCCTTTCAGATGTGTGGTTCTCTTTTCGCCATCTGTTTGCATCCCTAAGTAATAGAGAGTGAGACCCAGATTGAGGTGGGCATTTGACCATTCTTTCGGAGATTTCTCCTTAGTGAAGACCTGTAGTGCGTTCTTCAAAGCGGTCTCAGCTTCTCCCAGATAAGTATTTGTTTCCTTCTCACCCGTGTTCATTGCGAAATCAAACAAAACCGAGCCTAGCCGGAATTCAGTGTCCGCCCACGTTTCCGCTCCTAGTTCACGGGTATAGAACTGTAATGCGCCACGCAGCGCCGTCATTGCCTCCTTCATGAATCTGGCACTGTCGGTGCGATCCACTATTCGGCTCAGGTCAATCAAGGCGCTACCCAGCGAATGTTGCAATTCAGCCCAGTATCGAGACAAGGGCTGATGCACTTGCAATCCGTCCCGATAGGAAGTGACCGCGTCCCTTAGATACTCGGTGCTTGGCTCGCCAGTCGTATCCCTGCTTAACGTTTCCAGCGCGCCGCCCAGGGTCAAGTACATTCCCTGCCAACGCGGAGGAAATGATTCGCGATCTTTTACTGTTAGGACGCTCCGGTAGAGTGTCACAGCTTCCGTTAAATACCTGAACCTTTCGTCACGGTCGGATTGCATCCCCAGGGCGTACAGAGTACCGGCCAATTCTAATTTGTCAGCCACCCATCGGTGTTCTTGCTGATCATTGCCGACATCTACCGCTAAGGCATTACGAAGCGCTGTTTCAGACTTCCTTAAATAACTAACCTTCTGTTCAAGAGCCATTCTACGCGATAGGAAGTTCTCAATCCGGCCGAGGCTGAACTGAGCAAGTGCCCATTCTTCTGGAAAACTTTCCTTCGTAACGCCTCTAAGGGCGTTCTGAGCAGCGGTCTCTGCCTGCTTCAGATATGTTGCTTCGGACTCATCGTCAGTCTCTTCGGCTAGTTTTTGCAGAGTAAGGGATATGCTCATTTGCGTCCGCGCCCAGCGATAGGGAGAACTTTCAAGGGTCCTGGCCTTAAGGGATGTTTCAAAAGCGCTCGCCGAGTCTTTCAGAAATTGAATCCGATCGGCTCCTTGAGTTTCTGCTGCTAATACCCCGAACACGATGCCCAAGCTGTTCCATGAATCCCCCCAATCCTTTGGCGCATAGACTGGATCGTAAACCTTTAGTGCCTCTTTGTAGGCACTTGCAGCATCATTCAGATATTGAATACTCTTTGTCGGGTCAGTAGAACTCAAGTGGAGCAACGCTGTCCCAAGATTGTTTTGGGCTTTCGCCCAATTCCTCGGAAACTGCTCTCTGGTCCAGATATGGAGTATTTCACCGAAAGCGCCAACGGCCTCTTCAAGATACTTGACCTTCTCAGGGCGGCTGGATTCTTCCGCCAGTTCGCCCAATGCATTAGCCAGTCCATTTTGACTTGTCGCCCAATCCTGCGGAAACTTGGCCAGCGTGTAGAACTTCAGCGACTCGTTATAAGCCACGATCGCTTCTTTCAGCAGGGCCACCTTCGCGGGTTTCTTGCTTCGGAGGCTCAAGCTCTTCAATACTACTCCGAGGTTGCCCTGGTCACTGGCCCAACGCTCAGTTAGGGGCTTGCGGAAGTCGATTGCTATGGCCTCTCGATACCCTGTTATGGCTTCATTGAGGTACTGAATCGCTTCTTTGTCATCGGCCTCCTCACTAAGATTCAACAATGCCATTCCCAGACTATTCTGCATTAGTGCCCAGTCTTCCGGAACCTTTTCACGACTAAATACCTCCTGTGCGCTTCGCAGAGCTTTTATCGTTTCACTTAGATACTTCGAACGATCCGCGCCAGTCGTCCGATCACTGAATTCTCCAAACACCAGACCAAGGTTTTGCTGTATTCCAGCCCAGGCTTGCGGAAATTTCTCCCTGCTGAGAACTTCGCTACTTTCTCGCAGCGCTTTCACTCCCTGATCGAAATAGCTAAAACTCTCAGTTCCACCTAATCGTTCACCCAAGGTAATGAAAACCCAGCTCATGATTTGCTTCATCCTTGCCCATCGCTCGGGGAAAGCGTCGCGCGAGTAAACAGTTTCAGCTTGTTCGCATTGAGCAAGGGCGCCTTTTAACATTTCCCGGTATTCTTCTCCGGCGATCCTCTCGCCTAAACCAATTTTTGCCTTGGCGATAAACAGCTTCAACTCAGCCCATTCTGTTTTCAACTCTGCCTTATTGAATCGCCCGGTTTCGAAGAGTCGGTCAAGCTCAAGAAATGCTGCGAGCGCACGCCTAAATTCATCGCCCTCGTCAAATGCGTTTCCCGCCGCCACGTATTTGCGGATTTTCGCCCGTTGCACTTGCTTTTCTGCGGTGTCGTCGCGAGCTGATTCGAGATACAGTTCGCCGGCCTTAAGATAGTTTTTCCGCCAATATGACTTGCGTGCCTCTTCTTCGTTATTTTCCGACTTCGTTATTTGTGACCATTCATCTATTGCAGTTTCCAGTTTATCCAGTGGAAAGCCGCTGTCCGTTGCATACTCAAGCAACACGGTGTCTCGCTCTCGTTGAGCTTCCCTAGGTTTGTCACCGAGAGTGCTTGCCAAGCTGATCCGAATCTGAATTTCTGCGACTAATAGACTCAGCCTTGCTGGCTCAAGAAAACGGGGGGACCGTTTGAGAACAACGATCACTGGTAGCGGTTCACCGTTGGTTTCCAGACTTTGCGTAGAAGTGCGGCCAAACATCGGCTCAAATACTACCCAATTGGCAACGAAGATTCTTATGGGTTCGCCCGGCTTTATCGGATTGCGGAAGTTTGTGGTGAAGTGACCGTCGGAGTCAGTAGTCGTGTCATCACCTCCGGGAATGGTAATGGCGACCCCCGAAACAGCATGGCCCTTGTCATCCAAAACGTAGCCTTTGAGCTTTGGTTCTTGACCGGCGGCGATAGCCGAGCTGAAGAGAATGAAGTTAGCCGCAAATGAAAGGCATCGGGTCATTTTATCTTCTCCATCTTGATTCGCGGTGAGGATCTGCCTATGACAACGTCTTTTACCTTGGTGGTATACCCGCCCATACTGACGCGAATCCTCGCTCCGTCATTCAGTTTCTTAGGGATGTTTTGCAGAATGAAGACTCCATTACTGACAGTTTCCACAGGCTCTCTCTCCGGAAAGTCGTCAACGCTGACCTTTGCGCCCTGAAGCGGTTTGTCGTCTTCATCAACCACCCTTCCGGTCAACTGAAATGTTACTGGAGTGGGTGTAGGTGCTTGCACAATCTGAACACGTTGGCTGCTCTTGACCGGAGTTGGTGTTGCGATTGAGGGCACGTTTTGCGCATTGTTTCCGAGATTAGTTATTAGTGGTGTAGGCGATGGCATACTTCCAATCTCATTCGAAGTCTTATTGAATAGATTCATGAAAAAGTGGGAAGTGACACCCAAAACTCCGACTACGAAAATCAAAATAACTATCAGATTTAGCAATTTGTAAGCTTGATCTTTAGTTAGTTGCGGAAATACTTGTTTGCGGATTACCTCCCGAAACACGTAGACAACAGCTCCAATCGCAACTCCTGCCAAGCCTGCTACCTTAAAGAAATCGGGGTTCACGTTCCCTCCATTTTTCTTCCGATCACTGTCGAACGACGAACTTAGTGTCTGCTAAAGCTTTTTCCTTTTCGACAGGCAAAGTCTCGGTTCGTCGTTATAATTGGTTTCGACGAGGTCGTGTGTATGAGAAAGTCGCACATATATTGTCCGCGCTTGTCTAGTCGCTAGTCAAACAAATCTAGGCGTAACATCGAACGCTTCCGGTCAAAGTAGTAGAAAGGCATAGGAGGTGCTGCGCACCTGAAAAATAGTGACACGACACCCCCGAAAATCGTGGCTGTCGTGTATACGTTTGTAGACAAATGTCTACAAACGCTACTGGCAGGAACAAAGGACTTAGAGACTTCGCGTTAGCTTTGTAAACGGCGCGTTAATAAAGTTAACAGCCACGTCGATCGCTGATCTTTGAGAACTTGGGCTCGTGCGGGCGGGTACGCGGGGAGTAACTACACGTTCTTAACTCAAAAAGAACGCGACATTGAGACGGGACTCGACTATTTCCTTGCGCGTTACTACTCATCAACACAAGGGAGGAACGAGGTTAGTGGCACCCTGCCAGACGGGAGTCGATTCGGTCCGAATATTACTTACGCTTGAAGGCTCTATCAAAGACTTGGCAGGTTGTACGGACATATGTACAAAAACGGCAAGCCCTCCGTCCCACTGAATGCCTTGGTCGTAACGAATTGATTCCATCCTAGCATTAGGTACGAACGAGGGACGAAAGTAGTGCCAGACGAACTCGGTTCCTCTCCCAACGCGTTATGGAGCGTGATAAGCTCTGGCCGTTAGGTTCAAGTCAGTTTTATGATTCGTCAACTTACTCTTCAGAACTTCAGAGCTTTCGAGGACCATACGGTGCCTCTACGTTCGGAGACGATAATTGTTGGCGAGAATAACGCTGGTAAGTCCACGATCGTGGAAGCGCTCAGACTATTGTCCCTAGTCATCAATCGAAGGGAGTTTCTACATTTTTCGAACGTACCTTCTTGGCTCGATATATCAAGGAGGGAACGGGGTGTATCACCATCGCTCAGGAACATGGAGATCAACCTTAAGAGCATATTTCATCGATATGGAGAGCCACCGGCCCAGATTAGCGCAACATTCGACAGCGGCGAGAACGTGACGCTCTATGTTGGGCCTGAAGGAGAACTTCATGGAGTATTCAAGGATTCAAAGGGGCAACTGATCGCTACACAGAGGGAGGCGCGTAATCTAAGCTTGCCAACCATAAGCATTCTTCCTCAAGTCGGCCCGCTAGCTCGAGAAGAGGAACTCTTGAACCCCGCCTATGTCATGAGGGCAATGGGTTCCTCTCTCGCCCCTTTACACTTCCGCAATCAACTCAATCTCTTTCCTGATCGTTTCGAGGAATTCAAGAAGCTTGCTCAATCTTCTTGGTCAGGACTCAGGATCAAGACTCTTGAGCGAAGAGGACATCTTCCTGACGATGTGGAGCTGTCATTGCTGGTGCAGGACTCCGGATTTGTCGCCGAGGTAGGATGGATGGGTCACGGACTCCAAATGTGGTTGCAAGCGATCTGGTTCCTGACCTATACAACTCCGAACGACGTTGTCATTCTTGATGAGCCCGATGTCTACATGCATGCGGATCTTCAGCGAAGGTTAATACGACTAGTACGGGGCCGCTATAATCAGATAATAATCGCAACGCATTCGACAGAGATATTAGCGGAGGTTGAGCCCGATCAAGTTCTCGTCGTTGATCGACGCAAGAGGAAATCGACTTTCACCACCACCCTGCCAGCCGTTCAGCATGTAATTCACCGAATAGGTAGCGCACACAACATCCATCTAGCCAGGCTCTGGTCTGCACGGAAATTTCTTATGGTCGAGGGTAAAGACATTGGTTTGCTCCAGCGTATTCAGAACACTCTTTTCCCAGAGAGCAAGAGTCCGTTTGACGCCATTCCAAACACGGCAATCGGGGGCTGGAGCGGTTGGAAATACGTAATCGGTTCGAAGCTCTTTATGAAGAACGCTGGCGGTGACGAAATAATCACCTATTGTATTCTTGATTCAGACTATTATACGCGGGAGCAGATCGATGCTCGTTTGGGCGAAGCGCTTGAGCATAACATCGAACTTCATATCTGGTCGTGCAAGGAGATAGAAAACTATTTGATAGCGCCCACCGCAATTGAACGCATCATCCTTTCTCGTCTCAGGAAATCTAGCGATGGCCTTCTGATTGATGAGATAAATGAGAGAATCTCACAGATCACAGCCGAGCTGCATGATGAAACCCTTGACGCGATTGCCACTGACTTCTTTACCCAGAATCGAGCATTGGGCCTAGCTACTGCAAATCGGTATGCCCGCGAACGTGTCAATGCTGCATGGAAAACCATAGGCGGCAGATTGAGTCTCGTGTCGGGCAAGACTATGGTGTCGGAATTGTCAAAATGGGGAAAGGAGACGTACGGAGTCTCTTTCAGCTCATCTCGAATAGCGCAAGAACTAACGCATATTGAAATCGATCCTGAACTGATTACGGTCGTGGCTGCAATAGAGAATTGCGAGCCGCTCATTGTTGCAGAGAGTTGAGCCTATTTAGGGATCCAATACTTAACGACCGTCTCCGGCTGCCCGGCTTAGATATCGGGTCCTTGATTATCAGAAGAGAGATGATTGTTCGTGCTGTGTGTTCCCAGAGACGTGCGCCGCGATCACTTCAATGACCTTCGGCAAATACTGTAGCTGTGCTGGATCAGTTTCATCCCGCAGCGCCTTCGGAATAATCTGATTAAATTGTTCGATTGAAGTGGGTAAGTAACGAAGGAGAGCCTGTAACATACGCATTCTCAGAAGTCCGCGTTCGCGAGGGACTCCTGGTTGCGCCCGCATGATTATTCCATCGCGCAATTTTACGAGAGCCATGCGTAACGCCTCTTCAGATTGAGCGATCCGCTCAAGAGGCGTTCGAGGCAGGACTTCAGGCTGCCCAGTTTTAGCGACTTCTGAAAGTCCGCCTCCATTCGACTCTGAAGAATCAATATTGGCCGGCGAAGATTCCATAACACCGCCGTGAAGTCTTTCCAAATACTTCAGAGCGATGGATCTGATTTCCTCTACGAGATTGCCTTGTGCGTTTGTAGAATCGGATGCAATTGGAGAGATGCCCAGCTCCGTCAGTCTGCTCCACAATGATTGAAGCGCCTTATCGGGATCTCGGAAAAACTCGCCTCCGCGTATTCGGGCAAACTTCCAACCGAGCCGTTCTAACGTCATCTGCCTAGCTACATCATCGGACAAATTGTCGAGAGTGTGCCAACGCTCGCCGTCGCATTCAACAGCCAAGCTTCGTTGGTCACCATCAATGACGAGATCAATCCGATAGTGCCCAACCTCGACTTCAGCGCGCACCCTGTAGCCACGGTCGATGATTCGATTTGCGACGAGGCGCTGAAAATAGTAGCGCTCACGATCGCTGAGCAGATCGTCGACTTCCTTCCAATTTCGATCACGATGATCCGTCAGCGCGTAGTGGCTTAGCAGCCTTGCCCGCATGTCTTCGGTATTAAATTGCCCAGCATCAATCGAATGCACAATCCACATTTGATTGCGTGCCCGGCTTGCCGCGACATTGAAACGCTGCTGGTCCGCTCGTTTGTTTAGAGTCGCTGGAGCTTGACCAGAAGGAGATTCTACTGTTGATAAGAACATCACATCTCTCTCGTCGCCTTGGAAGTGATAGGCGTCACCAACGACGAAATTTCGACGCTCCAGATCTTCAGCGGCTACGAGTTCGCGAACACGATCTTGAATAGCGCGCGATTGTTCTTCACCGAGAAGCGAGATAACACCCACCGAGGCGTCTTTGTACGCAGGATGCTCGCAACAGGCAGCTAGAAGTGCCGAGACATAGTCCGCCTCGTAAGGGTTAACCTTTGTTCCGGGCGTTCTCGCGCCATCTATTCGTTCGAGTATAACTGAAGGCTTTAGATGAGAATCCGTGGCTTCCCGCAATGGACGAATATCGTGATAACACAAATCATTGCTGAAACTGATAATCCTGGGAACGCAACGAAAGTGTTCCCTGAGTCGAATGACGCCACCGAACGATGCAGTTGCCAAATCATAGAGACTCTGCTGTCCGTCATATAGATGCTTGTTGGGAATGTCGTCGAGATACCGGCCGATTAACTCTTGGATCACGTCAATGCGCTGGCCAACGGCGGCCGGACTGATTTGATTGTCATCGCCTACGATCACGGCGCGGTTCGCTCTCAGAAGCGCCAGCAAGCCGAACGTATCGCACTGACTACTCTCATCTACGATAACTACGTCAAACTTTGGGCCGTCTGCGGCGAAGTTGTCGATTACCCGAGACATCGGCATGATCCAGACCGGGACAGCATGTCGGGCTTCACTCATTAGTTTTTGAGCCTGTCGCTTTAGAGCAGGAGCAAGCTTCCCCGTACCTTTTCCGATCTTCGCAATAGTCTGTTGCCAACCAGCTAGCGCTTGACGTTCTTCGCTAGTGACCTTCAAACTTCCCCAAGTTGATTCTGTAACAAGTCTCTCGATAAGGTTAGATTCGTTACGACGTAGAGTCTCAATCTCGCGTCGAATCTCGTCTGGTGATCGTTGAGCTAAGTGTCTCCGCAGCCAGGTTTCAAGTTGACTCCACAGCCAAGCTGACTGCACTTCGTCAACCGACGGGTAAGTGGAACTGCCAAAGGAATCGAGGAGTGATCTTGCCCAAGCCGGAGCGACCTTTGACAAACGTCCGTGTAATTGCCAGAAGCGTTCAGCATCAGGCCTTATAGTACTGAGCCGTTTGACTTCACTTAGGCCGTTGCTCCACAAGTCAGCATCGCCTTGCCGCGCCGCGCTGAGAAGAAAATCCCATACTTCGGCTGCGTCTCCCTTTTCGACGCTTTTTTCCAAACCTTTAAGAAGATTCGATCGCCACCGAACAAAAAGAAGGATATCGATCTTTAGAGACAAGGCTTGCAGGACCTTTTGAATAACGGTCGCAGTCTTGATTTCGTTGGCAGCTTCTTCGATCACGAGAGCGTTTCCCGCAGGACGTGCAGCAGAACTCCTTTCACGCAGCTCACACCCTACGGTACTGAGGCGTTCGCGAAGGCGCTCCCACGACTGTTCTCGCCAAGCCAATAATCTACGGAGCGAGTTCAAAATATCGGTCGCGTTGCGCTCAGGCATCTCACTGGAAAGTCGTAAGGATTCATCAAACCGTCCAAGCTCATTGCTAACAAGTCGTGTAAGTTCAAGGCGACATCGTTTGACATGTAACCAATCGAGAATGGCATCAAAATCATCTACTAACGACGGTAACGCACCGTCGAGTCGACATCCTTCTCTTATTTGATTTTGCCGCTTGTGAAGGAGTTTGAAGGTTCTGCCGAAGGCGCCTCCGTCCTGAGCATGAATCTTGAGTCCTTCAACCGCGTCTATCTGCTGTTGAATTGGTCCATCAAGATCAACGTTGATTTCTTTATGAGCAATTCGAGAACGGCGCGTCGAACACTCGTCGATGCGATCAGCCAGTTTTTCTGAGAAATCGAACCACCAATTCCGCTTGTTTAGATCTTGCTGTAATTCAAATCGAATCGCTTGGAGCCACGGCACCTGAAACGTTCGCAGATCCTCTAGGGCTACTTCGACATCTTTCAAGATGAGGCTACAAGTTTCTCGAAGCTTCTCTAATTCCATGTCGTTCGGTGGATTCCACCTTTGAATAGCCGGAATCGCAGCTTCAAATTCTCGTTGCTTTTCTTGCCGGTTCTGTTGTTCCCCGTAGGCAAGTTCGAAAGCTTCAGTGGATGGAAGGGACGACAAGTCGGGAAGGACGAGCACGGCTTGCTCGGTGTCCGACCGGCTATGACTTCGTAGAAGTCCAAACAGCTCTGTTAATTCGTTGTAGCCAAGAGGAATCGCCGAATCCGGTTCAAGGGCGTCGGGAATCCATGAGTCTTGGTCCTCGCGTTCAACCAAGTACGCACCTATGCGAGACGGTGTCCACGTTTGGCTTCCTATTGACACTTGATTCCGTTCAGCTTGACCCGCTTGCCAAAGCGCCGTCCACAAGCGAGAGAGTTCTCGGCGCACGCCTTCCAATTCCAAGCGGAGTTGCCCAGCCTTTCGGAGTCGCGCCGATTGTTGACCGCCGGTGGCCTCAATTATTTGTTGAACGGACTGTTTTAGGTCTTCCTGCGCATCTACATCACTGCCTACGAGACTAACGCAGAGGCCCCGGATCGATTTTGGAATTTTTCTTCTAAGGACTCGTAGCGCGCGTTCGGTCTGACTCGTGACCAATACCGTCTTCCCATGAGCAAGCAAATGGCAGACGAGATTTGCAATCGTATGGCTCTTTCCTGTTCCGGGCGGACCCTGTACAACCACTCCAACGTGACTAGCTAAGCGGGTCGCAATTTGCTGTTGCTCTTCGTTGGCAGGGAGTGAGAACAAAAGATCCGAATCAAGACCGAGCCACTTGGCGTCTTCGGCGTCGTCTTCAGCAAAACGTTCGTCATGCGCCCCTACAATCGATCGCACAGTGCACGGTGGTTCCTTTCCATCTTCCAGAATTTGAAGCCACCGATTGATATCACGCGCATATCCAAATCGCTTCTTTCTTAAGACCAACAAGTCGTCGCGCGAAACTTGTGGATCACTAGAAACTTGCGCCCTGTTTTGGACTAATGTTCCTTGAGTACCTAACGAGTTCACCAACTCAGTCAAAACCCCATCGACACCCACGCGTTGCCATGGCGCCACTGGACGTTCTCTAAATTGTTTAGCTAAATCCGGAAAATCGCCCAGCGCCTCTCTCGGCACACCTTGAAAAATTTCTTCTGCCATTTCAGGCAAGCCTGCAGTTGGAATGACTTGTATCCGACCACTAGTTCGGTCGAAATAGAGTTCAACGCGCGTCATCACTAGCGGATGGTAGATTTCTTGACCATTGACTCGCCACCCCAATAGTCCTGTGGCCCATAAAAGCTCAAGATCATCTGGAGTGCGCTTGATCTGGAGATAAATATCGAATAGCCGACCGTAAAGCTTCTGTACTCGATACGGATGCCTCATCTTCTCGGCCCAACGACGCCATTCACCATCTGACCAAGCTCTGAAGGCTCTTACTCTTTCGTTGTTAGACTCAAATGTTTCGGTCGAGTACTCAACCGTTAGCGACTGCTTCACGCGCGGAGGTTTGTCCGGGTCGCGCCCGTCCACATCAAGCCACGGAATAACAGAAGTTGGAGCGACAGGTGGAAGTGTAAGCTTCTGTTTGTCAATTGTAAGCAGTGGCGCATCGCGAAAGTTTACATCGCTTCGTTCGCTCGCATCGTCGCTGCTAAATTCTTCTAAATGAAGTCGACATCCTGGACCAATCGGCAGATCATTCCTTCCAGAGAATAAGTACCAGAGATGCTGGCGCAGATGACAGACCGGTTTCTGTCGCATCTGCTCGAACTCTCGCAGGAATCGAAGTACTTGAACAGTGCGTTTAAGTCCTAATGACATGGTTCGCTTTGCGCCGGCGCGCCTAGAGTGCTTAGGGCAAACGATCGGTGACTGCGCGATTGGTGCTGTGGGGATAATGGGCCCCCTTAGCCGGACCAGATCGCAGGTGTTGAATGGTAAATCGCAACACGTCGGGCGTCAACGCCAAGGATCAACGCCAATGGAAATCCAGAAACACATTCGGAAGAACAAGATTCGTCTACAAGAACCCGAGTGCGGAGGCACTCGCGCCAATCTATACCAGTTTTTGCCGATGCAACCTGCTGTCGTCTGCGCCGTCGACCGACTGTCAAGTGATAGAATGTTCAGGTTAGGACTCGCACATGATGTGATATTGGTAGAGCCGAATTCGGCTTATTACTTTGACATTCTTAGCAAGCCTTCCGATTCTGTATTGGAATGAAGCAAACCATCGACTTCGCTGAAATCTCCGACGGTCTCCAGTTTGAGAATCTAGTTGCCGACTATTTTAGAGAGATGACGGAAGCAAAAAACATCAGCGAGGTCGATGTAAAGCCACCGAGCGAGGGCAGTGATGGCGGACGAGATATCTTAGTTACGTTCAGGTTTACGGATTCGATTATTTCGTTTGAACGTAGATGGGTAGTGCAATGTAAGTTTTGGAAGAAGTCGGTGTCGCCGAACGCAATCGCAACGGTTAACGTCCCAACGCTGATACACCAGTACAATGCAAATGGCTACTTACTAATCTCCAAAAGCGATGTAACGTCTGGCCTGGGCAAGATGTTTGAGCAGTTAGAGCAAACGTGCTGGATGCGCTATCGATATGTAATTTGGAATGGCGAGGCTTTTCGGACTCAGTTATATATGCTTCGTCCAGAACCGGTAATTCAAAAATACTTTCCCCAATATTATCAATTCGTCAAATCGCAACAGGGGAGGATTGAGCAGCCATGAACGCTTTCATATCCTACTCAATTGCCGACAACGAACAATACATTCTGACTTTACTGGCTCAGAAACTAGCGGAGACTGGACTGACTCTCGTAACAAGTTACGATCAAGGAGATTATCCAAACCCTGACGCCGCGAATGAGATTAAGAACTCGGCTATATTCATTGGTTTGATTACGCGACTTGGACGCTTGCCTAAAACCTCACGCGTCTATTCTGATTTTCAAGCTGCGAATCTCTTCAATAGACCAGCAATACTGTTAGTAGAGGATACAGCGCCAATCGGGATAGCTGAAAACAGTTACTACAACACGATCAGATTCAATCGGCCCAATATCGGCCAGACTATAGAAGACGTGAAGACTCGCATTAGAACGTCGCAACTGTCCCCGCCACCAACTCCGAATACAGCAGCTTGGATTTTAGGGGGTCTTGCCGTGATAGCGCTGCTCTCACTTTTGTCATCCGAAAATAAATAACCAAGTTTGTGAGTTCCTCAGGGCCATAGCCGGATAAAATACATTTTAATTCTTTCGGCATTCGGCGCGGCCATCGGGCGACAAATGAGACCGGCGGATCGTGTGGCTTGACAACATTCGAATGCCGTAGTCAATGACGATGCCTGAAGTTAATAAATCGGCAGCAGAAGGTGCTGCGCACCTGAAAATTAGGGATCCGACACCCCGAAATTCGGGGCTGTGACGTTTCGTTGTAAAAGCGGCGCGAATATTGCCAGCGCAGGTGACCATTGTACAGAACTCTTACGCTTCGCCGAAAGATCAATATGGCAAGAAACGACTTCTCAAATGGCTCGGTGGCGCAAGCTTCGGCGACTTTTAGAAAAATGGCGAATCGGACGGTCATCCGATAATCGGACATTACGTAATCGGGCAACGCGCCCGCCATCAAAAAGCGATGTCACGCGCGGTTGCGGCTCTTACGTAATGACGATTATCGTACGCCCGCGTTTACAGATTCTCCCCCTTGCGCTCCGCTTCGCTCGCCGGCTCGCGCAACTCGCACGGCTCACTTCGCTAACGCCCCCGCTGGGGACTAGCGCTAAAAATCCAATCCTCCCTAGACTGCTTGGATCCTCAATATTTAATTAGTTTAGGAAAGGGTTGCTGAATACGCTTTGCCTTGGGAATACCCTTCTGTGTTGCCAGCCTTAGTCGATTGTTGGAATAGCAGCTCCGCACTTGCCGAATCATAGCCTCGTGGACTCCAGGTTGAAAGAACGCTCTAGGTGCGGAAGAAGCAGGGTCTGCTCCTGGAAATGACAATTACTTTAGGATGCCACCGGTGTTTGGGTAAGTACAGTTCGATGGCTCGATTATCAGCTTTGCAATTCGCCACTGGCTTCCCAGGTTAAATTGGTTGGTCTTGACGGCATCGATTGACCGTAACGTTCAATTCTCGACTTCAATAACCTCAAAAAATTAAGCCGGTTCGGCGCACCAGAAGGGGTTTGGATAAAGGACCGTAAAAGACAGAAAATGATTTTGGTCTTAGTTGGAAGGCAAGATTATGGGAGGGCGGGACCTTTCGGCGCTTTATCTATCTCGGAATACAGCTACTTAGCGGCTTTGATTTGCAGACCTGTCCAGTAAATGTCATAAACCTCAGGAGCGCAATAGTTAGCGAGCAAACTCAAACTTCCCGAACCTATCCTTACACCGTATAACGGCGACCGAGGCACTATGGGACGCTAACAACTTTTCTGTAGGACAATTAAAGGCTCTAACGAAGTTCCTCTCCGAACTCACCTTCAAAGTATTGCTGCGTGGGATCTCAAACCCTGTTGATACCTGTTGGGAACAGAGTTTGCTGAGATGAGGAGCCGGTTGTGTCTCAGATTCTCAGGGGGTATTAAAGGAATGAGCTTAGTGAATCGAAAGAAGCGCAATGGCGCTGAACTTGCTGACGCCACCAGGTCCGCGAACCTGTTCAAGGGCGATGACGCTAAAGTTGAACAGCTCTGTCAGAGACTTAAGAAGAGTCCCGCTGAAGTCATCCGTCAACTCGTCAGCGAAGCACTGATTCACCGAGAGCTATCTACCAGGGAGTCGGAAGCGGCAGTTGGAATGAACCAACGGGCAATAGATGGCCTGTTGAGCGAACGTCTGCGCCCGGTTCTCCAGGAATTGCACGATCTAAAAGGTTGTGTGCGAGAACTCGGGTCGACGACGGGGGACCAACAGCCGTCGACTACGCCGCAAGCCCATGTGATTGCTGAACAACTCCTAAGGGAACTGAATACCCGTTTGTATGCCATTTACGATCAGATCGAGGCCCATCACTCAAAGTTTATCGAAGTCGCACAGATTCTTCATCGTAGAACAGAATGCGCGGAAAGATGGAGCCAAGGAGCTTACGCTCTTAACGGAAATACTTTCACTTGGATGTGGGCGATGTTGGACTTACTTCAACGATATGTAGTCGTTCCACAACTAAACGCGATGGATCCAGAAGCTGATGCGCTGAAGACCGTCGAGACAGAGATTGAGGCAAGTTGCGCCGTCGCAACTAAAAAGCGAAACCGCCTGGAACGGAGATTAAAAGTCCCCAAAGATGCCAAGGTCAAATTCTTGAGCGCGCCACACGAGTGAACTGCGGACGCTCCAGCTTGATTTAGATCGATTTCAAAAGAGTTCAATTCTAGAGTGACTGCAAGGAGCAGATAGCGATGCGAGTATATGTCGCCGTCCAACCAACACCGAAAGGGGGCGCAAGCAGCTTAAGCCGCTACATCGCCACGTCAAAAGTCGACCGTGATCGCGAACACTTGAACGAAAGCGGCGTCCGGCCTCTTTTTTCAGGGCAGCAAGATGACCTCACCTTCAAAGAAGCAGATCTTACCCTGAATCCAACGAACCGCCAGTTGGAGAAAGAAGAAATCATCCACGTGGTGATTTCGCCTGAACCTGGATCACTGGATCGCGCGGGCGAGGATGAGGGTCAGCGACAGAAGACGTTTCGCGAAGCGATCCGCGACATGATGCGCGAAATGCAGCGTGAGCTGAAAGTCAAATGTCTTTCGTGGATCGCCGGTCTTCACGAGAATACCCGAACTCCTCACGCGCACGTCGCAGTCAGCCGCTGGGCCCTGGACTCCGTAACTGAAAGACTGAGGTACATCAAGCACCTGCCTAAGTCGCTCCTGCCGCACAACACGGAAGACGCAGCCGGCGTGAAACGATTCCTCACCGGAAAAATCGCAGAGGTCTTCGTTTCCTCTTTGGTTCGGATGCTAAAGCCAATTCGCTCCGTGCACTTATTTGATTCATTGCACGGCATTGATATAAGCAGATCCATCGCTTCTCGTTATGCTCAGATGCTGCGCGACCCTACGCCAGAACAGCTAACCGTCGGAAGGTGGCTCGAAGTAGCCCTGATGCTGTCCACCGGCAGAACGGGTGAACTGAACCGGGGCGAACTTCTCCGCGAATATGAAGAGCTGACGATACAGATTGCGAATATTGATGCAGTAGCGCGCGCAAACGGGGCCAGACCGCCCGTTGCCTATATGGCGCCCGAACGGTTGGAAGAGTTGATCAATGGCAAAGCCGCTAACGTACAGATCACCGTTTCTACCGCACCGTCACCCATTCGGGATGAAAAATATGTGACGATAACAACAGCGCAACTGCCTATTGTTCCCGGTGAGCAGGCGGCGAAGGTAAAGAGCCCTCAATACGACAACGACAAGGCTTTGCTAGTCACTCATTACCAAACTGAAGACCGCACAGCTTCAAAACAAACACCTGAGAAACTCCCTAACGTCCGCGACAGCAGTCAAGACCGGCGAGAAACTAAACAAGCGGAACGATCACAGGTTCAGAAGACGCCAGAGACATTGAAAGCTCAGACCGAAATGAAAGCCGAAGAGCCTCCTCGTGTCGGCAAGTTTACGCTGCTCGATCTTCGTGGTCAGATGGAACTTAGAAACGACGCGCGTGGAAACCCGGACATCCCTCCGCCGTCGATCGCACAAATTAGTCCCGATGCGGTAGCAAAAGCTCAGAATGCCGACTCAAAGGCTAGTGCTGATACTCCGATACAGATTATCAATACGATTAGTCACATCCCGGGCGCTGACACAAGTGAACATATGATCATAGCTGCTGATGAGACACATGATACTGCTCTTCACGAATCGGGCGAATGGGAGATCGATGATGATGAATTAAGGTGGAGGGCTGCCGTGGCCTACTGGCACTTCTACGAAGAGAGTGATTGCGCGAAAGAACGCGCGACAAAGGAGGGCGCAAAAACATTAGGTTATCATGAAAGCAACCATTACCTTCCAACGACGCAAGATGAAGCAAGACTTCGTGAAGCGGAGATGGTGAATCAAATCTGTATGGATGCGTGTCTGGAACGTAAACTCACACCTAACACGGAAGCTGTCAGTGGTTTTTTGAGAGAACAAATACGCAGTGGCCAAGGTGCCATAGTGCCCCTGATGAGAGAAATGAATATGGTCAGAGAGTCGATCGAGGAAATTAGCAGTCCCTCTAATCAGCACTTAGTAGACGCATTTCACCGATTGCACGACCTCTATCCGTCGCTTACCCCAAATGTCGAATACAGCCGAGATATCCATGAGATACGCGAGCGGTTGATGCCTTCAAAAAACATTGGTGCGAATTATCCACGCCTCGAGCATGAAAGTTCAGAACGCGCCTTAGAACTAGACGAGCAAACACATGACCGATAGCAGATCGACAGGAGTTAGGTTAGGCGGCCACACCTTCCGAATGTCTCGGAAGTTGTTGACATTTAGTCACACCTTGCCGGGCAACCTTCGATTCGTCGATGATCGAATTGTGCCTCGATGCACCAATCACCTTTCTCTAATTGCCCCTGTTTCGGCCTCTTCTCAAAGATGTCCTCACCCAACCATCTGCCGTGGCACTGGTGTTGCTAAAGGCGGGCAAGGACCCAGCTTAGATCCATTGGGTGAAGGGAGAGCGATGTATGCGTTCTGAATCGAGTATCAAAACCCAGCCGACATATCTAACGGTGGCGCAGTTGGCCGACCGCTTACAGGTGCGTGAGAGCACTATCTATGGGTGGGTGGATCGAGACTTCATTCCTTTTCTCATGGCGGGTGATTTGCTCCGCTTTGATCCCAAAGCTATCGATGCATGGATGGCGGCAGAAGCCAATCGCAAGAGAGAAAAGAAGCGGACGCTCCATGTACGTATGGTAAAGTAGCCCCGCTCCTGGCGGCTGCAACCAGAAGGGAGCATCCGGATGACAATCCGAAAACGTGGGTCGCGATATCACTACGATTTCATGATCCGCACACAGAGGTACAGGGGCGCGATACCTGAGGCCCGCACGAAAGCTGAAGCCGAGCAAGCAGAGGTAAAGATCAAGAGCAAGATCTATGAACGCAAGTTCGGAAAAATCTCTGCCAGCAGAAACTTCAGCGAATTTGTGAATGGGACATATCTACCATGGGCTAGGGCGAACAAGCGTTCCAGTGGTGACGATGAATTCCATGCAAAGGTCTTTTGTTGCCACTTTGGGAAGAAGGCTTTGAATGAAGTTGATCAGCAGATGATCGAGGATTTCAAAGTTAAGAGAATGAAGTCCATTACTCGCTATGGTAGGCAGCGAAAACCGGCCTCGGTGAACCGGGAACTTGCGATCCTATCTGGCATATTCACGATGGCTGTTGACTACGAAGAGATAGCCCAGAACCCTTGTAGAAAGGTAGCGTCGCTGCCGGAAAACAACCAGCGAACGCGGCATTTATCTTTCGACGAGGAAGACAGACTGGTCGCTGCGCTAACAGGCGAGCGGGAGTATCTTAGACCTCTCATCACCGTGGCAATTTATGCAGGGCCACGGCGCGGGGAGTTATTAAGGCTTCGCCGGTCAAACGTGGATTTTGACCTCAACGCCATCAATTTCACCCAAACAAAAACCGACAAAGACCGTTCTGTGCCGATGGAGCCGATTGTGCGGGAAGCGCTATCGGAACTCTGCGACAGGGCCAGCGATGCAGAATACGTCTTCACCAATCCGGATACCGGGACCCGGTATACGGACGTCAAGAAATCCTTCTCAGCAGCGTGCCGAGAAGCGAGTATCACCGATTTCAGGTTCCATGACTTGCGCCATACGTTCGGTACTCGGCTAGCCGATGCCGGCGTAGATGTTGTGAAAATCAAGGAGTTGATGGGGCACTCTTCAATTGTGACAACCATGCGTTACATTCACGCCACCGATAAAGGGAAGCGCGGCGCGATTACTGTTTTGTCGGAGTATCGACAGCAGCATTGTCGCAAGATTGTCACAAACGAAAAGCGGCAGGTTTTACAAGCTGCCGCAAATCGTTGATTTGATTGGTGCACCCGGCACGACTCGAACGTGCGACCCCCTGATTCGTAGTCAGGTACTCTATCCAGCTGAGCTACGGGTGCTGATTGATTTAGTGGGGTGGCTAATCGGAAGCAAGTTTAAGGTTTAAGGTTTTAAGTTTCAAATTTGAGCCCCCCTGACGGTCAGGCTAGTGCGCCACATCACGACTCGCTTACTAAGGTTGGTACTCTCGTCGTGGCTCGAAACGTACACCGGGTCTTACCGCGCGTAGTAACCGGGCTTGGTGCTGGCGACCAGGTCGGCGCGAGCTATGTCCACCCGAATCTGGCGCCACTTGCCATCGTGAGAACTCGGGTTGGGTGCCTGATAGGCGATGGTATAAAGCGTGCGCAGATCTGCGGCGACCTGTGCGTACAGCTTGGCCATATCGGTGAGGCTTTGAATTTCATGAATGCGCCCGCCCGTGCGGTTGGCCAAGAGTTGCAGACGCGTGTGTGCTGCCTCGTACATTGCAGTGATTGCCGGATCGGGCAGCGGCAGACGTTTCGGATCACCGGACGGTAGAGACAGCGGAAAAATCGTTACACCCTCGCGGTCGGCCTGATTCAATACCGTGACCACTTGTGAATTTGTTTCTGGTTTGATCGCCGTGCTGACGTCGGCGTCTGATGCCTTGGCAACTATCGCGCGATCTCGATTCCGCACTTCGGTATCCAGCCCATCGGTCAAAACCACGATGGCTTTGCGTCGCTTGCCCTCATGAGCCAATTCCTTTAGCGAGAATTTCAAAGCTTCGTAGAGCGGAGTTTCGCCTGCGCCAGTGGCCAAAGTGATGGCATAGGCGATTTTGCTCCGGTCGGTGCTGAATCCGAGTAGCGATTTAACTCCCTTGCCATTGAACTCAACAACAGCAACTCGATCGTAAGGGCTGAGGGCGTCCAGAAAACGCAGCGCCGCGCCGCGGATTTGCTGGCGAAAGTTCACGGTCGAACCAGACATGTCGAGCATCAACACTAAACTGAACGGCGCTTCGGTTGGTTCGAAGCTGAGAATGGGCCGGCGCACACCGTCCTCAAAAATCGCAAAGTCGTTTTGCGACAATGAGGTCACTGCGTGGCCCTGCTTATCTACGACTCCGATGTTCAACTGGACCAGCGAGGTGTCGGTTGTGATGACCTCGTCGGGTTGCTGAGCCTGGGTGGCGAGTGCAAAGATGAGCAGCACTGCCAGAGACAGTAATAGAGTCGCATGGCGGGCGAGCTTAGAGACTGAAGCGGGAACAGAGAGTGGATACATTCCGTCTTTGATTAACCTAAAAAGAGTTTTTGCTGGGGTAACTGAGTATGCCTGTGCAGCGGTTTAGTTTGCAACCCACGGTCTGGAAAAGGTAGCGGGACAAAGTGTGTTGCTAATGCCCCGCATCACGACCCGACTGCCGGCAACACACAATTAACCCGGCACCCTGTGAACGTCGGAATGTCAGAGCCTGCGCCCGTCACTGCTTCGGCGCAAAATATCCTTCGCGCGCGCGCACGCTCGCGTCTTTCACGCCGCGCACTTCCACTTTGATCTGCCGAAAGCGCCCGTCGCGGGTCTTGTTTGACGGATAGTAGCCCAGGCTGTACTGGGTGCCGATCTCGTTGGCGACTTCAGCAAATGCGGCCCGCGCCTCTTGTACGCTGCCGGCGGCGAAAGCCCTTCCTCCCGAGGCCCGGGCCATCTCGCCCATTTCTTTCCGCGCCAGGTTGTAAAGTTTCCGGCTGATATCCATGCGTTCGAATTGTCCCATGCGACAAAAGTCCTGATAGTCTTCCTTTTCCGACTGGGGCACGAAGAGCTGGCGAAAACGTTCCAACTGTCTTGCCGAAAGCGTCAGCCGCCCATCATCCTGACAATCTTTCAAGAGGCGGTCTTCGACATATTCTTCGGTGTTCACCTCAATGAAATAGGAAGCCAGTCCGGCCCGGGCCAGCTTTGCACGCGCGTCGTCGTACCCCGAATCACTGCTGGAATCGACGCCGTCGGTCAAAGCTACGACCGCCCGACGTCCGCGCATTTCTTCCCGCGGCGGATCGCGAAACACCTGATCGGCGACGCGTCCCAATCCATCATAGAAAGGCGTGCCGTTGCTGGTTCCCAGGTTTTCGATCGCCGCGCGCAGGGCCTGGTGATCGCTGTCGAGCCCGGACAGAACTTCGACCGTTGCCAGCGGCGATCCTTTCCGAGGCGCGTTCTTGAAGGCCACGATCCCGACCCGGTCGCCTGGCCGCAACGCATTGATGAAGGCATTGGCCGCATCGCGGATCAGACCCAGCTCGTCGCGCGTCGAACCAGAGGTGTCCAGCAGCAGAGCTATCTCAAACGGTGCTTCGGTGGTAGCAAAGTTAGTAACGCGTTGCAGCTTTCCATCTTCGAGCACGACAAAGTTCTCAGCCCGCAATCCAGCCAGTGGATGGCCATTTCGATCGGTGACGACCGCGGGTACGCTAACCAGCTGAGTCTCGACGCGCACCACGTCGCCTTCGTCTACTTCTTCACCCGATGAATTTGTTCTCGGCTGATTGGTCGGACTGGCGCTCGGAGTTGGGGTCGCGCCAACTTTGCGCGGCCGCTGTTGTTGGTTGGCTTGGTCCTGGTGCGCGGCAATTCCTCCGCCGGCCCACACGATAAGTGCAAGCACTGCGCAAGCCCCACCAGCAAGCAATCTGATTTCAAGTTGTGTTGATGGCATGAATCCGCTGAGCTGAATCGTCCGGGGTTGCTTAAATATAGCCGCAAATCTCGTCCAAACCAAAGCCGTTTTAGATAGCGGCGTTGAAGCACCGACTTCAGTCGGATCTTTGTTGATCCAGAAAAGCCCAACTAAAGTTGGTACTCTCAACACCTCCTCGCTCGGGAATTCACAATGGCTTCTTGACACATCTAAAAGCTTTCCCTACGATCACACCTTGCGGCAGGGCAAGAGTTGCAGAGATCTTTGAATTGGGCACGTATGTCAATGGTAGACGGCCTCCCTTACAAGGAGGAGGTTGGGGGTTCGAGTCCCTCCGCGCCCACCAGTTTGAGATCTCAAATCTCAGATCTGAAATTTGAAATCGATTTTAATGCGGAGTCGTAGTTCAGTTGGTTAGAACGCCGGCCTGTCACGTCGGAGGTCGCGGGTTCGAGTCCCGTCGGCTCCGCCACTTTTAGCGCGGTTGCTTTTCGAGTTTGAAGAGCAACCGCTTTTGCTTTTAGACTCTCAATCATGATTTCCATCAGTGACGCAACCAGCTTGGTTCTTCAGCATACGACCGCGCTGAGCGTCGAATCAGTAAATCTAAGCGAAGCGTTGAACCGGGTCCTGGCCGAAGACATCATTGCCGACTGTGATCTTCCTCCCTTTGATCGCGCACAGATGGATGGTTATGCCGTGCGTGCCGCTGACGTCGCAAACACACCGGCGCGATTGGGGGTTGTGGGTGAATCAGCCGCAGGCAGCGGTTGGCACAAGGAAATGAAAGCGGGCGAGGCTGTGCGCATCATGACCGGCGCGCCGGTGCCCGTGGGCGCGGACGCTGTACAGCAGGTTGAGTTGACTCGCGAATCCGATGGTGAAGTTGAAATCCTGGAACGCGTCGACGTTGGTCGCTCAATTGTCCGAAGGGCCAGTGAGATAAAAGCCGGCGAAACGGTGCTACGAGCGGGCGAAGAAATTTATGCGGCAATGATCGCCACGTTCGCATCATTCGGTTATGCGCAAGTGAAAGTCGGCCGCCGGCCGCGCGTGGCGATCATGGCTACGGGCAGCGAACTGGTAGATGTCGATAAGCAGCCCGGCCGCGATCAGATTCGCGATTCAAACAACTACACACTGGCCGCGTACGCGAAACTGGCCGGCGCGACGGTTGAGCGCTTGCCGCTGGCTGTCGATGACACCCGGGAATTGAAGCGACAGATAGCTGCCGCAGCCGAACGCTCGGATGTCTTGATCACTTCGGGCGGTGTTTCCATGGGTGTTTACGATTTCACCAAAGCTGCTTTGAAAGAACTGGGCGCACAGATTTTTTTCGAACGCGTCTCTTTGCGGCCGGGCAAGCCGACGGTCTTTGGGCGACTCGGCAATACTCTGGTGTTTGGCCTACCCGGCAATCCCGTTTCAGTCGCTGTTACATTCAATCTGTTCGCGCGTACCGCGTTGCGTGCGATGCAAGGCGCCAAAGAACCGGGATTGAAAGAAGAAACTGCCGTACTCGTTCGCGACTTGAAGGGATCGATTGAACGCGAGAGCTATCTTCCGGCGGTCCTGCGCACAGACAGGAATGGAACTTTGTTGGCTGAGCCTTTGAAGTGGGGCGGCTCGTCAGACTTCGTGGCCTTCGCGCGCGCGACGGCGCTAATCGACGTGCCGGCAGGCGTGAAGATCGTTGACGCCGGCTCGCGGGTGAAAGTTGTTAGACTGCCCGGTTAGGCCAAATGTTATTCGGACTCACAGACTGAAGTCTGTGCCACTCAACCCAGCCCGGCAGACGGATTTTCGCGGCGGGAATATTCTGTTATGCTCCCGAAAACACAAACGAATGTTTTGTAAGCCGACCAGATACTTCGATTTTTGTAACGTTCGGGACAAGAAGAGACCGGATTAATGATGCCCTCTGCTGCGAATCCCTCAACGGTTAGCGAGTCTCGTGACGATGCCCTGACCATAGCGGCAGCGCCTCTGGCTCACGAGGCAATTCATGACACGGTAATCGCGATTCTGGAAAAGGAACGGCGGGGGCCGCTGCTGGACGTGCCGGCCGGCGAAGGTGCGTTGGCGGCCCGCCTCCTCAGCGCCGGATTTGAAGTGAATTGCTGTGATCTCTATCCCGAGATCTTTCGTTTGCGCGATGTCAGCATTCGCCAGGGCGACTTGAATGGCGAGCTGCCTTTCGATAGTCGGTCATTCGACTATGTCACCTGCCTCGAAGGCCTCGAGCACATCGAGAATCCGCAGCAGGCAATTCGCGAGTTCGCGCGGGTGCTGCGTCCGGGCGGGACAGTGATAGTAAGCATTCCCAACATTTTGAACATCGAAGAGCGTTTGAAGTGGCTGCTGTATGGGTACACGTCTCACTTCAAACCGATGACCCGCGCACATGTCGCCCGCCTGCGTGCGGACTACGACAACCGCGAAGAGATCGCCGCGCACGTGAACCCGATTGGGTATTCCGAGTTACGTTACATCCTCGAGAAGTATGGCTTTCAAGTCGCGCGGATCTATCGCGATAAGCCCAAATCAAACGCCTGGCTCTATTGGCCGATAGTGATGTTGATTCGATTGATCGCGCGCCTAACACCTGCGAACAAACGAAGAGAGCGATGGACTGAAGAGTTGGCATCAGATGAAGTGTTGTTGGGTGGGAATACTTTGATTGTGCATGCGATTCGGAATGAGATCGCATAAGCACTTAACCGCAGAGGGCGCAGAGGACGCAGAGTTGTGACCGATTACGAACTTACACAAAGGGTCATTGGCTGCGCGATGAAGGTTCATAGCGGGCTAGGTCCCGGACTGCTCGAATCCGCTTATCAGGAATGTTTGTGTTTTGAGTTGATAAGGGCGGGACTGTTTGTGGAAAAGCAAAAGCCGATGCCGTTAGTTTACTCGCAGTTAAAGCTGGACTGTGGCTATCGCGTTGATATCATGGTCGAGCGAAGGCTGATTCTCGAAATCAAATCAGTGGAGGCGATCAACGACATACACCTCGCGCAGGTTCTCACTTATCTCAGATTGGCGAACTGCCGCCTGGCTCTAATAATGAACTTCAACGTTTTGCATTTGCGACAAGGAATAAGAAGAGTAGTCAACAATTACGATGACTCTGCGTCCTCTGCGGTTAATCCGACTTAAGAACCCGCGAACTATGAGCGATCTAACCCACATCGACGAACACGGCCACGCTAAAATGGTCGACACCAGCGAGAAAGCGGTCACTGCACGACGTGCGGTCGCGTCAGCGCGCGTTCTCATGTCCGCCGCGACTGTGGAAGCGATTCGCGACCACACTACGCCCAAGGGTGATCCGCTGGAGACGGCGCGACTGGCCGGGATAGTCGCCGCCAAACGCACGGCCGAACTTATTCCTTTGTGCCATCCGTTGCCGCTGACGCACGTCGATGTGCGCGCGGAGTTGCAGGAGGCCGGCGTCTATCTGGAAGCAGAAGTCAGCACTCGGGCGCAGACCGGAGTTGAGATGGAAGCTCTAACTGCAGTCTCTGTGGCCGCGTTAACGATCTATGACATGTGCAAGGCGCTGGACAAAGCAATG